>Ga0307415_100000227_pt1 | contig 24677 bp, 21 predicted proteins | sample DK1Cmetagenome_FD_204524 | JGI IMG/M metagenome (GOLD analysis project Ga0307415, IMG submission 204524) | Maize rhizosphere microbial communities from greenhouse at UC Davis, California, United States - DK15-C-2 | ecosystem: Host-associated > Plants > Roots > Rhizosphere > Soil | place: USA... | reverse complement strand
GGCCCACTGCACGGCGGTGGGCAAGATGCTGCTCTCGTCGTTGTCGGAGGAGGCGCTGGACGCGCACTACCCACGGGGTACTCCGCTGGCCGGCATGACCCCGAACAGCATCGTGTCCCCCACGAAGCTGCGGTCCCATCTCCAGGAGGTACGGGAGGCCGGTGTGGCCTGGGATGACTGCGAGTCGAACGAGGCCGTACGCTGCGTCTCCGCCGGCGTGCGGGATCACACCGGCCGGATGGTGGCCGCGATGAGCGTGTCCGTCCCCACGATCCGGTGGACGGACGAGCGCAGTGCCGAGTGGGCCGACCTGATCCGCAAGGGCGCCGACCGGCTCTCCCAACGCCTCGGCCACCAACCCGTCCCCGTCCCCTGACCCGTCCCCAAGATCGCGCCGATCATGGACCTCGGTCCATGATCGGCGCTAGTTGATGTCCCCAGCTCCATGATCGCGGACAGAACGGGGGCCGATCCGCCGTACCGGTCAGCCGGCGTCAGCCGGCGAAGCGGTCGACCGGCAGGCCGACGACATCGCCCGGCTCGTAGGCGTAGGTCAGCCCGGCGTTGGGGTCGCGGGCCCGGCCCTGCGCGGCTGTGGTCACGACCAGCGTGCGGTACCCGTCGCCGGCGAAAGCGCACGAGGTCACCCGGCCGGTGGGGATCCGCACGACCCGGTCCAGCGTCCCGTCCGTGTCGTAGCGGCGCACCGCCCCACCCTCCCAGAGGGCCACCCAGACGCCGCCGTCGGCGTCCACGCACAGGCCGTCCGGATAGCCCTCGTCCACCTCGGCGAAGAGCCGCCGCTCGCCGAGATCGCCGGTCGCCTCGTCGTACTCGATCCGGTCGATGCGCTTGGTGGGCGTATCGATGTAGTACATCGTGGACCGGTCGGGCGACCATCCCAGGCCGTTGCTGACGGTCACCCCGCCGAGCATCCGCTTCGGCGTGGTCTCGTCGGGGTCGAGGCGGTACAGGGCCCCGGCCTCCGGCGTCCCGTCGTAGGCCATCGTGCCGAGCCACAGGCGGCCCGCCGGGTCGGCCTTGGCGTCGTTGGCCCGCAGGTTCGGGCCGCCGGCCGGGGCCGGGACGCCCGCGGTCCGGTCGGCCGAGGCGAAGCTGCCCAGCGGCAGCCACGGTTCGGCGGAGTCCAGGGCCTGCACCAGCACCGGACCCTCGGGCAGGCAGATGACGAGCCCGCCGTCCCGGCGCGGCACGGCCGCACCGACGTGGGCGCCGACCCGCATCTCCCCGGCGTCCTGACCGCGGCGCCACAACACGCGCCGGCCCAGGATGTCGACCCACACGACCCGGTCGGCCACGTCGTCGTAGAACGGGCCCTCCCCGAGCTCACACACGCGACCATCGAACACGGTGACGTCGGCCATGCGACTCCTCTCCCGGCTGAGCACCCGCCGGCGAGGATACCGATCCGGAGCGGGTCATACTGAGCCCATGCCGGATGATCTCGCCGCGACCCGCCGGAGCTGGCACGCGGCGGCGGAACTCGTGCTGGCCGGCCCGCAGCACCGGCGCAGCGGCACGATCCGCCTGCGGGTGACACCGGGCGGCTTCGCCACGACGAAGCCGCCGGAGCTGGCCGTCGACGGCGGCGACCTGGTCGCCGGGGACAACCGGGTCGCCATCGACGGTCGTACCTGTGCGCAGCTCGCAGCGGCCCTCGGCGTGGATGTGGGCCCCCCGGCCGACCTCTACCACGACGGGCCGGGCGTGGACCCGGACGAACCGCTGCGGTACGGCGACAAGGCCGGCGCCATGCTGGCGGCCGCGTTCGAGCTCGGCGACGCGGCGCTGCGGCGGTTCGCCCCGGGGCAGACGCCGGTGCTGTGGCCCGAGCACTTCGACCTGGGCGTCTCGGTCGGCGAGGTGAACTACGGCGTGTCGCCGGGCGACGGGTACCTCGACGAGCCGTACGCGTATGTCGGCCCGTGGACGCCGCGCGAGGGACCTTTCTGGACGGCCCCGTTCGGCGCCGCCCGCCCGCTGAGTCAGCTGGACGATGTCGACGCCCTCGTGGCGTTCTTCACCGAGGGCCGGGCGTCGGTGTAGGGCCCGAGTCGTCGGCGCCGGCGGCCAGGTCGGCCAGGCGCACCGGGGCGGCGAACGGGCGGGCCGCGAACGCGAGCAGGTCGGCGTCGGCCACGGGCCGTCCGCAGGCCCGGGCGGTCAGCGCCGCCGTGGCGTACCCGCACACCCTCCCCTGGCACCAGCCCATGCCGGGCCGGGCGAGCGACCTCACGGTACGGGCGTCGATGCCGCCCAGACCGACCGCCCGCGCCACGGTGCCGTGGGAGACCTCCTCGCACCGGCACACCAGCGTGTCCTCGGCCAGCCAGGCCGGCCACCCCGCCGGCGGTGCGTGCGCGGCGTGCATGGCCTCGGCGAACGCGCGCAGCCGCTCCTGCCGGCGCCGCAGGGAGGCCAGGTCGCGACCGGACAGCTGGTCGGCCCCCGCGGTGGCCGCCGCCGCCGACCCGGCCAGCTGCCCCTCCACGACGGCCAGCGCCGCGCCGCCGACGCCGGTGACCTCGCCGGCGGCGAACACCCCCGGCACCGACGTGCGCCCGTCCTCGCCCACGCCGACCGCGAGGCCACCGTCGGCGGCCCGGACCGTTCGGCAGCCCAGCGCGAGCGCCAGCTCCAGGTTGGCCGTGAAGCCGTACCCGACCGCCACCGCGTCGCAGGCCACGGTCTCGACCGACCCCGGCCGCAGGTGACCGGACCGGTCGAGCCGACCTATGTCCACTTCGGACACTCGGCCGTCGCCCCGGGCCGCCACGACCGCCCGGCGCGCCCGGTAGGGCACCCGGCGACGGGCCAGCGCGGCCGCGTACGCGGCCGCCTCCCCCACCTTGCTCAGCGCCGCCGGCAGCGCGCCCAGCCGGCGCAGGTACGCACCGGGCTCGCCCGCCTCGTACACGCCCACCACCTGTACCCCGGCCGCCAGCAGCCCGGTGGCCACCGGGAGCAGAAACGGTCCGGCGCCGGCCACGACGACGCGCTCGCCCAGCGCCACGCCCGAGCCCTTGAGCAGGGCCTGCGCCCCGCCCGGCGTGACGACGCCCGGCAGGTCCCAGCCGGGGAACGGGAGGGCGCGGTCGTACGCCCCGGTGGCCAGCACCAGCCGACCGGCCTCGACCTGGCCGGCGCTCGTGTGCAGCACAAGCCGCCGCGAGCTTGCGAGCGGCGGCGATGAAGTAATTTCTGGCTCGACGAACCAGACCGTGGCCCCGGCGATGTGGTCGACCCGCTCCTCCACAATGGATCGCAGGCCGCTGAACACCGACCAGTCGCGGTGGCCGCGCCCGGTCGCGCCCTCGGCGTGCCGCCAGAACTGGCCGCCCAGCCGCTCGGCCGCGTCCACGAGCGCGACCCGGGCGCCGGCCAGCGCGGCCGAGGCGGCCGCCGCCAGCCCGGCCGGTCCGCCCCCCACCACCGCCACGTCGAATCGTGGCGTTCGCTCCGCTCGCGCGGGCCCCGGGGCCGTGCCACCTTGCGCTCGCTCCGCTCGCGCGGGCGTCACGACCATGCCGGAGTGGGCCGGCACGAGGCAGGCCCGCCGGTTCGGCGTGCCGTCGATCGTCACGAGGCAGTCGAAGCACGCGCCGATGCCGCAGAACAGCCCGCGTGGTCGGCCGGCCACCCGGGTGGTCCGCCATGACCGGATGCCGGCCTCCCACAGGGCCGCGGCCACCGTCTGCCCCGGCCGGACCGGCACCTCGCGGCCCTCGAACGACAGCGTGCTCATGGCTCAAGATCCACACAACTGCAGGACAGTTGTGGTCTCCGACGCCTCGTGAGGCCACAACTGTCGTGCAGTTGTGACGATCTTGGCGCGGTCACGAGGTCACCTCGGCGAAGCGGGCCGGGGCGAACGGGGCGAGGTCGACCGCCGGCACCGCGCCGGTGAGGACGGCCGCGACCAGGTCGCCGGTTGCGGGCGCCAGCCCGATCCCGGCACCCTCGTGCCCGCAGGCGTGGACCAGGCCGGGGACGCGCGGGTCGGCGCCGATGACCGGCAGGTGGTCCGGCGAGTACGGCCGGAATCCCCGGTACGCCCGGATGGCCCGCACGCGGGCCAGGAACGGGAACAGCGCGATCGCCTGCGCGGCCAGCCGGCGCAGCACCGGCAGCGAGAACGTGCGGTCGAAGCCGACCCGTTCCCGGCTCGATCCGATGAGGACGGTCCCGGACCGGGTGCCCTCGACCACGGCCGACACCTGCAGGTCACCGGAGTCGCTGGCCACGGTGGCCATGTAGTCGGCCGAATAGACCTTGTGCCGTACCACGGGCGGCAGCGGCTCGGTGACGAGGATGAAGCCGCGCCGCGGCCGGATCGGCAGCTCGGCACCGGCCAGCGCGGAAACCTCGCCGGACCAGGTGCCGGCCGCGTTGACCACGGCCGGAGTGGTGATGCGTCCCCGCGTGGTGCGGACCGCGGCGACCCGGCCGGCACCGTCGCGCTCGATGGCGGTGACGGCCACGCCCGGATGGAAGGCCGCCGACGAGGAGCGCAACAAGTGGGCGGCGGCCAGCATCGGCTGCACCTGCATGTCCTCCGGATAGAACGCGCCGCCGGCCAGACCCGCAGCGAGCTCCGGCTCGTACGCCGACAGCTCCGAGTCGGATACAAGGACGGCCTCCACCCCGGCGTCGCGGTGAGCGGACACCGAGGCCCGCAGGCCGTCGAACCCGGCGGACGTGGAGGCCACGACGAGACCACCCTTCGGCTCCAGTTCGACGTCGCCCAGGTCCAGGGACCGCCACAGGGACAGCGAGTGGCGCATGAGATCCAGATCCGGGCCGGGGGCCTTGTCGGAGATCAGCAGGTTGCCCTCGCCGGCCGACGTGGTGCCTCCGGCGACCGGTCCCCGGTCCACCACGGCGACCTGTAGCCCCGCGCGGGCCGCGAAGTAGGCGCAGGCCGCGCCGACCACGCCCGCCCCCACCACGACGACCTCGGCCGATGCCCTCACGGCAACAGCCTCAGAGCCGGAAGCCGGCCGGGAACGGGTCCTCCGGGTCGAGCAGGTACTGCGCCGTACCGGTGATCCAGGCCCGCCCGGTGACCGTGGGCACGACCGCGGCGACGTCGCCGACCGTGGTCTCCTCGACGAGGCGGCCCACGAAGTGCCGGCCGATGAAGCTCTCGTTGATGAAGTCCTGCCCCAGGGGCAGGTCGCCGCGCGCCCACAGCTGGGCCATCCGGGCCGACGTGCCCGTGCCGCACGGCGACCGGTCGAACCAGCCGGGGTGGATGGCCATGGCGTGGCGCGAGTGCCGGGCGTCCGACCCCGGGGCGGCCAGGTAGACGTGGTGGCAGCCGGTGATACCCGGGTCGGTCGGATGGACCGGCGGCCGGGCCTCGTTGATGGCGTCCATGATGGACAGACCGGCCCGCAGCAGGCGGTCACCGGCGTCCCGGTCGAACGGCAGGCCCAGGTCGGCCAGCGACACGATGGCGTAGAAGTTGCCCCCGTAGGCCAGGTCGTACGACACCTCGCCGAAGCCGGGCACCTCGACCTTCGCGTCCAGCTCCACCGGGAACGACGCCACGTTGCGTATGGTCACGCCGGTGGCCGCCCCGTCCTCCCGCACCGCCACCTCGGCCACGACCAGGCCCGCGGGCACGTCCAGCCGTACCGTCGTCACCGGATGCGTCACGGGAACCAGGCCGGTCTCGACCAGCACCGTGGCCACGCCGATCGTGCCGTGCCCGCACATCGGCAGGCACCCCGACACCTCGATGAACAGCACCCCGGCGTCGGCGTCGGGCCGGGTGGGTGGTTGCAGGATCGCGCCCGACATCGCCGAATGGCCCCGCGGCTCGTACATGAGCAGGGTCCGCAGGTGGTCGAGGTGCTCCATGAGGTGCAGCCGGCGCTCGGCCATGGTCGCGCCCGGGATGACGCCCACGCCTCCGGTGATGACCCGGGTCGGCATGCCCTCGGTGTGGGAGTCGACGGCGTGGAAGACGTGACGGGACCGCACGTTCAGGCCTTCAACACGGCGTGGGTGGCGAGGCGGATCGCCGCCTCCTGCTCCTCGGTGAGCGGCCCGCGCGGCGGCCGGCACGGGCCGCCCCGGCGGCCGGCGACGTCCATCGCGAGCTTGATGGCCTGGACGAACTCGGTGCGGGCGTCCCAACGCAGCAACGGGTGCAGCGTCCGGTAGGCCGGGACCGCGGCCGCCAGATCGCCGGCCGTCGCGGCCGCCCACAGCGCGGCGCATTCGGCCGGCAGCGCGTTGGGTATGCCGGCGATCCAACCCGGCGCGCCCGCGATCGCGAGCTCCAGCACCACGTCGTCGGAACCGACGATGACGTCCAGTCCGGGGGCCAGCTCGGCGATCTCGTACGGGCGGCGGACGTCGCCGGTGAACTCCTTGACCGCGACGATGAGCCCCTCACCGTGCAGCCGGGCCAGCAAGGCCGGCGTCAGGTCCACCTTGGTGTCGATCGGGTTGTTGTACGCCACGACGGGCAGGCCGGCCTTGGCCACCTCCCGGTAGTGGGCCACGACCGCGTTCGCGTCGGCCCGGTACGCGTTGGGGGGCAGCAGCATCACGGCCGGGCAGCCCGCCTCGGCCGCCTGCTCGGCCCAGCGCCGCGCCTCCAGCGCGCCGTAGGCGGCCACGCCCGGCACCACGGAGAACCCACCGGGCGCCTCGCCGGCCACCGCCACCGCGGTGAGCACGACCTCGGCCCGCTCCCCCGGCGTGAGCGTCTGGTACTCCCCCAGCGACCCGTTGGGCACCACACCGTGGCAGCCGTTCGCCGCGAGGAAGCGAAGATGATCGGCGTACGCCTCGAAGTCGATGCTCAGGTCCTCGCGCAGGGGCAGGGCGGCCGCCACGAGAATTCCGTGCCATGTCTCCACGAGCTACGACCCTACGCCGCCAACCATTCGCGGCGGCAGCGGCGTTCAGATGAGGTGATGCCGTACGCGATCTCCCGCCGTACCCTGCTCCGCGCCGCCGCCGGGTCGACCGCCCTGCTGTTGGCCGGCTGCGACGGCGACACCCCGTCGCCCACACCGACCTCGTCGGCCCTGGGCCTGCGGTTCCCGCCGAACTTCGTCTGGGGGGCGTCGACCTCGGCGTACCAGATCGAGGGCGCGGCGGCCGAGGACGGTCGGGGGCCGTCGATCTGGGACACGTTCAGCCACACGCCGGGCCATGTCCGCAACGGCGACACCGGCGACGTGGCGGCCGACCACTACCACCACCTGCCGGCCGACCTGGACCTGATGAAGAGCCTCGGGTTGACCAGCTACCGCTTCTCGATCTCCTGGTCGAGGGTGCTGCCGCAGGGTAGGGGCGCGGTCAACGCCAAGGGTCTGGACTTCTACAAGCGCCTCGTCGACGGTCTGGGCGAGCGCGGTATCGCCGCGGTGGCCACGCTGTTCCACTGGGACCTCCCGCAGGCCCTGCAGGACCGCGGCGGCTGGGAGAACCGCGATTGCGCCGGGTGGTTCGCCGACTACGCCGAGACCATGTTCGCCGGCCTGGGCGACCGCGTGCACACCTGGCTGACGCTCAACGAGCCCAAGACCGTGGTCCAGGTCGGCTACCTGTTCGGGGCCCACGCGCCCGGTTTCCGCGACCCGGCCAAGGCCTACGTCGCCGCCCATCACCTGCTGCTCGCGCACGGGCGGGCCGTGCAGGCCTTCCGCGCCGCCGGGCGGGGCCGCATCGGGGCCGCCCTCAATCTGGCGCCGGCCTATCCGGACGACGAGGCCGACGCGGGCTCGAAGGCGGCCGCCGAGCTGGCCGATGGGTACGAGAACCGGCTCTACCTCGACCCGGTCCTCAAGGGCGAGTACCCGAAGGACGTGCTCGACGACATCGGCCCGACCGCCCCGATGCGGGCCGCGATCCGCGACGGCGACCTCGAGGTGATCGGCTCGAAGTGCGACGTGCTGGCCATCCAGTACTACAACCCGGTCTTCGTCGCGGCCGGCGGCCGGTACGTGTCCAAGCTGGAGACGTCGGACGCCGGCTGGCAGCAGATCTACCCGCAGGGCTTCACCGACATCCTCGTCCGCGTCAAACGCGACTATGGCGACATACCGCTTATCGTGACGGAGAACGGGCGACCGTCGGCTGACCAGATCGGTCCCGACGGCCAGGTGCACGACCCCGAGCGCGTGGACTTCCTCCGCGACCACCTGGCCGCCGCCCACCGGGCCATCCAGGACGGGGTACGGCTGGAGGCCTACCACCTGTGGTCGCTGATGGACAACTTCGAATGGGCCGAGGGCTACGGGCAACGGTGGGGCATCGTCTACGTCGACTACCCCACGCAGCGGCGCATCGAGAAGACCAGCGCCCGCTGGTACCGCGAGGTGATCGCCCGCAACACTGTCTAATGGCGCTCGCTCCGCTCGCGCGGGCTCCCCGCCGTGGGAGCCTGGTGTCATGGAGGAGAAGTCGATCCTGGAGCGCATCGGGCAGCTCGTCGAGGAGGAGCACAAGCTGCGCGGCGCCGTCCAGTCCGGTGAGATCACCACCGAGGATGAGCGGGGGCGGCTGACGCGGCTGGAGGAGGCGCTGGACCAGTGCTGGGACCTGTTGCGCCGCCGCCGGGCCGCCCGGGCGAACAATCAGGACCCGGAGGCCGTGACGCCGCGCGACATCCCCGAGGTGGAGTCCTACCTGCAATAGTCCCGGCGCGCCTCCGCCTGACTCGCCGGCGCTCGCCCGGACGTCGGCACGCGAAGGCGGGCGCTTGTCGGGCCCGGTGGCGGTGTGGTTGGGTGCCGGGATGACGGTGGCCCCACAAGCGATCATCGGCGGCCGGGCCCACCGGCTCTACACGGTCATCGTCTTCATCGTCCTGGCCTCGCTGGACAACGTCGCGGCCGGACTGGTGCCGCCGCTGTACACCCCGATCGGCGACGACTTCGGCGTCTCCCGGGCCACCATGACCGGGGCCACGGCGGCCACGTTCTTCTTCAGCGCGGTGGCGGCGGTCGGCTGGGCCTACGTCGGCGACCGGTCCAACCGCAAAATGCTGCTCATGCTGGGCACGCTGATCTGGGCGGCCGGCACCTTCGCCACCCCGTTCTCCCCGAACTTCGCGGCGTTTCTCGGCGCCCAGATCGTGGGCGGCATCGGCCTGGGCGCGGTCGGGTCGGTCGGCTTCTCGGTGGTCAGCGACCTCATCGGGCCGGGCCGGCGGGGGGTGGTGATGAGCTTCTGGGGGCTGTCACAGGGCGTGGGCACGCTGGCCGGCGGCCTGCTCGGCGGCCTGCTGGGCGCCAGCGACTGGCACCTCCCGTTCTACGTGATCACCGTCGTCGGCCTGGCGGCCACGGCGGCGTACCTGTTCACCCACAACATCCGCCGGGGCCAGAGCGAGCCGCAGCTGGCCGAGATGTACGCGGCCGGCGGCGAGTACGACTACCGCATCAGCCGGTCCGACCTGCCGGACATCGTCGGCCGGCGCACGAACGTGTACCTGATCCTGCAGGGCTTCCTGGGCCAGCTCGTGTTCGGCTCGTTCGTGCTGCTGCCGAACCTGTTCCAGGTCAAGGCGCAGGTCCTGGGGTACTCGGAGAGCACGGCGATCGCCGTCGGTGCCCTGTACGCGTTCATGTTCCAGCTCGGCGGCGTCCTGTCCATCATCGGCGGCGTGGTGGGCGATCGGGTCCAGCGGCGCCGGCCCGGTGGGCGGGCCCTCGTGGCCGGCATCGGCATCCTGGCCGGCATGCCGTTCTTCGTCCTGCTGTACTTCGTGCCGCTGCGCCTGGATGTGCCCGACGGCGCCGGCCTGGGCACGCTGATCGTCGCCGTACCCAGCAGCATCGTCACCGAGCCGGCCATGGCGTTGAGCTTCCTGTTCGCGCTGCTGGCCCTGGCCCTCACGTCGGCCAACGCGCCGAACTGGTTCGCGCTGGTCACCGAGGTCAACCCGCCCGAGCACCGGGGCACCGTCTACAGCCTGGTCAACCTCGTCAACGGGGTGGGCCGGGCGGCCGGCAACTACGGCGCCGGCCGGCTGATCGACCTGCTGGGCCGCTCGCTGGCGTCGCCGACCAACTTCGTCGTCGGCATGGCCGCGTTCCAGCTGTTCTTCATCCCGACCGGCATCGCGTTCCTGCGCGCGTCGCGCACATCGGCGAAGGACGTCACGACCGTGCGCGAGATGCTCGACGAGAGGGCCAGCGAGGCCACCCGCGCGAGCGACGCCCATCCGGTTCCTCCGGCCCACCCGGCGGCGCCGGCGGCGAGTGCAGGTCCATGATGAGGTCGACCACCAGACCGGACCAGCCGGTCTGGTGGGAGGCGCCCAGCCCGGCCCCGGTGTCGCCGTGGAAGTACTCGTAGAACGCGATGAGGTCGCGCCACCGCTCGTCCCGCTGGAACAGCTCGGTGCCGCCGTGGATGGCCCGGCGGCCGTCACCGTCGAGGGTGAACAGACCGACCAGGCGCCGGGCGAGATCGTCGGCGATGTCGGTCAGGGTCCGCCGCTGGCCCGAGCCGGTCGGGTACTCGATGCGCAGGTCGTCGCCGAAGAACTCGGCGAAGCGCCGCAGCCCGTCGATGATGAGATGGTTGACCGGGAACCAGATCGGTCCGCGCCAGTTCGAGTTGCCGCCGTACTCGGCCATGGTGGACTCGCCCGGCTCGTAGCCGACGGTGAAGTCGATCCCGCCCAGCTCGACGGTGAACGGCCGCTCGCCGTGGGCGCGGGAGAGCGACCTCAGCCCGTACGGGGAGAGAAACTCGTCCGGGTCGAGCATGCGGGCCAGGATCCGCGGGAGATTCTCGGGCCCCACGACCGACAACAGCCGGCGCTGCAGGCCGTCGCGGATGCGCCGCCCGCCGAGCGCGCCCGCGTAGCGCGGACGTTCGGACAGGAACCACCGCAGCCGCTCGGCCACCTCGGGTAGCCGGGCCAGGGTCACCGACGAAAGTGTGGCCGTCGCGGCCAGGGGAAGCAGGCCCACCACGGAGCGCACCTTGAGCGGGACCTTGTCCCCGTCGGCCTGGCGGATGACGTCGTAGAAGAACGCGTCCTCGGCGTCCCACAGGCCCTGCTCGAACGCGGCCGAGGCGATGTACGCGAAATGTTCCAGGAACTTCGTGGCTAGGTCCACATAGGATCGCTCGCGGAGCGAGAGGACCAGGCTCATCTCGAACAGGTTCAGCGCGTACATGGCCATCCAGGCCGTGCCGTCGCTCTGCTCCAGCACGCCGGCCACCGGCAGGGCGGCGCCCCGGTCGAACGGCCCCACATTGTCCAGCCCGAGGAAGCCGCCCTCGAACACGTTGTTGCCGCCGGAGTCCTTGCGGTTGACCCACCAGGTGAAGTTCATCAGCAGCCGGTGCAGCACCCGCTCCAGGAACTCGTGGTCGCGGGCCCCGTCGAGCTCGAACACCCGCAGCGCCGCCCATCCGTGCACCGGCGGGTTCACGTCGTCGAAGGCCCACTCGTACGCCGGGAGCTGGCCGTTGGGGTGCATGTACCAGTCGCGCAGCAGGAGCAGGATCTGCTCCTTGGCGAAGGTCGGGTCGACCCGGGCGATGGCGACGGCCTGGAAGGCCAGGTCCCAGGCCGCGTACCAGGGGTACTCCCAGGTGTCGGGCATGGAGATGACGTCGAAGCTGGACATGTGGGTCCAGTGCTGGTTGCGCAGGCGCGACGGCGCCGGCGGCCGGCCGGCCGGGTCGCCGGAGCGCCAGCGGGCCACGTCATAGTGGTAGAACTGCTTGCTCCACATGAGACCGGCGACGGCCTGGCGCAGCACCATGGCCTCGTCGGCGCTGGCGCCCGGCGGGGTCAGGTCGGCGAAGAACTCGTCGGCCTCCCGGGCCCGGTCCGACATGACGGCCTGGAAGCCCTGGCCCAGGTCCAGCGTCGCCGGGTTCCGGGCCGCCGCCTCGGCGCCGGCCGGCCCCCCGGTCGACCACGCCTCGGCCGGGTCGGCCACGTGGGAAAGCCGCAGACGGATCTCGCGCGTCTGTCCCGGCTCGACCTCCACGGCGTAGCGCAGCGCCGCCTTGGTCCCGACCCCGTCGGGGTTGACCGTCGGCCAGCCGGCGACGACATGGTCGTTGATGCCGTCCTTCGGGTACGGCGACCGGCTCGGCAGCCCCCACAGCCGGTCGGCGTTGGACTCGTTGTCGCAGCACAGCGCGTCCGGCTCGCCCTCGCCGGCCAGCACCAACCGGCCCAGAGTCCGGTGCCGCGCGACCAGCGTCCCCCCGTCCTGGGACCGGATGCTCGGCTTCTCGTCCCAGCCCGGCAGGCCCCAGGCCCACGTATTGCGGAACCAGAGCGTCGGCAGCACGTGCAGCGTCTGGGTGGTCGGACCGCGGTTCTCGACGGTGACCCTGATGCACACGTCGCTGGGCGAGGCCTTCGCGTAGTCGACGGTCACCGACCAGTAGCCGGCGTCGAAGATGCCGGTGTCGACGAGCTCGAACTCCGGCTCGTCCCGGCCGCGGGCGGCGTTGGCGGCCACCAGGTCCCCATACGGGAACGGCGCCTGCGGATAGTGGTAGCGCCACCGCATCCAGGAGTGGGTCGGGGTGGAGTCGAGGTACCACCAGTACTCCTTGGCGTCCTCGCCGTGGTTACCCTCGGGCCCGGCCAGGCCGAAGATGCGCTCCTTGAGGATGCCGTCGCGACCGTTCCACAGCGCGAGGGCGAAGCAGACCGACTGCCGCTCGTCGCAGATGCCGGCCAGGCCGTCCTCGTTCCAGCGGTACGCCCGCGACCGGGCGTGATCGTGCGGAAAGTAGTCCCAGGCGGTGCCGTGGTCGCTGTAGTCCTCCCGAACCGTCCCCCACGCCCGCTCGGCCAGGTACGGGCCCCACGCCCGCCAGGACCGGTCCCCGGCGTCCACCTCCGCCAGCCGCGCGCGCTCCCCAGTCGGTTCTGCCACACCGGGCATTCTGCCCAGACGGCCCCCCACCGATCTCCCCCACCCCGCTCTACTTCGATCGCCTTCGATGCCCTAGGCCGTCCCACCTCAGCGATCTTGGATGATTCGTCGGCTCCCGACCCTACACATCATCCAAGATCCAGACGGCGCGCGCTCCCGAGCCTCTCCCTCGTCGGCCGGGACCACGCGTGTGGCAAGAATGACACCGTGAACCTCCTCCGGTACGGGACGCAGGTGTGCGGGTCGCTGGCCGAGGGTGCGCGGCGGGAGTGGCTGGTCGCCGACGGGCTCGGCGGCTACGCCATGGGTACGGCGGCCGGCCTGCGCACCCGTCGCTACCACGGCCTTCTGGTCGTGGCCGCCGGCATGCCCCGCCGGATGATGGCCCTGGCCGGTCTGGACGCCGTGCTGACGCTCGAGTCGGGGGCGCGGATCCGGCTGGCCACGCACGAGTGGCGTTCCGGGGCCGTCGACCCGGCCGGGCACGCGCTGCTGGACTCCTTCGAGGTCCGCGACGGCCTGCCCGTGTGGCGCTGGCGCGTGGGCGAGGTCGTCCTCGATCGGACCCTGGCGATGCGTCACGGGCACCCCTCGGTCGCCGTCGTGCACACTCTGCGGGCCGGCGGCCCGGTCCGGCTGACCCTCGAACCGCTGTGCACCTGGCGCGACGCGCACGGCGAGCGGTACGCCGCGAGCGGCGACCTCCGGGTGGACAAGACGGCCGACGGATTCGTGGTGGAGGGCTCCTACCGCGTCGCCGGCCCCGGCTTCGAGCCGGACGGGGCCTGGTACCACGGCGTCCACCATCGCGAGGAGGCGGCCCGCGGTCTGAACCCGGTCGAGGACCTGTTCCGCCCGGGCCGGTTCGTGGCCACAGTGGACACCGGGCAGTCGGTGGCCGTCTCGGCCTGGGGCGGCCCGTTGGAGGAGGCACCGCCCGCGGCGACGGAGGTCGTCGGGGCGGCCCGCCACCGCGCCGCCGCGCTGGTCCCGGCCGGCGCCGACGCCGTGACCCGCGCCCTCGTCCTGGCCGCCGACGCCTTCATCGTCGCCGGACCCGACTCCGCCGGGCCGGACGTCGTGGCCGGCTATCCGTGGTTCGGCTCCTGGTCGCGCGACACGATGATCTCGTACGAGGGCCTGTTCCTGTCGACCGGTCGGGTCGCCGAGGGGCGCGAACTTCTCCTCGGGTACGCCGGAAGGCTCTCCGACGGAATGCTGGCCAACACGGCCGACACCGGGCGGACCGAGTACAACACGGCCGACGCCACCCTGTGGTACCTGCACGCGGTCGGCCGCCACGTCGCGGCCACCGGTGACGGGGACCTCGCGGCCGAGCTGGCCGCCCCGCTCGACGCCGTGGTCCGGGCCCACACGGCCGGCACCCGGTTCGGCATCCGGATCGACCCGGCCGACGGGCTGCTCACCCAGGGCGCGGACGGGTACGCGCTCACCTGGATGGACGCCATTGTGGACGGTCGGCCGGTCACGCCCCGGCGCGGCAAGGCGGTCGAGCTGAACGCCCTGTGGGTCAACGGGCTGCACGCGGTGGCCGACCTGCGCGAGCGGATCGGGCGCGACGCGACGCGGCCGCGGGAAGCGGCGGCCCGGGCGACGGAGTCGTTCCGGCGGCGTTTCCCGGCCCCGGGGGGTTGGCTGCACGACGTGGTCGACCCGGACGACGCCTCGCTGCGCCCGAACCAGCTTCTGGCGTACGGCCTGCCCCACGGGCCGATGCGCGGTGGCGATCCCGGGCCGGTGCGGCACGTCGCCCGCGCACTGCTGACCCCGCTGGGCCCGCGGACCCTGGCCCCCGACGATCCGGCTTACCGGGGCGCGCACCGCGGCGACCCGGCCGGGCGCGACGGCGCGTACCACCAGGGCACCGTCTGGCCCTGGCTCATCGGCCCCTACGTCGACGCCGCGCGCGCCGTCGGCCTCGGTACCGATGACGTCTTCGGTGGACTGACGGCGCACCTGGCCGAGTGGGGCATCGGCTCGGTCAGCGAGACGGCCGACGGGGATCCGCCGCACGCGGCCACCGGATGCCCGTTCCAGGCCTGGTCGGTGGCCGAACTCCTGCGCGCCCACACCGCCGGACGGCGATCTTGACGCGACGCCCAATTGGGACGCCGTGTCGGATTGGGGAGGGAAGCGCCGGATTTTCGTGACCATGCGGGTCGGAGCACGCACCGGTAGAGTCCGGCGTCGGCATGGTCGGTATCGGTCATTCATCGATGGCGGACGTCAGCTTCCGCGACCCCCGCGCACCCTCGTTCGGGATGCAGACGATGCGGTTGAAGCAGCTGTACCGGCGCACGCCCGCCGACGCGTCGAGCTGGCGCTACCGCGTGCCGGTGCACGTGATCGCCCTGGTCACCACCGGACGGGCCCGCTTCACGGTCGACTTCGAGACCTACCCGTGCCGCCCGGGTGGCCTGCTGTGGGTGCGGCCGGGCCAGTACGTGGGCTTTCCGCCACCGGGCGTCGACGCGACGCTGGTGCTGTTCGAAACGGACTTCCCGCACGACGCGGCCGTGCATCGGGCCGGAACCGCGGGGACGTACTGGCAGCCGGCCGGCGAGGACGAGGAGGCCGTCGTCGACGCCGTCAGCCAGCTCGAGATCGACTTCACCCGCATCGCCCACGGCGACGACATCCCGGTCGACGTTCTGCGCCATCACCTCAGCGCGCTCCTGCTCCGGGTGGCCCGGCTGGAGCCGGAGGGCGGGCCCGGCCTGGCCGCGGCCGACAGCGAGGTCCTGGCCCGCTTCCGGGCCGAGATCGACCGGCGCTACGCCCACACCCGGCAGGTCGACGACTACGCCCGCGCGCTGGGCTGCTCGGTGCGTACGCTGACCCGGGCCAGCCTCGCGGCCACCGGGCGCACGGCCAAGCAGCTCGTGGACGAGCGGGTCGCGCTGGAGGCCAAGCGCCTGCTGGCCGAGAGCGATCTCACCGTGGCCCAGGTCGGCGTGCGCCTCGGGTTCAGCGAGCCGACGAACTTCGGCCGCTTCTTCAGCCGGATCGCGGGCGCCTCACCGGGTCAGTTCCGGGTCGAGAGTCACCGCGCCGCCGCAGCGGCGGCCGCCGCGCGGGCCGACACGCCGCCGGCCCAGATTCTCGCCGCCGCCCTGGCCAAGGCCGGCGCGTCGCGCGGCTGACCCCGCCACGACGGTCCGTTCGGCGCGCGGGTCCGTGTCCCCGGGCCGGACGAGCCTCTACGATGACCACGTGAGCGCCGCCCACCTCTCGGTCGAGGAAAAGCGCAGCGCCGCGGAGACGGTCCTCGTGCTTCGCGGCGAGATCGATATGGCGACCGCGGGCGAGCTCCGCGCCGCCACGAACCGGGCCATGAACGAGGCGCCGGGACGGCTGGTGCTGGACTTCACCGACGTCACCTTCTGCGACTCCCAGGGCCTGTCCACCCTGATCTCGCTGCACCGGGAGGTGGCGGCGGCGGGCAGCCGTCTGGTGCTCGTCAACGTCGGCGAGTTCATGGCCCGACTACTGGAGATCACCGGACTGCGTGCCGCCTTCGAGGTCGAGGAGAACGCCGTCTGAGGACGGACCCCAGACGGCGTTGACAGGCCGTGGACGGCCGGGAGATACCCCGGGTACCGTCAGGCGGCCTCCAGGGCCGTACGCAGCTTCTGCAGCGTCTGCGACAGCAGGCGGGACACATGCATCTGCGAGATACCCAACTCGGAGGCGATCTGCGACTGGGTCATGTCGCCGAAGAACCGCATCGTCAGGATGCGCCGCTCGCGGTCGGGCAGCGAGGCCAGCAACGGCTTGACCGACTCGCGGTTCTCCACCGCCTCCATCCCCGGGTCCAGGTCACCGAGCGGGTCGGCGATGTCGAGATCGGTGTCGGGGCCGGCCGGGGCGGAGAGCGAGATCGGGTTGTACAGGCGGGCGACCTCGATCGCCTCGGCCACGTCCTCCTCGGTGACGTCGAGGTGGCGGGCGATGTCGGACACGCTCGGCGAGCCGGCCATGCTCTGGCTCAGGTCCACCCGCGCCCGGTTGACCTGCAGGCGAAGCTCCTGCAGGCGGCGGGGCACCTTGATGCGCCAGCCCTTGTCGCGGAAGTACCGGCGGATCTCGCCGACGATGGTCGGGGTCGCGTAGCCGGCGAACTCGCATCCGCGATCGGGGTCGTATCCGTCGACGGCGTTGACCAGACCGACCATGGCGACCTGGGTCAGGTCGTCGACCGGCTCACCGCGGTCGCGGAAGCGGCGGGCCAGGCGCTGGGCGAACGGGATGTTGTCCTCGATCGCCTGGGCGCGCAGCTCCGCCCGCTCCGGCGATGCCGTGGGCAGCGCCATCGCCGCCGAGAGCAGGCCGTGCACCGTGATGTCCCGGCTGCCGGGCCAATGAGCACAGGGGTCGGCGCCGGTCGCGCGGCGCTCCTCCGGGTCGGTTCCCTCGGCGTACTCGCCGAGGATCTCCTCCGGCTCGTCGTAGGCGCGCAGCCGCTTGTCCACACCGACGATCTGCAGAACCTCGAGGGCAAGCCCGCGGGCGCCGATCGCGCGCAAGCCGCCACCGAGCCGTTCGGCCGTGTCGGCCACCTTGATGAACGCGTTGACCGCTCCGGCGTCGAGCAACTTGACCCGGCACAGGTCCACCACGACCTCGTGCCGGCCCTCAGCGAGACGCGCGTCGAGCACAGCGCGAAGGCGCGGCGTGGTCGCCATGTCGAGAGTTCCCTCGACCAGGACCAGGTCCGCTCGTCCGAGTCGCCGTACGTCGATCCGCATGCCGTACCCCTTTCACCGGGTCTGCTTGCGACTTGGTCGTGCTCCTCTAGGTCGTGATCCTGTTTCCACCTTGGTAGGACGTCAAACCCATCATTCCACACCACTCAGCCGAACGGATGAGGTGATTCTCGAGAAAACCGTCGTTTACGCAGGTGGATGCGGTATCCAGCCGTTCCACCGGGCGGACTGCACCCGCACCACGGCCCACACCACCTTCCCACCATGTGGGACGAAGCTACCCCACCGCGTGGCCAGAGCGTCGACCAGAACGAGCCCTCGACCGCTTTCTGATGATTCATCGATGATACCGGTGATACGGGGGATACCGCCGGCTCTGTCGCGTACCGCGATGTGCAGGAGAGGCGGCAGGAACCGGAGCGTCAGGTCGATGCTCGTGCGCGCGTGGATCACCGCGTTCGTGACCAGTTCCGACGCCACGAGCTGGGCCGCGTCGTGGTCGCGCACGCCGAGGCCGTGACAGAACTCGGCCACCGCGGACCGGGCCACACCCGGCGCGTTGCGGTCCGGGTCGATGCGCTCACGTCGCGTCGGCGGTGGCGGCCCGAGGCCGAGCCGGGCGACGGCGGATTCCCGGTCCGGACACAGGAGCAGGTACGGCGCCACGCCCAGGCGCTCGGCGGCGGCGCCGAAGTCCTCCGATGCGCCGGCGATGGCGATGCGGGTGCCGGGCCATTCCGCGGTCTGCCGGGCCACCGCGGCCAGGACTGTGAGGGCGATGTCATCGCCCAGCCGCAGCGCGGAGGCGTCGATGACGGCGCCCGCCGGCTGGTCGGCGATGCACTCGAGCAGGGCGGCCCGCAGATCGGCGGCGTTGATGGCGTCGAGGATCCCGCGCGGTCGGATCACCGCCACGGGATGGGTGTGCTCCACCTCGACGCTCAGCTGAAGACCCATCAACAACGTTCCCGCCCTGCCTGAAGACGCATCCACACGCCCGCTTGTCATCTCACCACGGGCGTCCGAGATGTGGGGGGCGTGGTCATGTCGTTTCACGCGCACGGACGGCTTGGTCGCCGGCTCTGGGTCGGGGGTCGCCGGAGCAGGGTCGGCCTTCGCCGGTGCTGGGTCGGCGCCCGCCGGCTCTGACGGCGGGTCCGCCGCTGGCGGGACCGGGTGAGCGGCCCCGCGAGTGGTCCGTGGGGTCTCCTCGCCGTCTCCGTCATGGGCCGGTCCCATCCCCGTCAGCCGCCGCGTCCGCCCGCCCCCACCGCCGCGAGATCCGCGGTGCCGCGCTGCCTTATCGTGCGGTCGACGCGCTCCCGCGGGTGCGCTCGGGAATCCCCCGCCGGGCGCCCGCCGGCGGCATTGCGGGCCGCCTGGCGCTGTTCGCGCTGACGCTGGGCCTTCTCGCGGGCCCGGGCCATGCGGCGTTCCAACACATCGAGGTCGGCGAGCTGGTGTCGATCCAGCGTGTCCTCCCAGCCGAGCTCACGGAGCAGGTAGCGGTCGTTCTCGCTGAACCCGCCCCAGACCCCGTACTCCTCGCCCACCGTCAGGGCATGGGTCGCGCACTGGCGGCGCACCGGGCACGAGCCGCACAACCGTTTGGCGGCCGCCTCGCGCAGCCGGCGGCTGATCCGCCCGAGATCGTCGTCCGGATGGAAGAACTGGGTTCCACTCCGGTCACGGCATCGGCCGAGCAGCTGCCACTCCCACACCTCGCTGATCGGCTGAAGACTCGACGTAGATCTCGCCATTTCCACCTCGCCTCGGTTCCGGTCGACGCCTCAGGGGATGTCGGAAGGCAATTCCCGCTCGGGGCCAGCACGAAACATCACGTGGTGGGCCACCTTCCGGCGACCCACCACGATCCACGTGACCGGGTGGGGAGGTTTGGTCACGGGACGTCCGACGGTTAGCTGAAGAGGCTGACTCCGCCCGGCCCGACCAGCAGGCCCACGATGATCAGCACGATGCCCCAGAGAACCTGCCGGCGGAACAGGGCCAGAACGCCGGCGACCACCAGTACAACCGCGAGAATCCACAGCAGCAATTCCATGAGCCGCAGGTACCCGTGGCGACGACCGTCGAAACGTTCATCGGTCCGGGACCGGATCAGGTTGCCGTTCGACATTGACACCCACGAGCCCCGTATCGCAGCCTTAGCAACACGTTCCCTCCGACGCGGTACGCCACCCCCGCCTCCCCACGAAGGAGTACCGCGCCCAGCCCCGTCAAGGACGCCGATGAGCTTTACCGGACCGATCGGCGGTGATCTGCTCGCGCGACGCTACCGCCTGATCGACCGCGTCGGCGCCGGCGGCATGTCCGTGGTGTGGCGCGCCCGCGACGAGGTGCTCGACCGGCTGGTCGCGGTCAAGTGGCTCGGCACGGAGCTCGCGGACGACGAGTTGTTCCGCGACCTGGTCCGTCGCGAGGCCTGGGCCACCGCGCGCATCAAGCATCCCGCCGTGGCCGCCGTCTACGACTACGGAGAGATGCCCGCCCAGGACGGCCAGTCATTGGCCTACGTCGTCATGGAGATGCTCGACGGGCAGTCCCTGGCCGACCGCCTCCGCCTGGGCCCGGTCCCCTGGCGCGAGGCCGTGGCCATCTGCGCCGAGGTCGCCGACGCGCTGGCCACCGCGCACGAGCAGGGTGTCGTACACCGCGACATCAGCCCCGACAACGTCATGCTGACCTCCTCCGGCCTGCGGGTGTTCGACTTCGGCATCGCGGCACCCATCGGCGAGCCGGACGACGACGCCACCGGATCCACCTTCGGCACGCCCGCGTACGTGGCCCCCGAGCGCCTCGACGGCCGGCCCGCGCAGACGGCCACCGACGTGTACTCGGTCGGCGTGATGCTCTTCGAGATGTTCACCGGGGCGCCGCCCTTTCCCGAGGACACGTGGGACCAGGACGCCCCGATGCGGCCCCGGGTCGCGCCGCGGCCGCGGGCCGTGCCCGGTCTGCCCAGCGCGGTGGCCCGGCTGTGCCAGCGCTGCCTGGCCCACGAGCCGACCGAACGGCCATCGGCCCGGGAGGTCGCCGACCAGCTCGCCGCCTACGGCCGGCCGTGGTGGCGCGGCCGGGTTCTCGTCGCGTCCGCCGCCGCCCTGGTCGCCACGGTCGCGGTCATCGTGGCGCTGTCGAGCTGGGGGTCATCGCCCAGCGCGCCGCCCGGCGCCGGCCCGTCATCGCGGCCGTCGACGCCACCGCCCGGCATCGTCGCCTCGGGATCCCCGTCGGCTCTTCCTTCGGCGCCGGCCTCGGCCGGGGCCACCGCGACCCTTTCGCCCGGCAGCGGCGCACCGCCGGCCCGCACCTCGCCGCCGCCCGCCTCCACCCAGCCTCCGCCCACGCCGGCGCCCGTGACCGTCGACCAGGCGGTGCAGGACCTGCGGACCACCATCGCCGCCCAGATCCCCGCGCCGGACATCGCGCAGGACCTGGAGAACACGGTGGAGAACATCGACCGATCGCTGAGCTTCAACCCCGACGCCGACGTCCAGGCCCTGCTCGCCCAGCTACGGGACAAGGTCCGCGTACGGTCGGCCGAGGGGCGCATCACGCCGGCCGCGCGCGACGGCGTGCTGGCCGCCATCACGCGCCTGGAAGGCGCTCTGCAAGACCGGACTCTTTAGCACATCCGGGAAACATCCGGGCGACACGCCAGTTTCCGATCATGTACAGGGTCTTCCCTGTCGATCGATGGACGGCTACAGTCCTCACAAAGCGTTATGGGAACGCTCCCATCGAAAATGATGAGTGGATTCGATGGCCGCGACTCTTCTGACCAGCGCCGGAGCATCCCTCCTGGACCCCCGGTTGACGGCGGCCCTGCCCGGATACCGCCGTCAACTGTTCCACTCGGCAGTGGAAGGAGGTGGCAGCATTCGCCACGGGAGTGGCGACACGGCTCCCCGCGATCGTCGCACCGGATCGTCCAGGTCCGGTGCGTCGTGCAACTCCCCGTGGGGGCTCTGGACGCCCTCCGGAGTCCCCACGGTCCGTCCCAGTGCCTCCATGGGGCGAACCTTTTGCATAGTACGAGCAATCACGCAATCGCGGACCAGCCGTTGGGCTGGCTCTTCGGCTTCTTTTGCCCGACTTTTGGACACGTAGGGCACTCCGCATATAACGGTCCGCAACTGCCCCCTTCTCGCCGATCATGAACCTAAGTCCATGATCGGCGCAGTTCTCCGTCCCTAGGTCCATGATCGTGGGGATCTCGTGGACGCGGAGAGGTGCCCACCAGGGGCCGAAGGCGCGGCAAAGCCGCTCGACTCAGGCGGAGGCGCGGGCGACGAGGGTCGTCGGCAGTACGGGATCGTGGTTGTCGTCGGCGCCGTCCAGTGCGGACAGCAACAGATCGGCGGCGGCCGCGCCGACGCGCTCCAACGGCTGGCGGATCGTGGTCAGCGGCGGTTGTGTGTGCTGGGCGAGCGGCAGGTCGTCGAAGCCGATGACGGCCACGTCGTCGGGCACGCGACGGCCGGCCCGGCGCAGGGCGTGCAGGGCCCCCGCGGCCATGATGTCGCTGGCCACGAAGACGGCGTCGATGCCGGGACGCTGGTCGAGCAGGCGACCCATGGCGTGCACGCCGGAGGCGTGGGTGAAGTCTCCGTAGGCGATCGTCGGGTTGAGCCCGGCCGCGTCCAGCGCCTCGCGGTAGCCGGCCAGGCGGTCGGCCCCGGCCGCCATGTCCTGGCGTCCGGCGATCGTCGCGATCGACCGGCGACCGCGGTTGACCAGGTGTTCCACCGCCATCCGACCGCCACCACGGTTGTCGGAGTCCACGTAGGACGCCCGGGTCGGGCACATCGGGCGGCCGACGAGGGTCACCGGCAGGCCCGCGGCCGGGAGCGAGACCGCGAGGGGATGCTGGCCGTGCGAGGCGAGCAGGAGGACGCCGTCGACGTGGCCGCTCTGCAGGTACCGCTCGACGATCGAGACCCGGTCGTCCGGGGCCACCAGCACCATCATCGGTACGTCACTGACAGCGAACACGTCGGCCGCCGCCGTGATCACCTGGGCGAAGAAGGCGTCGGCGAAGAAGCGGATGTTGTTGGTGCAAACCACCGCGGCGACCGACCGTACCCGCCCGCGAGGCGTCGAGGGCGCGGCCCGATGGCGGACGTAGCCGAGGCGGACCACCGCGTCGCGGACCTGCTGGCGGGCCTGAACACTCACGGGTGCTGAGTTGTTCAGCACCCGTGACGCCGTGGCGATCGACACGCCGGCCAATTCGGCGACTTGACCCAGCGTAGGCGAGTCGTGCCGGCGAAGACTCTGGACTGTCATCTCAACTCCACTCGTGGGAGCGCTTCCATGGAAGAGTCGTACACCGGTTGCGCCCGTGTCAATGGCAGGTTGCCCGCGAGTTTCGAGTCCGGTGGAGTTGATCACCTCTTACCGGCGGGGCCGGCGGATGTTTCCGCCCGATCCCGGCGTGATCGGACGACTTGCTGGGTATGCACTGGCCCGTCGGGAAGCCCTGAGCTGAGGAGTCAACGCCCATGGATGCCATCGTCTTACTGAAGGATGATCACAAAACAGTCGAGAAACTGTTCAAAGAGTTCGAAAAGGTCCACAAGTCCGAGGGGACCCCTACGGCCAAGAAACGGATCGTCGACGAGGTGCTCAAGGAACTGACCACGCACGCCTACATCGAGGAGACGATCTTCTACCCGGCCGCGCGGGAATCCGTACCCGAGACGGCCGAGCACGTCCTGGAGAGCGTCGAGGAGCACCACGTCGTCGTGTGGATGCTCTCCGAGCTGATGAACATGGACCCGTCCGACGAGCGGTACGACGCCAAGATGACCGTCCTCATGGAAAACGTCCGGCACCACGTCGAGGAAGAGGAGCAGGAGTGGTTCCCGGACGTACGCAAGGGACTGGGCCGCAAGCGCCTGCAGGAGCTGGGTGAACAGATGCAGGCGGCCAAGGCCGACGCCCCGAGTGACCCGCTGTCGCTGATCAGCGCGTCGGCCTAGGCGGCAGGACATGAAGATCGGCTACTTCCTCGCCTGCGAGGAGTTCGCGCCCGGCGAGCTCCTCGAGCAGGCGCGCGCGGCGCAGCGGGCCGGCTTCGAGTCCCTCTGGATCTCCGACCACTACCACCCATGGGTGGACGCGCAGGGCCAGAGCCCGTTCGTCTGGTCGATGATCGGCGCCCTGAGCCAGGCCTGCGACCTGCCGGTCACGACGGCCGTGACCTGCCCGACCGTGCGGATCCATCCGGCGATCATCGCTCAGGCCGCCGCGACCAGCGCCGTGTTGCACGATGGCCGCTTCGTGCTGGGCGTGGGCACGGGCGAGGCGCTCAACGAGCACATCCTGGGTGACGCCTGGCCGCGGGCCGACGCACGGCTGGCGATGCTCGAGGAGGCCATCGAGATCATGCGGAAGCTGTGGTCCGACGGCTTCGTCGACCACGACGGCGAGTACTACACCGTCGAGAACGCCCGCATCTACACCCGCCCCGATCGCCCGGTGCCCGTGTACGTGTCCGGCTTCGGGCCCAAGTCGATCGACCTGGCCGCCCGGGTCGGCGACGGCTACATCAGTACCCGGCCGGACGCCGACGCGGTGGCCCGGTTCCGCGACTCCGGCGGTGGCGACAAGCCCGCGCAGGGCGGCTTCAAGGCCTGCTACGCCGGTACGGAGGACGAGGGCGTACGCATCGCGTACGAACGCTGGCCCACCTCGGGTGTGCCCGGCGAGCTGAACCAGGTGCTGCCGTCGCCGCGGCACTTCGAGCAGGTGGCGCAGCTCGTCACGCCGGACATGACGCGCAAACATTTCGTCTGCGGTCCCGACCCCGAACCTCACCTGGAGAAGATCGAGGAGTACCGCAAGGCCGGCTTCACCGAGGTGTACGTGGCCAACACCGGGCCCAACAGCGAGGGCTTCTTCGAGCTGTACCGGACGAAGGTCTTTCCCCAGGCCCGCTGACCCACCCCGCCATGATCCTCGTGATCATGGAGCTAGGGACCCGAAATCGCGCCGATCATGGACCTAGGTCCAT
>Ga0307415_100000226_pt1 | contig 24896 bp, 25 predicted proteins | sample DK1Cmetagenome_FD_204524 | JGI IMG/M metagenome (GOLD analysis project Ga0307415, IMG submission 204524) | Maize rhizosphere microbial communities from greenhouse at UC Davis, California, United States - DK15-C-2 | ecosystem: Host-associated > Plants > Roots > Rhizosphere > Soil | place: USA... | reverse complement strand
CGGCGCGCCGGCCGACTTCGTGCTCAACCACGACCCGCGCACATACGACGACCTCGTGACGCGCGAGGGGCTCGCCGAGATCGCCGAGTACGCCGACGGGATCGGCCCCGACAAGCGCAGGATCGTTCCCGGCAACTTCGCGAACGGCCAGCTCGGCGAGCCGACGACGCTGATCGCGGACGCCCACCGCGCCGGTCTGGTCGTGCATCCGTTCACGTTCCGCCCGGAGAACAACTTCCTGGCGGCGACGTTCCGGCAAGGGAACCCGAGCAGCCCCGAGTACCTGCGCGCGCGCGGCGACCAGCCGGCCGAGCTGGCGCTCTACTACGAGCTCGGCGTCGACGGGCTGTTCGCCGACAATCCCGACACGGCGGTCGCCGTGCGCGACACGTTCGCGCGGGGCCGCTGAGCGGCGTCAGCTGGTGGCGCCGGCGCCGCTGCGCTCGGGGTGCAGCGCGCCGGCGGCCGGCGTGTAGATCGACTCGTGGCCGTCGTCCCACTCGATCCGGTAGCGCGCGGGCTCCTCGCGGAGCACCTCGCGCACGGTGCCCGGCCGGGCCGCTCGCTCGGTGGACTCGGACTCGGCGACGACGCGATCGCCGACCTTGAACGTCATGGCTCCTCCTTCTACGCGGTCGTTCCGCTGCGTACACGGTGGCACATCTGAGGCGTCGAGCGTAGGCTCGTGGAGGACCAGTCGAAGCGCGAGAGGGAGGTCCCGCCATGGCCGCATCGCACCCGTCAACCGAGCATGGCGTCGGCGTGGTCACGCGCTTCCTGGAGCAGGCCGGCATCGCGTTCGAGGTCATCGAGCACCAGCCGGCGTACTCGGCGCTCCAGGAGGCCGAGCTCGTCAACGTCGAGCCGCCGCACGAGGGCAAGACGCTGCTGCTGCACGACTCCGGCGGCTGGCGGATCGCCGTGCTCCCGGCCAGCCACCAGCTCGACCTGCACCGTGCGCGCCGGCTGCTCGGCGCCACGAGCCACCTGCGGCTGGCCACCGAGGAGGAGATCGCCGCCGCCTTCCCGCAGTTCGACGTCGGGGCGCTGCCGCCGGTCGGGCCGATGCTGCCGCTGCCCGAGGTCGTCGACGTGCGGCTGCTCTATCGCAGCCACGTCGTCTGCCCCGGCGGTGACCATCGCCACGCCCTGCGGCTCGATCCGCGCGACCTGCTGCGGCTCGCCGAGCCGCGCGTCGGCGACGTCTGCAAGCACGAGGAGCCGCCCCACCGCAAGGGCTTCGCCGACCTGCCGAAGGTATGACCACGCGGACGATGGATCCGGTCCGCGCCTCCCGCCTGGCCGCTGCCGCCTACGTCGCGGGCGTGCGGGACAGCCGCGTCCTGGCCGCGATGGCTGCGGTGCCGCGCGCCGGGTACGTGCCCAGCGGGAAGGAGGGCGCGGCCGAGCGCGACCGCCCGATCCGGATCGCCGGCGGGCAGTTCACGAGCCAGCCGTCGCTCGTCGCGCTGATGATCGAGGCGCTCGAGCTGCGCGGCGACGAGCGCGTGCTCGAGGTCGGCGCGGGGCTCGCCTACCAGACGGCGCTGCTCGCGGCGCTGGCGCGCGAGGTGTGGAGCATCGAGCGGATCCCGGAGCTGGCGGAGGCGGCCGCCGCCAACCTCAGAGCGCAGCACGTCGAGAACGCGCACGTCGAGCTCGGCGACGGCAGCGAGGGGCTGGCGGAGCACGCGCCGTTCGACGCGATCGTCGTCGCCGCCGCCAGCCCGCGCGTGCCGCCGCCGCTGGTGAGCCAGCTCGCGATCGGCGGCCGGCTGGTGCAGCCGGTCGGGCCGGGCGGCCATGAGGATGTGACGGTGTTCCGGCGCGCGCCCGACGGAGCGCTTGTGCGCGTGTGCGGCCTCGTGCCGGCGCGCTTCGTCCCGCTGCTCGGACGGCACGGGCTGGGCGACGAAGGCTGAGCTACCCTCGGGGCAGTCGCGCGCACGTGCGCGCGCCGCCCGCCAGGTCCCTTCTCTTCCTGACGAGTGCCGTCGGGAACGGATCGGAGGAGCTGAGATGAGGACGCCCCGGGCATTGCGCGCGCCCGCCGCGCCACCGTGGCAGTTCCTCGTCCGCGCGGCCGCCGTCATCACCGGGCTGACGCTGCTGCTGATCGTCGACGTGCACGGCGCGGTGTTCTACGTCGCGTGGTCCCTGATCGTGCTCGCGCTCGCGAGCGAGGCCGCCGCGACGCTCCTGTATCGGCGCCGCTCGCGGCGCCTTCCCTGAGCGGCTCAGCCTCCCAGCGTCCGCCGCATCCCGCGCTCGACCGCGTCGATCAGCGCCGGGCGCAGCTGAGCGGCCGGGACGATGCGGTCGACCGAGCCGACCCGCACCGCGCGCTCGACGCTGTGGATCGCATCGAACTCCGCCGCCAGCTCACCGAGCTTGCGCGAGCGCACCTCGGCCCACAGCCGCTCGCGATCGGCGCGCAGCCGCTGGCGCTCGCCCCCGTCGCCGGTCGCCGCGATCCGCTCGTCGAGCTGTGCGATCCGCGGGTCGTTGCGCGTGCGGACGTCGACGTCGCGCGCGAAAACGACCGCCGCCGCCGGCGCGCCGCCGATCACGGACGCGTGAGCGCCCTCGAGCGCGATCGTCTCGAGCCGGTCGTTGAGCGCGCGCGAGAACACGACGAACGCGCCGCCGTGGAAGCGCGAGATGACGCAGAAGACGATCGGCCCGTCGAAGTTGACGACCGCGCGGCCGATCTCGGCGCCGTACTCCAGCTGCAGCCGGCGCATCGACTCCGGCGAGCCGTCGAACCCGGCGAGGTTGGCGAGCACGACGAGCGGCCGGCGGCCGGAAGCGGCGTTGATCGCGCGGGCGATCTTCTTCGACGCGAGCGGGAACAGCGTGCCCGCGCTCCAGCGGTCCGGGCCGTCCGCCGACACGGGGCCGAAGCGCGGCAGCGGGCGCGACTCGATCCCGACCAGCGCGACCGGCCAGCCGCCGAGCAGCGCGTCCCAGACGACCGCGGCCTCGGCTTCGCGCTGCGCGGCCCAGCGCTCGAGCGGCTCGTGGTCGGAGTCGGCGACGGCGCGCATGACGGCGCGGATGTCGAACGGCTTCTTGCGGCCGGGGTTGGTCTGCTCGGAGAAGATCTCGCCGACCGTCCGCAGGTCCGAGTCGGGCGCCTCGTGCGGCGACGAGCCGACGTCGCGCTCGGGCGGGTCGGCCGTGCTGGCGCGGCGCGGGAAGCGCTCGCCCGGCGCCACGTACGTGCGCTCGTAGTAGGCCAGGAGCACGGCACAGGCGCCCGCGATGTCGGGCGCCCAGTACTGCGCCTGGCCGTTCGGCCCCATGATGCGCTCGTAGCCGCCGATCCCGAAGTTGTCCTCGGCCGACACGCCGCCGGAGTAGTCGAGCGCCTGCTTGCCGGTCAGCACCATCGCGCTCTCGGGCGTCATCACGAGGATCCCGCGCGTGTGCATCAGCATTGTCGCCTCGGCGTTCCAGTACGGCTGGGCGCCGACGTTGATGCCGGTCACGACGACGTTGATCTCACCGCCCGCCTGGGTGAACCGCACGATCCGGCGCAGCGCGGCCGCGACCCAGTCCATGTTCTCGGTGCCGGAGTCCATCGCGATCTTCGCCCCGGCCGACAGCGCGAACCACTCGCAAGGCACGTCGAGCTCCTCCGCGAGGTCGAGCGCGGCGATCACGCGCCGGCACTCGGGCTCGGCCAGCGAGCCGAGCGAGCGCGTCGGATCACCGAGCATGACGACGCGCAGCATCCCCTCCGGGTGGCGCTCGGTGCGGTTGCGCACGAGCCCGACGACGATGCTCGCAGTGTTCGTCGCCGCCGGGCGGTCCACCGGGACGAGCCGACGCCTGCCTCGGGCGGAGCCCTCGTCACCGCTTCGCTCGCCCTCGAAGTCGTGCTCGACGAACTCGCCGGCCGGGATCGGCGCGCCCGGCGCGGCGCGCTCGGGGGCGAGCAGCTTGACGATCTCGGCCGGATGCACGGTGCCGCGGCGGCGGGCGGAGACGATCCGCGCGGCGCCCTCGTCGAGCGCGCGCAGCGGCTCGGTCGGCGGGTCGTCGATCTCGATCGCGACGCCGCGCCCGGCCGGGTTGAAGAAGCGCAGCACGCGGTTGCGCTCGGCGCCGTCCGGCCCGTCGCGCAGGCGCGCGCGCAGCTGCACCAGCTCGAGCCCGAGCTCGGCGCTCAGCCGCGCGTAGCGGGTGATGACGGCGCCGGCCGCGGCGGGGTCGAACTCCATCGTCGGCCACGCGTAGAGCAGCAGCCGGTTCCAGCGGAGCCGGTCGCGCGGCGGCTGGCGCGACTGGTAGGTCCGCATCGCCTCGAACGCCTGGCGCACCATCCGCTCGAGCTCGGGCAGCGCCGTGATCCGGCCTTGCTCGTCGTACACCGGCGTGAGGTCGCGCACCTCGGCGACGGCGACGAGGCGCCGGTCGCGCTCGTTCTCGCGCGCGACGGCGCGGAACAGGTAGACGTCGGCGGCCGCGGGCAGCCGCTCGAGCGTGAAGTTGGCCAGCCGCCAGAGGTCCAGTCGCTGCGCCATCATCGGGTGCAGCCCGCGGTAGTCGGTGTCCTCGGCGAGCGGCCCGCCGCCCGGCGGGCGCGTGAAGCTGCGCAGCTCGACGGCGTCGCGGCCCTGCTGCGGGTCGGCGACGACGAAGACCACGCGCGCGAGCGCGTCGGGCAGCCGCGCCGCCGCGAGCGTCTCGGGCAGGTCGCGCAGGCCGCCCGCGCAGCGCGTGTAGAGGTCGGCGAGCACGCGCTCGCCGGGCGGGAACGCGCGCGCGTGCTCGGCCAGCGCGGCGAGCGCGCGCGGCAGCGCGTCGGGCTCGACCCAACCGGCGGCGACGTGGTGGCGCACGCCCTCGTGGTCGTACGAGGTGGTGACGAACGGCAGCCCGTCGAGCTGCGCGGGCTGGATCCGCTCCAGCGGCCGGATGCGGAAGTAGCGCCGCGTCATGGCCTCGACGAGCCCCAGGCGCACCGCGGGCCCGGCGTCGCCGCCGTGGCGCGCGAGCAGCGGCGCGAGCGGCTGCTGGCAGCCGACGAGGGCGCGCACGCGCTGCTCGCGCTCCTCGCCGCCGGGGTCGGCGGCGAGTGCGGCCAGGTGCCGCTCCATCTCGGCGTAGGTCTCCTCGCGCGTCGCCTCGACGAGCGGGCGATCGAACGCGATCCAGCGGAGCTCGCGCGCCAGCTCGGCGAGCGCCGGCTCGCGCGGTTCGAGCGCGGCCTCGAGCCGGTCGAGCACCGCGCGGTAGCGGTCGTCCGCCCAGTCGGCTCGGTCGTCGGCGCGCTCGAGGTGGCGCGTCAGCACGGCCTGGACGGCGCGGCGGCCGGCAGGCGCGCGCTGCTGGCTGAGGAACAGGCGGTAGCACGCATCCTCGAGCGCCGGCGTCCGCTCCAGCCCGTCGAGCCCGTAGTGCGCGAGCGCGCGCTCGAGGCTGGCGACGAACCGGTCGGGCAGCCCCTCGGCCTGCGGGTCGAGCGAGCGCAGGAACGCGTGCAGGCGCTCCTGCGGGCTGCCGAGCGGCTCCTCGTCCTCGGCATGCGGGCGGTTGAGCGAGCGGACGTCGGCGTACGCCTCGAGCAGCGTGCGCTCGCCCTCGGCGTCGACCGGGCTGGCGCGCAGCCGCTCGAGGATCGCGGGCACCTCGGCCTCGCGGACGTCGTAGCCGAGCACGAGCCAGAGCAGCCGCTGCAGGTCGTGCGGCGCCTCCTGCGCGCCTGTCTCGAAGCGGACCCGCTCGCCGCCGGACTCGGCGGGACGGCCGCCGTCGAGCGGCTCGATCTGCAGCAGCGGCCGGCCGGCGGCGACGTGCACGTTGGCCGACACGAGCACCTGGCGCACGCGGCCGTGGACCGGCGCTGTCAGCGAAGCCTCCATCTTCATGCTCTCGGTCACCGCGACGACGTCGCCCGCCTCGACCTCGTCGCCCTCCGCGACCGGGATCGCGACGACGACCGCCGGGGCGTGCGAGCGCACCAGCCCGCCCTCGTCGCGCGAGATGCGGTGCGGCACGCCGTTGACCTCGACTAGCAGGTCGGCGTCCTGCAGCGCGGTCACGGTGCGGTACGACCGGCCACCGTAGGACAGCCGCGACTCATGCTCGGAGATCCGCTCGAGCGACGCGTCGATGCGCGCCCCGTCCACGTCGACCTGGTAGTGGCCGGGGCCGAGCTGGCAGACGCCGAACGAGTAGCTCGCCCCGCGGTAGCGCAGGTCGATCGTCTCGCGCACCTTCGCCTCGGCGTGTGGGCGCCCGCGGCGGGCGAACGCGTAGAACTGCGCGCGGTCGGTCGCGGTGGCGGCGTCGCGCAGCGCGATCGCGGCGCGCACCAGCGCGGTCTCGCCGTGGCGCGCGGACTCGACGTCGCCGGCGCCCTGCAGCCGGTCCAGCCAGCCCGTGTCGACGTCGCCGGCGCGCACCTCCGGCCGGCTCAGCAGCTCGAGCAGGAATCCCTGGTTGGTGGTGCCCTCCTCGATCATCACCATCGTGTCGGCGATCGCCCGGCGCAGCCGCGCGAGCGCCTCGTGGCGCGTCGCGCCGTGGGCGATGATCTTGGCGATCATCGAGTCGAACTCCGGCGGCACCGTGTCGCCCTCCGCCACGCCGCTGTCGACGCGCACGCCGGGACCGGTCGGGAGGCGCAGCAGCGTGATCCGGCCCGGGGACGGAGCGAAGCCGCGACCTGGGTCCTCGGCGTTCAGGCGGACCTCGATCGCGTGGCCGCGCGGCGGCGGCGGCTCGCCCTCGAGCCGGCCGCCGGACGCGACGTGCAGCTGCAGCTTGACGAGGTCGGCGCCGGTGACCGCCTCGGTGACGGGGTGCTCGACCTGCAGCCGCGTGTTGACCTCCATGAACGAGAAGCGCTGCTCGACCGGCTCGTAGAGGAACTCGACCGTCGCGGCACCGCGGTAGCCGGCGAGGCGCGCGAGCCGCACCGCGGCGTCCGAGACCGTTCGCTCCTGCTCCGCCGTGAGCGCCGGGCTGGCGGACTCCTCGACGACCTTCTGGTGACGGCGCTGGTAGCTGCAGTCGCGCACGCCTAGCGCCCACACGCCGCCCTGCCCGTCGGCCATCAGCTGCACCTCGACATGGCGCGCGGCGGCGACGACCCGCTCCATCAGCACGGTGGGGTCGCCGAAGCTCTGGGCCGCCTCGGTGCGCGCACGCTCGAACGCGGTCTCCAGCTCGTCGGCCCGATCGACGCGGCGCATCCCGCGGCCGCCGCCGCCCGCGGCGGCCTTGATCATCAGGGGGTATCCGATCGCGTCGGCGTGCCGGAGCGCGACGTCGAGGTCCTCGACCGGACCGCCGCTCCACGGCGCGACCGGCACGCCCGCCTCCTCGGCCAGCCGCTTCGCCTCCACCTTGTCACCGAGCGCGCGCATCACCCGCGCGTCCGGCCCGGCGAAGACGATGCCGAGCCGCTCGCACAGCTCCGCGAACTCGGGGTGCTCGGCGACGAAGCCCCAGCCGACCCAGGCGGCGTCCGCGCGCGTCTCCACCAGCGCGCGCTCGAGCGCCTCGTAGTCGAGGTAGGCGCTGCTGCGCCGTCCCTCGGCGTCGGTCCATGCGGCCGGGCCGATGCAGTGGCGCTCGTCGGATTGGCGCACGAACAGCGCATGGCGCTCGGTCTCGGTGTGGAGCGCGATCACGCGGATCGGCGCGGGGCGCTCCTCGTTGAGCTCGCGCACGGCGTGGATCGCGCGCATCGCGGCCTCGCCGCGGTTGACGATCGCCAGGCGCTCGAACGGACGCTGGACCGCGCTCATCGGCTTCCCCGACCCCCTCGGCTCACGGACGCGATGCTACGCGCCGCTGCGTCCTCGTGCCCGGCGGCGGCCGGCCGAAGGCGCTGCGAGCAGCTCGTCGATCGCCTCCTCGAGGTCGGCGCCGAGCGCGTCGGCGTCCGGCAGCGTGCGGCTGTCGGCGTAGATGCCGAAGCACGCCTGCCGCGCGACGGTCACGACGCCGATCGACAGCGCGTGACGGCCGGCCAACGGCACAGCCGAATGGACCTCGAGCAGCCGGCAGCCGCGCAGGAAGCGCGGCACGGCCGGGCCCGGCACGCTCGAGATCGTGAGGTTGAACCGGCGGGGGTGCGCGAACGCGTGCGCGAGCACGCGCCGCAGTGGGCGCGGCGTGAGCGCGAGCGCGCGGAACGCGGCGTCGACGTCCTCCGCCTCGCCGTCGCGGCGACGCTGGTCGGTCGCGCGGTGGATGGCCATCAGGCGCTCGACCGGGTCAGGCTCGTCGCACAGCAGCTCGATGAACAGGAACGTGATGCGGTTGCCGCTGCCGGCCGCATCGGAGCTCGTGCGCACGTCCGCGGGAACCATGACCTTGAGCCGCTGCGGCGACTCGCCGTGGCGCTCGGCGAACCGCCGTAGCGCGCCGGCGCAGGCGGCGATGATCACGTCGTTGGGCGTCACGCCGTGGCGGCGCCTGATCGCACGCACGTCGTCGAGCGAGCGCGTCACGCGGACGTGGTGGCGCCGCGCGGCTCCGGGCCGGTTGAGCGGCGAGCCGGGCGCCGGCGGCAGCAGCGTGTGCGCGAGCGTGCGGGCGCCGCGGCGCGCGCCGGCCGGCAGCCCGAGCAGGCGCGCCGGCGAGCCGGCAAGCCGGACGGGCGCGAGCGCCAGCGTGGCGCCGTCGGCGGCGCGCTCGACGAGCGCCTGCGCGAGCCGCTCGCCGGCGGACGGCGCCGGAACGGGCGTCCAGCCGTCCTGCTCGGCGGACGCGCTCCAGGCATCGGGATCGGCGTCGAGCAGCAGGTTCCCGAGCTCGACCACCGCCGTCCCGTCGACCATGCAGTGGTGCATCTTGCCGATCAGCGCGATCCCGCCACCGGGCAGCGCGTCTGCGATCCAGATCTCCCACAGCGGGCGGTCGCGGGCGAGCGGCGTCGAGAGGATGCCGTCGACGAGCGCGTCGAGGTCGCCGTCGCCGGCCGGCAGCAGGTGGTTCACGGCGTCGAAGCCGGGGTCGTCGACCCAGAGCGGCTCGTGCAGGCCGAGCGGCACCTGCGCGAGCCGCTGGCGGTAGCGCGGCGCACGCCCGAGCCGGCCCGCAATGTGGTCGAACAGCTCCGCGAAGCTCGGCCGCGGCCCGCGCTCGGGCGGGTCGAACCGCGCGAGCCAGCCGACGTGCATCGGCGCGGACGGTCGCTCGACGGCGAGGAACGAGGCATCGAGTGCGGATAGGCGCTCGGCGGTCACGTCGTCCATTCTCTACCCCGAGTGTGTCCGTGCCCACATACGGAAAGTAAGCGCTCTTGATCTGCGCCTCAGGTTCGGCCGCCAGCCTGGCCCACATGAATCGACTCGAGCTTGTACCGGAGCCCACGCCGGACGGCACCGTCGTCCTCCGCGCCGTCGTCGTCGGACCGGTCGAGCGCATCCGCCGGCTGGCGCGGCGGTTGGCGCGGCGCTAGCCGCGTCCGCGGTCGCAGCGCTCCGCGGGCCATGCCACCGGCTTGCGGCGTGCGTCACGATGTGACGGTGTCTCGCCCCGACGTCCCACCTGACGTCTCGGAGGCCGCTCGCACGGTCTCCGGAGCGACGGTCACGGTCCTCTTCGCCGACGTCGAGGGCTCGACCGCTCTGCTCGAGCGCCTCGGACAGGCGCGCTGGCTGCAGGGCCTGGCCGGGTACGAGGCGCTGCTGAGCGACAGCATCGCCAAGCACGGCGGCACGCTCGTCAAGGCGCTCGGCGACGGGCATCTGCTCGCCTTTCCGAGCGCCCGCGCCGCGCTGCGCTGTGCGATCGACGTCCAGCGCGCACTACCGCTCGACGTCGCCCCGGACCTGCGCGTGCGCATGGGCATCCACACCGGCGAGCCGGCCGTCCGCGAGGACGACCTGCACGGACGCACGGTGGTGAAGGCGGCGCGGATCGCCGACTTGGCGCGGGGCGGCGAGATCCTGGTCTCGAGCGTGGTGCGCGAGCTGGCGGAGGCCGACGAGGACCTCGGCGGCGAGCTGTGGTTCGAAGACGGGCGCGAGGTCGAGCTGCGCGGCCTGCGCGGCCGCCATCTCGTCATGGCGGCGCGCTGGGACCCGCTCGCCCGCAGCGCGCTGCGGGTGGTGATCGCCGACGATTCCGTGCTGGTGCGCGACGGCGTCGCGGCCGTGCTGCGCGAGTGCGGCGTGCACGTCGCCGCCCTCGCCGGTGACGCCGATTCGCTGTACCGCGAGGTCGAGCGCCACCGGCCGGACGTCGCGCTGGTCGACATCCGGATGCCGCCGACGGGCACGAACGAGGGGCTCGTGGCCGCCGAGCACATCGGCCGCGACTACCCCGATGTCGCCGTGCTCGTTCTGTCCCAGTACCTCGAGCTCGCCTATGCGCTGCGCCTGGTCGAGGACCGTGAAGCTCGGCGGGGGTACCTGCTCAAGGACCGCGTCAGCGACATGGACATGCTGCTCGACGCGATCCGCCGGGTCGCGAACGGCGGGACCGTCGTGGACCCGGCGATCGTCGAGGGGCTCGTGTCGAGCGCCGGGGCCGCCGGCCCGCTGGCCCGCTTGAGCGCGCGCGAGCGCGAGGTCCTCGGGCTGATCGCCGAGGGGCTGTCCGACGCCGCGATCGCCGAGCGGCTGGGCATGGCGGCCGCGGACGTGGAGGCGCACGTCGAGCCGATCTTCCACAAGCTCGGCCTGGACGACGAGGACACCTCGCACCGCCGCGTCGCTGCGGTGCTGACGTACCTGCGAGCGACGGCGCTGCGCTGAAGCCGCGGCCCGAGGCCATCCCGCCATCCGCTCGGCGGGGCTCAGCTCGCGCGCCAACCCGACCAGCGCTCGACGGCGACGGCGAGCACCGGCCCGCGCGGCGGCGCGGCGCGGTACTGGGCGTAGCGCCCGGCGAGCAGCTCGAGCGCGCGGCGGGCCTCCGGCTCTTGCGCGTCGACCACGCGCGCGCCGCCGTCGGCGCGCACCCACCACAGCGCGTCCCAGTCGGCGTCGTCGTAGTGGTCGGCGAGCAGCGCGACGCGCGGGTCCCGGCGCACGTTCTCGAGCCGCCGCAGTGCCGTCGTGCGCTTCGGCTTGGCGTCGACCGCGCTGTAGACGACGTCGCCGTCGAGCGCGAAGACGATCGGCACGAGGTGCGGCCGGCCGCTCGCGCCGACCGTCGCCAGCCGGGCGACGCGCGCCTGCGCGAACAGCCCGCGCGCCTCCTCGGGGGTCACACGGCCGCGCCGACCAGCGGGCCGAGCGCCCGCCCGACGAGCGCCACGCTCTCGAGGTCGTGCGCGTCTGGCATCCGCAGCGTCAGGCCCTCGACCCCGGCGTCGAGGATCGCCTGCGCCTCCTCGGCGAGGCCGTCGGGATCGCCCGCGATCGCGAGCGTCCTCCGCTGCTCGTCCGAGACGCCGGCCTGCTCGAGCTTGCGCATCGCCGCCTCGTGCGTGGGTGCGACGAACGCCGCCGCCATCCGCGTGCGCGTGATCTCGGACGGGTCGCGGCCCACCGCCTCGCAGTGGCGGTCGAGCACGTCCATCAGGTGGCGCACGCGGTCGACGTCGCCGAACACGTTGCAGCCGTCGGCGTACTGCGCCACGAACCGCAGCGTCTTGCGCTCGCCGCTGCCGCCGACGACGATCGGGATGTCGCCGCGCAGTGGCTGCGGGCTGTTGATCGCCCCGGCCGTGCTGTGGTGGCGGCCGGCGACGCTCGACTCCTGCTGCGTGAACATCGCGCGCGCGATCCGCAGCGCGTCCTCGAGCCGCTCGAAGCGCTCGCGCAGCGGCGGGAACCGGAACCCGTAGGCGGCGTGCTCCTCCTCGTTCCAGGCCGCGCCTAGCCCCAGCACCGCCCGGCCGCCCGAGATCACGTCGATCGTCGTCGTGATCTTCGCCACCAGCGCGGGGTTGCGGTACGTGACGCCGCCGACCAGCAGCCCGAGGCTCACGCGCGAGGTGCGCGCCGCCAGCGCCGCGAGGATCGTGTTGCCCTCGAGCATCCAGTTCGTGCGCGGGCCGATTCCGCGGATCTGGTGCAGGTGGTCCATCACCGTGACGCATGTGAAGCCGCTCTCCTCCGCGGCGCCGGCGATCTCGACGAGCCGCTCGAACAGCTGCTCGGGCGGCGTGTCGGGGAAGTTGAAGTCCGGCAGGTGGAGGTCGAGCGTTACGGGCGCGCGCATCAGGCCACGGTACTCCTCGTCACAGCACCCGCTCGACCAGCGAGGCGCGCTGCGCCTCGACGAAGATGATCACGCGGTCGCCGGCGTGCAGCACGTCCGAGCCGTGCGGGAACAGCACGCTCCCGTTGCGGATCACGGCGCCGATCAGCGAGCCGGTTGCCGGCAGCTCGCGGAACGGGCGGTCGACGAGCTCCGACTGCGGGCGGACGGTCAGGTCGAGGATCTCGAAGCGGTCCCCGTCGAGCATCGCGATCTGGCGGAGCCGCGGGTCGTGTGCGAAGCGGACCATCTCCTCGGCGGTCACCTGACGCGGGTTGATCGCGACGTCGACGCCGCCGCGCTCGTAGACGTCGACCGACACCTCGTCGTGGACGAGCGCGATCGTCAGCCGGACGCCGTGGCCCTTCGCGAGGATCGCGCCGTAGAGGTTCTTCGCGTCGTCGTTGAGGCAGAAGACCGCGGCTGTGGCGCGGCCGATCCGCTCGCGCTCGAGGAACTCCGGATCGAACGCGTGGGCGTGGAACGCGCGCACGTCGGGCATCGCCTCGGCGACCTCGCGCAAGCGCTCGCGCTGCGCGTCCACGAGCCGCACGCGGATGTTGTGCTCGCGCAGCGAACGGGCGATCGTCGTCCCCATGCGACCGGCGCCGAAGATGACGACGTCGTCGACACGCTCGTCGCTGCGGCCCGCGACGCGGCACCAGGCGCGCGCCGAGGCCGGCGACGCGATCACGACGACGCGGTCACCGGCCAGGATCCGCTCGTCGCCGCGCGGGACCAGCATGCGATCGCCGCGGATCAGCCCGGCCACCTTGGAATCGGGCGGGACTTCGGCCTCGCGCAGCGCACGGCCTACGACCGGCCCGGCGGGCGCGTCCGCGGGCACGTCGAACTCGACGATCTGCACCTTGCCGTCGGCGAAGACGTCGGTGTGGCGCGCGGCCGGGATCCCGAGGATGGCGGAGATCGCGTTCGCTGTCTCGAGCTCCGGCGAGACCATGAAGTCGATGTCGAGCTGGCGCTCGCGCCAGGCCTCGAGATAGGCGGCGCTAGTCGTGCGGATGATCGTCTGCGCGCTCGACATCCGCTTGACGAGCATCGCGCAGATGAGGTTCGCCTCCTCGCGCGGGCTGCAGCCGACGAACAGGTCGCACTCCTCCGCGCCCGCCTTGCCGACGACGTGCTTGCTGGTGCCGTCGCCCTCGACCGCCCTGACGTCGAAGCGGTCCGACAGCGCCGCGAGCTGGCGCGCGTCGACGTCGATCACCGTGACGTCGTGCTCCTCGTGCAGCGCCTCGATCAGCGCGCGGGCCACGTGGCCCGCTCCGAGCACGATGATCCTCATGGCGCGAGACTAGCCCGATCGCGGATGATCGTCACCGATGCGCACCGCAGCTCCGCCGTATCGGCTCATGCGCGCCCTCGGCGTCGACGTCAGCGGCGCGCTGAACCTCGTCGGCTCGCTCGTCAAGTACCTCAGCCTCGCGTTCCTCTTCCCGGCCGCGGTCGCGCTCGGCTATCGCGAGCCGGTGTGGCCGTTCCTCGCCGCCGCGGCGATCACCGCGGGGGTGGGCAGGGGGCTCGAGCTGGCGACGAGCGGGAAGGAGCGAATCGGCGCGCGCGAGGGCTACCTGGTCGTCTCGCTGCTGTGGCTGCTCGTCGCCGCGTTCGGGGCACTGCCCTACGTGCTCGCCGAGGCGCAGCTGTCGAATCCCGTCGACGCCCTGTTCGAGTCGATGTCCGGCTTCTCCACGACGGGCTCGAGCGTCGTGCGCGACATCGACGCGCTGCCGGCGTCGATCGCGATGTGGCGGCAGTTCACGGCCTGGATCGGCGGCGTCGGGATCATCGTGATGTTCCTCGCCGTGCTGCCGCGGCTGCGCGTCGGCGGCCGCCAGGCGCTGTTCAAGACCGAGATGCCGGGCCCCGAGCTGCCGCTCGCCGCGACGATCAAGCAGACCGCGCGGCGGTTCGTCGCGCTCTACGTCGGCATCACGGCGCTTGAGATCGCCGTGCTGGCGGTGCTGGGCTGGACCGGTGTCGACCCGCGGATGGACCTGTTCAACGCCACGGCGCACGCTTTCGCGACGATCGCCACCGCCGGCTTCTCGCCCGAGGGACGCTCGATCGAGCCGTTCGCCGCCGCGACGCAGTGGGCGATCGTCGTCTTCATGATCGTTGCCGGGACGAACTTCGCGCTGCTGTACACCGGCATCGTGCGACGGCAGCCGCGCTCGTTCGCGCGCGACGAGGAGGTCCGCCTCGGCCTCCTCCTGCTCGCGCTCGCCTCGGCGGTCGTCGTCGTCGAGCTGCTGACCGAGGGTGTCCTGCACGGCGGGGGGGGCGTGCGCCACGGCGTCTTCAACACCGTGTCGATGATGACCACGACCGGCTTCGCCAGCGACGACTTCAACCGATGGACGTCCGCGACGAGCCTCGTGCTGTTCGGCGTCGTGCTGATCGGCGCCTCGGCGGGCTCGACCAGCGGCTCGATAAAGCTCGTCCGGCACCTCGTGATCGGGAAGATGCTGCGGCGCGAGATCGACCAGACGCTGCATCCCGAGGTCGTCGCGCCGCTGCGCGTGAACGGCAGCGTCGTCGACGAGCGCGCGCTGCGCGCGATCATCGTCTTCGTCTTCCTCTACCTCGGCGTCTGCGCCGCCGGCGCCGTCGTGATCCTCGTCGACTCCGCGCTGCGGGGGATCGACCTGACGGCCTTCCAGTCGCTCGCCGTCTCGGCCAGCCTGCTCGGCGGCGTCGGGCCGGGGCTGGGCTTCTCCGGCCCGATGGGCTCGTTCGCGCCGTTCAGCGACCTGTCGACGGTCGTGCTGACGGCGCTGATGTACCTCGGCAGGCTCGAGATCGTGCCGGTGGTGGTGCTGTTCACCGCGAGCCACTGGCGGGCATAGCAGACCCGAGCTACCCTGGCTCGGCTCCGCGATCGAGGGGGAGGTGCAGCACCACGAACGCAGCGGCGAACACGCGCATAATGCCCGCGCTCGACGCCGTCGTGGAGCTGCCCGGCGGGCGCTACGCGGTCGGCGAGCCGGGCGAGGAGCGGGTCGCCGCCCTGCGCGGCGTGCTGATCGGGCGTTGGCCGGTCGTCAACGCCCACGTCAAGGCGTTCGCCGCGCAGACCGGCCGCCGCGTCGGCCCCAAGGTCGACGATCGGCAGCTCGCCGACCACCCGGCGACCGACCTGACGAGAGCCGAGGCCGAAGCGTTCTGCGCATGGGCGTCGCTCGCGCTCGCCCGCCCCGTTCGGCTGCCGAGCGGCGACGAATGGGAGGCGCTGGCACGCGGCGGCGACGCGCGTCGCTGGCCGTGGGGGGACGTCTTCGACGAGTCGCTCTGCGCGTGCGCCGAGAGCGCCTGGGGATGGACCGTCCCGGTCACCGCACACCCGGCCGGTGCCGGCCCGTTCGGCGCCGAGCAGCTCGCCGGCAACGTCTGGGAGTGGGTCGCCGACCGCGGCCCCGACGGCTGGGGCAGCGTGCGCGGCGGCTCCTACCTCGATACGGGCTGGGGGCTGCGGGCGTCGCGGGTACAGCCGGCCGACCCGGGGCGGCCGACGCCGACGACCGGCTTTCGCATCGCCATCGACGACGATCGGAGAGAACCATGACCGACCGGCCGGCCGTGATCGACGCGCTGCGGGAGGTGTACGACCCCTGCTGCGCGGATCGCGGCATCTCGATCGTCGACATGGGCGTCGTGGAAGACGTCCGCGTCGACGGGTCGCACGTCGCGGTCGACCTCGTCCTCACGACCGGCTGGTGCCCGTTCGTGGCGTCGATGTCGAGCGCAATCCCGGACCGGCTGCGCACACTCGACGGCGTCGAGACCATCGACGTGCAGGTCGTCTGGGATCCCGTCTGGACGATGGATCGGCTGTCCGAGTCGGCGCGCGCGAAGCTCGCGATGCCGCTCGAGCAGCTGGAGAGCTACCGCGCAGGAAGGAGTGCCGCCTGATGGCCACCGAGACCCGCCCGCTCGAGGGAGCCGCGCGCGAGCGCAAGGTCGACGCGTTCGTGTTCGACTGCGTCTGCCACGTGTTCAACTTCGACAAGGCCAACGCGATCGGCCCGCCCGGCGACCTGTTCGACGAGCACCTCTACGCGTTCCACCAGCTGCTCACGCGCGAGGGCGAGCGCGTGCTCTCGCGCGAGGAGTTCTTCCGCGAGTGGAGCGTCGACGAGATCTACGAGATGGTCATCGAGGGCTCCGACACGGACATGATCGCCGCGCAGCCGCTGCCGCTCACCGACCTCTTCCACGACGGCCTGTCCCCGTGGGAGAAGTGCGCCGAGATGGCCGCCAAGCATCCCGACCGCGCGGTCTTCTGGGGCTCCGTCAATCCGCTCGAGGGCAAGAAGGCGCTCGACCTGATGACGCGCCAGGTCGAGGACCACGGCGCCAAGGCGTTCAAGTTCTACAACGTCCGCTACGACTACGGGCAGCCGTTCCCGTGGCGGATGGACGACCCGCGCGTCGCCTACCCCGCGTTCGAGCGCGCCCAGGAGCTCGGGGTCAACCTGATCGGGGTCCACAAGGGCGTCCCGCTCGGCCCGCAGCCGATCGAGCACACGCGCACGTTCGACATGGACGGCGCGGCGGCCAACTTCCCCGACATCAACTTCGTGATCTTCCACGTCGGCCTGCCGTGGCTGGACGAGGTGCTGTGGCAACTCGTGCGCTATCCGAACCTCTACGCGTCGATCGCCGCCACGGTCAACTTCATCGCGCGCCAGCCACGGGTGTTCGCGGAGACGCTCGGGAAGATGATGTGGTGGTGCGGGGAGGACAAGATCATCTACGGCGGCGAGTCCCCGATCTGGCACCCGCAGTGGGCGCTCGAGGAGCTCTGGAACTTCGAGCTGCCGCGCGACATCGTCGAGGAGCGCGGCTACCCGCAGCTGACCGAGCAGGCGAAGCGCAAGATCCTCGGCGAGAACCTCGCACGGCTGCACGGCATCGACGTGGAGGCGAAGAAGGCCGAGCTGGGGGTGAGCGGCTGAGGCGTCAGCGCCCGAAGCGGCCGGTGAGCTGTCCGCGGGCGATCGCGCGCGCGCCGATGGCGGCGCGCACGTCCTGCGGTGAGGCGCCGGCCTCGAGCCCGAGCCGGTCGCGCAGCGCGTAGAGCACGAAGCGGTAGCGGTGCGGCGGGTCGTCCTCGGGCGGGCACGGGCCGCCGTAGCCGCGGTCGCCGAACGAGTTCTCGCCCGAGCGCGCGCCGGAGGGCTGCCCGCCGGCGCGCACGCCGTCCGAGTCGGTCGGGATGTCGAACAGCGTCCAGTGCACGAACGTCCCACCCGGCGCATCGGGATCCTCGACGAGCAGCGCCAGCGACCGCGCGTCGGCGGGGATCCCGCGCCAGGCGAGCGGCGGCGAGACGCCGTCGCCGTCGCAGCTGAAGCGCTTCGGGATCGTGGCTCCGGGGGCGAACGCCGGGCTGGACAGCGTGATCCGCTCGGGCGCCGTGGGCGGCGGCCCCTCGACCTTCTCGCCGCCGCCGCCGCCGCAGCCTGCCGGCAGCGCCAGCGCTGCGACGGCGACCGCGATGCGGCCGACCCGCGGCACTACCCCGGCAGCTCGCCGTACTGCTCGAAGGCGTAGTCGAGCAGCCCGCACGCGCGCAGCCGCTCCACCGGCGCGCGGAACGTGACCTGCACGACGCCCGGGTGGCGCCCGATCTCGATCGCGCCCGAGATCGTCGCCCTGTTGGCGACCTCCGGGATCGGCAGCTCGAGCAGCTCCGCGGCGCGCGCGAGCCCGTTGTCGGTCGCGGAGTTGAGGTCCGGCCCGGTGCCGATCACCGAGATCGGCAGCGACTCCTCCAGCTCTGACATGCCGTGGCGGCGCGCCAGCGCCAGCGCCTGCTCGCGCTCGTACGGGGTGAGCGGCCGGGCGAGGAACGGAAGGTCCTCGGCGACCGGGAACAGCACCGGCCCGTCGATCCCGAGGCCCTTGATCAGCTCGACCTGGAGCGTGACCGTGCCGGCGACGTCGGCCGTGTGTCCCGCGATCTCGCCGTCGCCCTGCAGCGCATGCATGTCGCCGAGGTACACGCCCGCGCCCGGCACCTTGACGGGGCAGACGAGCACGGCGCCCGCGCGCACCGCGTCGATGTCGAGGTGGCCGTCGGTCTTGTGGCGCTGGAGCTCCTGCGCCTCGATCGCGTAGCGGTGCGGCGCGCCGACCAGGAACGCGCCGAAGTCACCCGCGTTGTGGGAGTCCGGGATCGTCGCCGATGGCGACGTGCCGAGCTGGCCGAGGAACGGGCGCAGGCGTGTGGCGAGCGCGACGATGTGGTGCGGTGCGAACGTTAGGATCGGGTTCTGCACGGAGCCGTCCGGCAGCGCCGCGGCGCGGGCGGCGTCGTGGGCCAGCTCCTCGGCGCGCTCCCGCGGAAGCGAGACGCCGACGCCGCGGCGCTCGTCGAACGCCATCGTGTAGCCGTTGGTGAACGTGAACGGTGCACAGTCGGCGCCGCACTTCGCGCACCGCACGGCGGTCTCGCCGATCCCCTCCAGGCGCGTCTCGGGCCACTCGGTCCCGCAGCCGGGGCAGACGGCCGCGCAGTAGGGATCGCCGTTGAAGCGCCCCTCCATCGGCTGGTCGTTGCCTGATGCCGTCGCGGTCGAGGTGACCGCGATGTCGCGGATCCGGATCGCGACGGCGTCGCCGACGTCCGCTCCCTCGATCGCGACCGGCGTGCAGACCTCATGCCCGCCGCGGATCGACGGCGTGATCATGGGTCCCCAGCATCCCGGCGTCGAGTTCCACACGATGTGGCCGCCGTCGCGCACCGGGCCAAGCATCGCGACGTCGGGCCCGAGGAGGCCGTCGGTGAAGGTGTCGACGAAGACCGTCCGGTGCGCGGTGGACGTCGTCTGATCCTGGATGGCCATGGTCGTTCTCCTGTCGATCGGGGCGGTCAGCCTCCGGAAACGGGCAGCAGCAGTGCGAGCTCCTCGCGGTCCGCGAGCGGCCGGTCGAGCGTCACGTGCTCGCCGGCGACGACGGGCAGCGCCGAGCGCATCGCCGCGGCCAGGTCGGGCTGGGTGTCGCGCAGGCGCGCGTAGAGGTCGTCGACGGTGGCGCCGTCGGCGAGGTCCACGACGAGCAGCGGTGCGTGCGAGAGCCGGGACAATCCCGCGCCAAGCCGGACACGAACCTGCACTGCCGTGCTGCCCTCCTCGTCGCCCGCAGTGCGTACAGCGTAACCAGGTCGGCTGGAGCGGTCAGGCCCGTCGCACGTCTGCGGCGGCGAGGTATGCGAGCTCGGTCTCCCACCTGGAATGTTCGGGCTCGTCGACGGGGCCGATCAGGTAGCGCTCGACGCAGCCGCCCAGCGCCGAGCCGTCGTCGGTCTCCCGGCGGTCCAAGGCGATGCCGTGCTCGGTCGCCCAGTCCAGCAACGTCGAACGCGCGACGGCGAGGTCGGGCTCGGTCGTGCTGCGGTACGGCCCGACGTGCAGGAACGTCACGTAGCGACCGGCCGGGAGGATCTCGGCCCGCACGCGCCGGTCTCCCGACACGCCGGCGTCGCGCCCTAGGGACCGCGGGAGAGCGCCGAACTCATCGCCGGCGGGCGAACGGCTCGTTGTGGATACCTCCAACGGCGGACCGGCAACGTTGGCCGCCCTGCCGATGCCGCGGCCGGCGAGCGCTGACACTCTTGAAGCTCGAGGTCGCGAACGAGGGGGAGCAGGGACTTGGAAGTGGGAATCGGGCTGGCGCTCGTGTGCGCCGTGGCCACTCAGCTGGGCTTTCTGTGCAAGCACCGCGGCGCCGCACGCGCGCCGCAGGTCCGGATCCAGCACCCACTCCGCAGCGCGCGGGCGCTGTTCGCGTCGCGCTGGTTCGCCATCGGCATGGCGATCGCCGCGGCGGCGTGGCTGCTGCACGTCGCGGCGCTCGCGCTCGCGCCGCTGTCGACCGTGCAGGCCGTGCTCTCGACCGGCGTCGTGCTGCTCGCCGTGATGGGCGACAGGATCTTCGGCCACGCCGTCAGCTCGCGTCAGTGGCTCGGCGTCGCGATGACCGCGACCGGCCTCGGGCTGCTCGTGCTCACGCTTCCCACGCCCGACGGCAGCGGCAGCGCGTTCGCCGTGCCCGGGCTGTTGGCGTTCGAGGCCGCGACGCTCGCGCTCGGCACGCTGCTGATCGCCGCTCCGCGGATGGGGGCCCCGGCACATCACCACGGCGTGCTGCTCGGCGCCGCCGCGGGCGTCCTCTTCGGGGTCTCCGACGTGGCGATGAAGGCGCTCACCGGGCTCGCGGGCGACGGCGCGCTCGGCGTGATCGCCTCGCCGTGGCTGCCGGTCGCCGCGCTCGCCTCGGTGCTCGCCTTCCTCGCCTCGGCGCGCGGCTTCCAGGACGGCGAGGCGGTCCCCGTGATCGCCAGCACGTCGACGGCCGCGAACCTCACCTGCATCGTCGGCGGCATCGTCGTGTTCGGCGACGCGCTCGCCGCGGGAATCTTGCTCGGCGTCCAGCTCGCGGCCTTCGCCCTCGTGGCGGGCGCCGCGATCGTCACGCCGAGCGGGCACGGCCGACCTGTGGCACAGGCGGCCTAGCTGGGGAGACAGGCGCCCTCTGGGGAGCGGGCGCCGACCCGCGCGGCGGGTGGGGACGGCCGGCGGTAGATTCGCCGCATGGCCGTCCCCACCACCCCGGGGCCGCCGCCCGAAGCAGCGGCCGTCGTCGGGTCGCTGGTCGCCGAGATCGAGACCGAGCTCGACGGCCTCGTGGACGCGATCGGGGAGCGGATCCGCAAGGAGATCCCGGACTTCCGCCGGCTCGCGGTCGACACGCTCGCGACCGCCATTCGCGGCAACGTGACGCGCGCCTTGAGAGCGCTGCGCGACGTGCGCGCGCCGACCGACGCCGAGCTCGAGCAAGCGGCCGAGATCGGGCGCGAGCGGGCGGAGCAAGGACTGACCGTGGACGCCGTCCTGCACGCCTACCGCATCTCGATCACGGCGGTCTGGTCGCGCTTCGGGGAGCTGGCGCGCGAGCGCGGCGCCGACGTCGCCAGCGTGCTGGCCTTCTCCGAGACGCTGTGGCTGTGGGCCGACGCCGTGATGGACATCGTCGGCACCGCGCACCGCGAGGTCGAGCTCGAGCAGGCGCGCGAGGAGCAGCAGCGACGCGACGCGTTCGTGCTCGCGCTGCTGAGCGGGACGCTCGATGCCGCCGAGCTGCGGCTGCAGAGCGCCACGTTCGGGCTCGACGCCGATCGGTCGTACTTCCCGTTCCGCGCGCGCTCGGCCGGCGCCGCCGCGCTTTCCCGCCGCGTGGCGGTCGCCCTGGCGGGCGACGAGGGACTCGTCACAGGGCTCGACCGCGACTTCGCCGGCATCGCCGCGCGCCCGCCGGCCGCGGTCCCGCGCGTCGTCTGCGGGCTCGGTCCGGCGGCGCGGCTGGAGTCCCTGCCGGTCGCGTTCGCCTCCGCCAGCCGGGCGCTGCAGACGGCGGTCGCATTCGGGCAGGAGGGAGCGCTGACGCTCGCCGACCTCTCGATCCGCCCGGCGATCCTCGCCGACGAGGCGCTCGGCGACGCCTTCGCGGCGCGCTACCTGGAGCCGCTCGAGGGGCTCGGGCGGATCGGCGCCGAGCTCGAGACGACGCTGCGCACGTGGTTCGACCAGGAGATGCGCGTCGAGGACACCGCGCGCTCGCTCCACATCCACCCGAACACGCTGCGCCACCGGCTGCGGCGCTTCGAGGAGGCGACCGGGGCGACGCTGCGCGACCCGCGCGACCTCGTCGAGCTGTGGTGGGCGCTCGAGCGGCGGCGCCTCGCCAGCTGACCGCCCGCCACCCGGTTGGCGGATACTTGCCGGATGACAGAGCACGTCTACAAGTCCGTGGAGATCACGGGCTCCTCGCCCACCGGCGTGACCGAGGCGATCGACCGCGCCATCGCGAAGGCGTCCGAGACGCTTCGCAACCTCGACTGGTTCGAGCTCGTCGGCGTCCGCGGCCAGATCGGCGACGACGGCCGCGTCGCGCACTACCAGGCGACGCTCAAGATCGGGTTCCGGCTGGAGGATTGAGCGCGCTCGAGCTCTACGCCGCCGCATTCCCGGCGGATCCGATCCTCGACATCGCCATCTCGCACGCGCTGCTGGCGGACGTCGCCGCCGGGCGGCGCCCGCCGGCGCTGCGTCTGTTCCGGCCCGGGCCGACGGTCGCGTTCGGGCGGCTGGACGCGCTGCTGCCGGGATTCGGGTCGGCGTGCGCCGCCGCGCGCGACTTCGGGTTCACGCCCGTGCTGCGGTCCGTCGGCGGCCACGCGGCGGTGTTCGACGGGGGCGGCGTGGTCGTCGAGCACCTCACGCACGAGGACGACGCGACGTCCGGCCTGCACGCCCGCTTCGAGCGCCAGGCGCGGCGCGTACGCGCCGCGCTCGCGTCGCTCGGGGCGGACGCCCGGATCGGCCAGCTCGCCGGCGAGTACTGCGCGGGGGAGTACAGCGTCAACGTCGGCGGGCGCATCAAGGTTGTCGGGATCGCGCAGCGGATGGTGCGGCACGGAGCGCTGACGAGCGCGATCGTCCTCGTCGCCGGCGGCCCGGAGCTCCGCGCCGCGATCGCGGCGGTCTACGCGGAGCTCGAGATCCCGGTCGACCCCGCGACCGCCGGGGCGCTGGACGAGGCGCTGCCGGGCGTGACGGTCGAGGCGGTCGCCGAGCGAATTCGTGGCGCCTATGCGGATCAGGAGCTCGAGCCGCGCGAGATCGACGCCGCGCTCGTCGCCGAGGCGAGCACCCTGACGGCGAGGCACCGCGCCCTCTAGCTAACTTAGCTAGCAGCGCAGCCGGCCTGGACCGGCTCCCGGGGCATCACCGCGACCCGTTTGACCGACTCCTCGTCGCCCAGGCGACGCTCGAAGGCGCCGCGGTCGTCTCCGGCGACGCGGCGCTGCGGCCATATGACGTGACGCTGGTCTGGTAGCCCGTTTGACCAGCCCCTTCTTGCGGGAGTAACGTGATTGCAGGAGAAACGTCATGGACGCGCGCGACACAGGACTGATCGGACCGGACGACACCGCCTACCGGCTGGAGCTGACGCCGGGCGAGCTCAAGGTCACCTACACCGCGCTCAGGGCGCTGCTGAACGACTTCGGCCACGACGAGTACGACGTGCAGCGGATCGTGCGCGGCGTGCTCGACAAGCTGCCGCCGCCCGAGTCGATCGAATCGATCGACCTGCGCCTTCCGCGCGGGCGCCGGCGGCTCTAGGCGTCCTGCGGCGAGGGACCGCGCGCTGGTCGACGACGAGAGTGGGGTTGCGTGCACGCGTGATCGTGGCGTAGCTGCAGCGCGCGCCTTCCTTCACACGCGCGACAGGTGCGGCGTGCTCGAGCGCGGCGGGGCGCTCGCCCTCGGTCAGCGGGCGCGGCGCGTAGCGCTGGGCGCGGGCGGCGGCGTCGGTCACGCGCCGCAGTCTCGCGCGAACGACGCGAGCACGGTGGCGATCTCCCCGACGTCGTCGAGCGCACCGGAGGCGACTGCCATCACCAGCTGGTACGCCGCGTCGTCATCCGGGTCGAGCTCGACGTCGTTCTTCGCGCAGCAGACGTAAGTCGCCAGCCAGGCGAGCCGCTTCTTGCCGTCCGCCAGCGGGTGGTTGCAGGCCAGCGAGTGCAGCAGCGCAGCCGCCTTCGTCAGTAGCTCTGGGTAGGCGTCCTGGCCGAGAACGCTCGCCCGCGGCCGGTGCACCGCCGCTTCGAGGAGACCCCTGTCGCGAACCTCGACGGCGCCGCCGATCGCCGCACGGGCGATGCGAAGCGTCTGCTCGACCGTCAGGTGGCGCGTCACTCGCCGAGCCGGCGCAGCAGCTCCGCGAAGCGCTCGGACGCCACGCTCGGCGAGCCGATCGGTGCGCTCGTCGTCCTCGGCTCGGAGCAGGTAGTCGTCGAGTGCGGCACGCGCCACCTGCTGCATGCTGCGCCCTTCCCGCTCCGCCCGGGCGCGTAGCGCCCGCGTCTGCTCGTCGCTCAGCCGCAGGGTCATCGCCATGCCCCCGATGGCACCGCTTTGATACCGGTGTCAGCCGACGTGCGCGGCGGCGTCCTCGAGCGTCTCGAAGACGTCGAGGCACTGCGGCATCCCGGCGACCTCGAAGATCAGCCGGACGCAGGAGTCGCGATCGACGACGACGGCCATGCGGCCCGCGTCGCCCATCCGCGTCGACGCGTGCAAGAGCGCCGCCAGCGCGACGGAGTCGAGGAACGACACCGGTCGCAGGTCGACGACGACCCGGCTCACGCCGGCATCGATCATCGTCGTGAGCCGCTCGCGCAGCTCGGGCGCCGTCGCGATGTCGAGCTCGCCCCAGGCCTCGACCACGACGCCGGACGGCTCGAGCGGCCGCTCGACGAGGTGGAACGGCTCCTCACGGAGGACGGAGGTCACACTCATTCTTCGTCACGATCGCCGTCGGACTTGACCCCCAAGCGTGCGCAGGCGCGCGCCCGGCAGAACCTCGAGGACGGTGACGGCGTTGGGCCCGTCCCGCAGCGCCGACGGGCGCACCATCGCCGCGAAGACCATCCGTCCACCTTTCCGGTACGCCCGCGTGGTCGCCTCGACGCGGCCGTTGACCGCGACGGCGAGCTCGGCGTTCGCCGGCAGTCGGTCGACCTCGCCGGAGACGAATGCGGGGAGCTCGCCCGATCTGCCGTCGACCCGGCGGTAGTCGCCGTCGAGCGTCGTCCGCGGCCCGCTGGTCGCGGCGGCGACGGC
>Ga0307415_100000224_pt1 | contig 24902 bp, 23 predicted proteins | sample DK1Cmetagenome_FD_204524 | JGI IMG/M metagenome (GOLD analysis project Ga0307415, IMG submission 204524) | Maize rhizosphere microbial communities from greenhouse at UC Davis, California, United States - DK15-C-2 | ecosystem: Host-associated > Plants > Roots > Rhizosphere > Soil | place: USA... | reverse complement strand
GGGCCCTGGCCAGGGCGACCCGCTGCTGCTGGCCGCCGGACAGCTGGCGCGGCTTGCGGGTCTCGCGGCCCTCCAGCTCGACCAGGGCCAGGGCCTCGGTGACCCGGCGCTTGATCTCGCCCTTGTCAACCTTCTTGCGTCGCAGGCCGAAGGCCACGTTCTCGAAGACGTCCATGTGGGGGAACAGCGCGTACTGCTGGAAGACCATGTTGACGTCGCGGCGGAAGGGCGGGACACCGACCATGTCGCGGCCGCGGAGGAGGATCTGGCCGCTGGTCGGCTCCTCGAAGCCGGCGATCATCCGCAGGGTGGTCGTCTTGCCGCAGCCCGAGGGGCCGAGCAGGGAGAAGAACTCGCCCTCGGCGATCGTGAGGTCGACGTGCTCGACCGCCCGGACGTCGTGACCGCCGCCTGTGAACTCCTTCTCGATCCCGACCAGCTCGATCGCGGCCAGGCCGTCCTCGTCGGAGGTGGCCGGCCGGGCTCCCGTCTGGACCCTGGTGTCTGCCATCGTCTCCCCTGACACGCTCAGACGGCCGATCCGCCGATTCGACCACACCGGCACGAGACGACGCTAACATCATGACCCCGGCCGTCCATGGACGAACCGGCGCCGTGCGCCGCCTCGACCAGCCAGTTCGTCACCGTAGGTATCAACCGTCGCCTCCCGAGCCGCGGCCGCGGAGCACCTCGGCCGCCTGCAGGGCGAGCCAGAACTCGACCCGGTCGCCGGCCCGGTCCAGGTCGCGGCCGGTCAGCTCGGCCACCCGGCGGATGCGGTAGCGCAGGGTGTGCCGGTGCACGGCCAGCGCCCGGGCGGCCGCCTCCCAGTTGCCATTGTGCTCAAGGAACGCCCGCAAGCTGGCCACCAGGTCGCCGTGCTGGCGGCGGTCGTAGTCGGCCAGGGGGCCGAGCAGGCTGCGCGAGATGGCCGCCAGGGCGGCGTCCTCCTGGCGGGCCAGCAGCAGCCGGTGGCCGCCCAGGTCGGCCACGGTGGCGACCCTCCTCGCCTGGTCGCCGGCCGGCGCGGCCGCCTCCAGGGCGAAGCGGGCCTCCTGGTAGGAGCGGCGCAGACCGCGCGGGTCGGCCTCGGGCATGCCCAGCCCGAAGCGGCCCTCCATCCCCCGGGCGAGCACGGCCGCGGCCACCGATTCGGCGGCCTCCCGGGCCTCGGCCGGGTCGGCCGCCTCGAACAGGGCGACCACGGCCGCGTCCTGGATGTTGCAGACGTAGGGGGCCGGGCGGCGGGACAGCCGGTCCTGGACCAGCAGCCGCAGCGCCTCCACCGCCGGCTCGGAGTGGTCCTGGCCCTCGCGTCTGGCCACCAGCACCGCGATCGCCGGGGAGACGCCCAGGCCGAGGAAGCGCAGCCGCCGTCGGGTCTCCTCGGCCGACAGCTCCCCCTCCAGCAGGGCGTCGAGGAAGTCGCCGACCAGCCGGCGCTCGGTCCGGGCCACCGCCTGGGCCTTGGCCAGCTCCAGGGCGATGGCCGTGGCCAGGTGGTGGACGACCACCTGGTGGAACGGCTCCGGGCGGGTGCCGCGGTGCAGCACCAGGAAGGCGGCCGGGCCGCCGCCGACCAGCACCGGCAGCAGGGTGCGGCTGCCGCCCTCGTCCGACAGGCTGAGCGAGAACTCGTTGCCCTCCGGGCGCAGGGCCTGGATCTCGGCCCAGAGGTCACGCGGGGGCAGCACGGCGGTGGCCCCGCGGGCCGCCGCCATCACCTCGCCGCGCACGTCCAGCAGCAGGGCCCGGGTCCCGGTCATGCGGGCGTACGCCTCCAGCAGGGCGTCCAGGCCGGCCCCCTCGACCAGCAGCCGCGACAGGGTCTGCTGCACCGTCCCGGCCCGCTGCAGCAGCACGTACTGCTCGTTGACCAGGCGCGAGAACAGCGCCTCGGTGATGGCGATGAACGGCACCTCGAAGGGGACCTCGAACACCGGGAAGCCGGTCCGGTCGGCGGCCTCGCGCACCGCCCGCGGGGTGCGCTTGAAGGCGAACCCGAGGCCGAGGCCGAGGGCGGCCAGGTCGGCCCGGGCCAGCTCCTCGACATAGGCCGCCTGCTGCTGGAGGCCGACCCGCAGGCCCAGCCCGGTGGTGAGCAGCACCTCGCCGCCGCGCAGGAACCGGGTCGGGTCCTTGAGCTCGGACACGTGCGCCCAGCGGATCGGCCGGTCCAGCCCCTTGGACCCGGCGACCAGCTCCAGGTGGAGCTCGTCGATGCCCAGCAGATCGGCAACGGTGGTGGCCACGGCCCTCCCTTCTGCGCCGAAACGTACAACAGGGTACCCGGTAGCTGGACGCGGGGGCACTACCCGGGAACGGGCGCGGCTGACAGCCTGCGGCTCTACCCAGCGACTCGAGCGGAGGACGCGGATGCGGGTGGTGGTGGTCGGGGGCGCGGGCGCGATGGGGCGCTGGACGGTGCGCGACCTGACCGAGTCCGAGGGCGTCGACGAGGTCGTGGTCGCCGACCTGGACGGGGCGCGGGCCCGGGAGGCGGCCGGCTGGGCCGCGGCCCGCTCCGGCAGCAACGGCACCGCCCAGGTCAGCGGCCTGGCCCTGGACGCCGGCGACGGCCAGGCCCTGCGGCGGGCCTTCGACGGCGCCGACGTGGTCTGCAACTGCGCCGTCCACGCCACCAACCTGCCGGTGATGGAGGCCTGCGCCGACGCCCAGGCCCACTACGTCGACCTGGGCGGCCTGTTCCACATGACCCGGCGGCAGCTGGCCCTGCACGACCGCTTCGTGGCCGCCGGGGTCACGGCCGTGGTCGGCATGGGCGGCAGCCCCGGCACCACCAACGTGCTGGCCGCCCTGGCCGGCCGCGACCTGGACGAGGTCTCCGAGGTCGAGGTGCGCCTGGGCGTGGCCGACTTCGCCCCCTCGGCCGCCCCGGTGCCGGTGCCGTACGCCATCTCCACCATCCTGGACGAGTTCGCCGCCCCGGCCATGACCTTCCGCGACGGCCGGCTGGTGGAGGTCCCGGCCATGAGCGAGCAGGAGGAGCTGGACTTCCCGGCGCCGGTAGGGCGGGTCCGGGTCGGGCACACCCTGCACTCGGAGATCGCCACCCTGCCGCTGCACTTCGCCGACCGGGAGGTCCGCTCGGTGTCGTTCAAAGTCGGCTTCCCGGCCGAGTTCATGGACAAGCTGGCCCTCCTGACCGCCCTCGGCCTTGCCGATACCGCACCGGTGGAGCTGCCGGGGGGCAGGGTGGTCCCGCGCGAGCTGCTCGTCCACTGCATCACCCGCACCGCCACCATGCCCGGCCCCGAGGCCGCCCCGGATGACGCCGAGGCGATCTGGGTCCGGGTGCGAGGGCGACGGGCCGGACCGTCGGGGGATCCGGCCCTCGCCCCTCGCGAAGTCGAGCGCCTGGCCGAGTGCGTGGTCCGGCCCCACCCGGTCTGGCAGGCGGGGGCCGGCCAGCTCGACACCGGCGTGCCCCCCAGCATCGTCGCCCAGTTCCTGGCCTCGGGCCTGATCGACCGGCCGGGCGTGCTGCCCCCCGAGGACGCCGTCCCGCCCGAGCCCTACCTGGCCGAGCTGGCCACCCGCAACATGGAGGTGACGCTGGTCACCCGGGAGCCGGTGGTGACCGCCGCCTCGCCCCGCGAGAGGAGCCGCGTGTGAGCATGCCGCAGGAGCGCAAGCTGGCCGGGGAGGTCCCGGGGCCGGGGAGCCGGGAGCTGGAGGAGCGGCGGCGCAAGGCGGTGGCCCGGGGGGTGGCCACCATGACCCCGGTGTACGCGGCCGCCGCCCACGGCGCGGTCATCGAGGACGTGGACGGCAACCGCTTCATCGACTTCACCGGCGGCCTGGGGGTCCTGAACGCCGGCCACACCCCGCCCTCGGTCGTCCAGGCGGTCAAGGACCAGGTCGAGCGGTACCTCCACACCTGCCAACACGCGGTGATGAATGAGCCGTACGTGGCCGTGGCCGAGGCTCTCAACCGGATCACCCCCGGCGACCACGACAAGCGCACCCTGCTGGTGAACTCCGGCGCCGAGGCGACCGAGAACGTGGTCAAGATCGCCCGCGCCGCCACCGGCCGCCCCGGGGTGGTGGTGTTCGACAACGCCTTCCACGGCCGCACCCTGCTCGCCCTGGCCATGACCGGCAAGGTCACCCCCTACAAGCAGGGCTACCAGCCGTTCCCGAGCGAGATCTACCGGATGCCGTACCCCTACTGCTACCGCTGCCCGTTCCACCTCAGCCCCTCCAACTGCGGCCTGGCCTGCGCCGACTACGTCGAGGAGGAGATCAAGGTCCACGTCGGGCCCCAGAACGTGGCCTGCCTGCTGGTGGAGCCGGTCCAGGGCGAGGGCGGCTTCATCGCCCCGCCGCCCGGCTGGATGGAGAGGATCGCCGACATGTGCCGGCGCCTGGACATCCCCTTCGTGGCCGACGAGGTCCAGTCGGGGTTCGGACGCACCGGCACCCTGTACGCCACCGAGCAGCACCCGGGTGTGGAGCCCGACTTCACCCTCTCGGCCAAGTCGATCGCGGCCGGCCTGCCTCTGGCCGCGGTCACCGGCCGGGCCGAGCTGATGGACGCCCCCGGGCCCGGCGGACTGGGCGGCACCTACGGCGGCAACCCGCTGGCCTGCGTGGCCGCGCTGGCCACCATCGAGCTGTTCGAGCAGGGCGACCTGCTGGAGCGGGCCCAGCGGATGGGCGAGGTCCTGGACCGGCGCCTGCGCGACCTGGGCGAGCGCCACCGGATCGTGGGCGAGGTCAGGGGCCTGGGCGCGATGATGGCCATGGAGCTGGTCGGCGACCGCGACACCAAGGAGCCGGCCAAGCAGGCCGCCACCCAGGTCGTCGCCGAGTCGGCCCGGCACGGGCTGCTGACCCTCAAGGCCGGCATCCACGACAACGTGGTCCGCATCCTCGCCCCCCTGGTCATGGAGGAGCGGCTGCTGGACGAGGGTCTCGACATCCTCGACCAGGCGCTGGCCGGCGTGTCGGCATGAGGACCGCGATGTGGGTCGGCGGGGCCGACCTGCCCGGCCTCGGTGGGGTCGAGGTCGTCCGCAACCCGGCCACCGAGGAGCCCCTGGCCGAGGTGCCGTCGGCCTCCCCCGAGCAGGTCGACCGGGCCGTGGCCGCGGCCGGGGCCGCCCTCGGCGGCTGGCGCCGGACCCCGGCCGGGGACCGGGGCGAGCTGCTGCACGGGGTCGCGGCCTGGCTGCGCACCCACACCGAGGAGCTGGGCCGGCTGCTGACCCTGGAGGGCGGCAAGCCGCTGGTCGAGAACACCGACGAGGTCGGCTGGACGGCCAACGCCTTCAGCTACTACGCCGAGCTGGGCCGCCACGAGCGGGGCCGGGTGATCCCCTCGGTCGAGGAGGGCCAGCTGTCGCTGGTCCTCAAGGAGCCGGTGGGGGTGGTCGCCACCATCGTCCCCTGGAACTACCCGCTGCTCCTGCTGGGCTGGAAGGTCGCGCCCGCCCTGGCCGCCGGCAACACGGTGGTGATCAAGCCGTCCCCCTACACCCCGCTGGCCACCCTGCGCCTGGCCGAGGCCTTCGCGGCCTTCCCCGACGGGGTCGTCAACCTGGTCACCGGCGGGGCCGAGGTCGGCGAGGCCCTGGTCACCTCGGACGGGACCAACCTGGTCGCGTTCACCGGGTCGGTGGCGACCGGCCAGCGCATCGGCGCCCTCTGCGCCGAGCGGGTCAAGCGGACCCATCTCGAGCTGGGCGGCAAGGACGCCTTCATCGTCTGCGACGACGTCGACCTGGAGGTGGCCGCCCCCGGGGCCGCCTGGGCGGCCTACCTCAACGCCGGCCAGGTGTGCACCTCGGCCGAGCGCTTCTACGTGCTCGAGCCGGTGTTCGACGAGTTCGTGGACCGGCTGGTGGCCGCGACCAAGGAGCTGCGGCTGGGCGACCCGCTGGCCCCGGCCACCGACGTGGGGCCGATGGTGGCCGAGGCCCAGCGGGCCAAGGTCGAGCGCCAGCTGGAGGGGGCGCTGGCCGCCGGGGCCCGGGTGCTGGCCGGCGGCGACCACGGCGGGCAGGAGCGCGGCTGGTTCCTGGCCCCGACCGTGGTCGTGGACGTGGACGACGGCATGGACCTGCTCACCACCGAGACCTTCGGGCCGGTCGCCCCCGTGCAGCGGGTGGGGTCGCTGGACGAGGCCATCGCCCGCGCCAACGCCCTCCCCTACGGGCTGGGGGCCAACGTCTACACCCGGCGGATGGACTACATCCTGCGCTGCATGGACGAGCTGGAGGCGGGCACGGTCTGGTTCAACGACCCGCTGACCGACAACGACGCCGGGCCGTTCGGGGGCGTGAAGATGTCCGGGAACGCCCGCGAGCTGGGGCCCGAGGGCCTGGAGTCGTTCCGCGAGACCAAGCATGTCCACCTCGACGGCCGCGCCAACCGCAAGCCCTGGTGGTACCCATACGGCCAACCGGGTTAGCCTGGTGGACCGTTTCAAGGCGACGGCCTGTCCGGCCGATGGAGGCGGCATGTCCACATCCCGGTCCCCAGAGGTCGGACGCTGAGCCAGACCGTCCGCGTCCAGCCGAGCCGCGTGCAGCGCATCCACGGGCGCCGCGCCGCGGCCCGCCGCACCCGGCGCCGCTTCTTCGCCGAGCTGCCGTTCCTGCTGGTGGCCGCCCTGATCCTGACCGTCCTGGTCAAGGGGTTCCTGATCCAGGCCTTCTACATCCCCTCGCGGTCGATGGAGCCGACCCTCGACGTGGGCGACCGGGTGGTGGTCAACCGCCTCGCCTACCGCCTCGGCGACCCGGCCCACGGGCAGGTGGCGGTGTTCCTGCGCCCGACCGGGGTCGAGCAGGCCCCGGGCGGCGGCCCGGTGTCGTGGGTGCGGCGGGCGGTCGCCCAGGGCCTCGGTGGCACCCCGCCCGGCAACGAGGACCTCATCAAGCGGGTTGTCGGGCTGCCCGGGGACGTGCTCGAGGGCCACGACGGCTACCTGTGGCGCAACGGCGCCCGGGTCGAGGAGCCCTACCTGCGACCGGGCACCTTCACCTCCGACTTCAAGAAGGTCCGGATCAAGCCGGACCACTTCTGGGTGATGGGCGACAACCGCGAGGACTCGGCCGACTCCCGGGTCTTCGGCCAGATCCACCGCTCGGCCCTGGTCGGTCGGGCCGTGCTGACGGTCTGGCCGGTCCCCCACGCCGGCGGCCTGTAGGCCGACTCCAAGCAGTCGTTTTCTTTCTTGTGGGAGCAAAGGAGCAAGATTACGTGTGCCCGGCGGGAGGGAGACGGCTGGATGGTGCTGGCGGCCCACAGGGGCGAGATCACCGAGCGGAGCCGGCGGCGCGTGATCGGCGCGCTGCTGGCCGGCGCGGCCCTGCTCGTGCTCTTCTGGGCGGTCTGGCTGCTGGACAGGACCTTGCTGGCCAGCGACACCCGGCCCGCCTACTACGAGTTCGAGGCCGCCCTGGCCCTCGGCGACCTGTGGCTGGCCTTCTGCCTGGCCGCGGCCGCCCGGGCCCTGGCCGCCCGCCGGGCCGCGGCCCTGCTGTGGCTGCTGGCCGCCGGCGGGGCGGGTGGCTTCCTGGTCGCCGTGGACCTGCTCTACAACCTCCAGCACGGCGTCTGGTTCGCCAGCCAGCGCGGCCTGGCCGAGCTGGTCCGCAACCTGGCCACTGCGGCCGGGACGGTCGGCCTGTTCACCTGGGCCTGGCCACGCCGGGCCGAGCTGCTGGCCGGCGACTGAGCGGGGCGGCCTTGGACCCGGTCGTGCCCCCGGACTGGCCGGTGGCAGGCCGCGACTACCCGGCCGACTGGGCGCAGTTCCAGGCCTGGTTCCCCGACGAGGCGGCCTGCCTGCGCTACCTGGAGCGGCTCAGCTGGCCGCACGGGTTCCTCTGCCCGGCCTGCGGGGACGACCGCCCGCCGTGGCGGGGATCGCGGCAGCGGCTGGTCTGCCGGGGCTGCGGGCACCAGACCACGGTCACCGCTGGAACCCTGTTCCAGGGGACGCGGACGCCGCTGCGCCAGTGGTTCGCGGCCGCCTGGATGGTGGCCACGGCCGAGCAGGGCGTGTCGGCCCGCCAGCTGGCCAGGGCGCTGAACCTGGGCAGCTACGAGACGGCCTGGATGATGCTGCACCGCTTCCGCCGGGCGATGGTCCGCTCGGGCCGGCCCCGCCTCGAGGGCCGGGTCGAGATCGGCACGGCGCGGGCCCCCGGCCGGGCCGACCCCGGCGGGCCCGCCGCGGCCATGGCCGCCATCGCCGTCGAGGACCGGGGCGCGGTCGCCGGCCGGGTCCGCATGCAGCGGCTGCCCTCGGCCGCGCCCGGGGCCCTGGCCGCCTTCGCCGGCCGGGTCATCGAGCCGGGCACGCTGGTCCGGGCCGTGCGCCTCGACGCCTGGTGGCCCCTGGCCGAGCTCGGGTTCATGACCGAGCGGGCCCCGCGCCTTCACCACCTGCCGGCGGTCGAGGAGGCCCTGGCCACCTGGCTGCGCGGGACCCACCACGGCGCCACCTCGCCCACCCAGCTCGACTGGTACCTGGACGAGTTCACCTTCCGCTTCAACCGCCGCGGCTCCACCCACCGCGGCCTGCTCTTCTACCGCCTCCTGGAGGAGTCGGTGGTGACCCCGCCGCTCCCCTACAGCGAGGTCGTCGGAGCCGCCACGGCCGAGCCGCTCCCGCGCGGCTGAGCCGCCGCTCCTATCCCCTCCGCTCCACTTGACTACCTTGGAAAAAGGGGCGAACATACATTCGAATCGAACGTTTGTTCGACTCGGCTCGACAGGGTTCACGCGGAGGGGAAGCCGTGGACAGGACCGCTGTGCGCAGCCGGGTCGGGTTGACGCACGGCGCCACCCGCATCCCGGCGGCCGCGCCGCTCGACCGGGGGCCGGTGCGGTTTCGCACCCTGCTGTTCCGGTACCTGGCGGTGGGGTTCATCCTGCTGGCCACCGTGGTGGTGGCCGGCCCGGCCGCGCCCGGGGCCGGGGCCGACCCGGACCCCTGGGACTACCAGCGCGAGCAGGTCGACGTCCAGGGCAACGGCATCCTCAACGCCTATGCCCGCATGACCGTCCGGGCGACCGCCTGGATGGCCAAGTCGTCGATCGAGCGGCAGCGCGACATGCTGCGCCTCAGCTTGTTCGACGTCCTCGTCGGGCCGGGCGCGGCCCGCTCGCTGGGCGGCTGGCGGGTCGAGCACGCCGACCTGCTGGAGGCCGGCACCAAGGCGGCCCTGCTGGGCCTGATCGCCTACGGGGTCGCGCGCCGCCCGGCCTGGCGCCACCTGACCGTGGCGGCGCTGCTCGTGGTGGTCGTCACGCTCGTCGTGACCAGGCCCCAGACGAGCGTGGAGGCCGCCGCCCGGCCCGGCGTGGTGGTCCCCAACGCCATGCTGGCCGTGGTCACCCGGGTTGCCCCCGACGGCGCCCTCGGCGGCCAGCTCGGGGCCGAGCCCACCCAGCGGCGCCTGCTCGCCGGCTACTGGAAGTCGTACGTGGCCCACCCCCTGTCGCGCATGCAGACCGGCACGGCCCTGCTGGCCGATGCCCCGCCCGACCGCAAGGCGGGCGTGCTGGCGGGCCTGCGCCGCAACGTCTCCGCGGTCAACGACTGGGCCGTGGGGCGGCGCGGGCCCGAGCGGGCCTTCATCGCCACCTCGGCCCTCGGCTACGTGACGCCGTTCGCGGTTGGACTGGGGGCGCTGGCCATGGTGGCCGCGTGCGCCCAGACCCTGCTGTTCCTGCTGTGCCTGGGCGGGGTGTTCGCCCTGCCCCTGGCCGTCGCCGGCCGCCGTCAGCGGCGCGCCCTGGTCCGCTTCTGGCTCTTCCCGCTGCTGGGCACGATCGCGGTGCTGGCCGGGGCGTCGCTGCTCTCCTTCATCGTCGTCCGGGCGGCCGAGACGCTGCACGCCTCCGACGAGTACGTGGGCCTGCTGCTGGCCGGGTCGACCTGGCCGGCGCTGGCCGCCGTCCTGATCTGGCGCTGGCTCACCCGCCGCCGGCGCCCCGGTCTGGGCCTCCCCCCGAGCGGTCCGGTCCCCGCCGCCAAGGCTCCGAGGAGCTGATCGCATGAACGCCGAGTCCACCGTCTTCCGCTCGGGCCGACCCGCCGTGGTCGTGGCCCCCGGCGGCGAGGGGGCGCGGGCCGCGGCCTGGCTGCTGGCCTGGCCGATGCGTCTGGCCGGGACCGTGATGGGCCGCCGGCTGCTGGTCGGGGTCGCTCTGGCCGTGACCGCCGTGGCCACCGTCGGGTGGCTGTACGACTCGGCCGACTCGCCGCAGGCCGTGGCCGCGGTCGGCCCCGCCGGCCTGACCAGCGCCCGGGCGGCCGCGGCCGGGCCGGCCGAGGAGCCGGCGGGGACCCGGCGGACCGAGGCCGCGCCGGCCCGGGCCAAGGCGGCCAGCGCGGCCGAGGCGGCCGCCGCCTGGTGGGCGGCCCGCCAGAAGGTCGCCGTCGACAAGGTCCAGGCCCTCGGACAGCGCAAGGTCAGCGGCACCGAGGTCCAGGTGCTGGTCATGGCCGAGGCGGGCGGGTCGCGGATGCCCAGCCGCTATGTGACCGTCCGCAAGGGCGGGGACGGCTGGAAGGTGCCGTGAACCGCACCGCCCGCGCCAAGCTGGGGGTGGTGCTGGTGGCGCTGCTGACCCTGGCCGTCCTGAGCAGCGGCGCCTCGCCCGGCTTCCCCCTGTCCGGCCTGCCCCAGGCCGTGGCCAGCGTCCCCAAGGCCGTCGGCAAGTCGGTCGCCAAGGCCCTCGGGGCCAAGCCCGAGAAGCCCTCGCGCCCCAAGGCCTCCGGCGAGCGCGGGGCCAGCGGCCTCGCCGTGTCCGACATCCCCCGCCGCTACCTCGCCATCTACACCGACGCGGCCGCGGTCTGCAAGGGCCTGACCTGGCAGGTGCTGGCGGCCATCGGCAAGATCGAGTCCGACCACGGCCGCTCCTCGGCCCCTGGGGTGCGCAGCGGCGTGAACCGCTTCGGCTGCTGCGCCGGCCCGATGCAGTTCAATATCCGCAACGGCCCGCCCAGCACGTGGGACGGCTGGGGCACGGGCGTGGCCGCCGACGTCTACAACCCCGCCCACGCGATCCCCGCCGCCGCCCGCAAGCTCTGCGGCGACGGCCTGGCCCGGCCCGAGCGCGTCCGCCAGGACCCCTGCCCGAACGTGCTCGGCAGCGCCGCCCTGCACTCGGCCCTCAGGCGCTACAACAACGCCTGCTGGTACGTGCACGAGGTCGTCACCCTGGCCGGCCGCTATACGGCCTCGTCGCCGCCGCTGGCCCCGTCCAAGGACCCGTTCGTGCGCGCCCTGGTCCGCAACCGGCGCATCACCACCACCAGCAGCCACGGCTGCGACCCCAAGACGGACCTGGCCTCGGGCAAGCTCGACCTGCGGGTGCAGTCGCTGCTGGCGGTGATCGCCGAGCGCCACGCCATCCGGCTGAGCTGCCTGCGCACCGGCCACTCCAGGTACGTGAAGGGGACCACGAGGGTCTCCAACCACACCGTCTGGCGGGCGGTGGACATCGACATCGTCGACGGCCGGCGGGTGTCGCGGTCCAGCAGGGCCGCCCGGGCCCTGGTGGTCTGGCTGGACGGGCTGGAGGGGCCGCTGCGGCCCTCGGAGATCGGCTCGCCGTGGGCCATCGGCCACCGCCCCTACTTCACCGACGAGGGTCACCACGGCCATGTGCACGTGGGCTTCCGGGTCGAGGCCTGAGCGATGGTCTAGACCAGTCTGGCGGCCTCGCGGGCCGCGGTCAGGACCCGGTCGACCTCGGCGTCGCCGTGGGCCAGGGAGACGAACCAGGCCTCGAACGCGCTCGGGGGCAGGTAGACGCCACGCTCCAGCATGGCGTGGAAGAAGCGGGCGTAGGCCGCGGTGTCCTGGCGGCGGGCGGCCTCGTAGTCGCGCACCGCGTCGATGGTCAAGAAGATGCTGAACAGATTGCCGGCGCGCTGCGCCCGGGCCGGGACCCCGGCCGCCTCGAGGGCGTCGGCCAGCCCGTCGCAGAGGGCGACGGCCTGGCGGTCGAGGTGCCGGTAGGCGTCGTCGTCGAGCAGCGACAGGGTGGCCAGGCCGGCCGCGGTGGCCAGCGGGTTCCCGGACAGGGTGCCGGCCTGGTAGACCGGGCCCTCGGGGGCGACCAGGCCCAGCAGCGCTGCCGGCCCGCCGTAGGCGGCCGCGGGCAGCCCGCCGCCCAGCACCTTGCCGAAGGTGAGCAGGTCGGGCTCGAGCGACCACAGGCCGGTGGCCCCGCCCCGGTGGACGCGGAAGCCGGTCATGACCTCGTCCAGGACCAGCAGGGCCCCGGCGCGGCGGGTCTCGGCGCGCAGGGCGGCCAGGAACGCCGGGGTCGGCGGGACCACGCCCATGTTGGCGGCGATCGGCTCGACCAGCACGGCGGCGATCTGGTCGCCGGCCGCGGCGAAGGCCTCGGCCAGGGCCGGCTCGTCGTTGTAGGGCAGCACGATGGTGTCGTTGGTCTGGGCGGCGGTCACGCCCGGGGAGTCGGGCAGGCCGAGGGTGGCCACCCCCGACCCGGCGGCGGCCAGCAGGGCGTCGGCATGGCCGTGGTAGCAGCCGGCGAACTTGACCAGCTTGGGCCGGCCGGTGGCCGCCCGGGCCAGCCGGGCCGCGCTCATGGTGGCCTCGGTGCCCGAGCTGACCATGCGCAGCTTCTCGACCGCCGGGACCCGCCGGCCCACCTCCTCGGCGAGGGCGACCTCGGCCTCGGTGGGGGCGCCGAAGCTGGTCCCGCGGGCCGTGGCCGCCTGCACGGCCTCCACCACCCGGGGATGGGCGTGCCCGGCGATCAGCGGGCCCCAGGAGCAGACCAGGTCGACATAGCGGTTGCCGTCCACGTCCTCCAGGTACGCCCCCTGGCCGCGGGCGAAGAAGCGGGGCGTCCCCCCGACCGCCCCGAAGGCCCGGACCGGCGAGTTGACCCCGCCGGGGATGACCCGGCCCGCCCGCTCGAACAGCGCCTCGCTGCGGCCGGTCCCGCTCACGAGGCGGTCCTGGAGTCCACGCCGAAGTTGGCCTCGCGCAGCTCGGCCAGCCGGTCCAGGTCCTCGGCGGAGGGCGGAGGCAGATCGGCCACGCCGGCCAGCTCGGCCAGGTGGCCGCGGTCGCGGACCGCGGGCAGGGTCGTGGCCACCGCCGCCTCGGCCAGGGCCAGGCGCAGCAGGGCCTGGTCGAGGGTCTGGTCGCGGTCCCGCTCCAGGAACTCCAGGCGCTCGCGGGCGGCCGGGGGGAGCCGCGGGGCCAGCGGGTCGCGGGCCAGCAGGCCGGCGCCCGTCTCGGTGGCCAGGGCGGCTAGGTCGCCTCCCGGCGACCGCTCGGCCACGTTGTAGACGGCCTCGACGGCCGCGACCCGCCGCTCGCCGAGGGCGGCCGCGCCCTCGTCGGCCCAGCCCGGCCCGGGGCCGAGGGCCACCCCGTAGGCGCGGACCTTGCCCTTGGCCACCTGGGCGTCCAGGAACTCGAACAGCTCGTCGGACTCGACGGCGTCCATGCCCGGGTGGTGCAGCAGCCACAGGTCGACCGGCTCCAGGCGCAGGCGCTGCAGCGAGCGGTCGAGGGCCCGGCCGGCGAACCCCGGCGACCAGTCGTGCCGTGGCGCGGTCGGGTCCGGGTCCCAGGGCCGCGGGGTGGTGTCGTAGCCGAAGGTGGTGGCCACCGTGACCTCGTCCCGGTGGCCGCGGACGGCCGGGCCGAGCAGCTCCTCGGCCCGGCCGCCGTCGTCGCTGTCGGTGGCGGCGAAGTAGCTGACGCCGAGGTCGAGGGCGGCCGCGAGCAGGTCGGCGGCGTCCTCGTCGGACCGGGCCCTCGGCCCGGCGACCAGCGACCACACCGCCAGCCCGACCTCGCTGGCCAGCAGGTCGGTCGAGCCGATGCGACGCTGACGCACTCGTATACGCTCCTTAGCCCGGGCGGGGGATGCGCCGCCCAGTCTACGACCGCCCCGGAGCCAACCGAGGAGGCCAGATGTCGGAGGTCCAGCGCTGGTTCCTGACCTTGGCCGAGCGCGGCAACCCGGCCACTAGCATCGACGGGCGAAGGGGGGACGGGCGTGGCTGGACCGAGGGGAACCTGGTCCAGCCGCTGGTCCACGGGGCCAGCTACTACCCGCGGCTGCTGGCCGCCCTGCGGGAGCTGCGCGAGGGCGACATGGTCGACATCACCGACTGGCGCGGCGACACCGACGAGCTGCTCGACGGCGAGGGCACCGAGCTGGGCAAGGTCCTGGCCGAGCTGGCCGGCCGGGGCGTGCAGGTGCGCGGCCTGCTGTGGCGCTCCCACCCGGAGCTGGCCCACTTCCAGGAGGAGGAGAACCTGCACCTGGGCGAGGTGGTCAACCAGGCCGGCGGCGAGGTCCTGCTCGACGAGCGGGTCCGGGGGCCGGGCAGCCAGCACCAGAAGCTGGTCCTGCTCCGCCACCCCGACCGGGAGGACGACGACGTCGCCTTCGTGGGCGGCATCGACCTGTGCCACGGGCGCCGCGACGACGAGCGCCACCTGGGCGACCCCCAGGCGGTGCCGATGGACGAGCGCTACGGCCCCCACCCGCCCTGGCACGACGTGCAGCTGGAGGTCCGCGGCCCGGCCGTGGGCGACCTGACGGTCACCTTCCGGGAGCGCTGGGAGGACCCGACCCCGCTCGACCACCGCAACCCCTGGCGGGCCCGGTTGACCCGGCGGGCCAACCAGCCCCGGCACCCCAGCCCGCTGCCGCCCATGCCCCGCGACCCGGCCCCGGTCGGCCCCCACGCCGTCCAGGTCCTGCGCACCTACCCGGCCAAGCGGCCGGCGCTGCCGTTCGCGCCGTCGGGGGAGCGCAGCATCGCCCGCGCCTACCTCAAGGCCCTGTGGCGGGCCCGCCGGCTGATCTACCTCGAGGACCAGTACCTGTGGTCCGAGGACATCGCCGTGGTTCTGGCCGACGCGCTGCGCCGCTCGCCCGACCTGCGGCTGATCGCGGTCGTGCCCCGCTACCCCGACCAGGACGGCCGCATGACCGGCCCACCCAACCGCATCGGCCAGCAGGCCGCCCTGGACACGGTGCGGGCCGCCGGCGGCGACCGGGTGGCCGTCTACGACCTCGAGAACGAGCGCGGCACGCCCATCTACGTGCACGCCAAGGTGTGCGTGATCGACGACGTGTGGGCGGCCGTCGGCTCCGACAACCTCAACCGGCGCTCATGGACCCACGACGCCGAGCTGTCGACGGCGGTGCTGGACGAGACCATGGACGACCGCGAGCCCCGCGACCCGGCCGGCCTGGGCGACGGCGCCCGCCGGTTCGCCCGGGAGCTGCGGCTGCGGCTGTGGCGCGAGCACCTGGGCCGCGGGCCGGGCGAGGACGGCGACCTGCTGGACCCGGCCAGCGGCTTCGAGGCCTGGCGGACGGCCGCCGCCGACCTGGCCGCCTGGCACCGGGGCGGCCGGCGCGGCCCCCGCCCGCCCGGGCACGCCGCCGAGCACCACCCCGGCCGGGTCAAGCCCTGGGCCGCCTGGTGGGCCGGCCCCGTCTACCGGGTGCTGGTCGACCCCGACGGCCGCCCCCGGCGGCTGCGCCGCGCCGGCCGCTTCTAGGGGCCGCCGAGGAACCGCCGGACGGTGGCGGCGGCGTGGTCGGGGTCGTCCATCCAGACGGCGTGGCCAGCCCCGGGGGCCAGTTCGAGCTGGGCGTGAGGCAGCTGGGCGACGAACCGGCGGGCGCCCTCGGGGTCGCCGAAGGGGTCCTCGGTGCCCCAGAGGAAGTAGACCGGCGCCCGGATGCCGGCCAGCAGGTCCGAAGGGAGCAGGCCCCGCTCGTCCATCCCCCGGAACGGGCGGATCAGGCGGGGCCCGGCGCGGAGCTCGTTGCGCATGGTGTCGGTGTCGCGCAGCAGGGCCAGGTAGCAGCCGACCGCCTCCTCCGAGACCCGCCCCGCCTCCAGGGCCTGGCGGAGGCCGATGCGGCGGAACATCGCCCTGACGGCCCGCTCGTTGGGCGGCACCGCGGTCATCAGCCGCCCCACCGCCGGGACGGTGGCCAGCCGCATGAGCAGCGGCAGCCTGGCCACCGGGGCGCCGAAGGTCCAGCCGAGCTCGACGACGCGGCCGACGCGGTCGGGGTGGGCGGCCGCCGCCCGCAGGGCCAGGTAGCCGCCGAAGGAGGTGGCCACCAGGTGGACGCGGTCCAGCCCCATGGCGTCGAGCAGGTCCACGACCAGCGCGTCGGCGAAGCTGCCCAGCCGCTCCAGGCCGTCGAACGGCGCCGTCAGCGGGTCGCTGAGGCCGCAGCCGGGCCGGTCCAGCAGCAGGCAGCGGAACCCGCCCAGTCGGGCGACCAGCCCGGCCCAGCTGGTGCCGCTGTTGGAGGCCCCGTGGACCAGCACCACCGCCGGGCCCTGGCCCACCTCCTGGACCCTGACCGTCAGGCCGGTGCGCTCCAACCGCACCCGTTGCTCGGTCGGGGTGACCCCGACCGACGCCCAGAGCCGCCGCTCCGCCCCCCGGTAGCGCGTCTCGTTCATGGCCGGGCCGCCCTAGCCGCGGCCGTTGGCCAGCAGCCGCGGCAGCTCGCGCATGTCCTCGAACACCACCGTGGCCTCGCCCCGCAGGCGCTCGGGCGGGGTCAGGCCGCCGGCGTACCCGAAGGCCCGCATGCCGGCCGCCCGGGCCGCCAGCACGCCGGGCGGGGTGTCCTCGACCACGGCGCAGCGGGCCGGCTCGGCGCCCATGCGCGCCGCCGCGTGCAGGAACAGGTCGGGGGCGGGCTTGCCGTTGACCACCTCGTAGCCGCTGAAGATCCGGCCCTCGAACCGCTCGTAGAGCCCGGTGTGGCCGAGGGTGAAGCGGAGCTTGTCGTGGCTGCCGCTGGAGGCGACGCAGGCCCGGATGGTGAGCCGGTCGAGCACCTCGATGATCCCGTCCACCGGGGCCAGCTCGGCCGCGAAGGCCTCCCGGTAGCGGGCGTGGAACTGGTCCTTCCAGTCCGGGGGCAGCCGGCCGCCGAGCTGGGCCTCGATCGCCTCGTCCATGTACTCGTCGGTGTGGCCCATGAACCGCTCGACGATCTCGGCCTGGGTCAGCGGCCAGCCCAGCTCGGCCAGATACTCGGCCTCGACCCGGACGGCGAGGCGCTCGGAGTCGACCAGCACGCCGTCGCAGTCGAAGATGACGAGCTCGAAGGGGCCGTCCACGCCGCTCAGCTCCCCAGCCGCCCGGCCAGGAAGGCCAGGCCCTGCGGGTAGCGGTACTCGATGGCCGAGTGGGTGGCGTCGAACAGCTCGAAGACGTGCTCGATCCCGAGGGCGTCCAGCTCGGCCGAGAAGCCGGCCGCGCCCAGGTCGAGCCAGAACTGGTCGCGGCGCCCGGCGTCCAGGTAGATGCCGCGCAGGCCGCGCAGCCGGTCGGCGTGGCCGGCGGCCATGCGGACCGGGTCCAGGGCCAACCAGCGGGCCCACACCTCGTCGCGCAGCCGGCCGGTGGCCGGGTCGAAGGGCAGGGTCACGGTGCCGTCGGGCTCGGCCGAGTAGCAGGCGGCCATGGCCCAGACGCCGAGCAGGACGCCGTCGGACTCCTTGGACATCGCCGGCCGGGTGGCGAAGTCGGCGAGGAACCGCTCGTAGGAGCCGTCGTAGTGGTCGCGCAGGGCCCGGGTCGCCTTGGCGAAGTCGGGCAGGTAGCAGTGCTCGAACAGGGCGTCGCCGGCGTGGCTGGCCAGGGCGCCGAAGACGTCGGGGCGCAGCATCGGCGCCACCATGGCCCCGTAGCCGCCGCTCGACTTGCCGGCGATGCCGCGGTGCTCGCGGGCCGGCAGGGTCGGGTAGCGGTTGTCGACGAAGGCCACCACCTCGTCGCACAGGTAGTCCAGGTAGCGGCCGGTGCCCGGGGAGTTGAGGAACTGGCTGCCCCCCAGCGAGGTCCAGCAGTCGACGAAGACGACGATCGCGGCCGGCGGTGGGTCGGGTGCCGCGAACAGTTCATCCACGAGCTCGGGCACGGTGGGGCGGAGGGCGGTCCGGTTCCACCACATGTCGACCTGGCCGGTGTAGCCCTGGATGAGGTAGATGCTGGGATAGCGGCGGTCCGGGTCGTCCCCGACCCCCGGGGGCAGGTAGACCCAGAGCGGCCGCTCGCTGGGGTCGCCGAGCGGGTTGCCCTCCAGGGCCCGGCTGCGGACGGTCTGCTCCTCGAAGCGGCCCCGCGGCTCGACCCGCCAAGGTTTCACGTGGAACAGTCCCTCAGAGCAGCGGGGCGGCGTCGCGGGCGAAGTAGGTGACCACCAGGTCGGCCCCGGCGCGCCGGATGCCGGTCAGGACCTCGAGCATGACCCGCTCGCCGTCGACCCAGCCGCGCTCGGCGGCCGCCTTGACCATCGCGTACTCGCCGGACACGTGGTAGGCGGCGGTGGGCAGCCCGAAGGCCTGCTTGACCCGCCAGAGCACGTCCAGGTAGGCCAGGGCCGGCTTGACCATGACCATGTCGGCCCCCTCGGCCACGTCCAGGGCGACCTCGCGCAGGGCCTCGTCGCCGTTGGCCGGGTCCATCTGGTAGCCGGTCCGGTCGCCGAAGCGGGGCGCGCCCTCGGCCGCCTCCCGGAACGGGCCGTAGAGACCGGAGGCGTACTTGGCCGCGTAGGCCAGGATCGGGGTGTCGGCGAACCCGGCCTGGTCGAGGGCGGCCCGGATGGCGGCCACCTGGCCGTCCATCATGCCGCTGGGCGCGACGACCGTCGCCCCGGCCTCGGCCTGGGCGACGGCGATCCTGCCGTACAGCTCCAGGGTCGGGTCGTTCGCCACCACCGGCCCGCCGCCGAGCGCGCCCGAGGCCGCGGGGGCCAGGACCCCGCAGTGGCCGTGGTCGGTGTACTCGCACAGGCACAGGTCGGCGATCAGGGCCACGTCGTCGCCGAGGTCGGCCCGGAGCGCCCGCAGCGCCCGCTGGATGATCCCCTCGGGCGCCCACGCCTGGGAGCCCTCGGCGTCCTTGGCCTCGGGGATCCCGAACAGCACCAGCGCCGGGATGCCGAGCCCGGCCAGCTCGGCCGCCTCCTTGCGCAGGCTCTCCAGGCTGTGCTTGGCGTGCCCGGGCATGGAGGCGATCGGCGCCGGCTCGGCGATCCCCTCCTTCACGAACAGCGGCGCCACCAGGTCGCGCCGCGACAGCTCGCGCTCCCGGGCCAGCTCGCGCAGCACCCGGCTGGAGCGCAGCCGCCGCGGCCGACCCACCGGAAACGGCGCAGGTTGCATCCTCACTCCTCGTCTTGGTGCCGACCGCCCTACCCTACTCCGCCGGCCCCGGTCAGCGGGTGACGGCCCGCTCCATGGCCGCGACCAGGCCACCGATGGTGTGGTCGGTGGCGGTGGCGGCGACCCGGATCCCGGCGGCGCGGGCGGCGTCGGCCGTGACCGGACCGATGGCGGCGACGCGGACACCCGGTGGGGGCGGGCCGCCGTAGCCGCGCAGGAAGCCCTCGACGGTGGAGGAGGCGGTGAAGGCGACCCAGTCGACCTCGCCCACGTCGAGGCGGCGGCGGGCCGCCGGGTCGAGCGACCCGACCGGGACCGTGTGGTAGGCGACCACCTCGGTGGGCGCCCAGCCCTTGTCGCCCAGGAGCACGGCCAGCTCGGGGTTGGCCAGGTCGGCCCGGGCCAGCAGGACCGTCCCCGGACCGGGCGGGAACGACGCGCCGAGGGCCGCGGTGGTGGCGACCTCCGGCACCAGGTCGGGGTCCACGCCCCAGTCGCGCAGGGCGGCCTCGGTCGCCGGGCCCACCGCGGCCACCTTGGCGGTGGTCACGGCGGCGGGGCCGAGGGCAAGGGCCTCGACCCGGGCGCGGACCGCGGCCACGCCGTTGACGCTGGTCAGGACCACCCAGTCGTAGCCGCCGGCGGCCAGGTCCCGGACCGCCTGGTCGAGCCGGGCGGTGGAGGCGACCGGCCGGATCTCGATGGTCGGCACCTCGAGCGGCTCGGCGCCCCGGGCCCGCAGCAGGGCCGAGAAGCCGCTGGCCTGGTCCCGGGCCCGGGGGACCAGCACGGTCAGCCCGGCCAGCGGCGACCCGGCCGGGGTCAACGCCGGCTGTCCTCGACCAGGGCGCGGACCTCGGGACCGCAGGCGTCGAGCAGGCGGTCGGCCAGGGCGCGGCCCAGCCCCTCGGGGTCGTCGGTGGGCCCGCGGAGGCGCTCGCGGACCAGCCCCTTGCCGTCCAGGGCGGACAGGAAGCCGTGGATCTCCAGCGGACCGGCCTCGGTGGGGCGCAGGTAGGCGCCGGCGGGCAGGGTGCAGGACCCGCCCAGGCGCTGGAGGAAGGCGCGCTCGGCGCGCAGGGCGACCCGGGACGGGCGGTGGGTGAGGGCGCTGAGCAGGCCGAGGGCGCGGGTGTCGTCCTCGCGGGCCTCCACGGCCAGGGTGCCCTGGCCGGGGGCGGGCGGGAACGCCTCCGGGTCGAGCGGGACCGCCCCCTCGCCGCCCAGGCCGAGCCGGCGCAGGCCGGCCACGGCCAGCACGACCGCGTCCAGCTCGCCGGCGTGGACCCGGCGGACCCGGCTGTCGACGTTGCCGCGGATCGGGACCAGCTCGAGGTCGGGCCGGAGCCAGTTGAGCAGGGCGACCCGCCGCGGGCTGCCGGTCCCGACCCGGGCCCCGGGAGGGAGGTCGTCCAGGCCGCTCAGCGGCTGCCGGCCGACGAGCGCGTCCCGGGGGTCGTCGCGGGGCGGGACCGCCGCCAGGACCAGGCCGGGGACCTGGGCCGCGGGCAGGTCCTTGGCCGAGTGCACGGCCAGGTCGGCCCGCCCGTCCAGCACCGCCTGCTGCACGGCGGCGGTGAAGATGCCCTTGCCGCCAAGGGCGGCCGCGGGCACGTCGCGGCGCTTGTCGCCCTCGGTGACCACCGTGACCAGCTCGACCCGCAGCTCCGGCCAGGCGGCCCGCAGGCCGTCGGCCACGATCCGGCTCTGCACCAGGGCGAGCGCGCTCCCCCGCGTGGCCAGCCGCAGCCGGGGATGGGTCGAGGGGTCAGCGCTCATCGGCCTCGCCGGGCTGGGGGTCGAGGCCGTACAGCTGCCGCAGGGCGGCCACGTACAGGTCGCCGTCGGCCCGGGCGGCCAGGGTCTTGCCCCGGACCATGGGGTCGTGGAGCAGCTTGTTGACCAGGCCCCTGGTCACCGCCTCGACCGCGGCCCGCTGGCGCTCGTCCAGGCCGGCCAGCCGGGTCGACGCCTTGGCCAGCTCCTGCTGGCGGACCTGCTCGGCCCGGGCCCGGAGGGCGCGGATGGTCGGGACCAGCCGGGCCTCGCGCTGGCCGCTCAGGTAGGCGGTGGTCTCCCGGGCGATCAGGGCGCGGACCCGCTCGACCTCGCGGCGCGGCCCCTCGTCGGTCTCGAGCACGGCCCGGAGCGCGTCCAGGTCGGCCAGGACGACCCCGGGCAGCCCGCGGACCTCGGGCTCCACGTCGCGGGGCACGCCCAGGTCGAGCACCACCAACGGCGCACCCGCGCGCTCCCGCAGGGCGGCGGCCACGGCGGCGGCGGTGACGGTGGGGGTGCTGGCGGCGGTGGCCGCGATGACCAGGTCGGCGGCGGCCAGCTCGTCGGCCACCCGGTCCAGGGGCGCGGCCCGGCCCCCGAGCTCGCGCGCCAGGGCGGCCCCGGTGGCCGGGGTGCGGTTGGCCACCACCAGCTCGCCGGCCCCCGCCTCGCGGACGGCCCGCCCGGCCAGCCGGGCCAGCCCGCCCGCCCCGACCAGCAGGACCCGCCGGCCGGCCAGGCCGTCGAGCTGCCCGGCGGCCACCCGCAGCCCGACCGAGACGGTGGAGCGCTGCCCGGCGCCGATGCCGGTCTGGCTGCGGGCCCGCCGGCCGACCTTGATCGCCTGGGCGAACAGGGCCGACAGGGCGGGCCCGACGGTCCGCTCGGCCTGGGCGGCCGCGAACGCCTCCCGGACCTGGCCGAGGATCTGGGCCTCGCCGACCACCATCGAGTCGACCCCGGCGGCCACCGAGAAGAGGTGCCGGACGGCCCGCTCCTCGTAGTAGTCGTAGAGGTGGCCGGTGAGCTCCTCCAGGGCCAGGCCGGCCACCTCGGCCAGGAACCGGCGCACGTCGCCGGCGGCGCCGTGGAAGCGGCTGATGGCGGTGTAGACCTCGACCCGGTTGCAGGTGGAGACGACCACCGCCTCGTGCACATGCTCGAGGTCGAGCAGCGCGGCCAGGACCTTGGGCCGCCGCTCGGCGTCGATGGCCAGGCGCCCCAGCAGCTCCAGCGGCGCGCTGCGGAAGTTCGCCCCGACGACGAAGACCGGCACGGCGCCTCAGTCCCGGGCCTCGGGCCCTGGACCGGCGCCGTCACCACGCCCGGCCGCGACCTGGCGGACGAGGTCGACCGCGGCCCGGCGCTGCTCGTGGAAGGAGAGGATCTGCAGCTCGGTGGAGAGGTCGACCTTGCGGAGCGAGACCCCGGCCGGCACCTGGAGGTGGGCGGGGGCGAAGTTCAGGATCGAGGTGACGCCGGCCGCGACCAGCCGGTCGCAGACCTCCTGGGCGGCGGTGGCCGGGGTGGCGATGATGCCGATCGCCACCTGCTCCTCCTTGACCACGCGGTCCAGGTCGTCGATGTGGTCGACGGTCAGCTCGCCCACCACCTCGCCGACCCTGGCCCCGTCGGCGTCCAGCAGGGCGGCGATCCGGAAGCCGCGCTCGCCGAAGCCCCGGTAGTTGGCCAGGGCGTGGCCGAGGTTGCCGACCCCGACGATCGCCACCGGCCAGTCCTGCTCCAGGCCGAGCTCGCGGCGGACCTGGTAGATGAGGTACTCGACGTCGTAGCCGACGCCCCGGGTGCCATAGGAGCCGAGGTAGGACAGGTCCTTGCGGACCTTGGCCGAGTTCACCCCGGCCGCGTCGGCGAGCTGGTCGGAGGAGACGCGGTGGGTCCCCCGCTCCGACATGTCGACCAGGCAGCGGAGGTAGACGGGCAGACGGGCGACGGTCGCCTCCGGAATACGGTCTCGCACGGACTCCCACCCCCGTTGCTGGCTCATTCCGAGTCTAGGCTCCCGTGATCGTGTTCTCAATCAGCGCCAACCCGACCGAGGCGGGCCCGCAGGAGGTCGACCGGCACCTGGTACTCGAACAGCTCCTCGCCGTCGACCGCCACCACCGGGACCCGCACCCCGTAGCGGCGGGCCAGCTCGGGGTCGCGGTCGATGTCCACCAGCTCGAGGGTGAACCCGGCCGTGGCCTGCTCGACGCGCAGCACCCGCTCGGCCTCCTCGCACAGGTGGCAGCCGACCCGGGTGTAGACGGTCACCCGGGTCATGGGCCGGAGGCGACGGGCGGCCGCACCGGGGTCGAGGCCCGGCGGAAGCCCAGGTACATCACGCTGGCCCCCAGGGCCAGGCCGAGGGCCAGCTGGTCGCTGGAGGCCAGGAACGCGAACACCCCGCCGCCGGCGGCCAGCAGCACCCCCAGGGCGATCAGGAGGTTGCCCTCGAACCGGGGACGCAGGTCGCGCCGGGAGCGCAGGGCCAGGCCGCTGGCCACTGCCCCGCCGACCACCACCAGGGTGCCGACGGTGTTGCCGAGCACGGCCAGCACCCGGACGGCCACCGGCAGGAACTCCTTGCCCTCGGGCAGCCGCCCCACCAGGTCGGCCGGGGTCACCCTGGCCAGCGCGACCAGGACCACGCTGAGGGCGGTGAAGACGGCCAGCCCGGCGATGTAGGCCCGACGCAGGGACGGGCGGCCCAGCAGCAGCACGGTGCCGAGGGCCAGCCAGGGCACGTTCAGGACGGCCCCGACCAGGTAGTAGAGCTTGAACGAGAGCGGCGTCCAGCCGGCCGTCACGCCGACGGTGAGGGCCAGCGACGCCAGCGCGAACATCGCCAGGGCGATCCCCCAGGCCAGCTGGTACGGCCGGCGCCGGGCGGCGTACTGGCGCAGGACCGCGGCGGCGAACGCAGCCGAGGCGGCCGCGGCGACAGCCGGGAGCAGCCAGTGCATGACGGGAGTCTAGACCCGCCCCGCCACTTGCACTTCTTGTAGCTTGGTAGCATCCGCCGGCCACTTCACCAGCACGCCCGGCTTGTCGTTCACGAGGAGCGATCGTTGTCGCAGCTTCCCCAGGTTCCGCCGGTGCTCGCGGCCACGGGGCCCTTCTTCATGTTCTCGCTCGAGGAGACCTTCGAGCTGATCGGCGAGGCCGGCTTCGACGGGGCCGAGCTGATGATCATGCAGGACAAGATCAGTCAGGACCCGCACCGCCTCGGGGCACTGGCCGCCCGCTACGGCGTGCCCGTGCCGGCCGTGCACGGGCCGTTCCTGGTCGCCACCTGGCTGGTGTTCGGAACCGACCCCAAGGGGAAGCTGGAGCGCTGCGTCCGCTTCGCCGAGACGGCCAAGGTCTCGACGGTGGTGATCCACCCGCCGTACCGCTGGCAGGCCCAGTACGCCGCCTGGCTGGAGGAGGCCATCCCCCGCATCCGCGAGGAGACCGGGATCACGGTCGCGGTCGAGAACATGTTCCCGATCAACATGAACGGCCGCAGCCTCAGCTTCTTCAGCGGCACCACCCCGGCCGAGCTGGACCGCTGGCCGTCGCTGGTGCTGGACACCAGCCACCTGGCCGTGGTCGGCGGGGACCTGCTGGCCTCCTGGGACGAGCTGGCCGACCGGGTGGCGCACCTGCACGTCTCCAACAACGACGGGCGCGGGCGCGACACCCACGGGCTGCTGGACCGGGGGGTCCTGCCCATCGCGGAATTCCTCCAGGAGGTCGGGGCCGGCGGCTTCGGCGGCGCCGTCACCCTGGAGCTGGACGTGCGCACCTGGGCCGACGACCGCCCGGCCCTGCTCGAGGTCCTCCGCGAGAACCTCGCCATCGCCCGCGACCACCTGGCCAAGGGCGCCGCCCGGGCCCACGCCCGCGCCAGCACGCGAAACGG
>Ga0307415_100000223_pt1 | contig 24913 bp, 18 predicted proteins | sample DK1Cmetagenome_FD_204524 | JGI IMG/M metagenome (GOLD analysis project Ga0307415, IMG submission 204524) | Maize rhizosphere microbial communities from greenhouse at UC Davis, California, United States - DK15-C-2 | ecosystem: Host-associated > Plants > Roots > Rhizosphere > Soil | place: USA... | reverse complement strand
GGAAGGTGCTCACCGGGCTGTCGGTCCTGTGGTTCGACCTGACGCGCGACATCGTGCCCAACCACTTCATCTCCACCACGGACGGCGTGCCCGATGACCTGCGCGCGCGAGCGCTGCGGGTCAAGCGGCTCGAGATGCTGCCGGTCGAGTGCGTGGTGCGCGGCTACATCACCGGCTCGGGCTGGAAGGACTACCAGGCGACGGGCTCGGTGTCGGGGATCGAGCTCCCGGCCGGCCTGCGCGAGTCAGAGCAGCTGCCCGAGCCGATCTTCACGCCGTCGACCAAGGCCGAGGAGGGCCACGACGAGGCGATCGACATCGAGCAGGCGGCCGAGCTGGTCGGCTCGCGCGACCTGGCCGAGCGGCTGCGCGACGTCTCGATCGCGGTCTACGAGGCGGTCGCCGCGCACGCGCGCGAGCGCGGGGTGATCCTCGCCGACACGAAGTTCGAGCTCGGCTTCGACGGCGACGGGACCCTGACGCTCGGCGACGAGGTCTGCACGCCGGACTCGTCGCGCTTCTGGCCGGCCGACCAGTACGAGGTCGGGCGCGGCCAGCCTTCTTTCGACAAGCAGTACGTGCGCGACTGGGCCGCAGGCACCGGTTGGAACAAGACGCCGCCGGCGCCGGCGATTCCCGACGACGTCGTCGCCGCCACCCGCGAGCGCTACGTCACCGCATACGAGAAGCTGGCCGGCGAGCCGTTCTCCGCCTGGCTGGAGCGCACCGCCGCGTGAGGGCGCGAATCCTGATCCGGCCGAAGGCGGGGATCCTGGATCCGCAGGGCCAGGCGGTAGAGCGGGCGCTGCCGGCGCTCGGCTTCGAGGGCGTGCGGAACGTCCACATCGGCCGGCTCGTCGAGCTCGACGTCGAGGATCCGGCGCAGCTGCCGGCGATGTGCGAGCAGCTGCTGGCGAACCCGCTGATCGAGGACTACGAGATCCTGGGCGCCGCCGCATGAGGTTCGGCGTGATCCAGTTCCCGGGCTCGTGCGACGAGCGCGACGCGCTCGCGGCGGCGTCACGGGTCGGCGACGCCGTGCTGCTCTGGCACCGCGACCACGATCTGCAGGGCGTCGACGCGGTGATCGTGCCGGGCGGCTTCTCCTACGGCGACTACCTGCGCGCGGGCGCGCTCGCGCGGTTCTCGCCGATCATGGTCGAGGTCGAGCGCTTCGCGCGCCACGGCGGGCTGGTGCTGGGAATCTGCAACGGCTTCCAGGTCCTGTGCGAGGCCGGGCTGCTGTCCGGCGCGCTGCTCCCCAACACATCGCTGCGCTTCGTCTGTCGCCAGGTGCTGCTGGACGTGGTCAACCCGGCGACGAGCTGGACGCGCGCGTGCGAGCGCGGTGATCGGCTCTCGATCCCGGCCAAGCACCAGACGGGCCGCTACTGGGCGCCGGAGCCGGTGCTCGACGAGCTCGAGGCCAACGGGCAGGTGGTGCTGCGCTACGCGACCGGCAACGGCTTCAACGGCTCCGCGCGCGACATCGCGGGCGTGAGCAACCACGCCGGCAACGTCGTCGGGCTGATGCCGCACCCGGAGCACGCCGTCGACCCGCTCACCGGCTCGGCCGACGGTCTGGCGCTGTTCGAGTCGGCCGCGCTCGTCGCAGCATGAGTCGGCACGCCGAGCTGGGGCTCACCGATTCGGAGTACGAGCGGATCGTCGCGCTGATGGGGCGAGAGCCGAACGGCGTCGAGCTCGCGATGTTCAGCCTGATGTGGTCCGAGCACTGCGGCTACAAGCACTCGCGCAAGCTGCTCGAGACGCTTCCGACCGACGGTCCGCGCGTCGTGATGGGGCCGGGCGAGAACGCCGGCGCCGTCGACGTAGGCGGCGGGCTCGCGTGCGCGTTCAAGGTCGAATCGCACAACCACCCGAGCGCGGTCGAGCCGTTCCAGGGCGCCGCGACCGGCGTCGGCGGGATCCTGCGCGACGTATTCGCCGTCGGCGCGCGGCCGATCGCGGTGCTCGACTCGCTGCGCTTCGGCGAGCCGGGCGAGTCCGCCCGCTCGCGCTACCTGCTCGACCGCGCGGTCGCCGGCATCGGCCACTACGGCAACTCGATCGGCGTCGCGACCGTGGGGGGCGAGATCTACTTCGAGTCGGCCTACGAGCAGAACTGCCTAGTCAACGCGATGTGCCTCGGCCTGATCGAGACGGAGAAGCTGATCCGGTCGGCGGCGGCCGGCGTCGGCAACGTCGTCGTGCTGTTCGGCGCCCGCACCGGCCGGGACGGGATCGGCGGCGCGTCCGTGCTCGCGTCGGCCGAGCTGGGCGAGGAGGACTCGGGCAAGCGCCCGACGGTGCAGATCGGCGACCCGTTCGAGGAGGCCAAGCTGCTCGAGTGCTCGCTCGAGCTGCTCGACCGCGAGCTGCTCGTCGCGCTGCAGGACCTCGGCGCGGCGGGCCTGACGTCGTCGTCCGCCGAGATGGCGGCAAAGGGCGGCGTCGGGCTCGACGTCGACGTCGCGACGGTGCCGTTGCGGGAGGCGGGCATGGAGCCGTTCGAGATCATGATCTCGGAGTCCCAGGAGCGGATGCTGTGCGTCGCCGAGCCCGAGCGCGTGCAGGACGTGCTCGACGTGTGCGCGAAGTGGGAGGTCAACGCGACGCCGATCGGCGTTGTCACGGGCACGGGCCGCCTCCGCGTGCTGGCCGGCGGCGACGTCGTCGGCGACTTGCCCGTCGGCGCGCTGGTCGACGAGTGCCCGGCCTACGACCTCGAGCCGGCGCCGCCGACGCGCGCGCTCTATCCGGCGCCCGAGCGGGCACTGGAGGACGACGCCGACCCGGACGAGACGCTGCTCGCGCTGCTCGGCTCGGCCAACCTCGCCTCGCGCCGCCCGGTGTTCGAGCAGTACGACTGCATCGTCGGCTCGCGCACGGCGCGCCGGCCCGAGCAGGCCGACGCCGCGGTGCTGACGCTCGGCTCCGACGGCAACGGCGCACGCCGGCCGGCGCTCGCGGTGTCGATCGACGGCAACGGTCGCCGCGCCGCGGTCGACCCGTATCGCGGCGCGGTCGAGGCGGTGCTTGAGTGCTCGGCCAACCTCGCGTGCGTCGGCGCCGAGCCGCTCGGGCTGACGAACTGCCTGAACTTCGGCAACCCGGAGAAGCCGCACATCGCGTGGCAGCTGAGCCGCGCGGTCGCCGGCCTCGGTGACGCTTGCCGCGCGCTCGGCATCCCGGTCGTCGGCGGCAACGTGTCGCTCTACAACGAGGGCGGCGGCGGCCCGATCCTGCCGACGCCGGTGGTCGGCATCGTCGGCCAGCTTCCCGACGCCGCGCGCGCCGGCCGGATCGGCTTCGCGCACGAGGGCGACGCCGTCGGGCTGATCGCCGCGAGTGGCTGGGCGCCCGCGCTGGCGGGGTCCGAGCTCGCAAAGCTGCGCGGCGCGGCGCCGGCCGGCGAGCTCCCGGCCGCCGACCTGGGCGAGCTGCGGGCGCTTCATGCCGCGGTCCGCCAGGCGGTGCGCTCCGGCGCGCTGCGCTCGGTGCACGACGTGGCCGAGGGCGGCCTTGCCGTCGCGCTGGCGGAGTGCTGCGTCGCCGGCGGGCTCGGCGCGGAGGTGACGGTCGACACGACCGAGGAGGCACTGTTCGGCGAGGGCCCCGGCGCGTTCGTCGTCACCGGCGCGCGCGACGCGTTCGCCGCGTTCGGCGCCGCCGCCGCCGTGATCGGGATCGTCGGCGGCGACGAGCTGCGGATCGCCGGCGCGCTCTCACTGGCTGTCAGCCGGCTGGCAGACGTGCACGCCGGTGGGCTTTCGGCGCTGCTCGATCAGGCGTAGCCCGCGCCCGCGGCGGCTAGGCTCGGGTCGTGGCTCTCGACCCTCCCGATCTCGCGCCGGTGATCGATCCACGGCGGCTGGGCGCGCTGAAGGCCGTGAACCTGCTCGACGCGCCCCGCTCCGACGACTTCGATCGCATCACGCGGATGGCCGCCGAGCTGCTCGCCGTGCCCGTCGTGCTCGTCGCGCTCGTCGATGCCGACCGCCAGTTCTTCCTCAGCTGCGTCGGGCTCGGGCAGCCGTGGGCGGAGGCGCGCCAGACGCCGCTGACGCACTCCTTCTCCCAGTACGTCGTCGCGGGCGGAGAGCCGCTGCTGATCGCCGACGCGCGCGAGGTGCCGTGGTTGAGTGACAACCGTGCAATCGCGGAGCTCGGCGTGATCGCCTACGCCGGCTTCCCGCTGTGCGCGCCGGACGGGCAGTCGATCGGGTCGTTCTGCGCGATCGACGACCAGCCGCGCGTGTGGTCCGAGCGCGACGTCGAGCTGCTGCGTGACTTCACGGCGATCGTGCAGTCCGAGCTCGACCTGCGCGCCGCGCGGGACGAGGCCCACCAGCGGTCCGAGCTGCTCGCGCGGCTGCGCGGACTGACCGACGCCGCCGCCGCCGCGCGCAGCCTCGATGCGCTGCTCGAGGACCTCGTCTCCGCCTGCGTCGAGACGTTCGGCGCCGACCTTGCGGTGATCGACGTGGTCGACGGCAACGGGCGGCTGCTGCGGCGGGTCGCGCGCGGGCTCGTCGACGCGGGCGCCCACTTCACGTTCCGTGTCGGCGCGGGCTTCGCGGCCCGCGTCGCGACGGTCGAGCAGACCGTCGTGATCCCCGACCTGGGCGCGGTCGAGAGCGCGGACGGGCTGCAGGCCTCGGGCGCGCGCTCGCTGCTCGCGGCGCCGTTGATCGTCGGTGACCGGCTGCAGGGCGCCGTCTACGTCGGCGCCGACGCGCCCGGCGCCTTCAGGGAGGCCGACCGGCAGCTGCTCGCCGTCGCGGCCGAGCGCTTTGCCGCCGTCATCGCGCGCACGCGGGCGTTCGAGCGCGACCGCCACGTCGCGCGGACGCTCGTGGCGGCGCTGCAGCCGGCGCGGATGCCCGACGTCCCCGGGGTGAGGCTTGCGGCGCGCTACCTGCCCGCCGAGCGCGGGCTCGGCGGCGATTGGTACGACGTCTTCGGCCTGCCGGGCGGCGCGCTCGGCATCGCGATCGGCGACGTTGTCGGCCACGGGATCGAGGCGGCGGCGGAGGCCGTGCGGCTGCGCAACGCGCTGCGCGGCGCGGTGCTCGAGGGCCGCAGGCCGGGCGAGGCGGTCGCGGCGCTCAACCGCCACGCCGCGGCCCAGCCGGGCGCGCATGCGAGCACCGTGATCTACCTCGAGCTCGACTCCGGCGCGCGCACGCTGCGCTGGTCGAACGCCGGCCATCTGCCGCCCGTGGTCGCGAGCGCGGGAACGTCGGAGTGGCTCGGCGTCGCGGACGGCCCGCCGCTGGGAGTCGTGGCGGCCGACAGCTGGCCCAGCCGTGAGCGACGGCTCGACCCCGGTGCGCGGCTGGTGCTATTCACCGACGGGCTGATCGAGCACCGCGACGAGCCACTCGACGACGGCATCGACCGCGTCGCCGCGGTGGCGGCTGCGGCGCCCGACGTCGAGAGCCTGTGCGAGAGCGCGCTCGCCCAGGCGCCGGTCCCGCGGTTCGACGACCTCGCGCTGATCGCGCTCGAGCTCGACTGACCGCTCAGCGCGTCAGCTCGCTCGCCATCTCGTCGAACACCGCGACGTAGGCGTCGACGGCCTCGTCGGTGTGCGTCACCGACAGCGTCCACTCCTCCTCGCGCCCGGGCGTCATGAAGATGCCGCGGTTCATGTTGAACAGCCAGGCGAGCTCGGTCAGGTCCTTGTCCTGGCTGGCCTTGAACGTCTCGTAGTCGATCACCTTGGTGGTCGAGAACGTGACGCAGCCCTTCGCCGCCACGCCGATCGCGTAACCCGGCAGGTTGTACTTCTCGATCACGCCCTCGCAGCCGGCGAGGATGCGGTCGTTGAGGTGGTCGAGGTGCGCGTAGGCCTCGGGCGTCAGGACCTCGAGCAGGTTCGCGCGCACGGCGGCCATGCCGAGCGGGTTGCCGTTGTAGGTGCCGACCTGGAAGACGCTGCCGTCCTCGACGACGCTGAAGACCTCCTCCGAGCCGCCGATCGTGCCCGTCGGCACGCCGCCGCCGAGCGCCTTGGCGAGGGTGACCATGTCGGGCTTGACGCCCCACTTCTCGGTCGCCCCACCGGCCGCGATCGCGAGGCCGGTCTTGACCTCGTCGAAGATCAGGACGATGCCATGGCGCGCGGTGATCTCGCGCACGGCCTCGAGGTAGCCGGGCTCGGGGAGCACGACGCCGAGGTTCATCATCGCCGCCTCCATGATCACGCAGGCGGGCTTGCGGCCCTCCTTGTCGAGGCGCTCGATCCGCCGCTCCATCGCGCCGGCATCGTTGAACGGGACGGGCACGGTGAGGTCGACGACCGGCTGCGGGATGCCGGCGCCATAGGGCAGCGACGCGAGGTTCTCGTGATCGCCGATCTTGTCGTACTCGACGCCGATCGAGACCATCACCGTGTCGTGGTGTCCGTGATACGAGCCGAAGATCTTCATCACCGTGTCGCGACCGGTGTACGCGCGGGCGATCCGGATCGCGTCCATCGTCGACTCCGAGCCGGAGTTGGTGTAGCGCCAGCGGGGCAGGTCCCAGCGGCGCTGCAGCTCCTCGGCGACGACGACGGCGTCCTCGGTCGGGGCGGCGAAGTGGGTGCCCAGTCCGTAGCGGTCGCTGATCGCCTTGCCGATCGCCGGGTGCGCGTGGCCCTGGACCATCGCGCCGAAGCCGTTGTGGAAGTCCCACATCTCGTTCCCGTCGATGTCCCACACCTTCGGCCCGGCGCCGCGATCGAGGTAGATCGGCCACGGCTCGCGCAGCTGATACGAGGAGGCGACGCCGGCGCTCAGCACCTGGTTGGCGCGCTTGAACATCGCGGCCGAGCCGCCGGTGCGGTCGTTGAGCTGCTGCTCCTCGCGCTGGATCAGCTCCTGGATGCGCCCGCGGTCCAGCGTGATCGGTGACGTGACGGCCATTCTCGCTCTCCTCGTACGTGTGCCGACGGGAGGGTAACGGCCGTCCGGGGGCGTTCGCCGGGAGCCGCCGGTTCCCTCGCTATGCTGGCCGCTCCGTGTTCGAGCTCCGCGACGGACCGCGCGACGAGTGCGGCGTGTTCGGCATTCATGCCCCGGGCTCGGATGTCGCCCGCCTCGCGTACTTCGCGCTGTACGCACTGCAGCACCGCGGGCAGGAGTCCGCCGGCATCGCCGTGGCCCAGGGCGGCCACATCTTGGCGATGCGCGACAAGGGGCTGGTCAGCCAGGTCTTCGACGAGCAGAAGCTGCGCGCGCTGCGCGGTGATATGGCCGTCGGCCACGTCCGCTACTCGACGACGGGCGCGAACTCGTGGGAGAACACGCAGCCGGTCTGGCGTGCGGACCGGCGCGAGGTCGCGCTCGCCCACAACGGCAACGTCGTCAACGCGGTCGCGCTGCACGGCGAGCTGCGCGCGACCGGCGTCACGTTCCGCTCCACGTCCGACTCCGAGATCATCGCCGCGATGCTCTCCACGCATCCCGCGGAGCGGATCGAGGACGCGGTCGCGGAGGTGATCGGGCGGCTCGAGGGCGCCTACTCGACCGTCGTGATGACGCGCGACCGCGTCGTCGCGTTCCGCGATCCGGCCGGGCTGCGGCCGCTGTCGCTCGGCATGCTCGGCGACTCGTACTGCGTCGCGTCGGAGACGTGCGCGTTCGACATCATCGGCGCGCGCTTCCTGCGCGATGTGCAGCCGGGCGAGGTCGTCTCGCTCTCCGCGCGCGGCATCGAGACCCGGATCGCGGCGCAGGCGGACCGGCGTGCGCTGTGCGTTTTCGAGCACATCTACTTCGCGCGGCCGGACTCGCGCCTCGGCGGCCAGGTGCTGCAGGTCTCGCGCGGGCGGATGGGGGAGATCCTCGCGCGCGAGGCGCCCGTCGACGCCGACCTCGTGATCGCCGTCCCGGACTCGGGGAACGCCGCGGCGCGCGGTTACGCGCGCGCGAGCGGGCTGCCGCAGGACGACGGCTTCGTCAAGAACCGCTACGTCGCGCGCACGTTCATCCAGCCCGGCCAGGAGCTGCGCAAGCACGGGCTGCGGCTGAAGTTCAACCCGCTGCCGGAGGTGGTGGCCGGCAGGCGCCTGGTGGTGGTCGACGACTCGATCGTGCGCGGCAACACGACGCGCCAGATCGTGCAGATGCTGCGCGACGCGGGCGCGAGCGAGGTCCACATGCGCATCTCCGCCCCGCCGATCCGCCATCCCTGCCACTACGGGATCGACATGTCGACGCGCGAGGAGATGATCGCGCACGGCCGCACCGAGGCCGAGGTCGCCGCGGAGCTCGGCGCCGACTCGCTGGCGTACCTGTCGCTGCACGGCGTCTACGAGGCGATCGGCGGCACGCGCGACGCGCACTGCGACGCCTGCTTCTCGGGCGAGTACCCGCTCGCCAACACGGGCGCGGCGCAGTCCAAGGACGCGTTCGAGCTGCCGCTGGCGCGGGCGTAAGGCGGGCGTCGCCTCGCGCGCGCCGGGCGCGCTTCGTCGCGACTTCCTGGCGACTTTGCACCGGCTTAGCGCCGGCTGGCCGTTTCGCGCCGATGGCGACCGGACCACGGGCTATGGTCGTCGGCCCGTGTCCGCTCCGACCGTCTCCGACCCGCTGATCGCGCCCGCCCTGCCGGGTCTCGGGCCCGACCCGCCGCGGCCGTTCGCGCGCGCGACGGAGCCCGCGGAGGCGCTGCGCGAGGTGTTCGGCTTCCCGGGCTTCCGCCCCGGCCAGCGCGAGGCGGTCGACGCGGCCGTGGCGGGGCGCGACGTGCTGGTCGTGATGCCGACCGGCTCGGGCAAGTCGCTCTGCTACCAGCTGCCGGCGCTGATGCGGGCGGACCTGACGCTCGTCGTCTCGCCGCTCGTGTCGCTGATGCAGGACCAGGTCGAGGCGCTCGAGCGCGTCGCGCCGGGGAAGGTGGCGCTCGTGAACGCGCAGCAGGACGCGGCCGCCAACCGTGCCGCCGTCGACCGCGCGCTGTCCGGCCACGCGCGGCTGCTGTACGTCGCGCCCGAGCGATTCTCCGCACCCGGCTTCCTCGAGCGCATCCGTCAGGCGCGGATCGGGCTGTTCGTCGTCGATGAGGCGCACTGCGTCTCGCAGTGGGGGCACGACTTCCGCCCCGATTACTTCCGACTCGCCGACGCCGCGCGCTGGCTCGGCGCGCAGGCGATCGTCGCCTCCACCGCGACGGCGACGCCGCAGGTGGCGAACGACATCGTCGCGCGGCTCGGGCTGCGCGACCCGGTTCGCATCGCGACGGGCTTCGACCGCCCGAACCTCTCGTTCACCGTCGTCCCGTGCGCGACCAAGGAGGCGGGCCACCGCGGGATCGCCGCCGCGCTGAGCCGGCCGGGCGCGCTGCCGGCGATCGTCTACGCCGGCACGCGCGCGGAGTCCGACAAGCTGGCGGCGCGGCTGTCGCAGGAGCTCGGCACGACGGTGCTGGCCTACCACGCGGGGCTGCCGCGCGAGGCCCGCGCGGAGGCGCAGCACCGCTTCATGGACGGCGCGGTCGACGTGGTGGTCGCGACCAACGCGTTCGGCATGGGCGTCGACAAGGCCGACGTGCGGACCGTCTGCCACGAGGCGGTACCGGGCTCGATCGAGGCGTACTACCAAGAGGCGGGCCGCGCCGGACGCGACGGCAAGCCGGCGCGCTGCATGCTGTTCGCGTCGTCGCGCGACAAGGGGTTGCACGTGTTCTTCATCGAGCGCTCGACGGTCGAGGAGCCGGCGCTCGAGGCCGTCGCCCGCGCGCTGACCGGGGCGGCGCAGGCGGCGGGACAGCCGGCGGTCGCCGGGTCCCAGGCGGCGCGCTTCGACGTACCCGTCGAGCAGCTCGCCGGCTTCGCGGGCTGCGACGAGGAGGTGGTGCGCGCGATCGTCGGCCACCTCGCCCGCGTCGGGGTGATCCAGCCGAGCCCGTCGGCGCCGGACCGCGTGCTCGGCCGCGTAACCGGCGCGTGGAACGGCCGCGCGCTCGCGCTCTGCAAGTCGGCCGCGCAGGAGGGAACGCGCGCGCGCTGGCGCCAGTACCGCGCGGTCTGGTCATGGGTCGAGGGATCGAGCTGCCGGCGCGAGGGGATCCTGCGCCACTTCGGCGATCGCAGCTCGCCCGCGCCGGAGGGTCCGTGCTGCGACGTCTGCGATCCGGCGCTCGCCCCGCCGCCGCCGGTCGCCGTGGCGCGGCGCGAGGCGCGACCGCGCCAGCTCGCGCAGCGTCCGGCAGCGGCCGGCGACGTCGCCGAGCTCGACGAGGCGATCGTCGAGGTCGTCGCGCTCGCGCGCCCGGCGCTCGGCCGCACGCGGGCTGTCGAGGTGCTGCGCGGCGGCCGCTCCAAGGTGCTGGTCAAGCACGGCTGGGACGGACTGCCGCATTACGGGACGTTCGGCCACCTGAGCGGCCCGTCGGTGCTCGAGCGCGTCGACGCGCTGCTCGAAGCCGGTACGCTGAAGTCGAGCGGAGGCCATTACCCGGTGCTGGAGGCTGCGTGAGGCGGGGTTGCGGCGATGCGCCGCGCGGCGCGTTCGCTACTGCCGCCGCGGGGGCGGCGTGAAGGTCGGCGTCCTCGCCTCGGGCGACGGCACCAACCTGCAGGCGCTCCTCGAGCGCGTCCACGGGCGCGACGGCGTCGAGGTCGTCGCGGTCGCGTCGGACAAGCCCGCCGCACGCGCGCTCGAGCGAGCGCGCTCCGCCGGCGTGCCCGCGCGCGCCTTCGATGAGCGCGACCGCCGCGCGCGAGACGCCGCGATGGCGGACTGGCTGCACGAGTGCGGCGTCGAGCTCGTCGTGCTCGCGGGCTACATGCAGCTGCTCGAGCCCGCGTTCCTCGCGCGCTTCCCTCAGCGCGTGATCAACGTCCATCCGGCACTGCTGCCTGCGTTCGCCGGACTCGGCGCGATCGAGCAGGCGCTCGCGTACGGCGTGAAGGTGTTCGGTGTCACCGTCCACTTCGTCGACGAGGGAGTCGACACCGGGCCGATCATCGCCCAGCGGGCGCTCGAGCTGCCGGATGCGACCGCCGCCGACGAGGTGCACGCTGCGCTGCGCCCGATCGAACACGACCTGCTGTGCGAAGCGGTCCGGCTGATCGCGCACGAAGCGGTCAGCATCGACCCGCGGAACCCGCGCCGCGTCGTGGTGACCCCGCTGTATCGTGCCGCCGGATGACGCAGCCGGGGGATGTGCGCGTTCGCCGCGCGCTGCTGTCGGTGTCCGACAAGCGCGGCATCGTCGACTTCGCGCGCGGGCTCGCACGGCTCGGCGTCGAGCTCGTTTCGACGGGCGGCACGGCGCAGGAGCTCGCGGACGCGGGACTGGAGGTCCGGGCGATCGAGGACTTCACCGGGTTCCCGGAGATCATGGGCGGCCGCGTCAAGACGCTGCATCCAAAGCTCTACGCGGGGCTGCTCGCGCTGCGCGACGACCCCGGGCACATGGCCGCCGCCGAGCAGCACGGGATCGAGTTCGTCGACCTCGTGTGCGTGAACCTCTACCCATTCGAGCGCACGGCGGGCCGCCGCGGCGCGACCGAGCATGAGGTGATCGAGAACATCGACATCGGCGGCCCGGCGATGATCCGCGCCGCGGCCAAGAACTTCGGCTTCACCGCCGTCGTGACCCGGCCGGAGATGTACGACGCGGTAGTGCAGGAGCTCGTCGACGCCGACGCCCGGCTGTCGCTCGGCACGCGCGAGTCGCTCGCCGCCGAGGCGTTCTCCTATACCGCCCGGTACGACACCGCGATCGCGCGCTGGTTCGTCGAGAAGCAGGAGGACTTCCCGCCGCTGCTGATGTCGGCCTACGAGAAGGTGACCGACCTCGCCTACGGCGAGAACCCGCACCAGCGCGCCGCCTACTACGCGCAGGTCGGCGCGCGCATGCACGTGCTCTCCATGGTCAAGCAGGTCGCGGGCAAGGACCTCTCGTTCAACAACGTGCTCGACCTCAACTCGGGCCGTCTGCTGGTCGAGGAGTTCAGCGTCCCGGCGTGCGCGATCATCAAGCACAACAACCCGTGCGGCGCCGCGATCGGCAGCTCCGGCCGCGAGGCGTACCAGCGCGCGTTCGCGTGCGACCCGCAGTCGGCTTACGGCGGCGTCGTCTGCCTCAACCGGCCGGTGGACGGCGAGCTGGCCGCGCTGATCGTCGCGCAGTTCTGCGAGGTCCTGTTCGCTCCGCTCTACGCCGAAGACGCGCTCGAGCTGCTCGAGTCCAAGCCGAACATGCGGATCCTCGAGGACAACGAGCGGCGCCGCTTCAACATCGCCGAGCGCGACCTCAAGCGCGTGATGGGCGGCCTGCTCGTGCAGGACCGCGACATCGACCTCGAGGACCGCTCGGAGATGGAGGTCGTGACGGAGCGCAAGCCGACCGAGGCCGAGTGGGGCGAGATGCTGTTCGGCTGGAAGGTCTGCAAGCACGTGCGCTCCAACGCGATCGTCCTGTCGCGCGAGCTGGCGTCGGTCGGCATCGGGGCCGGGCAGATGAGCCGCGTGGACTCCGTCCGCCTGGCGCTCGAGAAGGCGCGCGCGTCCGGCTTCGGCCTGCAGGGCGCGGCGCTGGCGTCCGACGCCTTCTTCCCGTTCGCCGACGGTCCGCACCTCGCGGTCGACGCCGGCGTGACGTCGATCATCCAGCCGGGCGGGTCGAAGCGCGACTTCGAGGTCGTCGAGGCGGCCGACGAGGCGGGGATCAGCATGGTGTTCACGCACCGGCGCCACTTCAAGCACTGACGGCCGCGTGCGGGCGGCGGTCGATTGCGACGACGCGGATCCGTCGGTCGGGCTCACGGCCTCGCGGAAGAACACCGAGCCGTCGAGCCCTGGCCCGGGATGCAGCAGCACGAGCGGCCGGCCGCGCCCGGCGCTGCGGTATGCGAGGCGCCTCGGCCTCACCGAGCTCGACCTCCGCCGTCACGCGAGCGACCGTACGGGTTATCGCGGCGCCGCTCGCGGACGATGCAACCGATCGGACGCTGATCGACCGCTCCGGCCGCCGCTTCATCGGCACCGACGACGTCCGCACGGCGGCCGCGTAGCCTGTGCCGATGGACGCTCGCTCGCTCGCCCGCTGGCAGGCGCTCGGCCGGCTGACCTTCGGCGCCGGGCTGATGGTCGCGCCCGCCGCGCTGGCCGGTGCGTGGGTCGGCGGCGTCGCCGACCGGCGCGAGGGGCAGGCGATCGCGATCGGCCTCGGCGCGCGTGACGTCGCGCTGGCGCTCGGCGCGCTGCGCGCGCTCGGCGCCGGCTACGGCAGCGGCGCCTGGATCCGCGCCGGGATGCTCGCCGACGCGGCGGACCTGGTCGGCACCCTCAGGGCGCGCGGCAGCGTCCCGGCGCTGGCGGCGCCGGCCGTTGGCGCGCTCGCCGGCGGATCGGTGCTGCTGGGCGCCTGGCTCCAGTCGGCGGTCGACTAGCAGCCGTTGCCGTAGAGCACGCGCGACCAGATCGTGTGCAGCGTGCGAACGACGACCGCGCGCTCGGTCGTCGGCTCGCGCCCGAGGGAGAGCGTGAGGTAGCGCTCGTTCATCCAGACCAGCGCCGTCGCGGTCTCGACGGGATCGAGCGGCAGGATGCGCCCGGCGGCGACCTCGTGCTCGATGTGCTCGGCGGTCGCGTCGACGAAGCTGGTGACGAGCTGACCGTACGCCTCGTCGACGTCGGGGTCGTCGGCCGCCGCGTCGGCGAGCGCACGCAGCACCGGCCCGTGCTCGGCGAACACGGCAACGATTCCCTCGGTCGCCTCGCGCGCGAGCTCCGGCCCCTCGCCCTCGCCCTTGAACCAGCGATCGGCCATCGTGAACAGCTCGCCCCCGATGTGCTCGACGACGCGCAGGACGAGGTGGTGGCGGTCGCGGAAGTAGACGTAGAACGACGGCCGCGACAAGTCGGTCCGCCGCATCACCTCGTCGACGGTCAGCTCGCGGAACGGCCGCTCCCGCAGCAGCGCCTCGGCGGCGTGGATGATCTCCTCCTCGGCGACCTCGGGCGTGCGCCGGCGCCGGCGTCGCGGCTCCGAGTCGCGGGGCACGTTCAGGGCCACGCGCTGAGCTTAGTCGCGGCGCGCCTAAGATGGGTGCCGCCGCGCCCCCATGGTGTATTGGCTAGCACGCCTCCCTTTCACGGAGGTAGGACGGGTTCGACTCCCGTTGGGGGTACTGACGTCACACCGCCCGAGTTCAATTCCGACCGCGTTCCGTCCGGCGGGTCTGGGAACATGTGTTCGTGAAGCCGGAGAAGCGCGCCGAGGCGAGGCGACTGCGTGGTGAGCTGGGACTCGCCTTGGGCGCGATCGCCGCTGAGCTCGGCGTCTCCAAGGCCTCGGTCAGCCTTTGGGTCCGGGACATCGAGCTCACGCCCGAACAGCAGGCGGCACTGCTCGCGAAGAACCCGGTACGCAACGGGCAGCTGCTCGGAATGCGGGTGCGCCAGGAGCAGTGTCGCGAGCAGCGGATCGCCGCGCAAGAACATGGGCGCGAGCTTGCGCGCCGGCGCGGCGCCGATTTCGTCGCCGGTTGCATGCTCTACTGGGCCGAGGGGTCGAAGGCGCGCAACGTCGCCCAGCTGGTCAACGCCGACCCCGACCTGCTCGCCACCTTCTTGACGTTCCTCAGGTCGTCCTACACCGTGCCGGATGACCGCGTCGCCCTTTCGGTCAACTGCTTCCTCGGCAACGGCCTCAGCTTGGAGCAGATCCAGCACTGGTGGCTCGACCGCCTGCGGCTCCCGACCGGCTGCCTCCGCAAGGCGATCGTCAACCGACCGTCCTCGGCGTCAAGGCAGCGCAAGGGTCACGTGTTGCCCTACGGAACCGCGCGGCTCTCGGTCCACTCCACCTTCATCGTCCAGAGCATCTACGGCGCGATCCAGGAGTACGCGGGAATCGATCGGCCGGAGTGGCTCGATCTGTGAATGGGCCGTCTGGGACTCGAACCCAGAACCACGGGATTAACCTGCCGCACCGGCTTTCACCGGCCACCCGCGCGTCCCGCGCGGGCTTGCGGTCTGGACCATCTCTTCACCCTCGGCTCTCCCCGTTAGGGTGGGCGGCGTATGGCCTCTGAGGGCTCTCCCGCAGCCGCGGGGTTGCCTGCTGATCGCCCAATCCGCTGGGGTTTTCACCGGTCGAAACCGGTACCCAGGGCTCTAAGGGGGTCCCAGCAAATAGCCGCCGACGTACTAGCGGTCTCCCGACTAGCGCTCCTTCCAGAAGTCCCTTGCTCTGCCAATTGAGCTAACGGCCCGTACGACGCGCAGTCTAGAGCCAGCCGGCGGTGAGGCCGCCGTCCACCAGCAGGGTCGTGCCGGTGATGTAGCTCGCGGGCGCCGAGCAGAGGAAGACGGCCGCGGCGGCCATCTCGTCGACGCTGCCGAGCCGGCCAACCGGGACCTGCTCGCGCGCGGCCGCCTCCGCCGCCTCGAGCGAGCCGGAGGTCGCGATCGTCCGCTCCGTGGCGATCCGCCCCGGCAGCACCGAGTTGAGCGTGACGCCGTCGGCCGCCACGCGCTTAGCGAGCACCTTGAACGCCGCGATCACGCCGGGACGGTGGGCATTCGAGAGCTGGATCGACGCGATCGGCTCGCGCACCGCGCTCGACGAGACGCCGACCACGCGTCCCCAGCCGCGCTCGCGCATGCCGGGAAGCAGCCGCTCGATGAACGCGATCGGCGACAGCACGAGGGTGCGATGCGCCTCCTCCCACTGCTCGCGCGAGAAGCCGAGCGGATCGTCGCCCGCCGGCGGGCCGCCGGTGTTCGCGACGTAGACGTCGATCGGACCGAGCTCCGATTCGACGTCGGCGATCGCGGCCGGCACGGCGTCGAGGTCGGCCGAGTCGAACACGATCCCGTGACCGCCGATCTCCTCCGCCGCCTCTCGCACGCGCCGCGGATCGCGCGCCGCGACCGCCACGCGCGCTCCCTCGGCGGCGAGCCCGGCCGCGATGCCGAAGCCGATCCCCTTCGAACCGCCGGTGACCAGAGCGACCTTTCCGTCGAGCCCGAGGTCCACGCGATGCATCATGCCAAGCGCGCGCGTCTACGATCCATGCCGACCTGGGCGGTTAGCTCAGCTGGTGAGAGCGCCTGCCTTACAAGCAGGAGGCCCCCCGTTCGAATCGGGGACCGCCCATCCAGCGTGATCCCGCCTGCCAGGCGGGATTGCGGCCTAAGACCGCGGGTGCGGCTGCCTCCTCGAGCGACGCCGCGGACGGCGTTGCGGCGGCCTTGGTGCCCATTCAGCGTCACCCTGGGCGCGCTGGGAGTGCGTGCGGCGGCGCTTGGACTTCAGCGCCTGGGCGTACAGCCCGAGCGTCATCTGCGGATCGGTGTGGCCGAGCTGATCCATCACGTAGGCGACGTCCTCGCCCGCGCCGATCAGCCACGACGCGAACGTGCGCCGCAGCCCGTGCGGCGACAACGCCGGCAGCGGCTCGACGCCATCTTCGCGCTGCGAGTTCGCCAGCTCAAGCGATCGGACAAGCACCCGCCGACGCACCGCATTACGATTTTCGGCTTGCCCGTGGAGGTGGGGAACACCAGCTCGTGGCGCCCGGCGTACCGGGTGACGGCCTTCCACGCCCGCATCTCTTCTCCGAGCTCGGGCTGGAGATCCACCACCCGGACGCCCGCCTCGGTCTTCGACCGCCGGACATGGATCTTGCCGCTGGGCGCCCGCCGGAGAGGATCGGCTCCGGCGTCGCTGCTGCCTCCGCGGTGCAGCAGCGTCCCCGGCGCTATCAAGTTTCATGCAACGCCTGCACTCCGGTCGCAATGGGTCGCGTCGGCCGGCGCGCGTCGCTTCCGCTGCGAGGAAGCTCCTCGCAGCAACACCAGCGCTGCTCCTCCCTCTGCCTCGTTGCGATAGCGCGACGAGGCATGCCGGCAGGTCGCCGTGAGTATCGCTGCTCGCGCTAAGCAGCACTCATGTGCGCAGAGGTTCCGCACAGCTGCCCATGGACCGACAGCGACTGCGCGACGAGTGCGTTGCATGAGGGCGTGGCGCCGAGCCGATCGGCGCGTCCGCGGCCACTACAAGGAGTCGGTGATGGGCTACTCGACAGGCTGCGGGGCGGCGGGGTTCCGGCCGGCTGCCTTGAAGCTGCCTAACCTTCGGCACGGTGAATCTCGAAGCCCCCGAGGTCCTCTACGCGCGCAGCGGCGATGTCAGCATCGCCTACCAGATCGTCGGTGCTGGACCGGTCGATCTGATCTTCGTGCCGTTCATGATCAACCTGGTATGGGCTTGGGAGCAGCCCATCTTCGTCGACTTCTGCCGGCGGCTGGCCGGGTTCTCCCGCTTCATCCTGCTCGACAAGCGCGGCACGGGTCTCTCCGACCGGCCGAGGGACCTGCCTAGCTTCGAGACCCGCATGGACGACATCCGTGCCGTCATGGATGACGCAGGCTCCGAGCGCGCCGCCCTGCTCGGCGCCGATTCGGCCGGGGGCCAGCTCTGCGCCGTGTTCGCCGCCACGTACCCGGAGCGCGTCGTGGCGCTGATGCTCCATAACACCTGGCCGCGGGTCGTCTCGGGCCCGGACTACCCGATAGGCAACCCGCTCGAGGAGTGGCACCTGCGCGTGCGCCAAACGCGGCTCAAGTGGGGCGATCGCGACTTTCAGCTCGGTGAGCTGCGAAAGCACTTCCCGAGCCACGTCGGCGACCCCGAGTTCGAGCATTGGCACGTAAACCACGAGCGTCTCGCCGCGAGCCCGGGCGCCGCCGCCTGGTTCCTGCGGGTGCTGATTGAGACCGACATCCGCGAGGTTCTCCCAACGATCACCATCCCCACGCTGGTCATGTACCAGGGCCGATACCGCGACGGCTGCCTCTACCTCGCCGAGCGCATACCCCACGCCGAGGTCCTCGAAATGACGTCGGGGGATACGAGCATCTACGGCGACCCCGGGGTGGCCGAGGCAGTGAAGCAGTTTCTCTCCGAGGGACGTGTCGACACCGCGCCCGAGCGCGTCCTCACCACCGTCCTTTTCACGGACATCGTCGAGTCCACCTCGCGCGCGGCAGAGATCGGCGATAGCCGGTGGCGCGCGCTGCTCGACGCGCATCGCGCCACGGTCCGCGCCCAGCTCGCGCGTCACGGCGGCCGGGAGATCCAGACCATCGGCGACGGGTTCTTTGCCACCTTCGACGGGCCGGCACGCGCAATCGCCTGCGCGGATGGAGCGATCCACGCGGTCGGCGAGCTGGGCCTCGATATCCGGGCGGGCGTCCACACCGGGGAGGTGGAGATCGTGGCCAACACGATCGAGGGCATCGCGGTTCACATCGGCGCGCGGATCGTTGCCCAAGCGCGGCCGGGCGAGGTGCTCGTCTCTAGCGTCGTCCGCGACCTCGCCGCCGGCTCCGGCATCGCCTTCGACGACCGCGGCACCAAGAAGCTGAAAGGCGTTCCGGGCGAGTGGCACCTGTACGCAGCGCGACCGGCGACAGCGCGAATAGGTGAAGCGCCGACAGCTCGTTCACTTTGAGGAGCGGTGTGGCCACGCGCGAGTGCACGCCCGGCCGAGTGTGTGGCCGTACCTCTTCTCGGCCGGCCGAACGAGAAGCAGGAGGCCCGGAACACGCATGCACGTGGGGATACGCCCGCTTCGCGGTCAAGCCGACAGCATCGAGCGGACCTTCAGTCCATGCGGGCGCAATCGCGCCGAATGGCGCCCTCGACAGCCCGGCGACTTACTCGTCCGGTGGAGCGCGACCGCGACATGCTCGGTCAAGGGCGAAACCTCCTCGCGGTCCTCGCAGCGACCGTCACCCGGGCTCAATCCCGCGCGCCGGTTGAGGTCGCAGCGCATTGCGGCATTTAGTTCAGCGCGCCGCAGGACCGCTCCTCGCCTGTAGCGCGATAGTCCCGGGAGAGCACGGTGATCCCTCTTGCCTATCCACTCTCGCGTGTTGGGCTTTGCTCGAAGTCGGTCTGCGCGTGCGCGAGGCCGTGCGGGGCAAGGGCGGACGCACCCGCGACCGCGGTACCAGAGTCCTGATCGCCAGCTCGCTCGGGTCGGCGATCGGAGTGGCCAGCGTCGCAATCTCGGTGGCGCCATCGCTACGGGTACCAGTTGCGGTGCAGGTCTTCGGGGTCATCGTGATGTGGTCGGGACTCGCGACGCGGGTCTGGGCGGTAGTGGCGCTCGGCGGCGCGTTTCGCATCACAGTCGAGGTCGATCCCGACCAGGCTGTCGTTACCAGTGGTCCCTACAAGTGGATCCGGCACCCCTCCTACGCCGGTCTGCTGCTGATCCTTGCTGGCTCGGCCTCGCGATTGGCAACTGGCTGTCGGCGGCCGCATGTCTCGTGCTCCCGCTGCCCGCGCTAGCGTGGCGCATGCACGTCGAGGAAGCCGAGCTCAGGGGCGTGCTCGGTGATGCCTACCGTGCCTACCACACAAGTACCGCTCGCCTCATCCCAGGACTCTGGTGAGAAGCGCGACCGGTCGACTGCCGCTCCGGACGACATGGTGCCGTCGTGGACGCATCCTCGAGAGTGCTCCGATTCGCGCGAAGCGCAACTCGATGTTCGAGCAGCCGGACTCCTGCTGGCGGCGACTGCGGAATTCGGTTCCGCAAGTGTGCTGCTTGCGGGCGAGACGGTCGCCTCAGGCACAATCTGGGCTTTCGGATGCTGCGGGTGCGGGTTGCGCCCGTTGTGCAGCGTCTGGTAGGCGTTGCGCCTACAGGGAGATGGTCGCCGGCCCGCGCCGGCGGCACGACCGAAGGGAGCCGGGATGACCAGACGGTGCCGTAGCGGATGGCTGGCTAGCGTTCTCGTCCTAGCGGGGCTCCTGAGTCCGGGTGTTGGCCTCGGTGCTGCGCCGACATTCGAGCGCATCGAGGTCGACGACACGTTCGTCGACGAGCAGCTGAGCGAGGCCTGCGGGGTGACGGCGACGGTCACCCTGCAAGGTCAGATCACGCTGCGGACGTTCGCGGACGAGGGCACCGGCCTGGTGACGTTGAACACGCTCAACCTCGCCGCCACTATCACCGCCGACGGGCGCACGTTCCGCTTGCGGGACGTTGGCGGAGATCTGGTCCGGATCGAACCCGACGGAACGGCGCTGCTCTACATCACGGGCCAGGTGCCGTTCGCCTTCGCCGGCGTGCTGATCATCGATCCGGAGACCGAAGAGGTGATCCTCGAGCCGCGCGATCGAAGCGAGGAACAGGTCGCGAAGGCGTGTAAGTTCCTGACCGGCGGATAGCGCCACCGGCGGCCTTGTCGGATCCGTCGGGGCCTGCACCCCGACGGATCTGCCGCCGTCGCTGGAGCCGCTCCGGCGGCGCGCAGGCCGGCGGGCCGCGTATCGCTTTCGCGTGATGGGGGTGATCGGCCACGGCCGCGGGCTCGCTAGTCCTATTGCCGTTGGGAGCGGTCTCGGCGACTCGGACCGGAGTGTCGCCATGCGTGAAACGCGATGGCGGCAGCGGGCGACTGCCTGGACTCGCCGCCGCTAGGTAGCTCGCCGGGCGAGCGTCAGTGCGCGCCGCCGGTGTGCGGGGGGTGCGGGCTTGCGCGTCTACGGTGCAGCCGGCTGTCGGGGACCTCCATCACTCGGACGGCAGGATGATCCAGAGCGCGAGGTACAGCAAGATCTGAGGACCTGGGAGCAGGCACGAGGCGATGAAGAGGATGCGCATGACGGACCGGTCCACGAGTGCGGCGCACACGCCGCCGATCAGCCGTCGCCTGGGCCGGACGAGAGCATGGGAGCGAGCCATGCGAACAGCGTAGAGACGGTGAGATCCCGGCTGCTCGTGGAGTCCGATGTGCCGTGGCACGAGCCGTAGGTGCGCCGACTGCATTTCGATCTCGGTCGGGGCGGCCGGCTCAAGGACGCCGTGGGATCACGATGCCCGTCCGCGACGAGCGGCGTAACGCCGACTTGCCTGACGATTCCTCTGTGTTCACCCGCCGGTGTGCACCGCGGCGGGTGCCCAGGGTTATGGGCATGACGGCACCGTTTGGGTCGCGAGACGTCGCTTTCGGGTCTACGACGCTCGCCGGCTATGGCGTAGGCGGCCTTCGATAGCGGCCACGGCGACGCCAGCGCTTCCCGCATGCGCAATTCCGAGAGCGAACGCGGCGTGACGCTAAGCCTGCTCGCCGTCCGGCGCGAGCGAGCGGCTGGTATGGGTGGCCGCTGCTCCATTGCCTGGCCTCGGCAGTTCTCTTGTGCCTCGCAGCTGTAGCGCGGCGTCGCATCGTTGCCACATCGCCACCGGCTCCTTGGACTGTCGCTCGGGGCCGCGCTGCGGCGGCTATCCAATCCGCTCGTCGATGCGAGGGTGTCAGATATTCCGTGTAAGGACCTTGGGTGAGTGTAACAGTTACTCCGGTGGTGTGAATGGGTGAATGTCAGATTGCGTTGTCGGGGATGCGGTCGCCGACGTGGATCTTGAAGGCGGCCAGGGCGGCGTTTCAGTTGTAGGCGTGGCGCCACTTGGTTTGGGCGCGGATGATCGCGAGGTAGATCAGCTTGCGGGCGGCGTCCTCGGTCGGGAACTGACCGCGCGTCTTGATGATCTTGCGCACCTGGCGGTTGAGCGCCTTGATCATGTTGGTCGTATAGACGGCGCCGCGCACGTTGGGTGTGAATGCCAGGAACGGGGTGATCTGCTCCCAGTGCTCGAGCCAGCTGCGGCTGATCGTCGGGTAGCGCCGGTCCCACTTGTCGGCGAAGCGCTGCAACTCGTCGGCGGCGGCGTCCTGGTCGGCCGCGGTGTAGATCTTCTTGAGGTCGGCGGCGACCGCGCGCTTGTCGCGATAGGGCACGAACCGCAGGCTCGCGCGGACCTGGCGGACCAGGCATGTCTGCACCCACGTCTGCGGTAAGCCGGCCTCGATCGCCTCGGGAACCCGGTCGGCCCGTCGGCGCAGGCCACCAGGACGTCGGCGACGCCGCGCTGGCGCAGCTCGGTGAGGACCTGCAGCCAGAACTTGGCGCCCTCGGTCTTCTGAAACCGGATTCCGAGCACGTCGCGCCCGCCGTCGGTGTTGACGCCGATCGCCAGACAGCAGGCGTGGTTGCGCACGGCCTGGCCGTCGCGGATCTTGACCACCAGCGCATCGAGGTAGACGATCGCGTAGAGCGCCTCCAGCGGCCGGGTCTGCCACGCCTTGACGTCCTGAAGGACCGCGTCGGTGATCGTGCAGACCAGGTCCGGGGGAAGACCTCGGTGCCGTAGATCTCGGCCAGATCGCCCTGGATCTCGCGAACCGTCAGCCCGCGCGCGTGGAGCGCGATCACCTTCTCGTCGAACCCGACCCAGCGCGTCTGGCGCTTGCCGACGATCTTGGGCGCGAAGGTCCCCTTGCGGTCGCGCGGCGAGCGGATCCGCACCGGACCCTGGTCGGTCAGGACCGTTTTCGGCGGCTGGCCGTTGCGGGCGTTGCCCGCCCCGCCCGGCGGTGCCTGCCCGCGCGGGTAGCCCAGGTGCTCGGTGATCTCGGCGTGCAGCGCGCGCTCGAGCAGCCGCCGCGTGAGCTGACCCAGCAGCCCTTCCGGGCCCGCGATCTCCTCCGCGGTCCCGGCGCCCGCGAGCAGTTCGTCGATCAGCTCATCCGACAGCTCCGAGCGATCGAGCAGTCCACCGCCCGGCAGCCCCAGCAGCGGCGGAGACCCAGACGACGGCGCGGCGCCGGCGCTGAGCTCCGCTCGCCCTCCGGGATCGCTGCGCTCAACGCCGGCGCGAGCCTCGATCTCCTCGATCCTGCTGGGGCGTTCACCGGTCCGTGTCACCTGAGCTAGAGCGCAGCGCAGAGTTCCGCCAGCGGATTCCTAGACGCTCCTAACGGACTGCCGCTCTCGCCTGGCAGCGGCAGTGTCGCTCTGCCTCGATGCAGTAGCGCCGCCGGAGGCGATAACTCATAGGGCGGCCGGTGCTCGTCTTATGGGTCGCGGGTTCTGAGGCGCGGCTCGCGCCTCGGCGTCGGGGCGATCGACGCGCTCAGCTAGGGCGTCTACGGCAATGCGCGGAACCGCGGTGGTGCGCGTGCCGTTTGCACAGGCGCCGGGCCGAAGCTGCTCGACCCCAAGCTGTTCGAGACGGTCGAGGACTCCTTCGGCGAGAGACGCGCACGAGGCGCCGCGCTGTGCGCGGCGCCTCGGCGCTGGGTTGTCAGTGAGCCGGACGGGGCTGAGCGCGGAGCCGGTACCCAGCCACGCCAACACCGCCGCCCAGCAGCAGCGTGCCCGCGAGGGCGAGCACGGCCACCGGCCACTCGACGTCGATGCCGTCGCCGCCGTCGGTCGCGATCGTCTGCGCCGGGGGAACGAGCACCCGCGGGTGCTCCGGCCACGTCGGCGCGCCCGGGCGCAGCGCCGTCGGCTGCGGCGCGCGGGCCCGGTCGGAGGGGTGTGGCCCTCCATAGATTTCCATCGCGCCCTCCGAGCCGAGGTCCACGTTTGCGGGCTGCTTCGTCTGCGGGACGATCGATTGCGCCGTCGCGCCCTCCGAGCCGACGTGCTGGTTCCCCGGCGTCGGCTTCTGAACCGGGCTCGCGGTCGTGTCAATGGCGGGGTTCGCCATCGCCGCCGGGGCGGAGACGGCCGCCGCGATCAGCGAGGCGACCGCGAGGCGCGACATGTTCTTGCGGTGCGGCATGACTTCTCCCTGAAGTGGATCGTTGTTTCCAAGGAAGAGCGCGCACAACCGCTGCTGATACACGCGGCCGGCGATCTCAGCAGGCCGAAGCACAGCACGCGTCCGCGCGGGGCAGCCAGAGCGCCGTACACGGACCGACGCACATCCGCCGGCCGGGCAGCGTCTGCTGGTTTCGCCTGAATTCAGCACTCGCCCGGGCTGCCGTCGACAAGGCGCCGGCAAGGCGACGCAGGTGGCTCCGGTTGCGAGCCGCAGGCGTCTGCGGCGAGCCGTCCGGCCGGGCTGCACGGAAGCGAGCGCAAGGTCCACTGAGGTTCGGCGCGACGGGCCAGTTGACGCCGGCTGTTATGAGGCACCGCACCGGGCGCCGCGGATCGACCTCCTGAACGGCGGCAAGATGGCACTCAGTGTTCGAGGTCGATGCTGACGGGTCGGTGGTCTGACGGGCGGTCCCGACGGCGGCCACGGTTGTTGACGACCTGGGCCTCGTGTTCGGCGTGGCGAGCGGCTCCCGAGCCGTCGATCCTGCGCAGGCCGTCGGACGCGGCTGAGCCCACGAGGCTTACGCCGAGGCGGGTAAGTCCTGCATGATCGGCTGAAGACGTGCTTGGTGAACCACCCGGGGCGCTGGTAGTCGGTCGCCATCGGCTCATCTTGTGAGCACGCCGACTCGACAGGCGGGCTGTGTTGCGCGGATGGTTGACGGTGTCGTGGTGGCGCCGGTCGCGCCGCTAGACGCTGCGTGCGGCATGTCGGATCGAACTCGTCGCGGTGGACGGCGGGCTGCGGCGAAGGACGGCGGTTGTTCTTGGGGCCGTGCGATCGTAGGCGGAAATATGACGAGCCGCAGCGCGTCGACGCCGCCCGTGCGGCGCCATGTCAGTCCTCGAGCTCGACGCGCATAGCGGCGGCTAGGGCGCCGCCGAGCAGATGCACCGTGTCGCCGACGCGCACGGTCAGGGGACCATCGAAGGGCTGGCGGTCGAGCACTTCGAAGCGTCCGCCGAGTTGCAGGTCGCGCTCGTCGAGATACCGCAGCATCGCCGGCTCGGAGTCCGATACCCGGACGAACCGCCCTCGGTCGCCGACGGCAAGGTCCGCCATCCGGGTCGTCTCGCCTTCGTCGATCTGAAGCTCCGCGGAGGGAATGGGGTCGCCGTGCGGGTCATGGGTAGGGTCGCCAAGCTTGGCGGCAATGCGCGCTTCGAGATCCTCGGAGAGAACGTGCTCTAGCGCCTCGGCCTCCTCGTGTACGCGGTCCCAGGGCACGTCTAAATGCTCGGCGAGGTAGAGCTCCAGCAGCCGGTGGTGGCG
>Ga0307415_100000222_pt1 | contig 24917 bp, 24 predicted proteins | sample DK1Cmetagenome_FD_204524 | JGI IMG/M metagenome (GOLD analysis project Ga0307415, IMG submission 204524) | Maize rhizosphere microbial communities from greenhouse at UC Davis, California, United States - DK15-C-2 | ecosystem: Host-associated > Plants > Roots > Rhizosphere > Soil | place: USA... | reverse complement strand
GGCTCCGATCCAGTCAGATCCCCTCCCCATCAGTCCGTCGGTGAATGTCCTGCCACCAGATCGGGCCGGAGCTGCCACCACAGTCCCTGGGTGAACGTCCTGCCACGAAAGATGGACCGGAGCTGGCAGAGCAGTCCGTGGGTGAACGTCCCGCTGCAACCTGCGCGGAGCCGCATAGCCGTCGGCCGCCAGGACGAAACCGCTACCCTTCGCGCCGTGACCCTGCCCGACAAGCGGATCGTCATCGTCATGCCCGCGTACAACGCCGCCCGGACCCTCGAGCGGACGTACGCCGATATCCCGCACGACCTGATCGACCGCATCATCCTCGTCGACGACGTGTCGGCCGACGAGACCGTCGAGGTCGCCCGACACCTCGGGCTGCAGGTCATCATCCACGCCCAGAACAAGGGCTACGGCGGCAACCAGAAGACCTGTTACGACGCGGCGCTCAAGGCCGGTGCCGACATCGTCGTCATGCTCCACCCCGACTACCAGTACGACGCGACGCGTATTCCCGACCTCGTCGCGCCGATCGCCAGCGGCGACCGCGACCTCATGCTCGGCAGTCGCTTCCTCGGCGACCCACTGGCCGGTGGCATGCCGACCTGGAAGTACGTCTCCAACCGATTCCTGACGACCGTGGAGAACGTCGCGTTCGGGCTTCGTCTCTCCGAGTACCACACCGGTCTGCGCGCCTACAGCCGCCACCTGCTCGAGACGATCCCGTACCACGCCAACAGCAACGACTTCGTCTTCGACCAGGAGCTGATCTCCCAGGTCGTCGCCGCGGGGATGCGCGACCGGATCGGCGAGATCGCCGTCCCGACCCGCTATTTCGAGGAGGCGAGCTCGGTCGGGTTCCGTCGGAGCGTGGTCTACGGCCTGTCGACCCTGCGGGTGGTCGGTCGGTACCTGCTCCATCGACTGCGGCTGCGCCCATCCAGGAAGTTGACGGCTCGGCCGCGCGTGAGTCGGCGGCCGTGAGACGCCCGTGAGCCGCCGCGCCGCCCTGCGCGCCCTGCTCGGCATCGCGATCAGCGTCGTGGCGGGCTACTTCCTGCTGCGCTCGGTCGACGTCCCCGCTGCGATCGATGTCCTCCGCCAAGCAAACCTCGCGCTCGTCGTGCTGATGCTCGTGTCGGTCTTCCTCGACGTCGCCTCGCGGGCCGCCCGGTGGCGTGCCCTGCTGGCCCCGATCGCGCGCATCCGCTATCCGCGCGTGCTCGGCTACACGTTCGTCGGCTACCTCGCCAACAACGTGCTGCCAGCCCGACTCGGCGAGCTGGTCCGCAGCCACGCGCTCGGCGAGGGCGAGGGTCTCAGCCGGACGACCGTCCTCGGGACGGTCGTCGTGGAACGGATCGTCGACACGGTCATCGTCGTGGCCCTCGCGGCCATCGCGGTCGTCGTCCTCGGCGTCGGCGGCATCGTGTCGACGGCGGTCGTGCTCGGCGCGGCATTCGTCGGCGTGCTCCTCGTCGGCCTGGCGGTCGCGATGGTCAGCCATCGACTGCCGGGCGCCGACCGCGTCACCGCTCTCGTCGAGCGCATCCCCCGCGTCCTCGACCTCGGCCGCAGGTTGCGCGACGGCCTGTCGGTCGTGAGCCGACCGCGGACCGTCGCCGAGGCCCTCGTCTTCAGCCTCGTCGCGTGGTCGTTCTCGATCGTGACGTTCGTGCTCGGCGGCGCGGCCCTGGGCATCCCGATCAGCCCGATGCAGGGCGCCCTGCTGTCGAGTGGCGTCGCGCTCGCGACGATCGTCCCGTCGGGACCCGGCTACCTCGGTACGTTCGAGCTGACCGCCGTCGGCATCGCCTCCCAGTTCGGGGTGCAGCGCGACGCGGCCTTCGCGATGGCCTTGCTGGTCCACGCGATGATCCTGCTCGGGACGTCGGTCGGCGGCGCCATCTCGGCGGCGCGGCTGGGAGTCGGTCTATCGACCGGCGGGGAGACTGAGGCGACCGGCGCCGGGACAGCCCCGACGAGCAGTGGCTAAGCCGCGCGCGGCGCCTCCGGGTCGATCACCGGCCGATCGAAGGGCTCGAACTCGAGGGCCCCTCCGGGGGTGCCGGTCACGCGGAGGAATTCGAGCGTATAACGCTCGTACATCTCGTTGAGCACCGAAACCGCGGTCACGTGCTCCGGGCGCCCGGCGGCAGCCCGGGCCGCCGCCCGCGAGGTCCACATGCAGAACGACAGGCATGTGCGATCGACCGCCAGCGGACCCTTGTAGTAGAAGACGAACCCGGGCGAGCCAGCGGCTTCGAGGTGGGCTCGCTCGTCGATCTCGAAGAGCCGTCCCTCGTCGCACTCGCCGCGTCGGAGTGACCGGAACACGACGAGGTACCACTCGCCCGTCCCGAGCTGCGCGCCGACCCCGGACCAGTCGAAGGCGTCCGTGACCGGCAGGTGCGCGTACTCGTTCGAGACCGGAGCCAACTCCTCGAAGGCGTCCACGAGGCGCAGCATCGACGTCTCGAGCGCGATTGTCAAATCACGGGAAGTCCCGATGCCATATCACGATAAGTACTGCGGTGCCGAGCCCGACGAGGCGTCACCCGAGCGAGCCCTCGATCTCCGCGGCCGCCCGACGGAGGGCGCCCCTGGAGCGGGCCTGCCAGCGGCGACCCGCCCGATCGCTCGGGGCGCTCACGCCGATCGCGGCGACGATGCCGTCTGCGCGCAGGATCGGGACCGCCAACGTCGTGACGCCATCGAACGTCTCGCCCTCATCGAGCGCCACTGCCTCGTTGGCGACGCGCCGCAACCGCTCCCGGATCGCCGAGACCCCGGTCACGTCGACGAGAGCCGCGTCCTGGACCTCGTCCGGCGCGAAGGCAAGCAACACGTGACCGACCGCGCCGAGGTGGAGCGGGTCTGTCTGACCCGGCTCGAGGACGACGCGCAGTGCCTGCGGCGACGGGACCTGGGCGAGGCAAACAGCAGCCACGCCGGTCCGACGCGAGATGAACGCGGTCTCGCCGGTCCCCGCGGCCAGGCTGACCAGCAGCGGTTCGGCCGTACGGATCAGCTCCTCGGCCGAGACGGCCGGGCCGGCGCCCAGGACGTGCAGCCGCGACCCGAGCCGGTAGCCCGCCTCCATCCGTTCGAGGAACCCGAATTCGGTCAGCGTGCGGAGGTAGCGGTAGATGGTCGACAGCGGCGTATCGAGGAGTGTGCTCAGCTCATCGGCGCGGATCTCGCCGCGGTCCGCGACCGTCAGGAAGACGCGCAGCCCGCGCGCGAAGGACGTGTCCTCGGCGGCTTCTTCGGGCGGACGGTCGAGCGCCGTCGTCAATGGGCTCCCTCCGGCGGTGCGGGCGGTCAGGGTACCCCGGGCCTCGACGACGCGACGACCGGAGCGCGTCGGCGATACTGGCGCGGTGAGGATCGGCGCCATCCGTCTCCAGCGCCTCCGCGTTCCGCTCGACCCGCCCTTCCCGGCGGCATGGGACCCCGTGCCGCGGACGTCGTTCCCCGTGACGATCGTCCGCGTCGAGACCGCCGAGGGCGTCGTCGGCATCGGCTCGGGCGACACGATGGACGGCTTCGAGGCCTTCGAGCACCTGTTCATCGGCCAGGACCCGCTCGACATCGAACGACACGTCCGCGTGCTCGAGACGATCGACTTCCATGCCGGACGCTACTGGCCGCTCGAGGCGGCGCTGTGGGATATCGCGGGGCAGGTCGCGGGGATACCCGTCGCCGGGCTGTTCGGCGGGAAGCTGGTCGCGATCCCCGCCTATGCCTCGTGTGGGATGCTGCTGCCCGCCCCGGAACGTGCCGAATCCGCGTTGCGGATGCGTGACGAGGGGTTCCGCGCCCTGAAGATCCGCGTCGATCCGCGCCGTCTCGAGGAGGGGCTCGCGGCTGTGAGCGCCACACGGGCCGCGGTCGGCGATTCGATGGACATCATGGTCGACCTCAACCAGGGCTGGCGGATGGCCGGCGACACGACGCCATCGATCGATGTCGCAACGGCCCGCGAGATCGGTGCCCGGCTCGCTGACGAGAGCGTGCTGTGGATGGAGGAACCGCTCGATGGCAGCGACTTGCCGGGGCTTGCATCGCTGCGTGCCGCCGAGCTCGGCGTCCGCATCGCGGGCGGCGAGATGACGAGGACCCATCACGAGGCACTCTGGGCGCTCGCATCGGACGCGTTCGACGTCTACCAGGAAGACGTGGCCCTGGCGGGCGGGATGCTGCGGAACCGGACCTTGGCCGAGATGGTCATGGCCCGCGGCCGCTGGTTCACGCCGCACACCTGGACGAATGGCTTGGGGCTGATGGCCAACCTGCACGTCGCCGCGGGGGTCGGCGGCGGGCCGTACCTCGAGTTCCCGTACGACCCACCGGGCTGGACACCGGAGCGGCGGGACGCGTTCCTCGCCGAGCCGATCCGCCCAGACGAGAACGGCATCCTTCACGTCCCGAGCGCGCCCGGTCTCGGGGCACGTCTCGACGAGGTGTCGGTCCGGAGGTACGCCGCATGACTGCCGTCGCCACATCGGACTGGATCGCGCGCGCGGAGAGCGTCGAGCCGCGGAACGAGGCGTTCATCGACGGCCGATTCGTGCCGGCCGCCTCGGGTCGCACCTATGACGACATCGCCGGCCGCGACGGAAGCGTCATCACCCAGGTCGCGGAGGGTGGCATCGAGGACATCGACCGTGCGGTGGCGGCGGCACGGGCCTCGTTCGAGGACCGGCGCTGGGCCGACATGTCGCCCGCCAAGCGCAAGATCATCCTGCTGAAGCTCGCGGAATCGATGCGCGCCAGCCGCGAGGAGCTGGCGCTCCTCGAGTCGCTCGATGTCGGCAAGCCGATCCGCGACGCGCTGTCGATCGACATCCCGTCGGCGGCCAAGACGATCCAGTGGTACGCCGAGACCATCGACAAGGTGTACGGCGAGGTCGGGCCGACCGGGCCCGAGGCGTTGTCGTTCGTGACGCGCGAGCCGATCGGGGTCGTCGGCGCGATCGTGCCGTGGAACTACCCGCTGATCGTCACCGCCTGGAAGCTGGGCGCGGCGCTGGCGACCGGCAACTCGGTGGTTCTCAAGCCGGCCTCCGCGTCGCCGCTGACCGCGCTTCGCGTGGCCGAACTGGCGGTCGAGGCCGGGGTCCCGGACGGGGTCCTCAACGTCGTCCCCGGTCCGGGCGCCGTGCTCGGCGAGGCGCTCGCCCGCCATCCGGGCGTCGACAAGATCGCCTTCACGGGCTCGACCGACGTCGGCAAGTCGCTGCTCCGAGCCATCGGCGAGACGGACGTCAAGGCGATCTCGCTCGAGCTCGGAGGCAAGAGCCCGCAGGTCGTCCTTGGCGACGTCGCCGATGTCCAGAAGACGGCCGAAGGTATCGGCTGGGGGATCTTCTACAACAGCGGCCAGACATGTAACGCCGGGTCTCGACTGGTCGTCCATCGCTCGATCCGGGAGGAGCTGGTCGGACGGATCGCCGAGATGGGGCGAGGCCTGGCTCCTGGGGAGCCGTTGGATCCCGAGACGCGGCTGGGCTCGATCGTCGATGGGCGCCAGCTCGACAAGGTACTCGGGTATGTCGAGCTCGGGCAGCGCGAGGGGGCGACGCTGGTCGCCGGCGGCGAACGGGTCCGCGAGGACAGCGGCGGGTTCTACGTCGGCCCGACGATCCTCGATGGCGTCGACAACGGCTGGCGCATCGCGCGCGAAGAGATCTTCGGTCCCGTTCTGACGGTGACCGAGTTCGAGGACGAGGCCGACGCCATCCGCATCGCCAATGACTCGCCGTTCGGGCTGGCAGCCGGCGTCTGGACGCGCGACATCACCCGGGCGCATCGACTGGCCAGGGCGCTCCGGGCCGGGACGGTCTACGTCAACACCTTCGACACGGCCGACATCACCGTGCCGTTCGGCGGCTACAAGCAGTCGGGCTTCGGGCGCGACAAGTCGCTCCACGCGCTCGACGCCTACACCCAGCTCAAGACGACCTGGATCGACCTGTCCGGTGAGTGACGTGGTGGACGACGCGACCAGCGGTCCGACCGACCACGATTCGACGGCCGGTCGGGCGCTGCGCCGCCGCGCGGGTGGTCGCGCCGCGCACGAGCGCAGTCGGCTCCCACCGCAACGGCCGTGGGCGCAGCCGCGGATGTCGTATCACCCGACCGAGATCCTGTCCGCCGACGAGATCGAATCGATCCACCAGGCGTCGCTGCGCGTGCTGTCCGAGTTGGGCATGGACTTCCTCGACGCCGATGCACGAGAGGCGCTCAAGGCGGCCGGCGCGGAGACGTCGCCGGACACCCAGCGGGTTCGTTTCGACCCCGACTTCGTGAACGAGACCATCAAGACCGCGCCATCGTCGTTCACGCTCCATGCCTGGAACCCGGACCACGACCTCCAGATCGGCGGTGACTGGCTGGCGTTCGGGACGGTCGGCAGCCCGCCGAATGTGTCGGACCTGGATCGGGGCCGCCGCATCGGCAATCGCGAGGACTACCAGAACCTGCTCCGGCTGGGGCAGGCGTTGAACGCGGTGCATTTCCTGGCCGGCTACCCGGTGGAGCCGGTCGATCTGCATCCCGGGGTCCGCCACCTGCACGCGACCCACGATGCGCTGACGCTCATGGACAAGGCGATCCACTGCTATTCGCTCGGGCGCCAGCGGAACATCGATGTGCTCGAGATGGTGCGGATCGCGCGCGGCATCGAGGACGCGCAGCTCGACGATGAGCCGTCGGTGTTCACGGTGGTGAACTCGTCGTCACCGTTGCGTCTGGATGCCCCGATGCTCCAGGGGGTCATGGCCTTCGCCGAGCGCAACCAGGTCGTCTGCATCACGCCGTTCACGCTCGCCGGTGCGATGGCGCCGGTCACGCTCGCGGGCGCGCTGGCCGAGCAGAATGCCGAGGCACTCGCAGGCATGGTCATGACGCAGGTGGTCCGCAAGGGCGCGCCCGTCATCTACGGCGGGTTCACCTCGAACGTCGACATGCAGTCGGGGGCGCCGGCGTTCGGTACGCCGGAGTACATGCGGACCGCGATGATCGGCGGCCAGCTCGCCCGTCGATATGGGGTGCCGTACCGTTCATCGAACGTGAATGCGGCCAACGCGCTCGATGCGCAGGCGGCCTACGAGTCGGTCTTCTCGCTGTGGGGCGCCATCATGGGCGGCGTCAACCTCCTCATGCACGGTGCCGGCTGGATGGAGGGCGGCCTCCACGCGAGCTACGAGAAGATGGTGCTCGACGCCGAGCTGCTCGGGATGGTCGAGTCATTCCTGGAGCCGGTCGTCGTCGACGACGCGTCACTCGCTTTCGAGGCGATGCAGGACGTCGGGCCGGGCGGCCACTTCTTCGGGACGGAGCACACCCAGAGCCGATATCGGACGGCATTCCACAAGCCGATGCTCAGCGACTGGCGCAACTTCGAGACGTGGGAGGAGGCCGGTTCGCCGGAAGTGCCGGGCAAGGCGAACCGCATCTGGAAGGAGCTGCTCGCGGCCTACGCGCCACCGCCGATGGACCCCGCGATCCGCGAGGAGCTCGATGCGTTCGTCGAGCGCCGGGTCGCCGAGGGCGGCGTCCCGACCGACTATTAGCTTGCCGTTCCAGGGACCGAACGAGGGGATCGCGTGAAGCAGCACACCCAGGTCGTCGTCATCGGTGGGGGCGTCGTCGGCGCGAGCGTCCTGTACCACCTGACGAAGGCGGGCTGGACCGACGTCATGCTCCTCGAGCGACGCGAACTGACCGCTGGCTCGACCTGGCATGCGGCCGGCGGGATGCACACCCTGAACGGCGATCCCAACGTCGCGCGGCTCCAGCAGTACACGATCCAGCTCTACGAGGAGATCCAGCGAGAGTCGGGCCAGGACTGCTCGATCCACCTGCCTGGTGGCCTGATGCTGGCCGACACCGAGGTCCGCATGGACTTTTTGCGGATGGCCCAGGCACGTGGTCGCTATCTCGGGATGGAGCTCGAGCTGATCACGCCGCAGGAAGCGGCCGACCTCTTCCCGCTCATGGATCCGCAGTACTTCGTCGGTGCGCTGTACGACCCGGTCGAGGGCCACGTCGACCCGACCGGCGTCACGCGCGCGTACGTCAAGTGCGCCCAGCTCGCGGGCGCCGAGGTCCACCAGCGCACGCCGGTGGTCGGCCTCGACCAGCGACCCGACGGAACCTGGGATGTGCGCCTCGAGAACGGCGAGTCCGTCCACACCGAGCACGTCGTCAACGCGGGCGGACTGTGGGCCAGGGAAGTCGGTCGGATGGTCGGCCTCGAATTGCCGGTCCTCGCGATGGAGCACCACTACCTGATCACCGAGGACATGCCCGAGGTCGCCGCCCAGGTCGCCAGGACCGGCCACGAGATGCCGATGGCGCTCGACTTCGCCGGCGAGATCTACATCCGCCAGGAAGGCGGCGCGATGCTGATGGGCACGTACGAGCAGGCGTGCGTGCCGTGGTCGCCGCGCGAGACGCCCTGGGATTTTGGATCGCAGCTGCTCAAGCCGCAGCTCGACCGGATCACGCCGGAGCTGTCGGTCGCGTTCAAGCACTACCCGCCGATGCACACGACCGGCATCAGGCGCGTGGTCAACGGCCCGTTCACGTTCTCGCCCGACGGCAACCCGCTGGTCGGCCCGATCCGCGGGTTGCGTGGCTACTGGGTGGCGTGCGGCGTGATGGCGGGTCTGTCGCAGGGCGGCGGGGTCGGCCTCGCGCTGGCGACCTGGATGACCGCGGGTGACGACGGCGACTCCGGCATGGATATCTGGGCGATGGACGTCGCGCGGTATGGCGACTATGCCACGCTGGGTTACACGAACGCCAAGGTCCAGGAGAACTACCGGCGGCGGTTCCGGATCACGTTCCCGAACGAGGAGCTGCCGGCCGCTCGGCCGCTGCTGACCACGCCCATCTACGACCGACTGACCGACGCCAACGCCGTGTGGGGCGCGACGTTCGGTCTCGAGCACGCGCTGTGGTTCCAGAAGGCAGGGCTCGAGCCGAAGGAGGACGTGACCTTTCGTCGCTCGAACGCGTGGGAGTGCGTGGCCGAGGAGGTCGCGGCCGTCCGCGAGCGGGTCGGCATGACCGAGATCTCGAACTACGCCAAGTACCGGGTCACCGGCCCGGGAGCGGAAGCATGGCTCTCCTCTCTGCTGACCCAGCGCATGCCGAAGCCGGGCCGCATCACGCTGACCGCGATGCTCAACGAGGGCGGCCGGGTCGTCGGCGAGTTCACCGTCGCGCGGGCCACCGAGGCTGACGAGTTCTACCTCTTCGGCTCCCTCCCGGCCGAGGTCCATCACTCGCGCTGGTTCCGGCACCACCTGCCGGATGACGGCTCGGTCCGGTTCGAGGTTCTGGGGCTCGGGCTCACCGGCCTCTCCGTCGCCGGACCGCGATCGCGCGATGTGCTCAGCGCCCTCGCCCCCGACCTCGACCTGTCGACCGAGGCGTTTCCGTTCATGACCTTCCGTCAGGTCGACCTCGGGATGACGCCGGCCCATGTCGCGCGCCTGAACTACGCCGGCGACCTCGGCTACGAGCTGTGGGTCCCGCCGGAGCACCAACGAGCGCTGTTCGACAGGATCATGGAAGCCGGCGAGCCTCGTGGACTGCGGTTGTTCGGGATGCGAGCACTGATGTCGCTCCGGCTGGAGAAGAGCTACGGGACGTGGTTCCGCGAGTACCGCCCGATCTATACGCCGGCCGAGGGCGGCATCACGCGCTACATCAAACTCGATCACGAGTTCATCGGTCGCGCCGCGCACGAGCAGGAGCTGGCCGACGGCGGGCCGAAGCGCCGGCTCGTGGCGTTCATCGTGGAGCCCGACCCCGACGATCCCGCCGACGTCATCGGCGACGAGCCGGTCTGGCACGGGGACGACGTGGTCGGCTGGATCACCTCGGGTGGCTACGGCCACCACGTCAAGCAGTCGATCGCCCTCGGGTATGTGCCGACGGAGCTGGCGACACCGGACGGCCCGGGCGGCAACGGATTCGAGGTCGAGATCATCGGGCGGCGACGACCGGCGCGCCTCCAGCCTGAACCCCTGTTCGACCACACCGGCGCAAGGATGCGCCAGTGATCGACCGGCCCGGATCGGCGAGGTTCGTCGAGGCGGGACGGATCGTCGTCGACGGTCGACCGCTCCCGTTCGCGGCCGGCGACTCGGTCGCGATCGCGATCCTGCGCACCGGCGAGACGCCCGCCGGTCCGGGCACCCTGTGCCTGACCGGGGACTGCGGTAATTGCCTCGCCCAGGTCGACGGCATCGCCTACGTCCGGACGTGCCAGCAGCACGCGCTGCCCGGACTCGCCGTCGAGCGGCATCCCTTCGGCGAGCTGCCGCCGCTCCCGGCGGTGACCGGGCCGGACGTCACCAGCTCCCCGTCCGGCCCCGACATCGAGGTCCTTCGCGCCCACGTCGATGTCGCCGTCATCGGCGGCAGCGAGAGCGGCAAGGAGGCCGCGGCGACCGCCGAGAAGGCGGGCCAGCGGGTCCTCGTCCTGGACGCCGAGGAGGGCGACGAGGTCGTCGGCATCTACCCGGGCCCGCTGATCGTCGTCCGGACGCCGACGCTGATGCTCCACGTCTATCCGACGGAGATCGTGGTCGCGACGGGCGCCGCCGAGATCCACCCGGCCGTGCCCGGCACCGACCTCGAAGGCGTCATCACCGGTCGCGCCGCGCGCCGGATGCACAAGGCCGGCATCGAGCTTGGCGCGGCGGTCGCGATCGGCACGCCACCGCCCGGTGTGCCGTGCATCCCGGTCGCCGGGCAATTGAAACGCATCGAAGGCGACGAGCGCGGCCGTGTCCGGGCTGTCGTCACCGCCGACGACTGGATCGGCGCCGAGACGACGACGCCGTGCGACACGGTGATCGTCGGGTTGGGGTTCGCGCCACGCGATGTCCTGGCGCGGATGGCCGGCGAGCTGCCGCTCAGCGTGGTCGGGCCGGCCGCCCAGCCGCCGACGCTGCCCCCTGCGCCCGTGGCCGGCATCGTCTGCGCCTGTAATGGGACGACGGTCGAGGATCTCCAGGCGGCGTGGGATGCCGGCTTCCAGGAGATCGAGCTCCTGAAGCGATCGAGCCTCGCCTGCCTCGGCACCTGCCAGGGCACCGCGTGCCTCCCGCAGGTCCGGGCGTTCATCGCGGCCCGGGCCGGCGAGGTGCCGCCGCCGTTCACGGCACGTCCCGCGTCCCGCCAGATCACGCTCGCCGAGGCGTCGGCCGACACCTACGTGGACGTCTTCCGGCGGACCCCGCTGCACGAGGAGCACCTCGCCCTCGGCGGCCGGCTGGACCGATTCGGCAACTGGTGGCGGCCGTGGCACTACGGTGATCCCATCGCCGAGTACTGGGCCGTCCGCGAGGGGGTCTCGATCGGCGACGTCAGTACGCTCGGCAAGATGGTCGTGTCGGGCCCCGACGTCGTCGAGTTTCTCGAACGCCTCTATCCCTGCCGCGTGGCGGACATCCGGTCAGGCCGGTCGCGCTACGCGCTGCTCCTCAACGAGCGCGGCCACATCATGGATGACGGGATGATCCTCCGCGAGTCGGAGACCCGGTTCGTCCTGACCTTCACGTCGGGTGGTGCCGCCAACGCGGAGATGTGGGTCCGCGACTGGATCGACACCTGGGGCCTGCGGGTCCACGTCATGGATCGGACGATGTCGCTCGCGGCGATCAACGTCACCGGTCCTCGCGCGCGCGAGTTGCTGCAGCGTGCCGGTGTGCCCGACCCGCCCGCGTTCCTCGGCCATACGCACGAGGAGGTCGCCGGCGTCCCGTGCCATCTCATGCGGCTGTCGTTCACGGGCGAGGCGTCCTGGGAGCTGCACCACCCGGTCGACCGGTCGGTCGAGCTGTGGCGCTCATTGATGAGTCTCGGCGCCGACCTCGGCATCCGGCCGCACGGCCTCAAGGCGCTGTTCGGACTGCGGCTCGAGAAGGGCCACATCATCGTCGGGATGGACACCGAGCTCGACACGACGCCCCGGCGCGTCCGTATGGCCTGGGCCGCTCGGATGGACAAGCCCGACTTCATCGGCAAGGCGGCGCTCGAGCGGACCGCCAAGCAGCGCGACGAGCGGCTGCTGCACGGCTTCACGATGGACGGCGATGCGCCGGTCGAGGGCTCGCCGATCCACGTCGACGGGTCGATCGTCGGGCACGTCTCGGGCAGCTGGGCGTCGCCGGCACTCGGCAGGACGGTGATGCTCGGGTGGATCAAGCACCTGCCATACCCGGACCGCGTCGAGATCGACGGCCGCGAGGCGGTCGTCACGCCGACACCGTTCTACGACCCGGAGGGCGACCGTGCACGTGCTTAGGGCGCCGGGCGTCCGGGTCGTGGCCTCGCCCGACGCGATCGACGCCGCCGCGTGGCAGGACGCCGGTCCGGGCCCCGACGAGTTCGAGCCGCTCATCCTGCGCTTCGCGCACGACGAGGCCTTCGCGGTCGGAGCGACGGGTGTCCACATCGACGACCCCGAGGCCATCGCCGAACCGGAGCTCGGCTACACCGCGGTGATGTTCCCGGTCGACGAGTTCATCGACGTCGTGTTGCCGCGGATCGAGTGGGCCGTGCCGCCCACCCGCCCGGCGTTCTGCCAGGGATCGATCGCCGGCGTGCCCGCCAAGCTCTACCTCGACTCGACCGGGGCCGCGACGGTCTTCGTCATGGGCGCCCATCTCGACGACTTCCTCGGACGATTGCCGGTGAACTCGTGAGGACGGGCGTCGCCGCCGGGTATGTCGCGACACTTCCGACCCTCCGCTTCGACGAGCCGAAGGACGCGTACGACGTCGTCATCGTCGGCGGCGGTGGGCATGGGCTGTCCACCGCGTACTACCTGGCGACCCGCCACGGGATCACGAACGTGGCCGTCCTCGAGGCCGACTACATCGCGTCGGGTAACACCGGCCGCAACACGACGATCATCCGTGCGAACTACGGCCTGCCCGAGGCGATCCGCTTCTACCAGCACTCGCTGGAGATGTACCGCGACCTCGAGGACGAGGTCGGTGCCGCGATCCTGCATCAGACCAAGGGCATCTTCTGGATCGCCCACACCGAGATGGCGCTGCGGACCGAACGGGCGCGTGCGGCGATGAACACCGCGGCCGGCGCGAAGACCGTCATGGTCACGCCGGCCGAGATCAAGGAGCTGGTACCGCAGATCGACCTGACCGGGGGACACCGCTATCCGGTGCTGGGTGCCTCGCACCACCTCGAGGCAGCCACCGCCCGACATGACCGGGTCGCCTGGGCCTACGCGTCGGGTGCCGCGAAGCGGGGTGTACATGTCGTCCAGCACACGGCGGTGACCGGCCTGCTGCGCGATGGCGATCGTGTCGTCGGCGTCGAGACCTCGCGAGGGCGGATCGCCGCCGGTGTCGTCGTCTCGGCGGTCGGGGGGAGGATCACGAGCCTCGCTGCGCAAGCCGGCTTGCGGCTGCCCATCCGGACGCACCCACTCCATGCGTTCGTGACCAACGACTACCAGCAGGGCTTCGGGCCGATCGTCGCCAGCACCGAGCTCAACTGCTACGTGTCGCAGACCGAGCGGGGCCAGATGCTCATCGGCGCGGAGTTCGACTCGCAGCCCTCGTACTCACGCCAGTCGTCGTACGCGGCGTTGCGCAGTTACTCGCACAAGATCACTCGCATCCTGCCGTTCCTCCGCGATCTGCGGATCCTCCGGACGTGGGCGGGCATCTGCGACATCTCGGTCGACTTCTCGCCGATCATGGGCTTCACCGGCGTCGACGGCTTCCTGGTCACCACCGGCTGGGGCACGTGGGGCTTCAAGGCGATCCCGGCCGGCGGTGAGGCGATGGCCGAGCTCGTCGCCATGGGTCGGACCCCCGACCTGATCGCGCCCTTCTCGCTCGATCGATTCGAGCGGGACCACGCGATGGCCGACCAGGGCTCGGCGGGCACGCGTTGATGTTGTGGCTCGAGTGCCCGCGCTGCGGGCGACGACCGCTCGAGGAGTTCTCGTTCGGTGGCGAGGTGCGCGAGGTGCCAGCCTCGATCAGCGACCCCGACCAGCGGGACTACGACGAGGTGTGGATCTTCGAGAACCCCGACGGGGAGACGACGGAGCGCTGGTTCCACGCCCAGGGCTGCCGGCGCTGGCTGACGGTCCGCCGGGACGCCAGCGTCGACCAGGTCCTCGAGGTCCTGGGCTGAGGCGCTCGTGGTGACCGCGCTGGCGGATCGGCGGATCGAGATCACGCTCCGCAACCGGGTGCTGTTCGGCGTCGGAGAGGTCGATCGACTGTCGGACGTGATCGCCTCGGCCGGCGGGCGTCGGGCGTTCATCGTGACCGACCCTGGGGTCGACGTCGCCGGGGTCCTCGCGACCGTGGCCGAGACGATCCATACGGCAGGGATCCCGTACACGGTCTTCAGCCAGGTCGAGCCGAACCCGTCGGGCGCGACGGTGGAACTCGGAGCGACCGTGCTGCGCGGCGTCGGCCTGGATGGCACGGTCATCGTCGCCCTTGGCGGCGGGTCGCCGATGGACGCTGCCAAGGCCATCGCTCTGTGCGCCGCGAACGACCGCCCGGTCTGGGAGCTGGAGTACGACGGCGCGGACCTCGCGCCGGGAGTCCCGATCGTCGCGATCCCGACGACCGCCGGCACGGGCTCGGAGGCGCATCCGTTCGCCGTGATCACGCACGAGGAGGTGGGTCGCAAGGACTACATCGGCCATCCCTCGCTGCTGCCGGTGGTGACGATCCTGGACCCCGCGCTGACCGTCGGCTTGCCGCCCGGCGTGACCGCGGCGACCGGGGTCGACGCGCTGACCCATTCGCTCGAATCGCTGCTGTCGCGCAACAGCAATCCCTTCGCCGAGGCGACGGCGATCGGCGTGATCCGGACCGTCGCGGAGTGGCTCCCCCAGGCGATCGCCGACGGGTCCGATCTCGAGGCCCGTTCGCAGATGCTCATGGCGTCGCACCTGGCCGGGGTCGGGCAGGCCAGCGGAACGGGCGTCGGTCTGGTGCACGCGCTGGGACATGCGCTCGGCACGCGCGGCCGGCTGGCGCATGGCACGGCGCTGGCGGTGGTGCTGCCGGAGGTGCTGGCGTTCTACGCCGAGGACCGCGGGCTGCGGGACCGCGAACTGGCACTCGTGGGCGTCGCCCTCAAGGCGGCCAGCCCGACAGAGGAGCCGCGGACCGCGGCCGGCGCCGCGATCGGCGAGCTGCGCCGATTCCTGGCCACGGTCGGCCAGCGCCATCGACTCGCCGCGCTCGGGTTCGACGACGCCTCGCTCGACGTGGTGGCGCAGGACGCCATCGACGACGCGGCGATCCGCAACTCCCCGCGCCTGCCGACCCTGGACCAGGCGCGCGCGATCCTCGCCTCGGTCGACTGAAGGATTCGCCGACGGGCCGACGCCATACTCGACAGACGCGGCAGGTGTCCGCGTCACGAGCCGAGGGGTCGGCGTTGACGTCCGAACTCGTCGAGCGCGCACAGCGGGGCGATCACGAGGCCTTTGATGACCTCGTGACCGCCGCATACCACCGCCTGTACGCGATCGCGAGGCGGATCCTGCGCGATGGGTATGCCGCGGAGGATGCCGTCCAGGACGCGCTCATCCGGGCCTGGCGCGACCTGCGCGGTCTGCGCGACCGCGATCGATTCGACGCTTGGCTGCATCGACTCCTCGTCCACGCCTGCGCCGACCACGTCCGCCGCACCCGGCGGCGTCCCCTGGAGGTGACGATCGACACGATCGATCGACCGGATCCCCAGGACGACGTCGCCCGGATCGGCGATCGCGACGAGATCGAGCGGGCCTTCCTCGGACTTTCCGTCGAGCACCGGGCGGTGCTGGTCATGACGCATTACGTCGGCCTGCCGGCACCCGAGATCGCGTCGATCCTCGGGATCCCGGTCGGCACGGTCTACTCACGAATCCATCACGGCACGCGCCAGATGCGGACCTCGCTGGTCGGCTCGACGAGCGTGCCGGAGCCCACGCCGGAGCGGGGACGATGAACGAGCCGATGGATCGAGCGCTCGCGGACTGGCTGCGCGACGGCCCCGACCAGGGACCACGCGAGGGCCTGGAGCGCGCGCTCGCCGCGACGCGGCAGGTCTCCCAGCGCCCGGCATGGGCCATCCCCGAAAGGTGGCTCCCGATGCAACTCACGATGCAGCGCGCACCGACGATGCGGCCGGTGCTCCTCCTCGCCAGCGTGGCGCTCCTGATCCTCGCATTGATCGGCGCCGCGATCCTCATCGGGTCGCAGCGACGACTGCCGGAACCATTCGGGATCGCGCGGAACGGCGCGCTCGTCTTCGAACGCGAGGGCGACCTGTTCATCGCGGACGACCTGCTTGGCACGAGCCGGACGCTCGTCGCGGGATCTGACCGTGACCTCGCCCCCTCGTTCTCGAACCAGGGTGACCGGATCGCGTTCATCCGCGACGTGGATGAGGGGATCCAGCTCATGTCGGTGCGACCGGATGGTTCGGATCTCAGGACGCTTGGGACGTTCCCGAGCTTCGACGGCTACCGCTGGTCACCCGACGGGGACTCGCTCCTCATCAACTACACCGCGACGGACGTCACTGCGTTCCGGCTCGCCGTCGTCGACAGCGACGGTTCCGGCTTCCGGGAGCTCGACGTGGGGCGTGCCGCCGATTGGGCCTCCTGGCGACCCGGCGGTACCCATATCGCGTTCCGCGGGCAGCTGGGGGACGGCATGTCGGCCGCGTTCATCGCCGATGGGGATGGCTCGAACGTACGCCGGTTGCCGATGGAGACCGTGAGCCCCACAGATTTCGAAGGCTTGGCCTGGTCGCCCGACGGGACGCATCTGAGCTTCATGAGCGACGGCAGTCTCGGCGGCGTGTCCGGCTGGCAGATCGGTGTCGCCGACATCGATTCGGCCGGTGACCTGACGGCCCTTCGACGCGTGCGGTTCGACCCGGACGCGTTCGACGAGATGCTGCCGGTGTGGTCGCCCGACAGCACGCGATTCGCCTTCATCATCGAGAAGGAGGGCGTGCTGCAGATCGGGATCGGACGACCCGATGGCTCCGGTCTGCGGCGTGTCGGCCCGACGACCGTCGACCGCAACGGTTTCGGCTACGCCTGGTCTCCTGACGGCCGCTCGCTCCTCATTTCCAGGCGCCAGGGCACGGTATCGCTATGGTCGGTCGATGTCGCGACCGGAGAGGCGACGCTCGTCGAGGGCGTCACGGACAAGGTCCCAGCCTGGCAGCGGCTCGCGCCCTAGCTGGCGAAGCCGATCCCGATCACGCGGGTCGTTCGACCGACGCATCCACCTCGATGGGGGTCGCGTCCCGGATGGCCCGCGGGATCTCGGCGACCCGCTCCACCTCCGCGATGAGCTCGCGGACTCGCTCCTCCGGAGCCGCGGACCGGACGACGACGTCGACCTTGATCGGCGTCGACCCCGAGCCGCGCGACGGGAAATCGCCATCGACCGTGATCTCGACCCCTTCCAGTTCGATGTCCATCGTCGCCGCCTCGCGGTAGATGTCGTTCGACCAGCAGGCTGCGATCGACAGGTAGAGCAGCTGTCCGCCGTTGAACCCGAGCCCGCCGCCACCGGCGGCGGTCGGTCGATCAGTCACAAGGGTGAACGACCCGGCCTCACCCAGCGCGGTCGGGCCCTCGCCGACCGTCCGCAGCCGGACCCGGTACGCGCCCGACATCGCTCGCTGTCGCCGTGCTAGCCGCGCTCGATCAGCGGCTTCACCTCGCCGACGAACCGCTCGAACGTCTCGACGTCGTACGGCGCAGGCTGCTCCGAGATGACCGTCCGGAAACCGAGGTCGACGTACGGCCTCAACTTGTCGGCCATCTCCTCCGGCGTGCCGTTCCAGAACGTGTCGTCGTCCTCGACCTCGGACATCGGCGTCCGGTTGTGCTCCATGGCCGCTCGCCAGACGCGGTCGGCCTCCTCCTTCGAGTCGCGGAGCGTGAACTTGACACCGAGCGTGAACTCGATCTCGCCGATGTGGCGGCCGACCTCGTCGCAGTGGCGCTTCAAGACGTCGACCTTGTGGGCCATCACATCGAGCGGGCCCATCGCGTTCCACATGTCCGCGTACTTGGCCACCGTCCGGAGCGTCTTCTTCTCGCCGCTGCCGCCGATCATGATCGGGAGCCGGCGCTGGATGGGGGGCGGTTGGTGGCGGAGGTCGTCGAACGCGTAGCGCCCGCCTGGTCGCGCGGTCGCGGAGCCACCATCGAGGACGGCACGCATCGCCTCGACCGCCTCGTCCATCCAGTCGAGCCGCTGCCCGAAGCCCGAGCCGAAGTCGATGCCGTGCGCCTTGTGCTCGTGTTCGAACCACGCGCCGCCGATGCCGAGGATCGCTCGGCCGTCGCTGATGTGGTCCAACGTGCCCGCGAGTTTCGCTGTGAGACCGGGGTTCCGGAACGTGTTCGCGCCGACGAGCAACCCGAGGCGGGTCTTCTCGGTCGCCATCGCCCAGCCCGCCAGCGCCATCCAGCCCTCGACGATCGGCTGGTATGGGTCGCCGAAGATCGCGTACAGGTGGTCCCAGGTCCAGAGGTGGTCGTATCCGAGCTCATCCACCCGCTTCGCCGCATCGACCATCTCCGCCCAGGTCGCCGCCTGGCTCCACAGCAGGATGCCGGTCTTCATCTCGGTCACGGGACGCCTCCGGGGGTGCTGGTCGGGTTCGGGCAGGGTCGTCCAGTCTAGGCTGCGAGTCCTCGTGGAGTCGCCCACTACGGCACCTACACTGGCCCCATGGTCATGCGGCGCTTCGCGACCCTTGCCGGAGTCATCGCCGTGTCCCTCCTGGTCGTCGCATGTGGCCTGCTGCCCAGGGGTCCGACACCGGGGACGGCGACGACCTACGGTCGCTCCGCCGTGCAGAACGCTGGCTGGTTCGGGATGATCGGGGGCGAGCCTGGCGATGCGGCGAGCGTTGGGACAGAGGGCGTGGTCTGCCTCGGTGGGCCGCCCGGCGCACAGATCGCCTTCTACGAGGGTGAGATCGGCGGGGGCCAGGCGCCGTCGGCGATCATCGGCACGATCCCGCCCGATCGTCGACCGCTGATAATCTGGGTCGACATCGACGCGAACGGTCAGCTCACCCTGGGTGAAGGCCTTCCCGCGTGGTGGGTCGGCGACCCGGAGTTCTGCTGACGATCACCGCTCAGGCGTTGTCCAGCTCGCGGTCGATCGCCCGCATGATGAAGCGGGCTGCCTCGGCGCTCTTGCCGCCCAGCTTCATCCCCTCATCCTGCTCGAGAGCCAGCCGGAGATCCATGAGGTACTGCTGGAGCGCCGGCGTCACGACGAGTGCGCCATCGTCGCTCGCCTGCTCGATCCGCGCCATGACCGCCCGGGCGTTGTCGACCGAGTGGCCCTTGGCCACGATCAGCTCGCGCACGTCGCTCCGCGCCGCATCGGCTGCCGGACCGGCCGTGCTCACGAGAACCTGCGGACGGTCCGCGTGAACAGGCTTCGGCCGCCCGATCGAGTGCCCACCGGCTCACGCGCGAGTTCAGCCGCGCTCTCGACCGTCTCGGCTTCGGCCCGCAGTGCCACCTTCTCGCGATCCTGCTCCGCCCCGCTCTCGCGCTGCTTGCGCCAGTCGCTCTCGAGCACGCTCATCGCCAGCTCGTCCCACCATCGGCCATCCCGGAAGATCGATTCGCGTGCCCGACCCTCGATGACGAACCCGCAGTGCTGGTACGTCCGGATGGCGCGCTCGTTGAACTCGAACACGAACAGCGCGATGCGGTGCAGCCCGAGCGCCCCGAACGCGTGGTCCAGCATCAGCCTGGTCGCCTCCGTGCCGTAGCCGCGACCCCACGCGTCCTTCTCGCCGATCGTGATGTGGTACAGGGCCGAGCCGTTGTCGCCGTCGAGTTGGCTGAACGCGCACGTGCCGACCAACCGGTCGGTCGGTCGCTCGTGGATCGCCATCGCCAGCGCGTCGTCGCCGACGACGCGCGCCGCGAAGAACCGCTCGATCTCCTCGGGGCGCATCGGCGCCTCCTGGTAGCGAGCCAGCCGGGCGATCTCGGGGTCGGAATACCACCGCCGGAACGCGGCGAGGTTCTCCGGCACGTGGCGGCGCAGGACCACCCGCGACCCTTCCAGCACCTCCGGGAACCACGTTCGCGGTGCCATCGGCGGAACCGTATACCATCGCCGCCATGCGCCGCTGGAGCGACCTGGCCGAGCGCGTGGCGGCAACGACTCGCACCTCCGAGAAGACCGCCCTCCTGGCCGACTACCTCCGCAGCCTCACCCCCGACGAGTTGCCGGTCGCGGCCGTCTTCCTCACCGGCCGGGCGTTCCCGGAGGCCGACCAGCGGACGACCGGCCTCGGCTGGTCGTCGATCATGGCGGCGATCACGGCCCTCACCAACGCGACGCGCGAGGACCTCGGGGAGGCTTACGACCGCTACTCCGATCTCAGCCTCGCGGTCGAGGATGTCCTGCAGCGCGCCGGCCACGCGCCGCCGCCCGACGAGGCGCCGACACTCCCCGAGGTGGCCGCCACGTTCGGGGCGATCCAGACAGCGGCGGGCGCCGCGGCCAAGGCCCGGCTCCTCCACGACCTCCTCGCTCGCGCCGACCCGCCGACCGCCAAGGCCATCGTCAAAGTGCTCGGCGGGGAGCTGCGGATCGGCCTTCGCGAGGGCCTCGTGGAAGCCGCGATCGCCCTGGCGTTCGACCGGCCCATCGAGGACGTCAAGTGGGCCGGGATGCTGACCGGCGACATGGGGCGGCTCGTGGAGCTCGCGCGCGACGACCTGCTCGGCGATGCCGAACTCGCGCTGTTCCACCCGCTCAAGTTCATGCTCGCCTCCCCGGCCGAGGACGCCGACGAGATCATCAGGCGCCTCGGCCCCGAGGTCTGGGTCGAGGACAAGTACGACGGCATCCGCGCGCAGCTCCACAAGGGGGGCACCGACGTCCGCCTGTACTCGCGCGACCTGCATGATGTCAGCAACCAGTTCCCCGAGATCGCCGATGCGGCCCGAGAGCTGCCCTGGACCGGCGTCATCGATGGCGAGATCCTCGCCTACAAGGACGGCCTGGTCCTGCCGTTCATCAGCCTCCAGGCGCGGCTCGGGCGCAAGTCGCCGTCCGAGACGATCCGGGCCGAGATCCCGGTCATCTACGTCGCGTTCGATCTGCTCGCCCTCGGTCCCGGTGACGATCCCGACGGCGACGCGACCGTCGAACCGTTGCTCCGCGAGCCGCTGCGGGCCCGCCGCGAACGCCTTGATTCGATCGCCCTGCCGCTGGTCGAGGAGGGCGGCCGGTTCATCCGCTCCCATCTGGCCGCTGCCCGCGACGCCGATGCCCTCGAGGCGGCGTTCGCCGATGCCCGCGGTCGGCGCAACGAGGGACTGATGGTCAAGGACCCGACCAGCGGCTATTCGCCGGGCCGGCGCGGTCTCGGGTGGCTGAAGATGAAGAAGGCGCTGGCGACCATCGATTGCGTCGTCGTGGGCGTCGAGGTCGGCCATGGCAAGCGCCATGGCGTCCTGTCCGACTACACATTCGCGATCCGCGACGAGGAGACCGGCAAGCTCGTCAACATCGGGAAGGCCTACAGCGGCCTGACCGACGCCGAGATCGCCGAGATGACGACGTGGTTCGAGGAGCACACGATCGCCCGCTTCGGGCGCTACCGCCAGGTCGAGCCGACCGTGGTCGTTGAGATCGCGTTCGACGTGATCGTCCGCAGCAAGCGCCACGGCTCGGGGTTCAGCCTGCGATTCCCCCGGATCCATGCCCTCCGGCGCGACAAGACCGTCGACGAGATCGACACCGTCGCCACCGTCACGGCGCTCTACGAGGGCCTCCAGCACGGCTCGGAGCTGCTCGTGACGGCGGGTGCCCGGACCGTGCCGTCGGAGACGATCTGACCCATGCCACAGGCCCCGCGTATCCTGTGGCGATGTTCGATTCGCTCGGCGCGAGCGTCCAGCAGGTCCGGCTGACGCTGTACACCGATTCGTTCGTCGTGCGTGGGGCGATCACCACCCGACAGCGCCGCGTCACCGACATGCTGAACATGGCCGAGGACCGATTCCTCGTCCTCTCCGACGTCGCGACCGACGAGTTCGGGGCGCACGGCGAGCAGCTCCGCGCCGAGTTCGCGCAGGTCAACCTCGCGTCGGTGCTCTTCGCGGTCGTGAACGAGCCAGTCGACCCGGCGCCCGAGCTGCGGACGCCGAAGATCCCGGAAGAGGCACTCATCTCGATCCCGCCGTTCAAGGTGACCGGGCACATCCACCTGATGCCCGAGCGAAGCCTGCGCGAGGCGCTCTCGGAACTGACCGGCCACTTCCTGCCCGTGACCGACGCGACGTACTGGTCAGACACACTCGGCGAGGGTCGGGTCACGGCCGAGTTGCTCGCGGTCAATCACGAACGGGCCCAGATCCTCGCCCCGCATCGGGTCTCCGATCCGTGGGCCGGCCTCGACTCCGGGACGACGATCGCCCCGGAGACGCCGCCCGAGCCGACCGGCTGGTAGACGACCCGAGCGCTCGACCGTCAGTGTCGAGCTAGCGGTCGACCGGCAGATCGAGCCGGTTCCCCCATTCGGCCCAGCCGCCGTCGTACACCGCGACGTCGTCGTGGCCGAGCAGGCTCAGGATGAAGGCGAGCTTCGCCGCCGCGACACCGGACCCGTCGTACGCCACCATCCGCGAGCCTCGGCTGACGTTCGCGGCGTGGAGCCGGTCGCGGAGGTCGCCACCCTCGCGGAGCCGCTGGCTGCCGGCCGCGTGCATCGACCCGACCGGGACGTTGATGGCGCCGGGGATGTGCCCGAGCCGACGGGTGTTGCCCTCGTACCCCCGGTACTCCGCCGGTGCCCGGGCGTCCAACAGCGTCACGCCCGGCGCGCCCAGGAGCCCGCGGACGTCCGAGGTCGTCAGGTGAAGGCGGTTCGGGCCGCGGGGCACGAACGGGGTCAACGGCTCCGGCGCCGGGTCCCCGGCGCCTCGTTCGATCGGCCGGCCTTCCGCCGCCCAGGCGGGAAAGCCCCCATCGAGGATGCGGACGTGCTCGGCGCCATACGTCCTGAACGTCCACCAGACCCGCGAGGCATAGAGGCCCTGGGTGTCGTCGTAGACGACGATCGTCGTCTCGTCGCCGATGCCGGCACGAGCGGCCGTGGCGGCCACCCGGCCAGGCGACGCGACGCGGATCGTGTCGCCGGTCTGGTCCATGTCGACGAGGTCGGACCGCCAGTCGACCGACACGGCACCCGGGATATGGCCGGCACGATGGACCTCCGCGCCGGTCCCGTCCGGGCGCCAGCGGGCATCCAGGACAATCACCCCCGCACGTCCCAGATGCTCGGCGAGCCACTCGGTCGTGGCCAGGATCTCAGGTCGAGCGAGGCCGGACATCGTCGGTATGATACGGGCCGTGTCCGCCCCGAACCCCCCCGACGCGGACCGTCTCGCCGTCGTGCGAGCCGCCCTTCCGGCGCTCGATGCGGGCATCTACCTGAACACCGGGTCGGTCGGGCCGCTGCCCGCCGAGACCGCCGCCGCGATGGCCGACATGGCCGACTACGAGCTGCGGACGGGCCGCGCCCATCCCGACTACTATGAGGAGACGCTCCAGCGCATGGCCGAAGCCCGCGCCGCGGCAGCCGCCGTGATGACCGCCGACGTCGGCGATGTCGCGCTGATGCACTCGACGACCGACGGGATGAACGTAGGCGTCTGGGGGATCGACTGGCGACCCGGCGACCGGGCCCTGACGACCAGCCTCGAACACGCCGGTGGCGTCGGCGGGCTCTACAACCTGCGCGCCCGGTTCGGTATCGACCTCGCCTTCGTCGACGTCGGGCCGGCGCTCTCGGAGGCCGACGTCCTCGACGCCTTCGACCAGGCGATCGACGAGCGGACCCGTGCGGTGGTCGTATCGCACGTGCTGTGGGCGACCGGCACGGTCCTGCCGATCGCCCGGCTCGCCGAGATCGCCCATGCGCGTGGTGCGCTGCTCATCGTCGACGGCGCCCAGGCCGTCGGAGCGATGCCGGTCGACCTGGCGGCGACCGGTGCCGACGTCTATGCGATGGCGGCACAGAAGTGGCTGCTCGGTCCGGAGGGGATGGCGGCCGTCGCCGTCGCGCCGGCCGCCCGCGAGCGCCTCGCCCCCTCGTACGGCGGCTGGTACACGTTCGAGTCGGTCGACTCGACCGGGACGGCCGTCTGGTGGGCGGATGCCCGGCGCTACGAATCGTCCAACTGGCACCGGCCGTCGATCGTCGGGATGGCCCGCTCGATCGGCTGGCTGAGCATGTTCGTCGGGCTCGAGTGGATCCACGAGCGCGGGATGGCCATGGCCCGCTATGCCGCGGAACGGCTCGCGGCGATCGACGGCGTCGAGCTCGTGACGCCGACCGACCGCATGGCGACGCTGGTGTCGTTCCGGATCCGCGGCTGGACACCGGCTGCGGCTCTCGATGAGCTCGGCGCGCGCGTCTTCGCGGTCGCGAGGACCATCCCGTTGATCGATGCGCTGCGCATCAGCGTCGGCTTCTTCACGTCGGCGGAGGAGATCGACCGCTTCGTCGATATCGTCGCCTTGCTCGCCGCGCACACGCCCGAAACGGTCCCGCCGCGCCGGACGCTCACGATCCTGTCCGGTGGTTGACGGTCGACCCGCCCGCCAGCGGTCGTGGGCCGAGGTCCGCTGGCGCCAGTTCCGAAACGCGCCACGGCCCGTGGTCCGGGCGGTGGCGGCCAGCCTCTCGATCGCCGTGGCGGCGGCCGTCGCCTATCTCGCCTACGACGTGGCGATCGCCCGGGGAGCGGCCCTCCCGGGTGGGGACCTGCGCCTGTCGGCCCTCGTCGCGTACACGGTGCTCGTGCTCGTTGCGGGCAG
>Ga0307415_100000221_pt1 | contig 24952 bp, 23 predicted proteins | sample DK1Cmetagenome_FD_204524 | JGI IMG/M metagenome (GOLD analysis project Ga0307415, IMG submission 204524) | Maize rhizosphere microbial communities from greenhouse at UC Davis, California, United States - DK15-C-2 | ecosystem: Host-associated > Plants > Roots > Rhizosphere > Soil | place: USA... | reverse complement strand
CCGGTACGGCGGCCAGGGCCGGGGCCGGGACCGGGGTCCGGTGGCCGTTGCCGTTGGTCGCGGCCAGCTCGTCGAGGACTTCGAGGAACCAGCGGACGGTGTTGGAGGTCACGTCCTGGCGCCAGGCCACGCCGAGCTTGGACATGGGCGGCGGGGTCGCGAACGGCCGGTAGGAGACCCCGGGGATGGCGAAGATCCGGGCCAGCGACTCGCCAACGAAGGCCACGCCGAGCCGGGCCGCGACCGCGCTGCAGGCGCTCTCCAGGGTGGTCGCCTCGAAGGCGATCGACGGCGCCACCCGCGCCCGCCCGAGCACGTCGGTGACCAGGTAGCGGTAGAGGAGGGGCTCCAGCCCGTAGGGGAACAGGATGATCGGCACCCCGGCCAGGCAGGGCAGCGGCACCGCCGGCAGCTTGGCCAGGGGATGGTCCTCGGGCACGGCCAGGAGCAGCGGCTCGGGCTGGAGGGGCCGGTAGTGCATCAGCTCCCCGTCCAGGACCCCGAGGCGGACGAAGGCCACGTCCAGCTGGTCGGCGGCCAGCGCCTCCAGATGGGTCCCGGTGGCGCCGACGACCGTCTCGGTGCCCACCTGCGGGAACCGCTCCTGGAAGGTGCGTAGGGCCTGGGGAGGCAGCTCGAACACCCCGGCCGCCGGGTAGCCGACCCGCAGCCGGCCGTTGACCGTCATGCCCGCCTGCTGGGCGGCCCGGGCGGCGGCGTCGGCCGCCTCGATGGCCTCGCGGGCCTTGCCCAGCAGGGCCCGGCCGGCCTCGGTCAGCAGCACCCGCCGGCCGCGCACGAACAGCTGCACGCCCAGCTCCCGCTCCAGGGCCTGGATCTGGAAGCTGAGCGGCGGCTGGGTGATGCGCAGCCGCTGGGCCGCCCGGCCGAAGTGCAGCTCCTCGGCGACGGCGATGAAGTAGCGGAGGTGTCGGAGCTCCATGGTCTCCGTTACCTTGCCGCCAGGCTTCGGGGAGCCTGGTCCCGGTCGAGGTTGAGGACCGCGCGGGCGGCCTGCTGGTCGCAGACGAGGACGTCGATGATCCGGCCGTGGAGGGCGCCGAGGATGCCCGGGGCCTTCTCCCGCCCGGCCGCGATCCCGGCCACGGTCGGGATGGCCCGAAGGTCGTCGAGGGTGACGGCGAGCACCCGCTCCCCGACGGCCCCGCCGACCTCCCGCCCGGCCAGGTCGTAGTAGCGGCCGCAGACGTCCCCGACGGGCCCGGCGGCGTCGAACTCCGCCCGCTCCCCGGGGGTCAGGGCGAGGGCGGTCAGCAGCGCCTCGGAGGAGCCGATGCCGGGAGTGCCGATGCCGACCATGGCCAGGTCGGCCCGCTTGGCCGCGTCCAGGGCGGCGGCGATGGTCTGCTCGCGCAGCAGCATGGCCAGCGCCTCGGCCGAGCCGAACAGGGCCGGGGCGTGCAGGTAGCGGTGCCGGGCGCCCATGCGCTCGGACAGCTCGCGCACCAGCTCCTGGCCGGTCGCGGCCGAGTCCAGGGACGACAGCCCGCCGACGAGCTGGACGACCTCGACGTCGCGCCGCGACAGCCCGTCCACGGCGTCGACCATCGCCTCGAGCGCCTGGCCCCAGGAGAGGGCCACCACCTGGCCGTCGCGCAGGGTCTCGTCCAGCCAGCGCACGGCCAGCCGGCCGACCCCGGGGAGCACGTCGGTGTCCGGGGCGACCTCGAGCACGCGGGCGTCGACCAGCGGGAACCGGTCCCGCAGGGCGAGCTCGAGCTCGTGGTCGCGCCGGGCCGGGTCGACGATGCGGATCTCCACGATGCCAAGGTCCCGGGCCTGCTTGAGCATGCGGGACACATTCGACCGGGTGGTCCCGAGGACCGTGGCGACGTCGTCCTGGGAGCGGTCCTCGACAAAGTAGAGCCGGGCCGCCCTGGCGAGGAGCGAGGGGTCTCTGGAGGGGGGCATTCTCACATCCGTGACTAAGCCATCACAATCGTTCCGTAGTTATACGGGACAGAGCAGAACGCGTCAATCCCGCGGAGTCAGGGAGACTCGCGATCCTGTTCATGTATCGGCCGCGAGCGATTTTGTATTGGACGTTGCCTCCATCCCCACACCAGCATGAAGCCGTTCCGGCGACCCCCCGAGAAGGAGCGGGCATGGGTATCGGCTGGCTCTTCCTCACCATCGGCGTCCTCTGGGCGCTCCAGTTGCTGCTCTCCTACCAGCAGGCGCGGGCCTTCATGGCCAGGGCGCGGGCGCTGCGGCGGCAGGGCAGGGTCTCGATCGGCGCCTCGCCCCGACGGATCCGGGGACGGGCCTTCGTGGTCGTCGCGGTGGGATCCGACGACCGCATCACCGCCGCCGAGGTCCTGCGCGGCATCACCGTCTTCGCCAACGCCAAGCCGGAGCCGGCCCTGATCGGGCGCAAGGCGGCCGACCTGGCGGCCGGAGCCGAGGTCCCCGGCCTGGCTCCCACGGTCCAGACCGCGGCCCAGCAGGCCGCGGCGTTCGTCCACCGCGGCCGCGCCCCCTCCGGGCAGCGGCCGCCTCACGTCCGGGAAGGAGTTGAAAGCGTTGGCTGACCTCTCGCTGTTCTCCGCCCTGCCGGTGGCAGGCATCAACGAGACCCTCGGCCAGTGGGCCGAGGACTTCATCGGCGTGTTCCAGAAGGGCGCCGAGACCTTCGTCGGCCTGGTCACCGGGATCATCCCGCTGCTGATCATCCTGCTCACGGCCGTCCACGCCCTGATCAAGATGATCGGGCCGGAGCGGATCGACCACATCGGCGAGATGGCCGGGCGGCCCGGCCTCCGGTACTACCCGATCCGCTACCTGGTCCTGCCCGTGCTGGCCGTGTTCTTCCTGACCAACCCCATGTGCTACACCATGGGGCGGTTCCTCCCGGAGCGGGACAAGCCGGCCTTCTATGACTCGGCGGTCAGCTTCGTCCACCCGCCGCTGGGGCTGTTCCCTCATGTCAATGCCGGCGAGCTGTTCGTCTATGCCGGCATTGCGGCCGGCATCACCAAGCTCGGCCTGCCGTTGGGTGACCTGGCCGTGCGCTACTTCTACGTCGGCCTGATCGTGATCTTCATGCGTGGCATCGTCACCGAGACGATCAGCCGGGTCATGTTCGCCCGCCGCCGCGCGGAGGACGAGCCGGAGGTCACGGCGACGGCTCCCGAGGGGGCGTGAGCATGGACACGATCAACGGCTTCCTGAACCGGATCGGCCGGACCGTCGGCGGGATCGTCGGTGCCCTCTACCAGGCGGGCCGCGAGTCCATCGACATGGTGATCCGCAACGTCCTGCCGTTCATGGCGTTCATCTCGCTGATCATCGGCATCATCCTGGCCACCGGGATCGGCACGTGGATCGCCGACCACCTGACGCCGCTCGCCTCCAGCCTGGCCGGGCTGCTGCTGATGAGCATCATCTGTGCCCTGCCGGTGCTGTCGCCGTTGCTGGGGCCGGGGGCGGTCATCGCCCAGATCGTCGGCACCCTGATCGGCGTGCAGATCGGCGAGGGCAAGATCCCGCCCCAGTACTCGCTGCCGGCCCTGTTCGCGATCAACCCGCAGGTCGGCTGCGACTTCATCCCGGTCGGGCTGGCCCTCGGCGAGGCCGAGCCGGAGACGGTCGAGGTCGGCGTGCCCGCGGTGCTGTTCTCGCGGATGGTCACCGGACCGGCCGCGGTGGTCATCGCCTACCTGTTCAGCTTCGGTCTCTACACCTAGAAAGCGGGGAACACTACACAGCGGCAACGCCAGGCGGACGAGGAGGTTCCACGATGGCGGACTACAAGGCGGTACGGGTCGAGGCCGGTCGGGGCGGCTGGGGTGGCCCGCTCACCATCAAGCCGACCGACGACCGCAAGCTCATCTACTCGGTGACCGGCGGGGGCATCCACCCGGTGGCCCAGCGGATCGCCGAGCTGACCGGCGGCGAGGCCTTCGACGGCTTCAAGAGCTCGGCCCCCTTCGACAAGATCGCCGTGGCCGTCATCGACTGCGGCGGCACGGCCCGGGTCGGCGTCTACCCGATGAAGAAGGTCCCGACCGTCGACGTGCACGCGACCAGCCCGGCCGGCCCCCTGGCCATGTTCATCAAGGAGGACATCTTCGTCTCCGGCGTCTCCCCGGAGAACATCAAGGAAGCCTGATGGCGCCGCCGCAGACCCGGTACGCCACCACGGTCACGGCGGTAGGGGAGCAGGTCCCGGAGTTCGTCGGCCAGGGGCTGCTGATCTGGTTCGCCGAGGGCGCGCCCGAGGAGCTGCACTTCTTCTGCGTCCTGCACCGCCCGTCGGTCACCACCGGCGGGGTGCGGGCCGGGGACGTCGTCCGCATCGGCGACAGGTCGTTCCGGGTCACGGCGGTCGGCGAGGTGGCCAACGACAACATGGTCAATCTCGGGCACATGGACCTGAAGGCCAACGGCGCCACCGAGGCGCCGCTGCCGGGTGACATCTGCCTGGAGGAGCTGCCGCTCCCCGAGCCGCGGCCGGGAACCGAGCTGGTGATCGAAGGGGACGCCGCCCAGGTCTGATCCCCGCGAGAAGGTGATGCACATGAGTCTGTCCTCCCGCCTAGCGGACCGGGAGCGCGAGCTGGGCCGGCCGGTCCGGATCGGCCTGGCCGGCGCGGGCCAGATGGGCATGGGGTTCGTCGCCCAGGTGCGGCGGATCCCCGGCATGGAGATCGCGGCCATCGCCGACGTCCTGCCGGGACGGCCCAAGGAGGCGTTCGCCCAGGCCGGGGTCAACGGCGTGGTCGAGGACGACGACACCGCCAAGCTGGCCGAGGCGGTCGCCGACGGCCGGCTGGTGGGGCTGACCGACGGCCGCATGCTGGTCGACCTGCCGGTCGACGTGGTCGTGGACGCCACCGGGGTCCCGGACGTCGGCGCCCTGCTCTCCTACAGCGCCCTGCTCGGCGGCAAGGACGTGGCCTCCCTCAACGCCGAGGCCGACGTGACCATCGGGCTGCTGCTGTCCCGGGTCGCCCACGCCAGCGGCCAGGTCTACGCGCTCTGCAAGGGCGACGAGCCGGTCGAGGTCAAGGAGCTGTTCGACTACGTCACCGACATCGGCTTCGAGGTCGTGTGCGCCGGCAAGGGCAAGAACAACCCCCTGCGGCCCCATGACACCCCGGAGACCGTCGCCGAGGAGGCGGCGGCCAAGCACATGAACCCCAAGATGCTGGCCAGCTTCGTCGACGGCACCAAGACGATGATCGAGTGCGCCTCGATGGCCAACGCCACCGGCCTGGAGCTGAGCCGCCGGGGCATGTACGGGCCCCAGACGACCGTGCCCGAGCTGGGCGACGTGTTCCGGCCCCAGGCCGACGGCGGGGTGCTGGACCGGCCCGGGGTGGTCGACTACGCCACCGGCCCGGTGGCCCCCGGGGTGTTCATCGTCGGCCGCACCGACCACCCGACGGTGATCGAGGAGATGGCCTACCTGTCGATGGGGCCGGGCCCCTACTACGCCTTCTACCGCCCCTACCACCTGGCCAGCCTGGAGGCGCCGCTGACCGTGGCCCGGGCCGTGCTGGAGCGGGTCTCGACCCTGGAGCCGGTGGCCTGGAACGCCGAGGTGGTCGCCACCGCCAAGCGCGACCTGAAGCCCGGGGACCGGATCGACGGCATCGGCGGCGCGACCGTGTACGGGGTCGCCGACTCGGCCGAGGCGGTCGCCTCCGGCGGCCTGCTCCCCCTCGGCCTGGCGGCCAGGGCGACCGTGGTCCGCGACGTCGCGATCGACCAGCCCCTGACCCACGACGACGTGGAGCTGGACGAGAGCTCGACCATCCTCCAGCTGCGCCGGCTCCAGGACTCGCTGCTCGGCACCGGCACGAGGGGCTGACCGGCGGTGGGCTCGCTCGCCGGATCGGCCGACGACGCCAGGCGCGTGCTGGCCACCATGTGGACCATCCGCCGCTTCGAGGAGGCGGTGGACGAGATGTTCGCCCGCGGTCTCCTGTACGGGACCATGCACCTGTCGATCGGCCAGGAGGCGTCGGCCACCGGGGCCTGCCTGGCCCTGCGCGACGACGACGTCATCACCTCGACCCACCGCGGCCACGGCCACTGCATCGCCAAGGGCGCCGACCTCGGCCGCATGATGGCCGAGCTGCTGGCCCGCGACAGCGGCTACTGCCGGGGCCGGGGCGGGTCCATGCACATCGCCGACGTCTCCAAGGGCAACCTGGGCGCCAACGGCATCGTCGCCGGCGGCATCCCCATCGCCGTCGGGGCCGGCCTGGCCCTCAAGCTCCAGGGGACCGACCGGGTGGCCCTGTCGTTCTTCGGCGACGGGGCGACCAGCGAGGGCGCCTTCCACGAGAGCGTCAACCTGGCCGCCATCTGGGACCTGCCGGTGGTGTTCGTCTGCGAGAACAACCATTACGGCATGTCCATGTCGGTGGAGGAGGTGTCGCGGCTGGAGCGGGTCGCCGACCGGGCCGCCGGCTACGGCATCCCCGGGGTGACGGTCGACGGCAACGACGTCCAGGCCGTCCACGACGCCGCCACCGAGGCGGTGGCGACCGCCCGGGCCGGTCGCGGGCCGACCCTGATCGAGGCCATCACCTACCGCTGGAAGGGCCACTCCAAGAGCGACCAGAACCTGTACCGGACCCGCGAGGAGATCGAGTCCTGGCGCGAGCGCGACCCCATCGACCGCTTCGAGCAGGCCGTCCTCGAGGCCAAGACCCTCGACGAGGACGACATCAAGCAGGCCCGCGACCAGGCCCGCGACGCCGTCCGCGACGCCGTCCGGACCGGCCAGTCCGGCCCGCCGCCCTCGACCGACCTGCTCGGGGCCGTGTACGCCCCCAGCGAGGTCGACGCCCTCACCGTCGCCTCGCTCGGCCCGCCGGCCGAGGCCGGGGCACCGACGGCGGCCGGCGGGTCGGGGCCGGTGGCGGCCGCGGCCGGGGCCAGGGGGGAGGCCGAGGCGCCATGACCGCCACCGAGGCCGGGGTCGAGACCCTCACCTTCGCCGAGGCCGTCCGGGCCGCCCTCACCGAGGCCATGGAGGCCGACGAGCGGGTGTTCGTGCTCGGGGAGGACATTGGCGTGTACGGCGGCGCCTTCGGGGTGACCACCGGGATGCTGGACCGCTTCGGGGCCGAGCGGATCCGCGACACCCCGATCGCCGAGGAGGCGATCGTCGGGGCGGCCGTGGGCGCGGCCCTGTGCGGCATGCGGCCCGTGGCCGAGATGCAGTTCTCCGACTTCACCGCCCACGCCATGGACCAGCTGGTCAACCAGGCGGCCAAGGTGTGGTTCATGCTGGGCGGGGCGGTCAGCGTGCCCATGGTGGTGCGGCTGCCGTTCGGGTCGGGGACGGGCGCCGCCGCCCAGCACTCCCAGAGCCAGGAGGCGTGGTACGCCCACACCCCCGGGCTCAAGGTGGTGATGCCGTCCAACCCGGCCGACGCCAAGGGGCTGCTGCACGCGGCCATCCTCGACCCCAACCCGGTGGTGTTCATGGAGCACAAGCTCCTCTACCGGACGGCCTGGGGCCCGGTCCCGACCGGCAGCGACCCCATCCCCCTGGGGGTGGCGGCCGTGCCCCGCGAGGGCGGCGACCTGACCATCGTGGCCACCGGGATCATGGTCTCGCGGGCCCTGACCGCGGCCGAGGAGCTGGCCGGCGCCGGGATCGAGGCCACCGTGGTCGACCCCCGGACCCTCAAGCCGCTCGACGAGGCCACCATCCTGGAGCGGGTCCGGGCCACCGGCCGGGTCCTGCTGGTCCAGGAGGCCCCCCGCAGCGGCGGGTTCATGGCCGAGATCGCCGCCCGCATCAGCGAGTCGGACACGGTGTACTACCTGGAGGCCCCGGTCCGGCGCCTGAGCGGCCTGGACGCGCCCATCCCCTACAACCCCGACCTCGAGAAGGCCTCGGTGCCCCAGGTCCCCGACATCGTCCGGGCCGCCCGGGAGCTGGCGGAGGCGGGCTGATGCGCGAGATCGAGGTCCCCATGCCCAAGCTCTCCATGACCATGGAGGAGGGCGAGCTGATCGCCTGGGTCAAGCAGGAGGGCGACCAGGTCCGGGCGGGCGACGTCATCGCCGAGGTCAACTCGGACAAGGTCGAGATGGAGGTCGAGTCCCCGGCCGACGGCACCCTGGTCCGCCACGCCGCCGCCGAGGGCGACGTCGTCCCGGTCGGCGCCCCCATCGCCACCCTCGCCACCGAGGCCGAGGACCTCCTGGGGGGGATCCTGGGCCCGCCCGAAGGCGAAGCAGGCGGGGAGGGCAACCGGGCGGGTCAGGGAGCCATGCCCGCTCCGGCGGCGGCCGAGGCCCCGTCAGGGGCCGAGCCCGATGCAGCGCCGGCGGCGGATGGCCCCCGCCCGGTCGTCCCGGCAGGCCGGCGCCGGGCAACCGAGCTCGGGGTCGACCTGGCCACCGTGACCGGCACGGGCCCCGAAGGGCTGGTCCGGGTCGCCGACGTCGAATCGGCCGCGGGCGCGCCGCAACCCCACCCACCGGTGGGTGGGGCCCCTACTGGGAGGGTAGCCGGGCCCCGGGAAGAAGGCGGACCGCTGTCCACAGCCCCCACCCCGGAGCCCACCGCCGCCCCGGGCGCGGCGGCCGTCGGCGCGGACGTGGAGGAGGTGCCGTTGTCGGCCATGCGGCGGGTGGTGGCCCGGCGGCTGGTCGAGTCGATGCAGTCGGCACCGCACTTCTACCTGACCGTCACCGTCGACGCCGAGCCCCTGCTCGCGTTCCGGGCCGAGCTCAACCGCCAGCTCGCCCCCCGCGACGAGGGCCTCAAGGTCAGCGTCAACGACCTGATCGTCAAGGCCTGCGCGGTCCTGCTCCGGGCCAGCCCCGACGTCAACGTCTCCTTCGGCGGCGACAAGCTCCTGCGCCACAGGCGGGTGCACGTGGGGATCGCCGTGGCCGTGGACGGTGGCCTGGTCGTCCCGGTGGTCCGGGACGCCGACCAGAAGTCGCTCACCCAGGTGGCCAGGGAGGCGGGCGAGCTGATCGGCCGCGCCCGGGCCGGCAAGCTGGCCGGCGACGACGTCGGCGGCGGCACCTTCACCGTGTCCAACCTCGGGATGTTCGGGATCGAGCAGTTCACGGCCGTGATCAACCCGCCCGAGGCGGCCATCCTGGCCGTCGGGGCGGCCCTGCCCGAGCCGGTCGCGACCGACGACGGGGTCGAGGTCCGCCGCCGGATGCGCCTCACCCTGTCGATCGACCACCGGGCCCTTGACGGGGCGACCGGGGCGGCGTTCCTGCAGCGGCTCAAGACCACCCTCGAGCACCCGCTCCAGATCGTCGCCTGACCGCGGCCCACTACCTGCGTCGCGGCCGGACGTGGGACCATGAGCTGTCGCACCACGCAACCCACGCCGAGGTCAGGCACAGGCATGAGGCGCACGCCGACCGCGCGGGCCCGCCGGGTCGCCGGCCCGCTCCTCCTGGCGACCCTGGTCCTGGCCGCCTGCGGCGGCAGCTCCGGCGGCCCCGGCCAGGCCGCCCCCACGACCACCGGCGGCGCCGCCACCACCACCGCCCCGGCGCCGACCACCACGACCGCGGCCGCCGCCACCCAGGCCTGGTCGACGGCGACCAAGCAGGGCCCCGGCAACCTCGACCTGCCGGACGCCCCCTCGGCCAAGCTCACCACCGTCCGCGCCGCCCACCATCCCGGCTACGACCGGGTGGTGTTCGAGTTCGACGGCGCCGAGGTCCCCGGCTGGCGGATCGGCTACGTCCGCCGCGTCGGCCTGGGCGAGACCGACGACCAGTTCCTCACCCTGGAGGGCGGCGCCCTGGTCGAGGTCACCCTCAAGGGCACGGCCAGCGACGGCTACCGCCCCGGCACCCAGACCATCCCCGACCAGCTCACCCCCGCCCTGCCCCAGGTCCGCCAGCTCGGCCTGGCCGAGGACTGGGAGGGCGTGGTCCGGATCGGCATCGGCCTCGACCACCGCGCCGGGTTCCGCGTCCTCGAGCTGACCGGCCCGGTCCGGGTGGTCTTCGACGTCGCCACCTGAGCGGGGCGGCGCAGGATGTCCGGCGTGGTGACCTTCGAGGCCGCCGACGGCACCCGGCTCGCCTGCCACCAGACCGGCCAGGGCCGCCCGCTGCTCTGCCTCCCCGGCGGCCCCATGCAGGCCTCGGCCTACCTCGGCGACCTGGGCGGGCTGTCCGCCCACCGCTCACTGGTCCTGCTGGACCTGCGCGGGACCGGGGCGTCGGCGGTCCCGGCGGACCCGGCGACCTTCCGGTGCGACCGGCAGGTCGGCGACGTCGAAGCCCTCCGCACCCGGCTCGGCCTGGACCGGGTCGACCTGCTGGCCCATTCGGCCGGCGCGGCCCTCGCCCTCCTGTATGTCGCCCGCCATCCCGACCGGGTCGGCCGCCTCGCCCTGATCAACCCCAGCCCGCGGCCGGTCGGCCTGGAGGTCACCGACCTCGACCGCCAGCAGGTCGCCGAGCTGCGCCGCGGCGAGCCCTGGTTCCCGGTCGCGGCCGCCGCCCTCGAGCGGATCCGTTCCGGCGAGGCCACCGACGCCGACTGGGAGGCGATCACCCCCTTCACTTACGGCCGCTGGGACGCCGCCGCCCAGGCCCACCACGCCCGGGAGGTGACCGAGCGGAACGCGGAGGCGGCCGCCGCCTACTACGCGGCCGGCGCCCTCGACCCGGACGCCACCCGCGCCGCCCTCGCCCACCTCGCGGCGCCGGTCCTGCTCGTCGCCGGCGGGTACGACGTCGCTCTTCCGCCCGCATGCGCCGCCGGATACGCCAGGCTGCTCCCGCGGACCGAGCTGGCCGTGCAGCCCGGCGGCGGGCATTTCCCGTGGCTCGACGACCCGGGGTGGTTCGTGCGGACGGCGGCGGGGTTCCTGCGCTGACGGCTCAGCGCGGGCGCAGCCACAGCGACGCACGGGTCGGCTGCATGGTCTGGTCGACCACGGCCAGCAGCTCGCCGTGCAGCGCCTGGAGGTCGACCTGGTCGCGGAGGCGGGCCGCGAAGTGCTCGACGGTGCGGGCGGCGTCGTAGCGGCGGCGGTTGAAGCGGCGGTCGACCAGGTCCTGGACCCGGCGGCGCAGTGGCTGGAACAGGGCCACCGCGGTCAGGGTGGCGGCGGCCACGGCCAGGCTGCCGGAGCCGGCGGCGAGGCGGCCGGCGGCGGGGACGATCAGCAGGTAGGGGACGACCAGCAGGGCGGTGACCAGGGCGTAGGTCAGGGTGCGGGAGATGAGCCGGTCCAGGTCCCAGAGCCGGTAGCGCAGCACGGCCACGGCCACCGCAACCGGGACGCACAGCACCCCCGCGTACAGGATGCTGGAGACAACGGTGCGCTGGGGCGCGAGCGCCCCGCCGAGCAGCCCGGCCACGGCCCCGGCGGCGCCGGCGACCACCCAGCGGAGCTGCTGGCGCTCGATCCCGGTCGAGGACCGGAACCGCAGCACCACGCAGGCCAGCGAGACCACCAGGATGACCAGCCAGAGGAGGGTGCTGAGACCGCCGACGGCCTCGGCGAGGTCGCCGGCCGCCCCGGGCAGGGCGAACGGGTTGGCGATGCCGGTGTCCTCCAGCTCCACCGGGGCCAGGGCGCTGCCCACCGGCACCAGGACGCCCACGGCCACGGCGGCGGCCGCCACCGGCCGCCAGCGCCGCGACCGCAGCCGCCCGTCCGGCACCAGCAGCGCCGGCAGGATCACCCCGAGCACGGTCGCCGGCGCCCAGTTGTACTCCCCGAACACCGCCGACAGCTGGGCGGCCGGCGTCAACGGCCCGTGGTCGGCCAGGAGCTGGGGAACCCAGATGTCCCCGGGGATGGACAGCGACCAGGCCACCCCGGCGGCGGCGTACAGCCAGCCGATCGGGTTGGCCGGCCGCCGCAGGCCCAGGACCAGCCCAACGGTGGCATAGCCGAGCGGGAAGGCCAGCGCATGGGCGGCGCCCTCGGCCAGCAAGCCCACGGTCAGGGGCCGGACCACGGCCACGGTCACGGCCAGCCCGGCCGCGCAGCCGCCGAAGGTGACCAGCCACAACGACCAGGCGAGCACGGTCCTGCGGCGGGGCTGGGTGATCACGTGGGCTCCTCGGCGCGGCATGGTGCCGCCAAGGGTGGCCGACCAGCGGTACGGGATCGTTACGGCCCCGGCGGGGTAGCGTGGGCCCATGGAGAGCCGATCGGACCCGCCGGTGGCGGCGCCCCCGGGGCTGCCGCCGGGCGCGACCTCGGACGTGGTCGAGGAGGCCGTCGCGCTCGGCGGGCGGACGCTGCGGATGCTGCGGCCCCGGGACGGCGACGCCATCCTGGACGAGCTGCTGGCCGAGGACGACCCGGAGGAGGAGCGGCTGCCGTTCTGGACCCAGCTGTGGCCCAGCGGCACCGCCCTGGCCCGGGCCGTGGCCGGGCGGCCCCTGGCGGGCCGGCGGGTGCTGGAGCTCGGCTGCGGGCTCGGCCTGGTCAGCGTGGCCGCCGCCCTGGCCGGGGGCGAGGTCCTGGCCGTCGACCGCTCCCCGGAGGCGGTCACCTTCACCGCCGCCAACGCCGCCCGCAACGGCGCCAGCCTCCGGACGCTCGTGTGCGCCTTCGACCAGCCCGAGCCCCTGCTCGCCGAGGCGCCCTGGGACCTGGTGCTGGCCGCCGACGTGCTCTACGAGCAGCGCAACGTGCCGGTGCTGCTGTGGCTGCTGCCGCGCCTGGTCGGCCCGGGCGGCGAGGCCTGGCTGGCCGACCCGGGCCGCAACGGCCTGGAGACGTTCCTGTCCGGGGCCGAGGCCGCCGGCTGGCGCCGCGACCAGCTCCCGGGCGACGGCGACCTGGCGACCGTCCACCGCTTCCGCCGGGCGACCTGAGGCCGCCGGCGGCGTCAGGGGAGGGCGTTGGCCCGGGCGACCTGTCCCAGCCAGGCGGCGCTCGGCTTGGGGGTGCGGACCTGGGTGGCCCGGTCGACGGCGACCAGACCGAACGTGGGCCGGTAGCCGTGGGCCCACTCGAAGTTGTCGAGCAGGCTCCAGTAGGTGTAGCCGCGCACGTCGACCCCGTCGGCCAGGCAGTCGAGCACGCTCTCCAGGGCCCGGCGGACGAACTCGACCCGCTGGCGGTCGTCGCCGGTGGCGATGCCGTTCTCGGTGACCAGCACCGGGGCGCCGGTGACGGTGGCGGCCCGCCGGATGGTCGCCCCCAGCGCCTCCGGCCAGACCTCGTAGCCCATCATGGTCAGGGGCACCCCGGGCTCGGGGCCGAGCACCCCCTCGGGCCCGAACCGCTGGCGGGTGTAGGTCTGGACCCCGATGAAGTCGTCGCCGGTGGCCGCCTCCAGGAACGGGTCCTCCCAGCCGGCCCGGTGGGCGGCCAGGGCGTCCTCCCCGCCGGCCGCGGCCTGGTTGTCGGCCATGGCCAGGGTCAGCCCGACCGGCACGGCGGCGGCGGCCTCCTTGATGGCGGCGGTGGCCTTGGCGTGGGCGTCGGCGAGCACCTCGTTGGCCCGGCGGCGCCGGTCGCCGTCGCGTTCCCCGGGTGGGAACCGGCCGTCCAGGTAGCCGGCGGTGGCGACCACGTTGGGCTCGTTCAGGGTGCAGGCCCGGGCCATGGCGTCGCCGAGGTGCCCGGCCGTCCGGGCGCAGAAGCGGGCGAACCGCTCGGCGGTCGCCGGCTCGGCCCAGCCGCCGGCCGCGGCCACCCAGCGGGGGGTGGTGAAGTGGTGGAAGGTGACCACCGGCTCCAGCCCCAGCTCCCGGCAGCCGGCGCAGATGGCCAGATAGTGGTCGAGGGCGACCCGGGAGAACTCGCCCTCCTCGGGCTCGATCCGGCTCCACTCCAGCGAGAACCGGTAGCTCCCGAACCCGAGGCCGGCCAGCAGGCGCAGATCGTCCGGCCAGCGGTGCCAGTGGTCGCAGGCGTCCCTGCTGGGCTCGGCGCAGCCCGACCCCGGGGTGTGCTCCCAGGCCCACCAGTCGTTGTTCCAGTTGCCCCCCTCGACCTGGTGGGCGGCCGTGGCCGTCCCCCAGACGAACCCGTCGGGGAAGCTCCGTCCGGCTGGTGTCATGACTGCTGCCTCCTCGAGCCGTCGATTAGCACACTATGAACCCCTGGTAGGACAAAATCAGCCTCCGGTCGCCTACTGTGTCCGCCGTTCCAGCCAGGTCTGCAGCCGCCGGGTCCTGTCGGCGAAGCGGCTGCGGTAGCTGGTGGCGCTCAGGCCGAAGTGGGCCTTGAAGCGGCGGGCGAAGTAGTTCTGGTCCGGCCAGCCGACCGACCGGCCGATCTGGGTCACCGACTGGTCGGTGTGCAGCAGCAGCCCGGCCGCCGTCTCCACCCGCCGCCTGGCCAGATACGTCATGGGCGGCATCCCGGTGGACGACTTGAACAGCCGCAGCAGGTAGCCGGGGGACAGGTGCAGCCGGTCGGCCAGCTCGCCGAGCGTCCAGGGGTGGGTGAGCTGCGAGTCCAGCAGCCGCATGGCCTGGACCACGGCGGGATGGGTCGGCCCGGTCGGCTCCACGAGCCGGTCGCGGTCGGCGGCCACGGCGCGGGCGAGATGGCCGAGGACCAGCGTCAGATGGCTGATGATGTCGCTGCGGTACAGCCCGAGCGGCCGGAGGCGGAGCCGGTCGAGGGCGTCGAGATGGACAAGGCAGTCCTGGAGCGTTGGCGGGTCGAGGGTCGTGACCTGCATCCCGCGTCGTCCCATCGACAGCGGCCCCGTCCAGAGCAGGTAGCCGAGCAGCGGGTCCTCCCGGGTCCAGGCCAGCTCCCGGTGGAGCAGCTCGGCGCTGAAGCAGCAGTTGTACAGCTCCAGGTGGCCGGTGTCGTAGCCGTGCCAGACGCCGGGGCGCAGGAACACGACGTCACCGGTCCTGAGCGGCTGGCGGCCGGCCAGGGACCGCTGGACCGCCTCCCCTCCGGTCACGACGGCGATCTCCACGAAGCTGTGGGTGTGGTCCTCCTGCGGCTCGTCGTGGACCCAGGGGCCGGCGTAGGCGAGCACGCCCTCGGTGAAGTAGGCCCGGCCCTCCGGGGAGATCGTCACCGGGATCTCGCTCATGGCCCGAGGGTACCGCGTCGACCCCGGGAGATCATTTTGTGCTACTAGCGGGCCCCAAGGTGCTATCGGTGGGGCCGCCACGGCCCCATCATCCGGCTACATCGGAAGGCCGCATGCGGGAGAGGCCATGGGCCACGTTGCCGCTCCGACGGCGGTGCGCTTCGAGCACCGGACCGACGATGACCCCGTGCTCGGGATCGGGACCGCGACCCCGCGGCTGTCCTGGATCGTCCCGGAGGCCGACGCCGGCTTCGTCCAGGAGGCCTACGAGGTCGAGCTGACGCGCCCCGGCGGAGCCGCCGAGGTCGTCCGGGTCCCGAGCGGGGAGCAGGTGCTGGTCCCCTGGCCCGGCACCCCGCTGACCTCGCGGGAGTCGGTGCGGGTGCGGGTACGGGTGCACGGGGCCGGGATGGGGTCGGCCTGGAGCGATCCGGCGACGGTGGAGGCCGGGCTGCTCAGGGCCGAGGACTGGACGGCCAGGTTCATCAGCCCACGGGAGCTGGGGAAGCTGGGCGCGCCGGCGCCGGTGCTGCGGTCGGCCTTCGACCTGCCCGGCGTCGTCAAGGCCCGGCTGTACGCCACCGCCCACGGCCTGTACGAGGCCCGGTTGAACGGGTGTCGGGTGGGCGACCAGGTGCTGGCGCCGGGATGGACCAGCTACGCGCACCGGCTCCGGTACCAGACCCACGACGTCACCGACCTGGTCCGTGCGGGCGGCAACGAGCTGGAGGTGCTGGTCGGCAACGGCTGGTACCGGGGCCGCCTCGGCTTCGCCGGCCACCGCGCCGTCTACGGGGACCGCCTCGCCCTGCTGGCCCAGCTGGAGGTGACCACCTCGGACGGGACGGTCGTCCGCCTCGGCACCGACGGCTCCTGGACCGCCGGCGAGAGCGGTGTCCTGGCCGATGACCTCTATGACGGACAGCGGACCGACCTGCGTCCCCGGACCGATGACCGCGGCGGCGCCGTCGAGGTCGTCGACGCCGACCTGGCCCGCCTGGTGGCACCCGACGGCCCGCCGGTGCGGGTCACCGGGACCCTGCCCGCGGTGGCGGTGTTCGCCTCGCCGTCCGGGGCCACCCTGATCGACTTCGGGCAGAACCTGGTCGGCTGGGTGCGGCTCCGGGTCCGGGACCAGGCCCCGGGCACCGAGGTCGTGGTCCGCCACGCCGAGGTCCTGGAGGACGGGGAGCTGGGGGTGCGGCCGCTGCGGACGGCCAAGGCCACCGACGCCTACCTGCTGGCCGGCGGGCCGCTGGAGGTGCTGGAGCCGAGCCTCACCTTCCACGGGTTCCGCTACGCCGAGATCCGCGGGCTGCCCGAGGTCCGCGTCACCGACGTCGAGGCGGTGGTGGTCGGCTCCGATCTACGGCGGACGGGATGGTTCGCCTCCTCGGACCCGCAGCTCGACCGGTTCCACGAGAACGTCGTCTGGGGGATGCGGGGCAACTTCGTGGACGTGCCCACCGACTGCCCCCAGCGCGACGAGCGCCTCGGCTGGACCGGCGACATCCAGGTGTTCGCGCCCACGGCCAGCTTCCTGTTCGACAGCGCCGGCTTCCTGAGCTCCTGGCTGGCCGACCTGGTCGCCGAGCAGCGGCCCGACGGGTCGGTGCCCCTGGTCGTCCCCGACGTCATCGAGTCGCCGCTGCCGGCGGCGGCGGCCTGGGGGGACGCCGCCACGCTGGTGCCCTGGGTCCTGTACTGCCGCACCGGCGACGTCGGGCTGCTGGAGCGGCAGCTGCCGAGCATGCGCGCCTGGGTCGACTACATCGCCGGGCTGGCCGGCGCCGACCGCCTGTGGACAGGAGGCTTCCAGCTCGGCGACTGGCTGGACCCGACCGCTCCCCACGACGCCCCGTTCGAGGCCCAGGCCGACCCGGACGTTGTGGCCACGGCCTACCTGGCCCGCTCGGCCGAGGTCGTGGGGCTGGCCGCGACCGTGACCGGCGACGCCGACGTGGCCGAGAAGTACCGCCGCCTGGCCGGCGAGGTCCGCGACGCCTTCGCGCGCGAGTTCGTGACGCCCGGCGGGCGGGTGCTGAGCGACGCCCCCACCGCCTATGCCCTGGCGCTCGAGTGGGCCCTGCTGCCCACCGCCGACCAGCGCCACCACGCCGGGGACCGCCTGGCCGACCTGGTGCGGGCGTCGGGCTTCCGGGTGAGCACCGGGTTCGTCGGCACCCCGCTGATCATGGACGCCCTGACCGGCTCCGGCCACCTGGAGGTGGCCCACCGGCTGATGCTCCAGACGGGCTGCCCGTCGTGGCTGTACGCGGTGACGATGGGGGCGACCACGGTCTGGGAGCGCTGGGACGCCATCCTCCCCGACGGCCAGATCAACCCGGGGCAGATGACGTCGTTCAACCACTACGCCTTCGGTGCGGTGGCCGACTGGCTGCACCGGACCTTCGCAGGCCTGGCCCCGGCGGCCCCCGGCTATCGCGAGCTGTTGGTCCGTCCGACACCGGCCCGGAGCCTGACCTCGGCCTCGGCGCGTCACCGCACGCCGTACGGCGACGCCGAGGTCGCCTGGCAGCGGTCGGAGGGCCGGTTCGCGCTGCGGGTCGTGGTCCCGGTCGGCGCCACCGCCAGCGTGCACGTCCCCGGCCGGCCGGAGCCGGTGCGGGTCGGCCACGGCACCCATGCCTGGGAGACGGCCGACCCGGCGGCGGTCGACCGTCCGCTGGCGGCCCAGGCGACCGTCCGCGACGTCCTCGACCACGAGGACACCTGGCGCCAGGTCGTCGCCGCCGCCACCGAGTCCGGCGTGGTCGGCGACGAGGCCGAGGCCGCCGCCCGGCTCCAGGCGTTCCTCGACGCGCCGTCGGGCCGGCTGGTCGACGCGCTCGCCCACGCCCCGCCCGGCCTGGCCAAGGGCCGCCAGGCCCTCCATGCCCGCCTGGACCACCTCCTGCCGCCCTAGCCCGCCCGCGCTGATCGTCGCAAGCTCGATCCAAGGAGGTACGCTCATGAGGTTCGCCAAGCCCTGGCGGCCGGTCCCGCTGCTCGCCGCCACGGTGGCCTGCGTCCTGGCCCTCGGCGCCTGCAGCGCCGGGAGCCTCGGCTCCAGCGACAAGGGCGGGGGGACCACCCTCACCTTCCTCGTCGACAACGCCGACGGGAGCGTCAAGCCGGCACAGGCCCTCGCCGCGGCCTTCCATGCCAAGAATCCCGACATCACCGTGCAGGTGCAGACACGGCCCGGGGGCAGCGACGGCGACAACATCGTCAAGACGCGGCTCTCCACGGGCGAGATGACCGACGTCTTCCTGTACAACTCGGGCTCGCTGTTCCAGGCCCTCAACCCCAAGCAGAACCTGACCCCGCTGACCGGCGAGGCCTGGGCCGGCCAGATCGAGGACACCTTCAAGCCGACGGTGTCGGTGGACAACGAGCTCTACGGCGCGCCGATCACCGGGTCGTCCGCCGGCGGCATCCTCTACAACCGCAAGGTGTACGAGCGGCTGGGTCTGCAGGTGCCGACCACCTGGGCCGAGTTCATGGCCAACAACGCCAAGATCAAGGCGGCCGGCATCGACCCGGTGATCCAGACCTACCAGGACACCTGGACCTCGCAGCTGTTCGTCCTGGCCGACTTCCACAACGTCGCCTCCGCCGACCCGGGCTGGGCCGGGAAGTACACCGCCGGCCAGGTGAAGTACGCCCAGGAGCCGGCCGTCAAGGGCTTCCAGCGCCTGGAGGAGGTGCACAAGGCGGGGTACGAGAACAAGAACTACCGGTCCATGAAGTTCGAGAAGGGCGTGAGCGACCTGGCCGCGGGCAAGGGGGCCCACTTCCCCATGCTCACCTTCGCGGTGGGCACGCTGGCCGCGTCCGACCCCGCCCACATCAACGACGTCGGCTTCTTCGGGCAGCCGGGTGACGACGCCGCCAAGGCCGGGATGACCATCTGGATGCCGGCCGGTCTCTACATCCCCAAGTCGACCGAGGGCGCCCAGCTGGACGCGGCCAAGAAGTTCGTGGCCTTCGTGGCCACCCCCGAGGGCTGCGACGTCCAGACCAAGGCCTACCCGCCGGCCGGCCCGTACATGGTCAAGGGCTGCGAGCTGCCGGCCGATGTCCCACAGGCGGTCAAGGACGTGGTCGCCTACGTGAAGAAGGGGAACATCACGCCGGCGCTGGAGTTCTCGTCCCCCATCAAGGGCCCGGCCCTGGAGCAGATCACCGTCGAGGTCGGTTCCGGCCTCCGGTCCGCTCAGGACGGGGCCGCGCTCTACGACAAGGACGTCAAGAAGCAGGCCCAGCAGCTCGGCCTCAAGGGCTGGTCGTGAGGAGCGCACGATGTCGACCGAGGTGACGCCTCGCCAGACCGCCGCGCCGGCCGTCTCCGCGCCGGCGCCGGCGGTCCGGAAGCGGAGCCCCTACCCGTTCTGGTTCTGCCTTCCGGCGGCGGTCATCTTCCTCGTGTTCTTCATCGTGCCCACGTTCTCGTCGTTCTTCTTCAGCCTGACCCGCTGGGACCTCTCCACCTGGGAGTTCATCGGCCTGAACAACTTCGTCAACTTCTTCCAGGAGCCGGCGCTGGTCATCGGCCTCAAGAACACCCTGATCTACGCGGTCATCACCTGCTCGCTCAAGGTGGTCCTGGGCATCCTGCTCGCCCAGCTGCTCACCTCGCCGATCATCGCCAGGGGGTTCCTGCGGTCGGTGGCCTTCTTCCCGGTCCTGGTCAGCACCATCGGCGTCGGGCTCACCTTCACCGTCCTCATGGACCCGTCGGCCGGCCTCATCAACAAGTCGCTGGCGGCGGTCGGCATCAACGGCCCGGCCTGGCTCGTCGACCCCAAGTTCGCCCTGCTGTCGGTGGCCCTGGTCGACGTGTGGAAGGGCGTCGGCCTGGCCACGGTGATCTTCATCGCCGGGATCGTGTCGATCCCGCGCGAGTACTTCGAGGCGTCGGCGGTGGACGGCGCCAACTCGTTCCGGAGGTTCTGGCACATCATCCTGCCGCTGTCCAAGCCGGCGGTCACGACCGTGATCATCCTGTCGCTGATCGGCGGCCTCCGGACCTTCGACCTCATCTGGGCGATGACCCGGGGCGGCCCCGGGTTCACCTCCGACGTGATCGCCTCGGTCATCTACAAGCAGTACCAGGCCGGGTTCTACGGCCTGTCGACGGCCGGCAACGTGGTGCTGTTCGTCCTGGTCACGGCGATCGTCTTTCCCCTGTACCGGTTCTTCACCCGCCAGGAGGTCGAGCTGTGAGGACCAGGCTGCACCTCTGGCTGGGCCTGTTCGGGATCGTCCTGTTCGCGGTCGTCTTCCTGGTCCCGTTCGCCTTCATCCTGTTCACCGCGGCCAAGACCCGGACCGAGGCCGGGGAGCTCCAGTTCTCGCTGCCCACCACCTGGACCCTGCTCCAGAACTTCGGCGAGGCGCTGCGGGCCCGCGACTACATGCTGATCATCGCCTTCGTCAACAGCATCGTCCTGACCGTGGTCAGCGTCGCCGTGCTGGTCGTGCTGTCGGCGATGGTGGCCTACGTGGTGCAGCGCCGGCAGAGCCGCTGGAACGGCGTCATCAACTTCCTGGTGCTGTCCGGGCTGATCATCCCGCCCGCGGTCGTCCCGACCGTGTGGGTGCTGCAGAGGCTGGGGCTGTTCAAGACCTTGACCGGCCTCATCTTCATCGAGATCGCCTTCGGGCTGGCGTTCTGCATCCTGCTGTTCCGGGCGTTCATCGCCACCATCCCCCGCGACCTCGACGAGGCGGCGATCATCGACGGGGCCGGCCCGGCCCGGCTGTTCTTCAAGGTCATCTTCCCGCTGCTGAAGTCCGTGATCGTGACGGTGGTGATCGTGCAGTCGGTGGCCATCTTCAACGACTTCGCCAACCCCCTGTATTTCCTGCCCGGGGACGAGAACGCCACCGTCCAGCTGACGGTGTTCAACTTCCAGAGCCAGTTCAACACCCAGTACAACCTGCTGTTCGCCGACATCCTGCTCATCACCATCCCGCCGCTGCTGCTGTTCCTGTTCCTCAACCGGCGGATCGTCGAGGGCATGACCGCCGGCGCGGTCAAGGGCTAGCCGGCCCCATGACGGCGAGCCGGCCAGCCAGGGGCCGGGCCGACGACCTGCTGGCCAGGATGACCCTGGACGAGAAGGTCGCGGTCGCCCTCGGCGACTTCGAGGCCGTCGCCCACCTCGGCGTCCCGCCGCTGCGGTACGCCGACGGCCCCAACGGGATCCGCGGGCCCGGCAACGTGACCGCGTTCCCGGCCTCGCTGGCCCTGGCCGCGACCTTCGACGACGAGCTGGCCGCCCCCTACGGCCGGGCCGTGGCGCAAGAGGCCCGCGACACCGGCGCCAACGTGCTGCTCGGCCCGGCGGTCGACATCACCCGGGTGCCGCAGGGCGGGCGGCTGGCCGAGGCGATGGGGGAGGACCCCGTACCTGGCCGGCCGGCTGGCCGCCGCCGAGGTCCGGGCCATCCAGGACACCCACGTCATCTCGATGGTCAAGCACTTCGTCGGCAACAACGCCGAGACCGGGCGCACCGGGCACGCGACCGGCGACGGCCGCACCCCGGCCGTCAACACCGTGGTCGGCGAGCGGGCCCTCCAGGAGCTGGACTACCCGCCGTTCAAGGCGGTCGTCCAGCGGGGCGGCGCCGGGTCGGTGATGGGGTCCTACAACCGGCTCAACGGCGTCTACGCCTGCCAGCACCCCGGCATCATGCGCACCCTCAAGCACGACTGGGGCTGGGACGGGTTCGTGGCCCCGGACTTCAAGCACGCCGTCCGCGACCCGGTGGCCGCCGCCAACGCCGGCCTCGACGTCTGTGGCCTCGGCGTCACCGAGGGACGGACGGCCGAGCACCTCACCTCCGGGGCCATCCCGCCCGAACGGCTGGACGAGATCGTCCGGCGGACCCTGTTCGCCATCCTCGACGCCGGCCTCGACACCCACCCGCTCGCCGACGAGGACCGGCGGCCCGCCCTGGCCAGCACCCCCGGCCATGTCGCCCTGGCGACCCGGATCGCCGCCGACGCGATGGTCCTGCTCCGCAACCACGACCGGCTGCTGCCGCTGGACGCCGGGCGGGTCGGCTCGGTGGCGGTCGTCGGCACCGCCCGCGACGACGCCCAGTGGGTGATGGCCGGGTCCCCGTGCGTGCGAACCTTCCCTGACCGGCGCGTCACCCCCCTGGACGGCATCGCCGCCCGGGCCGGCGCCGGGGTGCGGGTGGCGTTCGCCCAGGGGTCGTTCGGCGACGCGCCCCTGCCGACCGTGCCGGCCGAGGTCCTCACCCCGCCCGGCGGGCAGGGGAACGGCCTGCTGGGGGAGTACTGGGACGGCGAGGCCCCCGGCGGCGAGCCGGCCCTGACCGTGGTCGACGCCACCGTCGACGTCACCGCCGCCCCCAAGGAGCTGACCGCCCCGGTGTGGTCGGCCCGCTGGACCGGCACCGTCACCCCGACCGTGGGCGGGCCGCACCGCTTCACCGTCCTGGCCGCCGGGATCACCCGCCTGGAGATCGACGGCACCCTGGTCGCGGCCGGAGAGCGGGAGTTCGGCCAGGTCTTCGACGGGCCGCCGCTCCCGGTCTCCGGCACCATCGACCTCCGGGCCGGCCACCCAGCCGCCATCCGGCTCGACTACAACAGCGCCACCGCCTGGCCGGTCATGGACCTCGGCCTCGGCGGCGGCAACGTCCGGCTGGGTTGGCAGCCCCCCGACGACCGCATCCAGGAGGCGGCGGAGCTGGCCGCCGGGTGCGACGTGGCCGTGGTCGTGGCCGGCACCGCCGTGGGCGAGGGCATGGACAGGGCCTCGCTCGCCCTGCCCGGCGACCAGGACCGGCTGATCGCCGCCGTGGCCGGGGCCAACCCGCGCACGGTGGTGCTCAACGCCAACGGCCAGGAGCCGCTGTTCCCGTTCGGCCACGGCCTCTCCTACGGCGAGCCCGCCTACGGCGAGCCCCGGATCGACCACGACCAGGCCACCGGCGCGGTCACGGTCACCGTCCCGGTCACCAACACCGGCGCCCGCCGCGGGGCCGAGGTCGTCCAGCTCTACGTCTCCTTCCCGTCCGCCGCCAGCCAGCCCCCCCGCCAGCTCAAGGGGTTCGCCAAGGTCCGCCTCGACCCCGGCGCCACCGCGGACGTCACCCTGCGCCTCGACCCCGGCGAGCTGGCCGCCTACGACGAGGCCACCGGCGCCTGGGTCGTCCACCCGGGCCGCTACGAGCTGCTGGTCGGCCGCTCCTCGCGGGACCTCCGCGGATCGGCCGGGATCGAGGTCGAAGCCTCCCGGGGTCGGCCGGTGGTGCCGTAGGTGCCCCCGATCTTGGCGTACACCTCCGCCATCTCGGCCTCGCCGAGGATCCGGGGGGTGAACCCGGGCACCGAATGGGCCCGCAGCCAGACCTCGGCCACCCACTCCAGGTACAGGGCGCGGTCGTAGGCGACCTCGATCGACGGCCCGTAGGTGATGGCGCCATGGTTGGCCAGCAGCACCCCCGAGCGGCCCTCGATGGCCGCGGCCACGTTCCCGGCCAGCTCCTGGCTGCCGAAGGTGGCGTACGGGGCCACCCGGATCGGGCCGCCCATCACGGCCAGGATGTAGTGGATGGTGGGCAGCTCCTCGACCAGGGTCGAGACGACCGTGGCCGCGGTGGAGTGGGTGTGGACCACCGCGGCGGCCTCGGTGTGGGCGTAGATGAGCTGGTGGAAGGGGAGCTCGCTGGTCGGGGCGAGGTCGCCCTCGACCGGCGAGCCGTCCAGCCGCTGGACGCAGACCAGCTCCGGGGTGAGGGTGTCGTAGGCGTGGCCGGCGGGGGTCACGGCCAGCAGGTCGCCGGCGCGGATGCTGAGGTTGCCCGAGGTCCCCACGACCAGCCGGTCGGCGGTCATGTGCCGGCCGTAGTGGGCGATCAGCTCGCGCTCGATGGCCAGGCGCATGGGATACCCTCCGTGTGCCGGAAATGGCAGCGCGAGTTTATGCGCTCGTCCCCGAAGGTGGTTGGCGATGGCCCGGTACTGTTTTCTGCTGCGCGTGCGCCCCGAGCACATGGACGAGTACCGGCGCCGCCACGCCGACGTCTGGCCGGAGATGCTGGCGGCCATGGCCGGCACCGAGGTCAACGCCCGCTGGAGGACCAGCTCGGCCGCTTGAGCCGCTAAGTCGTTCAGCGAAAGCGCTGTGCTTTCGTTCTCAACCGGCCCATGGGCCATTTGTGCCCGACCCATTGACCTGCACGGAAATCCCCATTTACGGTCCCGATGCGCAGCTCGCGCAATCACCCAGTGAGGTCCCCCGATGCCGGGCAGCACCGAACGCGATCGCCAGCACGAGGTCATGCGCCTCCTCGAGGAGGCCGGCCGGGTCGGCGTGCCCGACCTGGCCGAGCGGTTCGGGGTTTCGCTCGTCACGGTGCGAAAGGACCTCGAGCGCCTGGAGCGGCGGCGGCTGCTCCACCGGGTCCGCGGCGGGGCCGTCCCCGCCCCCACCCCCGACGAGGGCGCCTTCGAGATCCGGCTGCACCTGCACACCGCCGAGAAGATCGCCGTCGCCCGCGAGGCCGCCCGCATGGTCCACGACGGCGACGCCATCGCCGTCGACGGCAGCACCACCTGCTTCTACCTGATCAAGGAGCTGCTGAAGCTCAACCGGCGCGGCCTGGTGGTGGTCACCAACGGGCTGCCCGCGGCCGAGGCCCTGGCCGAGTCCGACGCCACCGTGGTCATGCCCGGCGGCACCCTGCGGCGGTCCTCGTGGGCCCTGGTCGGCGACATGGGTGCCACCCTGGCCGGCCGCGGCCGCCTCACCTACGGCTTCTTCGGCCTGCGGGCGCTGTCGCCCGAGCTCGGCCTGCTCGACCTGTCCCCGGAGGAGACGGCGGTCAAGCGGCGGCTGGTGTCGATCAGCGCCGCCGTCTACGGGCTGTTCGACAACAGCAAGGTCGGCCGCTT
>Ga0307415_100000220_pt1 | contig 24957 bp, 26 predicted proteins | sample DK1Cmetagenome_FD_204524 | JGI IMG/M metagenome (GOLD analysis project Ga0307415, IMG submission 204524) | Maize rhizosphere microbial communities from greenhouse at UC Davis, California, United States - DK15-C-2 | ecosystem: Host-associated > Plants > Roots > Rhizosphere > Soil | place: USA... | reverse complement strand
CTCGACGAAGTCGATGATCAGTGCCGGCTCACGGGTGAGAGTCTTCAGCCTCTCCATTGTCTCTCCTTCCTGGGCCTCAGCCCATGTTCCTCTCGGCCAGGCCGTCGTCGGAGGGGTTGTCCTCCTGGGTGACGTCCGGGTCTTCCTTCAGATCCAGGAGGATCTTCTCCTGCATCGCCTTGAGTTGAGTCTTGGTGGCGTCGTCACTGGTGCGGTTGATCAGCACCGTGAGGTCGTCGACGATCCTGCCCTGCCGGGTAATGATGCGACGGAAGCGCTCCTTGTCGCGCTCGGCCTCCCTCTGGTCCCGGGTCTTCTCGGCCTCGAGCGCCTTCTCGACTCGGATCAGGCGCTGTCGGTCCTCAGCTTCGAACATGTCATCCTCCAGATAGATGTAGTCCCGAATGCGGTGGGGTCGGTAGGCGTTGCGGTCCCGCTGGCGGTTGGCGAGGCCGTTGAGCCCCTGGCGGTACTGCTGGACCTGGGACAGGGCCAAAGCAGCTGCGGGTTCATCTCCGATCAGGTTGTTGTGTATGTGTGGATCAAATCCGTCCGCGGGGCTTCGATACCACATTGTGCCCATGAGATCCCGCCCCCGGCGGACCACCGAGTTGCGAATGGCCTCGGTGAGGTTCCAGGTGCGATAGTCCGTGCACATGGCCTTCGAGTGGGTGCCGGCGCTTGCCTCCGCGAAGGAGAAGCTGCCCTGTACGATCACCAGCAACCCGTTGGCGGCCCCCTTGTTCACTCGGTCGTAGAACTGGAAACATTGCCGGGTACCTCTCACGGGGCGACCTGACGAGTCCACACCGCGCCCGATCACCTCCAGAGCATTTGACATTGTTTTTTTCCCTTCTGTCTTTGCTTATGGCCCAGCAGCCGGATTGGGGCTGGGGGCGGTCTGGCAGGTGACGGTGTATGTGACCACTCCCGGACTGCGAGAGACCTGGAGCCCAACGTCGACTACCACCTCACCTTGAGGCGGGGTGCAGTTGTCGGAGACCTCGAAGTTCAACGCGCTGTTCGGGTCGGGGTCGTCGATCTCCGGGTCCTGCACCTCTGGGTCCTGTACTTCAGGATCATCGGCGTCAGGGTCGTCGGGATCCACGTCTTGGACCTCACTCTCCTGAGTCTCAGGGTCCTGGCCCTCGGGGTCCTGTCTCTCCGACTGCTGGTTCTCGGGGTCCTGAATCTCAGGTTCCTGGATCTCTATGTCCTGAATCTCGGGGTCCTGAATCTCTGTCTCATCCACGATCTCATCGGTGGAGGGGATCTTTTCAGCCTGCTTGCAGACTGGGTCCTTTGGTTGCTCCTCGCAGAGCGCATCTACGGCCGCCTCGTTGGATGAGTTGGCCCCGGCCAGCTTGTCTATGGCGTCCTGTCGCTGTGACCCCTGCCAGAACAGAAGAGCCATGGCCGCGGTGAAACAAACGCCGCATACCACCAACGCGATTACGAGGCCCCGCCCCGGTCGGGCGGTCGACTGGAACTTAGGAATCTTCACTTGTTCTTCTCCATATCCAGAGGTGCCGGTTCAGGGTCAGGAGTAGGTAGGTGTTCTGGCCCCAGCTTGACCAGGATGACTCGTTCCAATACCGCAGCACGGCGTGACCAGAACGACACCCACTTACGTTCGTGGGCCAGTTGCTGGCGGCACTCTGACTCGAACTTCTCGAGTCGACCAACCGCCTTGTCCTCTCGGCCCTCTGCGCTGTTCTTGAAGGCGATGATGGACTTAGCCACCGTCCAGACGAAGGTAGCGCCACCGGTCCCCAGGAGAGCGATGATCAGGGTTCTAAAGGTCTCATCACTCATCGTCGTTACCCTCTCCAGAGAATCGATCAGCCACCCGGAATACTGAGAAAACGTACCTCCATCGAGCCACGAACATCAAGGAGAGCCCGACCAGCAGAGAGAGGTTTGCCCAGGCAATGTAGGGAGTTTGCGGATAACCTTCCCGGAAGGTAAGAAGTCCAAAGACGGCGAAGGCGATGCACAGCAGAGGTAGTCCGGTGAACTCCCCAGCCCAACGACCCGCCGCTGAGCCAATCGCTGAGAACGCACCCCCGACCAGCAAAAACCAGGTCATAACGATGGAGATGATGTCGTTCCCTGTAGCGAACACCGGACTGAGCAGAAGCAAGAACCCAGCGACGGCGATGAGCACGTAGGCGAGCGACCTCACCACCCGAAGAAACATGGACGGCTTAGATGACCCCTCTAGTGTAGGCATAGTCATATTTCCCTCTTATGCATCTGCGGTGGCCCACTTCGTGTCGATGACCTGGAACGTCCCAATCGCTCCCGTCTGCTGAATCTCGACGATCCCAGCAGCAGTCGGAGTGGCTCCAGCGAAGAAGCGATAGCGGTACTGGAACGTGGTGTTCCAGGCAGGCTTGGCTGCGTCAGTCTCTGTGCCCGTAGGACGGAACCCAACCGGAATCCGATGGCCCGTGTCGTGCGAGGAGGCGTTGAACCCGGAGGCTCGGTCCACGTAACCCTTCGCGAACACCCACTGGCCGATCCGAACCAGGGTCAGGTCTCCGGTGTAGGTCCCCCCGGCTGGGAGGGCTGCGTAACTGGTCTTGAGCATCTTGAACCGGCCAGCGGTGCCGTCTGACTGAAGGTCTCCGAGCCTCCAGGACCCGTCGCCGAGCATCTTGGCGAGTGCACCCACACCATCTGCGTTCACAGACTGGACACTGCCGGAAGATGAGGCCACTGGGAAGCTAGTTGCCGCCTTGGGCACTTCCGTCCCAGTACCTACTAGAGTCTTAGCGGTGATCGTGGTCTGAGATCTAATCTGCTGCCCCGCCGCAGGCTGGATCGTCTGGTGGAGCTTCAGTGCAGCCTCAGTCTGTGCCAGGTAGATCCGGACGCTATTGGCAGGGTTATCGGCCGAGCCGGTGTTGGGGGGCGGAGGCACCGTCAGTGTCGGCCACTCCCGCATGGGGAGGATCTTCGTCGCGACTGCGGAGGCTGCCGACTCCTTGTTGCCGTCGACCCCGTTGTTGTCCCACCAGGCGTGCTTCGCAACTACCGTGTTCGCGAGGGAGCTGACCGATCCCACTCGAGCGAAGTGGACTATAGCACCATCCGTAGAGTTGTAGTCTAAGGTCTTGAACACTCCGCCATCGAAGATCATCCCACCAGCCCACCACCCGTCGAACCATGACTGGGTGAGGTCTTCGACCCACGTGGTCGGGTTGAACACCTTGATCTGGTACTGGCCGCTGTAGGTGCCGTGCAGGGCGTGCCGCTTGGCGCCGAAGTCACCGTTGCCGACGTAGTAGGCGCCGTGCAGGACGGTGGCCCCCACGACGTCGGCTGAGACGTGGGACTCGACCGCCTCAAGGTTGGAGCCGGGGTCGGCAGCGGTGTACTTGTAGAACCCGACCTTGCCGTTCGACTGAGACCTCGCGCACCAGACGTGAACACCGTCCGGGTCGGCCGCGATCGCACTGTCCCAATAGGTGATCGGGACCAGACGTGCGCCGGTCGTGCTCTCCAACCAGCGACCCTCCCCGGTGTTGACGGCGTTGTCGTTGTAGACCTGGAGTCGCCACTGGCTCTCCGCCGCGCTCGCGTTCCATCTGTGACCTAGGACGTAGAACTTGTTTCCGATTGCGGTCACGCTACGAAAGTCTAGGACCTCGGTGTCAGAGTCGATCTCAGCTACGACCCGATTGGTGGCTGGGTCGATGATGCGGAGCAACTTCAGAGCACCGTTCGACGACCCCACCGAGATGATCGCGTACTTTCCATTGGTCGCCTTGGCAAGCCCTCGGTGATAGTTGTATGGAGTGTAGACGAGAGGCTGCCCGGTGGCGCTGAGGAACTTGAGATCCTTCGTGATGATGGTCGACCCGATCACGGTCGGGGTAGTTGGGTCGGGTGTACCGGATCCGAGGAACAGAGTGCCGTTGACGTAGTTGGTCTGGCCGTTGATCGCCAGGCCTCCCGAGACGATCAGGTCGGCAGTCCGAAGTGCAGCCTCGATGATAGCCTGCGACCCATCGGCTGGGAACCGGATCTCGCCGCCTGTCGTGAGGGGAATGATGATGCCACCTGGGTCGTATCCAGGAGCCGTCGGGTCACTCCCCGATGGAGGCTTGATCGTGATACCTCCAATCTCCAATGACCCCAGGAGGGCGAAGCCGGCGGTGACCACAGCGAGGATCGCGTCTGAGTCCACAGCCGGGTTCAACTGGCCAGTTACCGTGGGAGACGGAGCGGCCGAGTCAATGACGTTCCGGGCCACAACATAGAAGTCGTACTCAGTGTCTTTGACCAGAGGATTCCCTGCCGAGTCAGTTCTGAACACCATTACCGTAGAACGGGTGCTCTCCATCAGCACGCCGTCAAGATAGTAGTCGAGAGTCGTTGTCGGGTCAATGATGCCGTGAGCGACGGCAGTGATGGCATCCTTCGACCCAGACAAAGAGAGAGTGGGGCTTGAGGCTGGCGGAGTGGTTGGTCCAGAGTCTGAAGCCGGCAACGTCTCTGGTGGAATGTACTCCCCCTGAAGCTTATACTGCTCGGCAAAGACGTCCTTGATTACCCAAGTATTGCCCATCTGCTCAAGAATCACCGACTCTTGGTCGTAGCCGTCACGGACCATGGCCTCAATGGACCCCAACAGGTTGTGTGGGACTCTTGCCTGGTCAACCTCTTGATCCATCTCTACGATGGCCACCTTGGTCAGGGATTCGGGGAAGACCCAGACTTGAGTGTCCGCCGGCATGTCACGAAGCAAACCATTGACGAGAGTAAGAGTGCCAGCCTCGACATCCTTGGTCTCGTAGTCATAGACGTCTCCATCAATCTCCACCTGACCACCCACGTCACTGAAGTCGGTAGTGACGTAGAGAGTGAGGAGGGTGTTGGTGGCCACGAAGTCAGCGGACAGCTCTGATCCTGCCCTGACCTCAGTGACGTCTGCAACCCTTGCTACTTCCAGAGTCATGCTGCCCTCTTCCTACGCTTCTTGGTGATGTTCTTGATGCCGATCTGTCGTCGGTTGGGGGTGACCTGCCTAAGATAGCCAACGGTAGCTCGACCGTCAGCAGTCAAAGGAATGGTCATCTTGTGAAGACGGAATGTGCCACTCCAGCGCTTGGATTCCACCCGGCAAAGATCCATCTCCTCCAGGTGGGGCATGGGGAGGCACTCAAACTGGACGTCGACGGACTCGATCAGAGCTTGCTTGAGTCGACGCCGGGCGAGAGACCTGACGGCCCCCATGGTCTTGAGCTCTCCATCCTCCAAGTACTCAGGCAAGTAACGAGGCTTACCGTTGCGCCCCATGCTCCAAGGGGACAGAGCATTCCTCCGAGGAGCTACGGCCCGATAGTGCAGAGTGTGCTTGTGCTCCTTCTTCCCCACCTTGGCCCCAGTCACGTCGACGGCGTTGACCACGGCTTCCGCGTCGTAACTCACCTGGGGGTAGCTAAGAAGATCCTTGCGGTCCGTGAAGACGTGGGCGACCGTTGCAGGCGTGTCCCTCACCCGGGCAGTCCCTCGACCGTCGTAGAAGGCCTGAGCACCCCCCATGCTCTTAGCCACCTTCTTGACCGCCTTCCAGGCCGTAGTATTCCTGTTGACGGTCATGCCATCTCCCCCAAGAACAGGGTCACTCTTGCGATTGACGATGTCAATCCTCTTGGAAGCCTCTCCACCAAGGTCAACAAGGATCTTTCTGATCACCGTCTCCTTCTTCATCCCCTTCGTGTACTTCTTGGTCCTCCACACCGCGCTCATCGATAGCTTGTCCTTGCCGACCGCTTCGCAGGCCATTACGGGGCCATTCCTGGCGGCTTTCGTCACGGGGCCACAGAAGATGGGAATGTCAAACCGCTCACTACGATCCGCAGAGAGAACTGAGTAGACGACCCGGAACATGCGGGTGTAGTAGATGGAGCCGTCCTCGGGCGCATCACCGTCGAGCACCAACTCCTGCTTGGGGTCGAGCAACTCCATGGACAGCGCTCGGGTATACTCCTCTGCCTGGGCGTCGATGCTGACCTGGCCACCCAGAAGCTTCAGTGAGACGTCAGCCAAATAGTTGTGGCTAAGGTCCAGCAACTGCACGCTGACGACGATCCGATGGTGGTGTACCAGGAGATATTCCAGGCGCTCCCACTGCTTGGGCGTCAGGCCAAGAGGGAGGGTCATACGAAGTCCTCTCCTCGGTCCCAGACCTCGAAGAACTCGAAGCTGATGTCGTAGATGATGCGCTTGCCGGACTTAGCTCGAGGGCGGTATGTGATGTTGTATGCCACGACCTCAAGAACCTCATTCACCATGTACAGCAACAGAGTCTGACCTGGATAGCGCTTGAAGTACTTCAGCCTGTCCCTCATCTCCTGGGCAGTGAGGCCAGGTACGATGTCGTCAGACAGAACGCCCTCGACTGACCCCTCGAAGCCTGAGATGTACTGGGTGATCAGCACGGGGTTGCTGCCCCCCACCGGCTGATGGACCTCCTGGGCAGTTCTCACCTGGGCTTCGATGGGCGTCTCAGGCGTCGCAGCGGACTTCACGATGGCGATGGGCCTGGTGCCGTTCTCATCCATCAACCAGGTGACCCCAGGGTCACTCCTACCGTTGAATGGCTCAGACTCCCGAGAATCCTCCCCGTTCACGTTGGCGACTACCGTCCACTGGTGGTTCTGGCGGGGGTTGGCTCGGCGATCACGGTAGATATAGGTGGGGCCACCCTCCCAGAGGTCTCCCGGGTCCAGCTTGTCTCTGATGAGCTCACCGTCGCGGAAGATGGAGAAGTAGTCGGGAGGTGTGGGGCGGGTGAACTTGATCTCCATCCAGGGCCAGGGGTGGGCTCGATCTACGGCAGTGATCACCGGTCGTACGACTGCGTCGTTGGGGATGTACTTGAACTCCCGGACGTACTCGTAGTAAATCTCCCGACCACCGTTCCTCTCACGAGGCACGTCATCCCACACCCGCTGGGTGAGGCGATAGGTGGCGGTAGAGCTCTTGACCGCAGCCTCTTGTGGCTCTACCGAGTTCTCGGTTCCCGTCACCTTGCCGCTGGTGTATGTGGGGTTGTCCAGGTTGCCGACGTTGGCAATCTCAGCCAACCAGGCTTCCTGGGTCTGACCCGCCAGCGCCCAGACGATGGTGGGGCTCGTGTCTTGGACGTAGAGCACCGACCGGGTGGAGGTTGATGCGTCGGCGGCGCCGGTCCATGCGTGCAGGTATGGGCCGATGACTCCCGTGTCAACTGAGGCTCCACTGAAGAAAACGTCGTCGTAGATGCCGAAGACGATGAGGCCCTGCTCGATAAACACCGTTCCTGTAGAGAAGCCCGAAGTAACCTCGATCTGCAACCTCACGCCGGTCGATGTGGGCGAGGTGTTACCCTGCCACCTGATCTCCGTAGCAGTACCGGGCGGAATGACGACCTCGACCGGAGCCACCGTGCTGGCGCCTGCTGACGATAGACCACTGACTCTCACGGTAATCTCGTCAGTGTCGTCGTTTCTCACTCGGGTAAGAACGGTGACGTACTGGTTGTTGGGTGCCACGACGTTCGGTGAGGTGGCGATAGCGGCGTTCATGGAGCCATCTGCGTTCAGCCCCGTCCAGTTGGCCGCTCCGGCCACCGTCGGCCGAGGGCTGGTGATGCGGTTGGTCGCCAGCACCTTTGTACCTAGCGTACCGTTGGTGTGTGCGCCCTTGTCCTCACGACGCATCTGGGCAGGAACTGACCAGTCAGACTCAGCCCCCGACCCGTCACGGACCCTGACCCGCCAACGCTTGCTCTCGAGGTTGGCCAGCCCAGCAAAGGCGGTAGTGTTCAGGTCCAGACCAGGCTCGCTGGTGGCTAGCCAACCCGTGTCAAACTCGGGACTCAAGAAGTCAAGGTCGTCGTTGATCTGGAACTGGTGGGCTGCCAGAGTTACGTCACCCGAGATGTCAATGTAGTCATAGGTCAACCACGGCTTATCTACCTCGACAGCTCGGTTACCGTTCGGAGCCAGGTTCTCGGGAGGTTCGGGGTCGTCCGCGTACTGCACCAGCACCTCAGGGCGAAGCTCTCCCTCCTCGGACTGGGCTGAGTGGAGTCGCCTGCGGGCGGTGCCATCCACCTGCAGCCGCAGACCAAACCAGGACCCACCGTCAGAGACTGCCTGGATCACGTCCTTGAGCTCAAACTCCCAGAGCGTGCCCTTGGGTGCGTCAGTCTTCGTCAGCGTGATGGCAGTTCCGGTCACCGCCGGCTTGTTGTTCCAGTTGACTCGGCTACCTGCCCACTTCTCAGAGAGAACTCTGATGGTCAGAGTCACCGGGCCGGCCCAGAGGTCCGCGTTGTACAAACGCAGCTTTGTGCTGTAAATCTCTACACCAATGGGGTAGTTCTTCGGGAAGTAGAGGTACGCGTACTTCTGGTTGGCTCCGGTAGCGTCCAGGATCAACCGGGACGTGCTGCTATAGTTCTTCGAGGGCCTTGACTCGTCGACATAGGCATCTCGAATCTGCGTCAGAGGAACTGCGTCAACCATCAGCCCATCCCGTCAAGTGAGTCGTTGTAGCTTTCGTTGTCATCCACCGCATCCTGGGCGATGTCGTACATGTACCCGCGGCCCTGGCGCCAGTTCGTGATCTCCATCGGAATCCGCTCGCGGGGGGCACCAGCCGCCCGACGTGTACCCGCATTGACGCGTGCCCGACGCGTCTGGGAAGCAGCCAGCAGCGTCCGTGCGCGATCACGGTTCGCTTGATGGGTGCGCGCAAGGGCAGCATACTTGTCGGTCGTCCTGGGAGTCGTCTGGCCAATCGAGAACTGGGTCCTCGCCAACTTCCGGGCCGTACCCTGAACATCCAGAGTCTGCCTCTTCAGCCTCTTGACCTCCCGCTCCATAGTGCCAGTGATCTGCCACATAGCCCGTTCGATGATCGACGGAGACTTCATGTTCAGGCCGTCGCGGAAGCCGTCCCAAAGCCCTCGAGCGAAGTCACGAACTGAGTTGAACGCGTCAGTGATCTTGTCTCTGATGGCCTGGATTAGGTCACCAAGGATGTCTCCCATCGCACTCGGCAGATCTCTGATACCGTCGACGAAGCCTTGAGCAGCATCCTCAGCAAAGTTGACGACACTGTTCTTGAAGTCGATCATCTTCTGTCGAGCTCTGCTGGCCAAAGTCACGAAGAAGGCGGCGATCCGGGCCGGCAGATTCTGGAAGAAGTTGATGATTCCAGTGACGGTCTCCAGGGCAAGCCGAGGACCCTCCTCCTTCACCCGGTTGAAGAGGTTGATCGCCCTGGTAACCATGCTAAGGACAAAGCGAGCCACCCGCTCAGGAAGCTTCTGGAAGAAGTTGACTATCCCAGTAATCGCTCGACCGGCCAGCTCGATCATCTTCTCGCGTAGGCGGATCATCAGAGCGACGGCGCGGCCAATCAGGAACCCAAGCGCATAGCCAACCTTGCGGGGTAGACTCTGGAAGAAGCCAACGACTGCGCCGACCATTCGACCCGCCAGAGACAGCATCTTCAGGTGCAGGCGGAGGAAGAATCCAACCACCGTACCGATGAGGAAGCCCAGCGCATACCCAATGTTTCTGAAGGTAAACAGCGAGATTACCTGGCTAACGAATCCCGTAATGATGCCCAGTACCCGCCCGGGAAGTGAGGCAAACCAGCGTCCCACACCAGCGATGAATCGGCCGACCGCAGCCAGAGCCGAACCGAAGGCACCACCGATTCTGGCCCCCAGTCCCCGGATGAACCCAACCACCGCATCTAGGTTGTTGCTGACGGTGTCCTTGAACATCTCCCAGGCCTTGGCCGGGTCGGTCAGAGCGGTTCGGACGATTGCCACCAGCCGGTCGAAGCCCTTCTTCCATGCACTCGCGATCGCGTTGACCAGGTTACGGAAGGGCTCCACCTTCTTGTAGAGAAGAACGAAGATGGCTATGACTGCCAGGATGATCGCTATGACCAGCGCGTTGGCCGCGATGAAGGCCCCGATGGCTCCGATGATCGGTCCGCCGAAGAGAACGGCAAACCAGCGCAGATTGGTGACGACGATCATGATGAGTCTGCCCACGAACTTCATCGCGGCACCCATCTTCATCATGTACGCGATGAACCGGAAGATGGTGCCGAGTACGATGTTGAGCGCACCCAGTACGACCAGGATTGCACCGCTCATGCCGATGAACCGAACGATGTTTTCCTGGGTCTTCGGGTCAAGGTTGCCGAACGCCTGGACCAGCTTGGTGAGAGCCTGGACCCAGCGGCGCATCTCCTCCTGGAATGGACTACCAGCCTTGATCATCAGGGTCTCAATGTTACCCCTCAAGATCTCGATGTCACCGCTGAGGTTGTCGAGCCGTGCGCTGGCCGTCTCAGCTGCGGTGGTCTTGCCCATGGCGGTGTTCATCTCACGGAAGCCCTTGGCTCCCTCACGTGAGAGAATAGCTGCCGCGGAAAGTGCCCTGTTGTTGAAGATCGTCCGCATCTGGAGCACCCGCTCCTTGGCGGTAAGATCCTCGGTGGCCTTACCCAGAATCTCGAAGACTTCGGAGAGAGGCTTCAGGTTGCCTGCTGCGTCGTAGAACCGGTTGGCTCCGGTCTCGGTGATGATGCCGAGTTCCTCGAGAGCCTCGGTGGCGGGTGCGGTGGCACCACCGAACGAGACGATCATCTGCCGCAGCGAGGTGCCAGCGGTGGATCCTCGGATGCCCGCCTTGGCGAGGAGTGAGATTGCCGTCAGAGTGTCCTCGAAGTTCAGCCCGGCGGTGTGGGCGACACCACCTACGTACTTCAGCGAGACCCCGAGGTCGGTGATGTCCGCGATTGACGCGTTGGCTGCGCCGGCCAGAAGGTCCGTGACTGCGACGGCGTCCTTGGCGGACTTGTCAAACTGCTGGATGGTGGAGGTGATGATCTGGCCCGATTCGGCCAACGGGATATCTCCCGCTGCACCGAGATTGGCCATCGCGTCGCCGACTCCGCGCATGATCTGTTCTGCGCTGATGCCAGACTTACCAAGTTCGATGAACCCCTCAGCAATCTCGTCAGCAGAATAGATGGTGTCTGTAGCCAGCTGCAGAGTGAAGTCGCTGAGTTGCTTCATCTTCTTCGAGTTGGTGTCGGACACCGCAGCGAAGAAGTCCATCTTCCGCTCGAACTCAGCAGCAGCCTGGACGACCTTGGCGAAGGCGTAGACCATCACCCCACCGGCGACCCCCATCGTCTTGCCCGCCTGCACGAAGGAGTCGCCGGTACCCCGTAGGGTGTATACGGTCCTGGCGTTCTGGGCCCGAAGGGTGGCATACGCAGCCACAGCCTGGCGGATGTCCATGCGGACTGAACCTCGGATGGTACCAAGGTCCGCTGCCATGGTCTTACTCCCCTCAGGTGAACATCAGGGCCGGGTCTGCGTAACCCGAGCCTTTTTGCTTGTCCTGGCCAAAGACCGAGTTCATCAGTCGATCCCTAGCCATCTTGGCTCGTCTTTCCTCCTTGCCGGGTCGACCAGACCCAGCATCCTCAAGCATGCCCTCCAGAGCAAGCCCGAAGTAGATCACTGCCTCATCTACACAGTACGCGATGTAGCTGTCACTTTCGAGACCCAGCAGGACGCTTGGCCTTTCGCTTACCGCCTTTGCCTTTTGCCACAGCATCCATGTCTGCTCTGGCTTCGCGACGAAAGGTGGCAACATCCTCCGTACCACCGATGCACCAGTTGAAGATGAACATCTTGTCCTCGGAGTCAATCTCGTCGACGTAGAGCTTGTCGTCGTCCATGAGCTCCGCCACCAGCTGGGCGTACTCGACGTCGTAGTCCTCGTCATCCTCGTCGAGGTCCTCGAGATCCTCGTCGGAGGGCACCGGCATGGGGTGGACCTCAGGTTGCACGAAGCAGGAGATGACGACGTTGTTGACCATCTCGAACATGTCCTTGACCGCGTCGAGGTCGAGCTCGCCCTCGTCAATGCCGACCATCTTCGCGACGTCGGCCTTCTGGCCCTTCTTCAGAGCCTCCGACACGATCTCCATCAGAGGGTTGTGCACGTTGCCTGACAGCACCATGGCCTGGAGATCGACCCGCTTGAGCATCGCCACCATGCCCGAGGGGAGCTCCTTGAGCTGGCCCTTCGCCCGCTGCTTGAACGCAGCAACGTCGGAGACAACGAGGTTCTCGGTCCCGTTGTTCTCCGACGCCTTGGTCTCTTCTTCGGCCCTCTTGGCCGGGTTTCCACTCTTTCCCATTGCTAGGCCCTCCTGGGGGTCTGGTTGTTGTTGTTGGTTGTTCTCTTCAGTTGTTGTTCCCTCGAGCATGTATCGGGATATCGTCATATCGTATCGTTCGTGATTCACCCCTATAGGGTGATATCAACGATAACGACATAAACGATAATCTCCCGTCATGCCCGATGCTTTTGCTCGTCGCCGTTCTGGGACCCGATTGCCCGGAGAATGCGTTCGACATCCTCCTTGTCAGCTCCACCATCCGCGTTGAAGAACTTCTTCTGCCCGACGAGACTGGCTATCAGGACCGCCTGCACTGCCAGTTGCAGGAACTCCGACTGCCAGTTCTCAAAGGTCGAGGTGAAGAACTGTGGCCAAAAGTCAGACCAGAGGAACTTCTCCCCATGATCGTGGGCGTTGTCGGCGACCTCCTTGACCTGCGCGATGAGCTGCCCAAGCCACGACCCCAAAAACAGCAGGGCAAGGATCCAGACGGCGCCCCATCGTCTCATGTGGCTCATGGCCGCCGGCTTCCCCGAATCACCCAGAGAAGTACGCCGGCTGCCACGAGAAGTACCAGGATGAGAAGAAACCACCTCATCTCATCGCCTCCTCGAGCTGCGACGGACGTGAGCCGCCTGGGTGTAGACCGGAGTGGTTCGACCGCTCCAGGCCCTGTTCTGCAGTCTGCCCCTCTTCCTTGGCATGGTTCCTCCTTGGTAGAAGATGGATGGGTGGACGATCAGGAGACGGCGATCGCGGTCTCGTTCTGGACGAAGTCGTAGAGCTTGCCCTCGTCGGCGGTCACGGTCGAGGGGAAGCCTCGGCCCGACGCGCTGAGCAGCTGGAAGGCGCCCTGCGCCCACTCGCCCTCGAGCGAGCCAGTAGCCTTGGCCTTGAACACGAGGCCGTGGACGTCCCCGCCGCTGTCGGAGATGGCCTGGCCCTCGACCTTGAAGTAGGGCCGGCTGTCGGTGGCGAGCTTCGAGAAGACCTTCTTCATCGCCGGCGTGGTGCCCGACTCGGTGATCGTTCCACCAGCCATGAGCTTGAACGCGGAGAAGGGGAGACCACCGGACTCAAGCTCCCATTCCACCGAGGGGCCAGAGCCGTGCGAGGCAGCCGTCGTGTCGTCGCCCTGCAGGTCCTCGAAGTCCTCCGTGTCGCTGAAGGAGAACGTCCGGGAGACCGGGAGGTCGATGCTTGTCGGTTCGTACTCCGTCGCCGCCTGGGTGGTGAAGCCCGTCAGGTGGACGTCACGCAGACCGAACGGAAGCGGGTGTGTGTCGAGAGGCATTGCCACTCCTTCTGTTTCTCGGTTCGGCGAAGACCTTGGTCCCCACCACTTGTCCTGTCTTGGTGTCGATGGTGTGGAGGATTACCATGCCTTTGGCGTATCCGCAAGACCGCCTCTTGCACTTCACCTCGAGCCACCGATCGTCGGTCAGTCGGCCGTAGAGTGTGCCCTCGCACCTCAGGTCCACCGTGCCCATCATCCTCACCGCTTCCCTAATCGATGCGAGTTCTTGAATGGTCGCGTGATGCGAGTCAATGGTGCCTAATCGATCAGGAAGCTTTCCCTGCTTCTCTCAGGCATGCTCAATGCGCGTCATGCGATCATGACGAGCGAGTGCTCGACCTGTTCCCAGCCGCGGCCTTCTTTGCCGTCGACCTGCGGGTCGTCGTACCTCCCCCCGTCGTTCCTGCGCCGGCGCCGGCGGTGTCGGTGTCGGTCTGGTCCCCGCGGGAGTCAGCGTCACCGAGGTCAGGCTCGTCGCCCTCCTCGGAGCCACTCTTGGCGGAGGACTGCTTGACCTCGTTGCCCTCCTCGTCGACCTCGACGAAGCTGTGTGCGTAGAAGATGCTCTCGTCACGGTCGGTGGACGTGAGAGCCTGCGCCGCGTCTTCGCTGACCTCGGTGGGTTCCCCCCTGGCGAAGGTGACCTTGCCCTGGTCCTCGACCCCGGCCTTCTCGAAGTCCTTCTTCTCGAAGATCTGGAAGTCGGAGGATCCCGTGTACTTGACCTGGCTCATGCTGCTGCTCCTTTGGCGATGATGGCTTGGAATCGGATGTAGCGGAAGATGGTGTTGTACGTCTGGTTGGAAAACTCCCCCGAGGTCTCAAGGTATCGGATGGTGACGAGTTTGGATGGCGGGTGACTTGCTCCGATCAACCTCCTCTTGACGACGGGGATGATGTCCTCGATGAGGTTGTAACTACCTCCTTCGTCGTGGATCCAGACCTGGAAGAACTGCCTCTCCGCCTCATGGTCACCGGCGTCGTCGTCGGCCAGTTGCTCGTTGGTGGCGTTACCAAGGCCATACACCAGAAAGGGCCGACGTGCAAGGATGTTCTCTTGGGATTGGCGAGGCATGATCTGTTCCTGTGCCTGCTCAAGAGTTCCCACACCGATGAGTGGCCAGAGTTCCTGGTCGGTGGTAAGGAGGTCGAAGAGAAAGGCACGCATCAGAAACTCCCGACGCCCATGACGGTAGCCCCAGCGTCCTCGAGAATCTTGGGGCCGAGAGCCTCAAGCGTGGGCATGATGATGGCAAAGCGACCGTCCTGGATAAGCTCCAGCCAATACCCGTGCTCAGCGGTGTGGTAGAGAAGCAGAGTGACCTCGTCCAGTTCGTAGTCAACTTCCGCGGTCAGGCCGTTGCGGGCCTCCCCGGTGATGTCAGACCAGGGAGCGTTCATCTGGGCGTAAGCCTGGACCTCTTGAGCCCCTTCCTCCATGGCCTCTACGACGTTGGTAGCTGCGTTCAACGCCAGGACGTCCAGAACGGGACCGATGCCGTCGAACCAGATGAACCCAGCCCTAGCCATTCTTCAGCCCTCCGAAGTAGTCAACGTGGGCAGCGATGCGTACGTCCTGCTTGATGTCCACAGTCTGAACCTCGAACTTGTCACCCTGCCAGAAGAACCAGTCGTCCTTGGCAATGTTGAGGTTGTATCGACCCAGGATCATGTAGGGCAGGTCCGGTACGTCGCCGATCTCAGTCGCCACCAGGAACTCGGTCATCCGCCGCTTGAACGGGATGAGCGCCATTCGCTGTGGAGTGAGCTCGGTCTCGGGGCCCCACTTCCAGCCTCCACCAGGCACGGCAAGCTTCTCACGGCGGTGTAGGGTGATGGTGACCTCGTCAGCTTTGATCAGAGCTTCGATCTGACGCCGCTCCATGAGAAGCTGCACCGGGCTCATCACCATTCCACACCCGGCCTCGTGAGTCGACCGATCCGGGTGCGTCCCTCCGTCGGACCCCCCGACGAACGCAGGTAGAGTTTCACCATGTCATTCGCGTTGTCCAGAAGCTGCGAGAACTTCTTCTGGGAGTTGCCCTCGGTGGTGTCGACCAGGTTGGCGAGCTTGGCAGCCTTCTCCCGCCATGCCTCGTACGCGGCACGTTCGACGTCGTCGCTCTGGCTGAGGATGTCGTCGATCTCGACGTCAGTAAAGAGGGTGTCAGCCTCCGTACCTCCATCGGGGATCGACTCCCCAACCAGTGCTCTGAGCCGTTCCGCGTTCGTGCGAGGCATGGCGGGAGTCCCTTGTCAGGAGTCGTCGTCGGACGACTGGCTGCTGGTGTCGGGCGTGCCGCCACCGCCGGGGCCGTCACCGGAGCCGGCTGCCTGGGTCTCGTCGTCCCGCTTCAGGAGCTTGGCCACTGCGGCCTTCTTCTTGAGCCCCTTCAGCGACAGCTGCGAGTCTTGGTTCCGACCCTCGTTGCGGCGGGCCACCTCGTGCTTCAGCTGAGGTACGGTCCACTGCGTGTAGGGCTTCTCCGGGTCACCGGGTCCGTCCTTGTCGAGGTTGGCCTCCGCCTTGGCGAGCTTCTTGGCCTGCTCCTTGCGGAGCTCCCGAGCCTTGAGCACGGCCTCGTTGCTGTCGACGGGCTCGTCGTCCTCCACCGAGGTGGAATGTGGCGAGGCACCCTCGTCCAGGGCCTGCTGGTAGTCCTCGACCTGGCGCTGCTGGGCCGGCGACCCGAGGGGGCCGTAGTTGGCCCGGACCGGGTCCTCGAGAGTGGCGTTCTCTCCGACGCCGGGCTGACCCGACTGGAGATTGGCCACGTGCTCGACCTGGGTCTGCGCCTTCTGGTCCTCGAAGTCGATGCCCATGTCTCCCTTGTTCTCGTGGGAGTTGACCATCTTCTCCAGAGCCTGCTCGAGCTCGAACCGGGGGTCAGCGCTGACCTCAGTGCCGTCAGGCATGAGGAACTTGACCATGTCCTTCGTGTCCTTCGTCGCCATGATGTTTTCTCCTTGTCTCTCAGGCGAGTACTGACCCAGCGGATCAGACGTAGATCGCCGGGACGGTGTAGGCCGCGTTGCCAGAGACCTGCATGACGACGCCGGCGCCGCGCTGACGGATTCCCGTTCCGAGGCCCCTCTGGAAGAAGGACTCGATCAGGGGGTAGCCCGCACGGTTTCCGGGAAGGGCCTTCAGCCCACGGTATGCCGGGTTCGAGTGCTCCCGGATTCCGATGGGATTGGTGAGGCCGTCGGGACCGCCCGACGCGAGGCCGACGAGGTAGCCGGCCGGGATGTAGTCGTTCAGCACGACGTGCCAGGGGCCGTAGGTGCCCACCTGGCCGGGAACCCGACCAGCAGGAGCGCCGACGTAACGACCACCACTGCCGTCGGGGATGAAGACTCCACCGCCAGTCCGCGTGTCATCGGGGATGAAGTCCCACGGGGCACCGCTCGCGACTTTCCACGTCCGGATCACGTTGTACTCCTGCGTGTTCACCCAGAGCACCTTCCGGTAGCCCGCCAGCAGCGTGTAGCCGTGGTGGTCGAGCTGGGTCTGCATCCCCTCGACCGACGCCGGGTTCAGAGTAGCTGAGGTGCCCATGCCTTGCGTCGTGACGTAGTGGTTGTGCGTTCCCAGGAAGGTCGTGGTGCCCACCGGCGGCGGAATCTCGCCGTCTCCGTTGTAGAACTTGAACACGGTGACGGGGAGATTGTCGTCGGAGATGCCGGTGGAGTTCAGCGGGTTGAACAGCGTCCGCATGATCCGGTTGAACACCAGACGGTTGTCGGCTTCGAGCGCGGCGTTCACCTGAGCTCGCAGATCGCGGATGTCCGCGTCGGCGATGTACATCCAGGTGAAGCGGACTCCGAGGTCGTAGAAGTCGAAGTCGTAGCCCCGCCAGAAGGTGTTGCCGGGCGAAACCCGGATTGCCTTGGGCAGGCCGTACTCGGTCGCCTTCTCGAAGTCTTCACCGGACGTAGGCACGGTCACCTTCTCGGCGATGTCCGTGACCCGGTAGGTGAGCAGATCCACCAGCTGGTTGCGCTGGCGATTGCGGAGGTTGACGGCAGCATTGACCTCGTTCCAGAAGTCATTGATGTCCGTACCATCCTGCGCCTTGATGATGGCGTCGGCTCGCTCGTTGAAGCCTCGCTCCGCGCCCTGCACGGTCATGGACTTGATCAGCCTCATGACCGAGGGGTGCAGGTCGTCGGCGACGAGCAGGTCGCGCGTGGATGCGATCTTCTGCATCGGATTGTCTCCCATTCTCTCGTCGTCGTCAGCCCTGCACGACGAGGCGGGAGGCCTCGACCGTGTAGCCGACTCGGGTGTTGCCCGCGGCGACGTTGGCGATGAGATCACCGTCGGGCTCGGAAAAGACGGCGGCACCTGCGACGAGGCCCACGACGTCTGCGATCTGGCCTTGGGTCATGATGTCGACGACGTCTCCGACGCGACCACCCATCCAGTTGTTCACGGTCTGGGCCGCCGAGAAGCGACCCGCCGGCACGACGGGGACGTTCTTGATCAGAACCCCCGCGTAGCCAGTCGGTCCCGCGGTTCCAACCACGCATCGGCCGTTGGCGTCCAGAGAGACGCCCTTCGGTCCGAACTCACCATCGACGGTGAAGGTCAGAGCTGCCGCGAGAGGCGCCCGGACGATGCCAATGTGCGGCTCGACCAGGTCGTAGCGTGCACCCATGGTGCGTACTCCTTGTCTCTCGGATCGTGCAGGTCAGGGTGTGGACATCAGAACTCGTTCAAACTGGCGTAACGCTTCTTCAGCGCCTTCTCGTCAGCGGCGTCGTCGTCGCCCTTCCTCCGCTTGGTGCGGGAGCCCGACCGGGTGGTCGAACGGTCGTCGTCGTCGTCGTCCTTCTTGCCTCGGAGCAGGTGCTTCTTCTTGTCGGCCAGAGCCTTGACCGCGTCCTGTACGGAATCCTCGTCGACCTCGATGTCCGAGGGGTCATCCTCGTCCTGATCGATGTCTTCGTCGACCGCCTTGCGGATCTGGTCGGTGAGTGCGTCGGTTGGGTCGATGAAACCCAGGCGGCGAGCTTCGGCGATGATGGCGTCGTCACGTTCCTTGTTGCGGAGGCGAGTGGCCAGCTTCCGATTCCGCTCCCTCTCAGCAGCGAGTTCGGCCTTGGTCTTCTCGTCGTCCTTGGTGGCGGCGTCCTTCTTCTCCCTGCGCTGCTTCTGCTGGGCATCCCGCTCAGCCTTACGTCGCAGTCGCTTCTCCTCGCGGCGAGCTTGGCGTTCCTTCTTCAGCGCCTTTTCGTTCTCCAACGCCTTGGCCTTCCAGTCGACGTCGTCATCATCTTCCTTGTCGTCGTCGTCTTCCTGGTCATCCTCGTCGTCTTCGTCCTCGTCGCCGCTGGGGTCGTCGTCGTCCTTGTCCTCAGCACCCTTCTTGCCCTGGTCATCGTCCTTGTCACCATCGTCATCCCGACCTCGAATGACAAGGTTCTCGAGCCAGTACAACAGTTCACTCTTCATGATGTCCTCAGTTTCTAGCGCCTCTCGCGCCGGTTGCCTAGCATCCCACTAGGGCTTCGCCTGTCGGGCCGGTGTCTGAGTGGCCTCAGTGCCACCGCTCTCGTTGGGTCGTTTTCCATTATTGCTTTGGTTGCCGGATTTGTCAACGTCCTCGTTGTTTCCTCCATTCGCGTTGGTGATCGGCTTCTGTCCAGCCGCTGCCTTTTCCGCGTTCTCCTGAAGCCCGGGAGGGGCAGCAAGTGCATTGATCTTGGAGGCCATCTCCGCCTCTTCCAGGATCGTCTTGTCCTCGTCGGCTGGAATGATGTACCCCAGCTCGGCCATCTTCTCACGGTAGAACTTGCGGCTGATGATCTTGCGGTCGTACATGTTGTTCAGCTCGTTCAGAGTCTCTACCCGGTTCGTGGGGATCTTGGACTTGGCAATGAGGACGTCGACCTCAGGAATCATGGCTCTACGGTCGTAGGCCTCAAACCAGAAACGAAGATCAAACCACATCTGCTGAAGAGTCTCGATCTGCGCGATGTCTCGAGGCTCGATTCGTGCGAGTGTGGGCATGAACTTGATGGCCAGAGCAATACCGGACTGAGCCACCTGCACGTCGATCTGCCCGAGAGCAACGTCAGTCATGCCCGTGGCGGCGTACATCTTGGATTCGAGGTACTTCAGCTGGTCCATCATGGGCTGAATCGATCCCACACCCTCCACCCGGCGGAAGTACGACCCGGCAGGAACCTCCATCACTCCGCCGGGCCAGACCTCCCAATCCGACTCCTGCCCCTTGTCGTCCACCGGGCGGCCGCCGTCAGTCGCGTATACGCCCAGACCCTGAAGCGCCAGAGCCATCTGAGTGTCAGTGGCACCTTGTGAAACCGCCCATTCGAGGAACTCGAGGCCCCTGATCTCCGAGGATCCATAGTCCTGTGACTCCCAGTTGATGTTGTCGAACCAGTAGACGGGGAACTGGGTGATCTGGTCAGGCAGTGGCTCTGGCTCAAGAATGGTCTTGACCCGGGTGGGCTTGGGGCCGTACCACGAACCATTCTCACCCTCTAGCTCGTAGATGGCCTCCTCGCGCCAGATGCGCGTGTCCGTCTCATCATCGTCGGCGTCGAAGGGTCCCTTGGAGTACGTCAGCTTCCTGACCTTCTCAGTGTCGTCTCTGGGGTCCAACCAAAGAGTCACGATGTGGATGCGAATGACCTTGTCGGGGTCGTCCTCATCCCAGACCTTGAACACCTGGCCCGGGTGCAGGGTGTCGATGGAGATTCGACTGCCCTCAGGCTTGTCGGGGTTCGCCGTCACGTGGAAAGCGCTGTCGCCTCGAGTCACCCCGGCCTGCTTGTTGATGTGGAACTTGGAGATGAACTTCTCCCGCTTCAGGAAGTTCTCCAGACTCTTCTGGGCGGGAGACATGGCGCGATCGTCTCGCTTGCCGGCAGACTCCTTGGCGAGATCCTCCGCCGTCTTGGGTTCAACGGGGCCGTCGGCCACCGCCACCAGTTCCAACCCCTTCATCAGGTACTGGGAGGTCGTGTCTACGATGATGCGCGCGTTCGGCACGTAGAGAGGCTGCTCGTTCTCGAGCACACGAATGGAGTACTGGGTCGGGTCGTTCCAGTACATCTGGTCATACTTCTCGTACGACTGGATGCGGGCCTGCTCCTCCTTGGGCCACCACGCCGGGGGCTTACCCAGCATGTTGTCCAGGCTGGACCAGGGCGTGAACATCTTCCTCAGTGCCATGTCAGGCTCTCCTGCTCTTCACTCGAGACTGTCGAGAAGATCGTCGTTCGCTCGTCTTGCCGAGGTGACCCTTGACGAAGCGACTCAAGGCCTCCGGGCCGTGGTTGTCTTTGTCTAGCGGCTGTTCGGGAGCGTTCTTGTTCTCATTCTTGTGTTCAGGCCAGCGCCACCCAGTCCTCATCTCCCAGGCGAGACTGTTGGGCATACCCGTGGCGCCATTCCCCTTGTACTTCGTGCAGCCCTCCTTACTGAAGAGAATCCCGGGTCGGTTCGGAACCTCCCTGGTCTTGATCTTCAGCAGGTTGTTCATGTCACGGATTCGGTCGATGAGTTCGCCACCAGTGTTAGTTCTGATCGGACGACGCAGCTTCCTCTGCACGATAGAGGTATCACTGGGCTCCGCTGGTGGACAGTAGATGATGGCGACCTTCTCCAACAGAGGCCACATCCCCTCACCTTTGTCACGGTTCTCGAGGATCTCCTGGCAGATTTCCTCAGTGTCCATGCCGATCCATCGAGTCTCACCCAGCACGTAGCATTGACCCCAGATGTCCTGCTGGATCCAGATCCAGACCCAGTCATTGGCGTAGCCATAGTCCAACGCGGCGTAGAGAGGCATAGACGGGTCGTACTCCAGACCTTCGACCAGGTGGACATCATCGTCCCACTGGGTCATGACCCGGCCGATCCGCTCCACGAACTGACCACCGTACTGACGATTGAACTCGTCCTCGGTCAGATCGTCTTCAGCCTCGAGAATCTCCGGATCCATCCGGCCCCCGGGAAAGACGATCGTATTGTCCCAGGCAGGCTTCTGAAACGACGTCCATTGGGTCTTGGTCGGGTCCTGCCCCCGCTGGAATGCCCAAAAGAGCAGAGAGGTCTCAGAGGCGAGCTCGGGCACCCCAGTCATGAGCGACCAACCCCGCTTGTCCGACAGAGCAGGTCGAACGTACTCAGTGAAGGTGCGTCGGTGGTGCTTGCCGGCCTCCACCATCAACACGAAGTCAAGACCCTCACCGACCAAGCTGTCAGGGTGCTTCGCCGAGCGGCACTGAAGATCGAAGCCCCACTTGGTGTGGATCCGCATCGACCCTGACTCAACATTGTTCAAGAACTTCGAGCTGACCTGGTCAATGCCCAGCTTCTTGAAGGTGTTGTAGACTACGCGAAACTCCTTCTCGCAGTCGGGGTACTCAGGGCCAATGATCCAGCCCTGCTTCGGTTCACCGAGAAAGTTCTTCACGAACGCCTCACACTCAGCGTCCTTGCCCCCTAACAGAGTCTTACCCCACCGCCGACCATTGGAGAGCGCACGATGGCGGACGTTGTTGTAGTGAATCTCACGCTGACCCCGGTGGGGGTGATACCCCGTTCGCTCGAAGTATGCATCCTTGCGAAAAACCAGGCCCTCCGGGACCTCAACCGCACTCACGAGAGATAGTCCTCCGAGCGGTAGTTCTCGTCGGGTCGCTCTGCCGGGTCATGCTGCGGGAAGTTGCTGTCCACACCGCCCATGAATCCGGGCTCGAGGGGAGCGTCGGGGTCCTGCTCCTGCCCGGTCAGCAGGCCCAGTCGCTTCTTCTCGGTGTTCTCGAGGGTTCGGCCCTCGGGGCCCAGGTCGGTGACTGAGTTGGTCGTGGGCACTTTACCCATGTACTCGGTCTCAGTGTTGATCGGGTCGGGGAGATCCCCCCCGGTTCTTACCGGGCTCATGTGCTTTCCTCTCGCATTGGTTCTGCTCGATGATCGTGACCCTCGCACGAGCGATCCCGCCATCCTGAATCGATCCCTGAGCACTTCCCTCGCGTGCCCTCGATCACTTGATGATCACGAACGCATCACCCTGCTCCGCCAGCAGCGTCTCGAGGTCCTCCCAGTGGAGCTTGAATCGGCCACGAACTCCCCAGTTGTCGCCCCAGGAGTTCATGCCGATCACGCAGCGCTCACTGACGTCGACTCCGATGAGTTCCACCTCATGACCGCCCTCGTTCTCGCCGGTGGCGTGGATGTAGCCGTCTGCGTCAGTCCGCCACATCCCACTCTTCCACCAGATGCCCAGGCCAACCGGCCCAACGTGTGACAGGCTGAGCAGCGTGTCTTGGAGACCAAAGTTCCAGCGATACTCCTCGATCAGGCCGATCTCAAGGAGGTACTTGCACAGCCCCAGACCGCTGGTGCCCTCGTAGTCCGGTGACTCGCCGGGCCACTCGTCACGCCGCTGCACCTCGGGATACCAGGCGAAGGGGTCGTACCTGCTGCGTCGGTAGTACGAGGCCTTGCTGGACAGGGGTGCCGTGTTCAACATGCCTTTGCCGGTGTGGGTCACGCAGGTCGAGGAGTTGCTCTGGTCGTAGGGCCCACCCCGCCTCCACACCCTATCCCTCGGCTTGAGTTGGTCGACCGAAAGAAGTCCCCGGGCGGGGTACATCTTGGACTTCTCGTCGTGGGCGATCAGCGACCTCCCCATGCCCGGAAGGGTCGGTATGACCTGGAGTCGTTCCGTCACTTCGTCACCTTCTTCAGTCTCGCCGTTCCTCGACGGCCCTGGTGGTCACTGTTTCGTCCTGGCAGAAGCTCGCCGTCCTCGTCGTCGATGTCCCACTTCCACTTCTTGCCGTTGATCAGCATGACCTGGTCAATCGAGCGTTCCTTGGTCAGGAAGTAGATGGTGCGGTTGGCGATTTTCCTCGGATACTCCTCCGAGTCGTTGCCCCCCGCCAGCTGGGCGTTGTAGTCGCCGAGGTTGACGATCGGCATGTTGGGGTGGTCCTTGATGAACTGCCTCAGGAACGGCAGCTCGACCTCGTCACGTGACTCGCGCCAGATCTGCTGGCGCAGCTTCTTGTCGTGCTTGTCCTTGCGCCACGCGCCAGCGATGTAGTGCTTGTTGGTGACCAGGATGTGGGCGCCACTGGGGATATGCTCCAGTACCACCCAGGTGAAGTACTTCCGATGGCTGATCGCGGCGTTGGCCGGACTGAGCAGCAGAGCATCGCCGTCGGTGGCCTTGAACATCTCCTTGCGGTAGGAGATGGGTGACTCGTAGCCTCCCTGCCTCCGCATGCCGGCGAAAAAGTGCCCCCAGACCTTGGGGTCCAGCGACATGACTGCGTCGTCATATCGTGGAATACCAATCTCCTGCCATCCCACGACGTGGGCCTGGCTGGCGGTGAGCACGACGTCCTCCACGACGTCGAACTGGGGCATGAGCGGCAGAGCCTTGACGTTCTGGGAAACGAACCTCAACTTGCCCGTCCTGGTGGGCTCGGGGGGTTCCTTCTCGATCTCCGGAATACGGAACTCCCTCACCCTGAGTCCGTCCCGCATGGTGTTGATGTCCACCCTGCCGAAGCCCGGCACTTGATCGGGAACACCCAGCTGTCCGTTGCTGAACTGCCAGATGTCCCAGCGTCGCCAGGGCTCTGCCGCGACTGGGGGTGTGTTGCTGTCGTTGTAGCGAGGCTGCCACAACAGACAACCGAAGTCACTGTCGAGGTCGAATGGTGTGTAGATGAGCGGCTTCACGTGGACGACCCGCTGGATCTGGGCGACCCAGTTGGCGATCCACCTCGTCAACTCCGCCCGAGACATGCGGGCGTCGTTCACCTCGATGTCGAGCGCCGGCACCAGGTCGCCAGGCTGTGGCTGGGCCACCTGCAGAAAGAACTTGGCCTCCAGCGAGGCGTCACCATTCTCCGGGCGGGCGAAGTGGTAGGCCCCGAACGGAATCCCCGCCTTCTGGGCCTCACGACGACGTTGCACGTACTTGGCATCTCTGAAGCTCGCCCCCTCGGTCGCCTTGTGGTACCAGAAGTCGACCCCGGCCTTCTTCGCTGAGGCCAGGTTGTGCTCGCCACTCTGGTGGTGGCTAGTGTCGACTCCATCGATCCTGCGTGGCTTAGTAGCCATGTTCACCCTCCTTCTTGGGTCTGTGCCGGGGAAGATGGGGGCGTGCGGCCATCTCCCCCGGCTTTCACCCGGGTGCTCTGCGCGCTGGCCGTGCGGCACTCGTCGGGTGTGGAACGCCGAAGCTACTGGCCGGGCGAGGTGCAGCGACTTCGGCGAACTATTCAGTTGTGCATGCTGGGCCCTCTCTGCTGGGATGAGGACGCGCAGCAGAGAGGGCTAAAACCAGGTGCCCTTCGCGGTTCCATCCTCGAAGAGCGTCACCACCAGACTCTGAAACTCGGGTGGCTTATTGTCCATGTCAAACCTCGAGGGCCCCAGA
>Ga0307415_100000217_pt1 | contig 25242 bp, 28 predicted proteins | sample DK1Cmetagenome_FD_204524 | JGI IMG/M metagenome (GOLD analysis project Ga0307415, IMG submission 204524) | Maize rhizosphere microbial communities from greenhouse at UC Davis, California, United States - DK15-C-2 | ecosystem: Host-associated > Plants > Roots > Rhizosphere > Soil | place: USA... | reverse complement strand
GAGCGGAGATACTGGAGCGCATGAAACCGCTGCTTGCCGTCGACGGCGACAACCTGGCCCACCGCGCCTGGCACGCTCTCCCGAAGTCCATCAAGGGCGCGGATGGGCAGCCGGACAACGCCGTCGTGGGCTTCATGAACATGCTGCTCCGCGTCTGGGAGGCCGAGCGGCCGCGTGCCGTTTTTGCCGCTTTCGACACGGTTGGCGTGTCCACGTACCGAAACGAGCTCCTTCCTCAATACCAAGCGGGGCGCGATTTCCCCAAGGAGCTCACGGACCAGCTCGACCGGCTGCCGGAGCTCGTCGAAGCGCTCGGCTTCGCGTGGGCCAAGGGAGCCGGCTACGAGGCGGACGACTTCCTCGCGGCCGCGGTAGTCGCCGAGGAGGGGCGCGGGGGCACGGCTCTCGTCCTCACCAACGATCGCGACCTCTTCCAGCTCGCAAGCCCGAAGACGACCGTCCTACAGCCGCGCAGGGGCGTGAGCGAGCTCGATCGCGTCGGGCCTGACGAGGTGCGTGAGCGTTACGGCGTCGACCCCGAGCAGGTACCGGATTTCGTCGCCCTACGCGGAGACCCATCCGACCGGATCCCCGGCGCCCCGGGGGTCGGGCCGGGCCGTGCAGCAGCTGTGCTGAAGAAGTACGGCTCGCTCGATGCGGCGCTCCAGGATGGCGGCTTCCCGACGATCGCGGACGATCTGCGCACGTATCTCCGAATGACGCGCTTGCAGTACGAGGCTCCGGTGCCGGATCTTCCCGACGCGCAGCCGACCTGGGAGCGAGCGGCGGAGCTCGTCGAGCGCTGGGGCCACAACGCCCTCGGTAAGCGTTTGCGCGATCGGGCAAGTTAGAACCGTGGCCCGCGTTGCGCTCGTGACCGGAGCGAACACCGGCATCGGCTGGGCGATTGCTCAACGCCTCCAGCAGGACGGATATGCGCTCGCGTTCCACACCCGCGACCAGAAGGACGAGTCCCGGGCGCGGTTCGAGCAACTGTCGGTGCGCGGCACGGCCCAGTGGGTCGTCGGGGACCTGTCCACGGACGACATCGGCGAGCGGCTCGTCTCGGAGGCGGTGGACAGCCTCGGCAGGCTCGACGTGCTCGTCAACAACGCGGGGTTCACGTTGGCGAAGCCGGCGCTCGAGTTCGGTCCCGAGGATTTCGACCGCTTGTTCGCTGTCGACGTTCGCGGCGCGTTCCTCCTCTCGATCGCTGCCGCGAGGCACATGAAGGAGAGTGGCGGGGGCGTGATCGTGAGCATCACGAGCGTCCACGAGTTCGTCCCGCGGCCGGGCTTCGCGCTCTATGCTCCGGCGAAGGCCGCGCTCGGAATGATCACCCGCTCGCTCGCGCTCGAGCTCGCCAAGCACAAGATCCGCGTCGTCTCGGTTGCGCCCGGCGCGATCGCAACCGAGCGGAACAAAGAAGCTGACGCGCTGACGGCCGAGATTCCGCTGGGCCGCGCGGGCAACCCCGAGGAGGTCGCCGCGCTCGTCTCCTTCCTCGTGAGCGACGAGGCCTCCTATGTCACGGGCACAAGCATGCTCATCGACGGGGGCATGGCCGAGCAGGTCGTGACCAAGCCGGCGACGTGATTCCGCTCATCAGCCACGCAGACTTCGCGCGGCTGCACCCCACGGGCGACCACCCCGAGCGGCAAGAGCGCATTCGCGTCCTCCATCAGGCCTTTCCCGACTTCGAAGAGCCGCGGCGAGCGAGCGAGGCCGAGCTCGCGTACTGCCACGATCCCGACTACATCCGCCTCATCCGGGAGACGTCGGAGAGCGGCCGAACCGTCAATCTCGATGAGGACACCATCTGCACGCCGTCCTCGTACGAGACCGCGCGGCTCGCGGCGGGCGCGGCGATCACAGCCGTCGAGCGCGGCGGGTTCGCACTCGTCCGGCCTCCCGGCCACCACGCCCTACCCGGACGCGCGATGGGCTTCTGCCTCTTCGCGAACGTCGCCGTTGCGGCCCGCTGGGCCCAGATCGAGCTCGTTGCCGAGCGCCTCGCCATTGTCGACTGGGACGTGCATCACGGCAACGGCACGCAGGACATCTTCTGGAGCGACCCTTCCGTCCTCTTCGTTTCGTTCCATCAATGGCCCTTCTGGCCGGGCTCTGGAGGGCCGGGAGAGGGCAACGAGACGACGATCAACGTACCGCTGGGCGCGGGCTCCGGAGACGATCAGTACGTTGCGGCGATGGAAGAGATCGTGGAGCCGGCGATCGGCGCCTTCGAGCCCGACCTCCTCCTCGTGTCGGCGGGATTCGACGCCGGGGCGGGCGACCTGCTCGGCGGAATGCAACTGACGGAGGCCGGCTTCGCCGAACTTGCCCGCCGGGCCAGCGGGCTCTGCGAGCGCGTCGCTCTCGTCCTGGAGGGCGGCTATACGCTCGAGACCTTGCCCGGCTTCGTAGGCGCAGTCGCCCGAGAGTTTTGATGAGGGTCCGGCCCCCGGTCCAGGCCGACGCGCAGGCGGTGACCGATCTCGTCGTCGCGTTCGACGTCGACGAATTCGGTGCCCCAGACTTCGAGCTCGACGACCTCCTCGCGGATTGGGGCAGCCCCGGCTTCGACCTCGAGCGGGATGCGTGGGTCGCGGAAGCTCCCGAGGGAGCTCTCGCGGGCTACGCGCTGCTCCGCTTCGACGGGGACGCCGACGTGTTCGTGCACCCAGAGCACCGCGGGCGAGGGATCGGCTCGATGTTGCTCGAGCGCGTCGAGCGCCGGGCGCTTGAGCGCGCGGCGCCCGGGACGACGATCGTCCTCGGCCAGGCTTTGAGCACGGCCAACCAGTCGGGCCGCGAGCTGCTCCGGCGGGCCGGCTATCGCTCCATGCGCACGTACTGGCGCATGGTGCTACCGCTGGACAAGCCGCCTCCGGAACCCGAGTGGCCTGAGGGAATCACGGTGCGCACGTTCGACCCCGAGCGCGATGCCGAAGCCGTGTACGGGGTGATCGCGCGCTCCTTTGCGGACAACCAGCGCGGTCGGCCGTTCGAGCCGTTCGAACAGTGGGAGGCTCACAACATCAAGCGCGGCGCGTTCGACCCCACTCTCTGGTTCCTCGCCTTCGCCGGGGACGAGCTGGCGGGGTGCATCGTTTGCCCGGACTACGAAAGCGAGGGCTGGGTTCGCCAGCTCGCCGTCGCCCGCGGCTGGCGTGGGCGGGGGCTCGGCCTCGCCCTCCTCCACCAGGCGTTTGTCGAGTTCCACCGCCGGGGCCGCCCCCACGTCGCGCTCGCCGTCGATTCTTGGAATCGGACAGGTGCCAAGCGCTTCTACGAGCGCGCCGGCATGCGGGTCACTCGCGAGCACACGCGTTTCGAGAAGGAGCTGAGGGCTCACCTCTGACGTTGTCGTTACTCGTGCGCGGGGTAGGAGCCAAAGACCCGTAGCTCACGCGTGAGGCCGGCGACCTCGGCGAGGGTCTCCGCGACGACAGCATCCAGGGGATGACCCGCGAGGACAGCGTCGAAGCGATAGCGCCACGGCGTCTGCGGGATCGGGCGTGAGACGAGCTGCACCATGTCGAGCGAGTGGCGGCCGAAGGGCTCGATCGCCCGGTGCAACGCTCCCGGCTTGTGGTCGGTGATGAACGAGAACGCAGTCCGCCACGCCTCGCTCTCCCGGTCGAGCCGCGTGTACGGGGCCACCGACACGAAGCGCGTGTAGGCCTCCGGGTGGTCGCCGACGTCGCCGGCGATGACGACGAGGTCGTAGGCCTGAGCCGCCCGCTCGCTGGCGATCGCCACCTCGTGCGGATCGCCGTGCTCGGCGACCTGGTGCGCGGCATCGGCGGTCGTGGCAGCCGCGATCGCGGTTGCCCAGGGCATTGCGGCGAGGAGCCGCCGGCACTGGTCGAGCGCGGCTGGATGCGAGCGGACGACACGAATGTCCTCGACAGCGATCTCGGCCGGCCCGACCAGGCAGTGCCGGATCGGGAGGATCGTTTCCGCGGTGATGGAGAGCGGCGAGTCGTAGAGGAGGTCGTGCGTCTCGGCGACGGGGCCGGTGAGGGAGCTTTCGATCGGGAGGACGCCGAAGGCGACGGAGCCGTCCGAAGCCGCCTCCACGACAGCCGTGAAGCTCGGGAGCGGGACGAGGTCGGCCCCGTCCGGGAAGAGCCGGTCGCAGGCGGCCGCGGAGTGCGCCCCGTCGCGGCCGGGGTAGGCCACGTTCACTGCCATTCAAGGAAATTAGCGCAGTTCGGCCGGAAGCCTGAAAAAGACATCTTCGCGGGCGATCTCGACCTCTTCACGCTCGGTGAAACCGAGCTCGGCGAGGCGACCGAAGACGCGATCGACGAGCAGGTCCGGAGAGGAGGCGCCCGCGGTCAAGCCGACGGCTTCATGCCCCTCCAACCAGGCCGAGTCGAGATCGTCCTCGTCGTCGATCAGGTGAGCCTCCGCGCCGACCGAGTGGGCGACCTCGACGAGCCGGTTCGCGTTCGAGCTCGTTCGCGAGCCGACGACGAGAACGAGCGTCGCCTCCTCGCAGATCTTCTTCACCGCGTCCTGGCGGTTCTGCGTCGCGTAACAGATGTCCGCGGAAGGCGGCCCAACCAGGTCGGGGAAGCGGTCGCGGAGGGCGTCCACGACATCGGCCGTGTCGTCGAGCGACAGCGTCGTCTGTGTCAGGTACGCGAGCTGCTCGCCGTTCTCGAGCTCGAGGTTCCGCGCGTCCTCCGCTGTCTCCACGAGCACCATCGCCTCGGGCGCCTCGCCCATCGTCCCCTCGACCTCGACATGCCCAGCGTGCCCGACGAGGGCGATCTTGAGACCGCGGCCCGCGTAGCGGCGCGCCTCGGCGTGCACCTTCGAGACCAGCGGGCAAACCGCGTCCACGACCTTCAAGCCGCGCTCGGCGCACCGCGCGTACACCTGAGGAGCCACGCCATGGGCCGAGAGAACTACCAGAGCGCCCTCTGGTACGTCGGCCTCGGAGTCGACGAAGACGGCGCCGCGAGCCTCGAGGTCTCGGACGACATGGACGTTGTGCACGATCTCGTGCCGCACGTAGACCGGCGGGCCGTGCTGCTCGAGCAGCTTCTCGACGATGTCGATGGCGCGGACGACGCCGGCGCAGAAGCTCCGCGGGGCTGCGACGAGGACGCGCTTGCTCACGAGAGCGCCTTCGCGGCTCGCTGGAGCGAGGTTCGGGCCCTCTGGGCGCCCACGAGTGCCCGTACCGTCCTGATTGGCTCGACGACGACTGAACGCGCGACGACCTTCCAGTCGGTCGAACCGTCCGGCTTCACCGCGGTCGCCAGACCTCCGAGGGGGCGACCTGGCGAATCCGAGACGGCGCGCACCGTGCCCGCGAGCCGGCCGGTGGCCGCGAGCTTCCCGCTTTCCATGTCCACAGCGACCGCTCCGGTCCGATCGGCGAGCTGACGGCGTTCCTCGGGGTCGTCGATCACACGATCAGTTGAGCAGATCACGGCCTGTCGGGCTCCATCGACCTCGATCGCCTCGCCCTCCCAGAGCTTCTCGCCCGTTTCGGAGACGATTCGCGTGGCCGTCAGGAGCGCGCCCCGCTCGAGGTCGGGCACCAGGCCGCCGGCGAAGCCGAAGCTGACGAGCCGCCCTTCGGGAAGGGGCAGGGCGACCCCGAGCCCGACGCGAGCCGCCCTGGCTCCGGCCTTCCGCGCCACGTTCTCCTCGACGGCGAGTGCGCAGGCGAGGGTTGGCTTTAGCGAAGAGTCCACGCGAGGCTCCGTACGGTCTCCTTCACGCTCGAGGTCGTCGCGATCGTCGCGGCGGGCTCGAAGCCGGAGTGGATGCCGCAGTGCTCGCAGCGGTGGTCGTTCCCTGGCCCGTAGCGCTCCCACTCGATGCCGTCGAGGAGAGCCTCATAGGTGGGGAAGATCCCGTCCGTCAGCAGGTAGCACGGGCCTTTCCAGCCGTACGGATTGCGCGTCACCGAGCCCCACGGCGCGCACGGCAGCTTGCGGTCGCCCGTGAGGAAGTCCTGGTAGACCGGGCTCGCCAGCCACCTGTAGCCGTTTTGCCGCGTGGCGAAGCGGATCTTCCTGAACTTCTCCTCGTGCTCGGCGCGCGTCATCGTCAGGGTCGGATCGATCTGCGAGTACTGGTAGCCGGGCGCGACGAGCATCCCGTCGATCCCGACCTCGTTCGTCAGGTAGCCCATCATCTCGATGACGTCGTCGACGTTCGTCTCCTTGAAGAGCGTCGTGTTCGTCGTTACCCGGAAGCCGTTTTCGCGCGCAGTCTTGATCGCGTTGACGGCCACGTCCCACAGACCCGGGTAGTCGCAGATGTAGTCGTGGATCTCCTGCATGCCGTCCAAGTGGACGACGAAGGTGAGCCGCGGATTCGGCTCGAAGCCGTCGAGCATGTCGACGAGACGGAGCGCGTTCGTGCAGAGCTGGACGTTCCGCTTCATGTCCAGGAAGCCGGCGACGACATCCTCGATTCCCTTGAAGATGAGCGGCTCGCCGCCGCAGATCGAGATCACCGGCGCGGGACACTCCGCGGCCGAGTGCAGGCACTCCTCGACGGTGAGACGAGCCTTGTTCGACTCGTACTCGCGAATCTTCCCGCAGCCGATGCACGCGATGTTGCAGCCCAGGGTCGGCTCGAGCATGATCACGAGCGGGTAGCGGTCGTTCTTCTTCTGGGACGCGACGTAGCGACCGATCTGGACGGTGCTGCGAAGCGGGAACTTCATTCCTCTCCCCTTCCGTCGACGTGCAGGGCTTCGGCGACCGCAAGCGCCAGTGCCGGCTCTACCGGGCCGGGTGTGTACCCGAGTCTAACCCGAGCCTTCTCCCAGGTGAAATACATGGGTAACCGGGCCAATTTCACCTCATCCGGGTTCGCGAGTCCGGCCTTGCCGGCAACCTGCGCAACAGCATACGGAACGCGGATGCGCGGACGCGGGCGGCCCGCCAGGTCGGCGATCGCGGCGAAGAGCTCCTCCAGGGGAAGGTCGGCGCCGCCGAGCAGATAACGCTCGCCGGGCTGACCGTGCTCGAGTGCGAGCGCATGCCCGCGGGCGACATCGCGAACGTCCACGACGTTCAGCCCCGTGGTGGCCAAGAAGCCTTGGATTCTGCCGGTCGCGACCCTGGCGATCATGCGGCCCGTGGGCGTCGGCTTATGGTCGCCCGCTCCGATCGGCGTCGTGGGGTTGACGACGACCGCGCCCACAGCGCGGGCAAGCCGCTCCGCTGCGAGCTTCGTTCGCTTGTACGGCACCGTCAGCTCCCGGGCGGGCGCTTCGTCCTCCTCGGTCGCGGGGCGACCGGGCACCGGCCCGCAGGTCCCGGCCGTGCTCGTGAAGAGAAACCGCCGCACCTCCTTTCGCTGCGCAGCCTCGAGGAGATTGCGGGTTCCCTCGACGTTGACGCGCTCGATCTCGGCCGGTGACGCCTCGTAGCTGTAGAGCGCGGCCACGTGAACGACCGCCTCGCAGCCCTCGACCGCGCGCTCGAGCGCGCCCGAGTCGAGCAGGTCGACCCGCTCGTCCCGCACGTCCGCGCCCCGCTCGCGGAGCTCGCGGGCGACGTGGCTCCCGACGAAGCCCGTCGCACCGCTCACGTAGACCTTCATGCGAGCGCGGCTTTGAGGCGGCCGAGCGCCATCACCGGCCAGTACGTGCGGTAGAGGTGGTAGTTGATGAGGAAATCGCGCGGGAAGCCGGTGCCGGTGAAATGGGGCTCGTCCCAGTCGCCGTCCTCGCGCTGGGCTTCGGACAGGTAGACCAGGGCCCGGCCCGCCGCCTCCGAGCCCGCCTCGCCGGCGGCGACCAGGCCGAGAAGCGCCCACGCCGTCTGCGAAGGGGTCGAGACTCCCCGGCCTCGCCACGCTTCGCCGGCTTCGCCCTCGTCGTAGCTGCGGCAGTCCTCGCCGAAGCCGCCGTCCTCGTTCTGGACCGACCGGAGCCAGGCCACCGCGCGGCGCATGACAGGGTGCGCGGGCTCGAAGCCGGCCGCCTCGAGTGCGGGGAGGGCGGCTCCAGTCCCGTAGAGGTAATTGACGCCCCAACGGCCGAACCACGCGCCGTCCGGCTTTTGCTCGCGCAGGAGGTACTCCACTCCGCGCCGGGCTGCCTCCTCGTAGCCCGGCTCCTTGGCAAGCAGCTCGACCGCATGGGCAGAGACGTCGACGCTCGGCGGGTCGATGACGGCGCCGAAGTCGAAGAAGGGAATGTCGTAGAGCCAGTACGCGTCGTTGTCCTTGTCGAAGGCGCCCCAACCCCCGTTGCGGCACTGCATCGCCTGGATCCAGCGGCAGGCGCGCTCGACGGCCGCCCTCCCCATGCCGAGCTCGTTGAGGCCGATGCCGACGACCGCCGCGTCGTCGATGTCCGGGTAGAGGTCGTTGTCGTACTCGAAGGACCAGCCGCCGGGCTCGACCCCCGGCAGCCGAACGGCCCAGTCGCCTCGAGCGCGAACTTCCTCCTGGAGCATCCACTGGCCTGCCTTGACGAGCGCCGGCTCGTCGGCGGCGACGCCCGCAGTGCGCAAGGCAATGACGGCGAGACAGGTGTCCCAGACGGGAGACTGGCACGCCTCGGGCCGGATTCGCTCGCCCTCGTCGACCAAGAACCGCTTCCAGCCGTCGATGCCTCGACGAAGGTAGGGCGAATCCGGCCCATGGCCGCGGCAGGCGAGCGCGATCAGCGCCCAGACCCACGGCGGCTGGATCCCTCCCCAGGAGCCGTCGAGCTCCTGGCGGTCGATGAGCCAGCGCTCTGCATACGCGAGCGCGCGCTCGCGGCCGGGCTGCACCGACTGGCCGTTGTACCAGCGCAAGAAGGAATCCGCGAGGTTCCAGACGCTGGGGCGGCGCGGGACAGGACCCAGGTCGAGCTCGCGGCAAAGGCGCTCTTCGGGGAGGTGCTTCACCGGTCGGTAGTGCATGACGATCGAGAGAGCAACGACCGTCTGTCTTGCCCAGCAGCCGAAGTCGTAGACCGAGAATGGGAGCTGCGGCCGAAGGAGCACGAATTCCGGTGGGATGGCCTGCACTTCGTCCCAGGGCCAGAGATCGAAGAGCGCGAGCCAGATGCGCGTGAAGACGCGAGCGGCGCCGATGCCGCCCTGCGCCTCGACGTAACTGCGGGCTCCGGCGAGGCGAGGATCGTCGGCGGCGAGGCCGGCCATGCGAAGAGCTGAGTAGGCCTCGACCGTCGCGGCCAGATCGGGCTCGCCTCCCCAGTAGATCGACCAGGTGCCGTCTGCGTTCTGGCGGGCGAGCAGCTCGTTGGCACAGCCGCGCAAGGTGCCTTCGTCGGCCAGGCCCAGGAACGTCGTCCAGAAGATGTGCTGGGCGGTCATGGTCACGTTCGACTCGAGCTCCGCGACCCACCAGCCGCCCGGCTTCTGAAGGAAGAGCAGGCGCTCGACAGCCGCGTCGAGTGCGCGGTCGAGGTCGGCGCCGACGGTGACGCTCATAGGCCGGCCTCAGGCCTATGAGCGTCTGGAGGGGGTGTGAGGGAACCGGGAGGTTCCCCCACTACAAAGAAGGGGGCCCGGGGGGGAAACATGGTTTCCCCCCCGGGAGCGAGCCGAAGGCGAGCGACGCTCATGCAGCTACCTTCAATGAGGCGGGTGGAAAGACGCAAGCCGCCTCGTGGCCGCTCCGGACGGCGCTTTCCATGGTGGCGGGCCAGCCGGTGTCGGTCCACGCACCTGCGCGGGCGACGTTCGGGCGGCTCGTCGCGAAGCCGGGCCTGAGCTTGGCGGTGCCGGGCCTGGCGGCAAACGTTGCCGCAGGCTCTCGGCTGACCCTCGACCAGAGGAGCTCGGCCTGGCCGAGTCTGGACGTCACCTCGCTTGCGATCAGCTCCACAAGCTTCTTTCCGCGCACTTCGAGCAGCTCGGGGGCACCACTCGAGACCACGGTCAGGTACTGGCCTCGCTCGGGCTCGTGCCCCGTGAGACGGCCCCTGTCGAAGACCCAGTGAGCCCGGCTGCCGAGCAGCGCGGCAAGGTCGTGCTGGAGCAGGCGACGATCGAAGAGGAGATGGAGGCTTACGATGGGCGAGTCTTCCAAGGCCGGCGCCGGCTCACCCAGGAGGCGGGCACTCTCCGCAGACGGAACCGCTAGGACGAAGGCATCTGCGTGGACTCGCTCTCCGTCCGCGAGGAGGGCCGCGTCCTGCTCCAGCTCGACCACCCGCGCGTTCATCCGCACGAGCGCACCGCGTTCGGCCAGCACGCGTCCCGCAGCCTCGCCATGCATGTCGCCGAGCGGTCGACGCGGCAGGACGAGATCGCTCGCGCCCCGGTCTGCAAGCAGCGCGGTCTGGACGGTGAACAGCGCGAGCCCGGCGCTCACTTCCTCGCTCGGGAGGTTGAGCGCCGGCCGCATGAAGACATCCCAGAAACGGTCGATGGCCGCCTCCGACTGGCCCAGCCGGCGCAGGAGCGCGGCGAAGCTCTCGCCGTCGTGGTCCTCCGGCGCCAGCGACCCCAGTCGGCGCGCGACGCGGGCGATCGCCAGGCGGTCGCGGAGCGGCACGTGCCGGTAGCGCAGGAGAGCCAGCGGCCCGGCACCGATGAAGGCCACGGAGCCATCCTCGGCGATGACGGGGAGAGCAAGACGCCGCCGCTCCACCGAGCTTCCCTGGCCGATGCGCTCCAGGAAGTCCAGATAGGCATCACAGCAGCCGAGCGCGATGTGCTGGCCGTTGTCCGGCGGAGGATCCGGATCTCCCTCGCGCTCGGGCAGCGTCTGCACGGCCCCTCCGAGCGTCGGCCGCGCCTCGAGCAGAGTGACGTCGTGCTCCCAGTCCAGGAGCTGGAGCGCGGCCGAGAGCCCGGCAAGCCCCCCGCCGACGACCACCGTCTTCACAGCGTCGCCACCGCCCGCACCTTGGCGGCCGCCGAGAGATGCGGGCGCTCCCTGAAGACGTCGTAGTCGCGCGCCCGCATCTGGTCGAGCAGACCGCGGTAGATGCCCGCGAAGCTGCGGACACAGAGAGCGCTGCGCCGGTCGAGCAGCGGCAGGAGCTCCAGGCCCTCGTGCATCAGAGTCTCCGCACGAGCAGCTTGATGTTCCATCAGGGCACACCACTCGGGGCCCCCGCGGCCCGAGGCGATGTCCTCCTCCTCCACCCCGAAACGCCGGAGCTCGTCCTGGGGCAGGTAGACGCGCCCGAGCGACCAGTCCTCGGGAACGTCGCGCATGATGTTGATCTGCTGCAGCGCCAGGCCGAGGGTCTCCGCGCGCGGCCTGGCCGACTCCCAGCTCGAAGGCTGATAGACAGCGGCGCACGCGACGCCGACGGCGCCGGCCACGCAGCGGCAGTACTCTCGGAGCTCCTCCCAGCTCGCATACCGGGAGCGGTCGCAGTCCATGAGTGCGCCGTCCACGAGGTCGATGAGAGCCTCCCTGGGAATCTCGTAGCGCGTCATTGCGTCTGTCAGGGCGACGAGCACGGCGTCGCCATCGGTGGAAGCGGGAAGCTCCTCGATTGCAAGCTTCCAGCGCTCGAGTTCCGCCCGCGCGGGCTCTTCGCGATCGGCCAGGTCGTCGACCGCGCGCGCGTAGGCGTACAGGGCCGATACGGCGCGACGTTTGGGGCCCGGCAGGACACGGATCCCCCACGCGAAGTTGCGCGCCGTCTCCTGTGTGATGCGGACGACGTCGGCATATGCCTCGTCGACCCTCATCGGCGCAGCAACTCCCGAACCGCGAGGCGCGCGAAGGTCAAGCGGGTCGGCGCCGGGCGACTGGAGAAAACATCCCACCCCGCGCCTTCGAGCGCGTCGAGCGCCGCGAGCCCGCCTCTGGCGTACAACGCCACCGACATTCCCGGCCTGCCTCCGAGCGCGCGGGCCAGCGGCAGGCCAGCCTCGAGGAGTCCGCGGGCGCGCTCGCCCTCGAAGCGGAGCAAAGCAGCTGTACGCTCGGTCAGTGGGCCGGCGAGATCGGCGTCGGCCACGCCGAACTTTCGAAGGCTTTCCTGGGGCAGATAGACACGGCCGAGCGCCAGATCCCTCGGCGGGTCCTGCAGGAAATTGACGAGCTGAAGGCCCGTGCAGACCGAGTCGCTCATCGCAACGAGCTCGGGCTCCCCGGCCCGTCCGTAGATTCCGAGGACGAGCCGGCCGACGGGGTCGGCGGAGTACGTGCAGTACTCACACACTTCGTCCCACGTGTCATACCGGTTCTTGACCTGGTCAATTCGGTTCGCCTCGATCAGGCGCGCAAAAGGCTCCCTCGAGAGAGCGCACACCTTCACCGTCTCATGCACCTTGCGCATGATCTCGGTGCGCGGCGGCCCTTCAAGCTCGCGTTCTAGCTCGTCGAGAAGAGCATTGCGATCTCCGGCGGCCTCGTCGCCGAGGTTGTCGACAAGTCGCGCGAACCCGTAGATCGCCCGCAGATGCGGCCGAGCCCAGCGGGGCGAAAGGAGCGAGACAACCGGGAAGTTCTCCCCGGCGGCACGTGCGTCGATTCGCTCGGCGGAGAGCTCGGGTGTCTCCAGTAGGCGCGATTCGGCCATGGGCGACCATAGTATGGAGCGGCGGCCCCTCGGAAAGAATGGCCCGGAGCTTCCCGTGGTCGGGCTGGGCTCTTGGCTCACGTTCGACGTCGGCGATCAAAGCCAGAGGCCAGTCGACGCGGTAGTCCGTGCGGCTTTCGATGAAGGTATCCGGCTCGTCGAGATCGAGAGCTGGAGCGCCGAGATCGAGGTCAATGCCAGCGGCGCCTCGTTCCGCCATCACCTCACCTTTCACGGCTCCGGGCCGAACACGGCGGCGCGACGGGGCAGATCAGGCTGGCTCGACGCCCAGCTGCCGGAGCACGTCGGCGGTGTGCTCTCCTAGAGCGGGCACTGAGCCCAGGCCCGGCCGCTCACCGTCGACGAGAAACGGATTCCCGATCGTCGGGATCGGCCCACCCGGGGAGTCGACTTCCGCGACCAGGCGGTTGTGCGCCAGCTGCGGATGCTCCATCACCGCCGCGAGATCGTTGACGGCCCCGCACGGGATCCGTGCCTTCCGCAGGCGCTCGAGCCACTCACCTGCGTTTCGCGCGGCGAATTCCCGCTCGAGTTCCCCTTCGAGCTCGACTCGCTCCCGCACGCGGCCCTCGTTGGTCGCGAAGCGCTCGTCCCCGTGCAAATCCGCCCGGTCCAGAACCTGGAGGCAAAGCCCCTTCCAGTGCTCGGGCGAGAGCACCGCGAGGCCGAAGAGCTCCCCGTCACCGGCCGGAAAGGGCCCGTAAGGGGAGAAATGCGGGTGGCGCATCCCCGTGCGTGACGGAAGCTCACGCCTGTGCCACCACAGGTGCGGGAAGTAGCCGAGCCAGTCGACCATCGTGTCGAAGAGGGACACGGAGACCCGCGAGCCCTCGCCGGTCCGTTCCCGGCGGACGAGCGCGGCAAGGGTCGCCACGGCCGCGTAGCTTCCCGCGCCGACGTCGCAGACCGAGATGCCGACCCGGGCGGGCTCCTCGGGAGTGCCGGTCAGCGAGATGAGACCCGCCTCCCCCTGCATCACGAGGTCATACGCGTTGCGCTCCGCATAGGGCCCGTCAGGGCCGTAACCGGTGATCTCCGTGTAGACGATGCCGGGTCGCAGAGCGCGGACGCTCGGCTCGTCCAGCCCAACCCGCTCGGCCCAGCCCGGGGTGAAGTTCTGGAGGAAGACGTCGCTCTCGGTGACGAGAGCTTCCAGCGCGGGCCGCGACCCGGGATCCTTCACGTCCAGCGCCACGCTCTGCTTGCCGCGGTTCATCCAGACGAAGCCGCTCGACAGGCCCGCCGCCATTGTGTCCCACCCACGTGAGACGTCGCCTTCGCCGGGCCGCTCGATCTTCACAACCTCCGCGCCGAGGTCGGCGAGAAGCCGCGAGCAGAGCGGCCCGGCGAGGCCGTTCTCACAAGCCAGGACGCGGGTGCCCTGTAGGAGCACCCGCGCACCCTAGTGCCTTTACGCCTCTGCGAGGCCGACGACGTTGCCCTCGGGATCGGCCAGCAGCGCGAAGGTGACCATCTCCATCTCGGTTCGCGGCATCACCGTCTTGCCGCCCATCCCCTCGGCCTTCTTCAGATGAGCATCGATGTCAGGGACCTCGACGTACCAGGTCAGGTGAGGGCCGTTGGGGCTCTGCCCGACGCCGCCGTTGACCCTTCGCCTCCGTTGTCAACGATCCCGTAGTCCATCGGATTGTCGGCGTTGATCTTCCAATCGAAGAGGTCGCCGTAGAACTTCTGGAGCTTCGTTCCGTCGCTCCCACTGACCTCGAAATGGATGACCGGATTTCCCATTTCCTCTCCTTTCCCGCGCCTAGACGACGCTCTCAACTTCGACCACGTCGGAGCGGCTCAGCGCAAAGCCGAATGCTTCATGCGCCTTAACGACCGCATCCGCGTCGGGCGCTTCCGACAAGCAGAATGCCGTGCCGTCCTTCCCGAGAAAGACGTTGAGGCCCTTGACGCCGTGCTCGTCCGGCTGTCCGGCCTTGATGCGCTTGGCGATCCCGTCCGCCAGTTCAGGCGCGACGTCGCGCATCTCGTGGTGGTCGATGAACTTCGGCATGTCGTGTCCTCTCTACTCGTTGTCGGGGCCACTCGGATCTGCAGCGGGATCCCTGGCTTCCGCAGCAGCCGCAAGCCGTCCCAGGTACATGTCCCAGCCTTGCCCGTGGATCTCCCGCGACTGCTCGGGGAGGTCGAGGTGGCGCAAGCGGACGAGCGTGCCGTCGCCGTCCGGCGTCAGGTCGACCTCGACCCGGCTCGAGCCCGGTGCGACCGCGTGCTCGCCGGTCTCTTGCCCTTCCCAACCCCAGGTGAAGACAACGCGGTTGGGAGCGTCGATCTCGACGTATTCCCCCCGCGCGATGGCCTGATCGTTGATGTCCACGCGGTAGACGCCACCCGGACGGGGATCGAGCTCCGCCCGGCGCCCTTTCCACCGCACCATCTTCTCCGGGTCGACAAAGAAATCGAACACGGTCTCCGGCCGAGCGGCGATCCTGATCTCGCGCTCGACGACGGCTGCGACCTCAGGCTGCTCGACGGCCACGTCGCCTCCTTCCTTCCTCGAGTTCCGCCGCTTCCTTCAGGCGTTCCAATCCCTCACCCCAGAACGCTTCGAGAAACGACTTCAGGTCGTCGAAGCCCTCCGGGCGAAGGCTGTACAGCCGGCGTGTTCCCTCGCGCCGCTCGGATACCAGACCGGCCTCGCGCAGCACCCCCAGGTGCTGGGATACGGCAGGCCGTGTGATCTCGAAGCGGGAGGCGATCTCGCCGGCGGACAGCTCCTTCGACGTGACTAGCTGGAGTATGCGACGGCGGTTCGGCTCCGCGATCGCTCGGATGGCTTCTTCCATGACGCGTGCTAGTTAAGCAGAAACTTACGTAAGCCGCAACTAACTGATGCTGGCGGCTACGATCGAAGGCGACAAGACATCGGAGGTGTGATGGAGCTGAGTGACAAGGCGAGGGGACTATTCGAGGATTCGAACATTCTCTTCGTCGGGACGGTAAATGCCGACGGATCGCCGCAGGTGACCCCCGTCTGGACGGCGCTCGACAACGGCCACATCACGTTCAACACATCGGTGGGGCGTGCCAAGGAGCGCAATCTTCGACGCGATCCGCGCGTCGGGCTTTCGATCACCGCGAAGGACGATCCGTTCAAGAAGGTCGACATCGTCGGCCGTGTCGTCGATTTCATCGAAGGCGACGAGGCCGACGCACAGATCGACGACCTCTCGGAGAAATACCTCGGCCAGCGCCCTTATCCGTGGCACCGGGAGAGCGAGCAGCGCGTGAAGCTCGTTATCGAGCCAATGCGCGTTTACGAAATGTGATACGCATCCGCGTTCGGTTAGCACGTCGGAGCCCAGCAACGTGATTTATCTTCGGCGAGAGGAGGTCCGCTCACTCCTCCCCGAGATTCCTGGGCAACTCGACCTGGTCGAGGCGACGTACCGGTCCGTCGGAGCGGGCCGGGTCGAGCTCCCGCCGAAGCCCGGCATCCATCCGCGCAAGGACTCGTTCATCCACGCGATGCCGGCCTATCTGAAGGACGAAGACGTGGCCGCGCTCAAGTGGGTGGCCGGTTATCCGGCCAATAAGGAACGCGGCCTTCCGTACATCTCCGGGCTGATCGTCGTCAACGACGCCGAGACGGGGCTACCGACGGCCGTCATGGACGGCGCCGAGATCACTGCGGCGCGCACCGCGGCGGCGAGCGGTGTCTGCGTCCGCCGGTGGGCGCCGGAGGGCTGGGAGGAGGCCGCGATCCTCGGCTGCGGAGAGCAGGGCCGCTATCACGCTCGCGTCCTCTCGGCGTTGAACCCAGAGGTTCGGATCCGCGCCTTCGACCCACACCCTGAGCGCGTGGCCGAACTCGAGGGGCGAGTCGAGCTTGCGGCGGACGCGTCGGGGGCAGTCGAAGGCGCGCACATCGTCGTCAGCGCAGGGCCCATCGTCGAGGACCCCGAGCCGCCAATCGAGTCCGGGTGGCTCGGCTCGAGCTGGCTCGGCCTTCCGATCGACTTCGACTTCTACTTCTCCGCCGAGGCGGTCGCGTCCGCGGATCGCTTCCTCGTGGACGATGTCGACCAGTTCGAGTACTACCGCTCGCTCGGCCATTTCGAAAACTGGCCGGCTCCGGCAGGAAGCGTGGGCGAGGCGCTGGCGGATGGAGGCTCACCGGCCAGAGTGCTCTGCTGCAATCTCGGCGTCGGCGCGCTCGACGCCGCTTTCGCAGAGCGAGTGCTGGCGGCGGCCGAGGAGCAGGGGATCGGAACCGAGCTCGAGCTCTAAGAACTGAGGTCGAAGCGCCAGTCGTTGCACTGCATGAAGCGGCCCGGCGGGTACTCGAATTCGTACGACCCGAGGAGCGTGAAGCCGAGCTTCCGGCAGATCGCGTTCGACGGCGCGTTGTCGACGGACGGGTAAGCGTGGAGGAACCGGTGCTTCCTCTCGGACCTGGCCATTGCTATTGCCTGAGCGGTTGCCGAGGCTCCAATTCCGCGCCCCTGGAAGGTGGGGATCACCGACCAGCCGATCTCGTAGACCTGCTCGCCGCGCCAGGCTCGCTCCCAATAGCCGACCCAGCCGACGCCCTCGCCGGTACATTCGTCGACGATCTTGAACTGCCCTGAGTCCGGTCGCTCGTAGTCGGCCTGCCGCTTGGCGATCTTCTCCCGGCTCTCAGGCCCGCCAAGGTACTCCATCATCTGCGGGTCGCCCAGGGCCTTCTCGAGGAGCGGAAGATCACCCTCGCCCCACGGCTCGATGCGCACGGCGGGCTGGTTGGAGATGCCGCTCCCCTCGATCTAGGACACCGCGGCCGACATGTCGCGGATCCGCTCGCCCTTCGGGTCCCAGAGCGGCTCCGTCGCCACTTCCCCCGGCACCCACTCGCCGAAGATCTCCACTTCAACGGCGCGACCAGGCTCCGCCATCTCCGCGGGCAGATACGCGTAGGCGATCGAGCGCGCGACCGTGTAGCCATACCCTCCGCTCGTCACCCGGCCGACGATGCTGCCGTCGAGGCGCACCGGCTCGGATCCGAGCGCGACCGAGCGCGGGTCCTCCAACACGAGACAGACGAGCTTGCGCTCGGGCTGCCGCTCCTTGGCCTCGAGCAGCGCCTCGCGCCCGATGAAATCTCCCTTGTCCAGCTTCACCGCGAAGTCGAGCCCAGCTTCGTACGGCATCTCGTCGGGAGTGATGTCGGCGCCCCAGACCCGGTAACCCTTCTCGAGCCGGAGCGAATCGATCGCCTTGTAACCGCCGGCCAGCACCCCATGGTCGCGGCCGGCTGCCCAGATCGTGTCCCAAAGGCGAAGCCCGAACTCCATCGGACAGTAGAGCTCCCAGCCGAGCTCTCCGACGTACGTGACGCGGAGCGCCAGGCACGGCACAGGACCGACGGCGATCTCCTGGGCTCTCATGTACGGGAATGCGTCGTTGGAGAGATCCGCCTCGGTGAGCGGCTCCAGGATCTCGCGGGCGGCCGGCCCCCAGAGGCCCAGGCAGGCAAAGCGCGATGTCACGTCCTCCGCGTAGACGGAGCCGTCGTCGGGGAGATGCCAGCGGATCCAAGCGAGATCGTGCTGGCCGAAGGCGGTTCCGGTGACGATGCGGAATCTGTCCTCCGCGAGGCGCGTGACGGTGAAGTCACACTCGATGCCGCCACGCGCATTCAGCATCTGGGTGTAGCTAATAGCGCCCACGTCTCGAGCGACTCGGTTGTCGCACAGGTGCTCGAGATACTCGGCGGCGCCGGGGCCGATGACCTCGATCTTGGCGAAAGACGTCTCGTCGAAGAGAGCGGCAGACTCACGGCAAGCGCGATGCTCAGCGCCGATCGCCGGCGACCAGATCTGGCCCGCCCACCCGCGTGGGCGCAAGCTCTCGTCTCCAGCGGACGCGTTTGGCTCGAACCAGTTCGCCCGCTCCCAGCCCGACTTCTCCCCGAAGGAGGCGCCGAGCTCCTCGAGCCGGGAGTAGGTCGGGGCGAGTCGAAGCGGCCGGCCGGCCTGCCGCTCCTGGCCCGGGTACTTGATGTCGTAGTAGGTGGAGTAGATCTCGATCGTGCGCGCGAGGGTGTACTCGCGGCTCGCGTAGTGACGGCCGAAGCGCCGCGAGTCCATCTCCCACACGTCGAGACTGGGAACGCCCTCGACGATCCACTCGGCGACCAATTGGCCCATCCCGCCGGCGCCGGCGAGACCGTGGGCGCAGAAGCCCGCGGCGACCCAGAAGCCTCGTACGTCCGACTCCCCGAGGATGAACTCCCCATCGGGCGTGAAGGCTTCCGGCCCGTTGATCAGCCGCACCACTTCGAGGTTCTCGAGATCCGGCACGCGGACGATCGCGTTCTGGAGGAGCTCGTCGAAGCGCTCCCAATCCTCGGGCAGGAGCTTGCCGTTGAAGTCCTCCGGAATCCCGTCCAGTCCCCAGGGCGCCGGGTTGCGCTCGTAGCCACCCATCACGAGGCCACCCGACTCCCCGCGGAAGTAGACGAGGAGCGAGGGGTCTCGCATCGTCGGCAGGTCGAGCGGGAGGTCGCTCGGGCGCGTGACGAGATACTCGTGCGCCATCGGCACGACCGGGACGTTCACTTCGGCCAGCCGCCCGATCTCACCCGCGAACATCCCTCCCGCGTTGACCACGACCTCCGTCTCGATCCGTCCCTCGTCCGTCTCGACGCCGGCGACTCGGCCGCGCGCCACCTCGATCCCCGTGACGGGCGTGTTCGTGTAGATCTCCGCGCCTCCGCGGCGCGCGCCCTCGGCGAGGGCGAAGGTCAGCTGGCTGGGATCGACGTAGCCGTCCGTCGGGAGGTGCGCCGCGCCGAGGACGCCGTCCATCGACATCGGCGGGAAGAGCTTCTGCGCCTCCTCCGCCGAAATCAACTCGATCGGAAGCCCGAAGGTCTTCCCCCACCCGGCTTGCCGCCGCAGCTCCTGCATGCGTTCTTCCGACGATGCGAGCCGGAGCGAGCCAACCTCGTGCCACCCGGTCTCGAGCCCCACCTCCTCTTCGAGCCGCCGGTAGAGGTCAACCGAGTTCATCATCATCTTCGTCAGGCTGAGCGAGCCGCGCAGCTGGCCGACTAGGCCGGCCGAATGGAAGGTGGAACCGCTCGTCAGGTCCGCGCGCTCGCAGAGGACGACGTCCTTCCAGCCAAGCCGCGTGAGCCAGTAGAGGATGGAGGCGCCGCCGACGCCTCCGCCGATGACGACCGCCCGCGCACTCCCTTTCACGCGAATACCCTAATCAGGGACCCTTCAGCGCTCTGCCGGTGTAGTAGCGACAGCATGCGCACGAGTCTTGGTTTCGCGCTCACCGCGCTCCTCGCAGCCGGGTTGGCTGGGGCCGCCCAGGCGGCCGGCGGCCCGAGCTTGCGCGAGGACGCCGGGCTCACGGGCATCGCCACCCCAACGGGCTTCCGCTACGTTGCCATAGGCGAGCGCAACCGCACGGTCCTCGCGCGCATTAGTCCCCACCAACGCGTCGTCGCCGTTCGTTTCCTCGCGGGGCGCTACACGATTGCCGGCGTCGCCTACGACGGAACCGCGACCGGCCTCTCCGCCGATGGCAAGACTCTCGTTCTCGTGCGGCCCCGGTTCGCTTATCCGCGTGCGAAGACCGATTTTCTGATCGTTAGCACTCCGGGTCTTCATGTCCGCGACGCCGTGACGCTTCGCGGCGACTTCAACCTGGACGCCGTCTCCCCGGACGGGTCGATGTTCTACTTCATCCAGTACCTGTCCCGAAAGGACCCCACCGAGTACGCGGTGCGCGCCTTCGACAGGGAGGGCGGCAGGCTCGTTCCCGAGCCGGTCGTCGACAAGAGCGAGCCCGGCGAGGAAATGCGCGGCAACCCCGTCTCGCGGGCGACGAGCTCGGACGGCCGCTGGGCGTACACGCTCTACGACGGCGGCGGGAAGGCGCCTTTCGTGCATGCGCTCGACACCGTCGCGGTCGCGGCCCACTGCATCGACCTGGATGCGCTCGCCGGCCGGGTCGACCTCCCGAACCTGCGTCTGCGCCTCCGCAACGGCTCGCTTGCCGTCGTCAGCGCAAAAGAGCGGGTCGCTGTCATCGACACGGCCAGTTTCCAGGTCGGCGAGCCCAGGCGCGAGTCCTCCGGCGAGGGAGCGAATGGGCGCTGGCCCGCGATCGGCGTGCTCGCCGCGCTTCTCGCCGTGACCGCCGTCTCGTTGATCATCCGCCGCCGTCGGAGACTCTCACCGGTCTAGTCCTAGACGCCCGCCAAAGCTTCGCGGAAGGCCGGATCGGCGGCTGTCCGCTCCAGCCGCTCGAAGTGCTCACGTGCGTAGGCGACGAAGTCGACGTCGAGCTCCGAGATCCCCTGCTGGACTACGCCCCACATGGCCTCCCGGAAGTCCGACATGAAGCACATGAGGCGCAGCGAGGCGAGATCCTCGAAGCGAAGCTCCTCGAAATAGGCCGCCAGGAGGGCCTCGTTCTCTTCCTCGCCCAGCTCGTGGTTGATGGAGAAGTTGGCGAGATCGAAGAAGACGTCGCCCATGCCGGCGTACTCCCAGTCGACGATGCGGATATTCGTTCCGTCGTCGATGAAGTTCGCGTTCAGAAGATCGTTGTGGCAGGGCCTGAGCGGTTGCGAGCCGCGGGCGGACTCGATCTCGTCCGCATGCTCTTTGGCCGCCCAGAACGAGTCGGGCACCTGGACGCCGTGCTGCTCCGCCGTCGCACGGTAGGCCTCGACGACGCGAAAGGAGTCGAATCGCCCGGGAATCGGACTGCCTTCGTGGATCCGGCGGAGCGTGGACGCCACGCGCACGATGTTCTTCGGCCGGGCCATCTCCTCGATGGGAATGGGGCGGCCCTCGAGGAAACGGGTGACGAGATAGCCCTCCGGCTCGAGGAAATCGACGACCTGGGGGCCGACACCGGCCTCGGCCGCCGCGACCGACGCGCTGTGCTCCACGGATCTGTCGATGCCAAGGAGCTCCGTGTCGCGGCCGCCGATCCGCAGGACGAAGCTCTCGCCGTCCACGGTGATCTTGAAGTTGTGATTCGTGATCCCGCCGCCGAGCGGCTCGAGCGCCAGGTCACGGTGGGGCCAGACGCGGGCAGCGATCTCCTCCGGTCGCACCGGGCGATACTACGACGCGTGACGATCCGGCTCGTCGAGCACCCTGATTCCGTCGTGATCGTGGCGGTCGAGCGCGACCAGCTCGTCTGTGTCCGCCAGACCCGTCCCGGATCCGCCGGCGTCACGCTCGAGCTCCCCTCCGGGAAGCTCGAGCCTGGCGAGACCGCCATCGAGGCCGCCACGCGGGAGCTCGCGGAGGAGTGCGCGCTCGGCGCCGACGAGTGGCAGGAGCTGGGCGCGTTCTTGGCTGTTCCCGCCTATTCCACGGAGTTCGTCCACGTGTACGCCGCGGCCGGGCTGTGGGCCGCAGCCGGCTCCGTGCTCGACGACGACGAGGACGTCGAGGTCAAGCGCATCCCCCTCGTCGGCAGCCTTGGGCGCCTGTCGGACGCCGTCTCGGTCGCTGCGCTGGCGCTCTGGCTCGAAGGCCGATGAGCCCCGCTCCGTGGCTGGAGGAGCTCGAGCACTCGCTGGCGGAGGACACGGGCACGGAGAAACTGGCAACGGCGCTCGTGGTCTTCGCGTCGGTGGCGGGGGCCGACGTCCCGATCGAACGGGAGCAGATCCGGGCGGCGGCGCGAAGGGCGTTCTTCCTCCTCGCCGCAGGAGGCGATCCCGAGCGCGGGCTCGACCTCGACGGCCGCGCGGTCACTGCGCTCGCGGACGATCTGCGGACGGTCGACCGCCAGCTGGCGCTCGAGCAGGGCCTCGTCGCGCTCCGCCTTCAGGTTCAGGGGCTGCCGCATGCCAGCGAAGCGGTGCACGGTCTGATCGACGCGCCGGACGTGGCCTGGCGCGCGTACGCCGCCGGGCTCCTCGCTGAGGAGCTCGGCGGCGTAGATGGTGGCTAGCTAAGCCGGCTATTTGCCCGCTGGCGAGATACCAGGCTCACCCTGATACGCGCGCTCGCGTTCAAGCATTTCCTCTTCCGACATCCGCACCGGGCCCTTGAACCAGTTCTTCGCTGACAGGAACCACCAGCCCCCGAAGATCAGGCCGATGCCGGCGAACCAGAGGATCGTGTAGTTGGAAAACCGCCAGTCGAAGCCGTCCTCCCACGGGAGGCCGATCTTGTAGAGCGGGATGATGAAGATGATCGTGATCAAGGCCACCCAGGCGACCGAGAGGGGATCGATCCACTTGTAGTGCCTGCCGAGAGACCACGCCCTGGGCTCGTCCCAGCTGTCACCCTTGCGCCAACGAAGGTAGACGGGGATGACGAAGGCGATGTAGAGGCCGATCACCGCGATCGCGGTTCCGACCGCATACCCGACGAAGTAGTTCCAGACCGCGGGGATCATGAGGATGCCCGCAAAGAGCCAGATTCCGAACACCGACCAGGTCGGCACCCGGTTCTTCGCCACGCGCCGCCAGAGCGTATGGCCCGGCACCGCGCGGTCGCGCGAGAACGCGAACATCATCCGCGAGGCCGACGTCACGGACGCAGTCACGCAGAAGAACTGTGCGACGACGCAGATAAAGAGGAGTGCCTCCGCCCAGTCCTGGCTCATCGATTCAGCCCAGATCCAGGGGACGAGAAGCCCCAGCGCATTGACCGTGTCGAGCGCCCCCTGCGTGCTCGGGATCGCGAACGTCACCGCTACAAGGAGGATCCAGCCGAAGATCACGGAGACGACGACGGAGGTCCACATCCCAACCGCGGCTCCGCGTGAGGCGTTGTTCGTCTCTTCCGCGGTGTGCGCCGACGCGTCGAAGCCCGTGATCGTGTATTGCGGGAGCAGCATCCCCAGCCCGAGCACGAGCAGGAACGCGAGCCCGAATGAAGTCGTTCCGTCGCCGTAGCCCGAGTTGTTGATCGTCTTCGTGAAGACGTACGAGAGCGACTGGTGGTCGTTCGGGACGATGATCAGGATGGCGACGATGACCACGACGCCGATCATGTGCCACCACGCCGAGATCATGTTCAGGCCGGACGTCAGTCGGATGTTCAGCATGTTGACCAGCGCTGCTGCGGTCAGGAAGATCGCGTACAGGATGTAGGTCGAGGCGTCGAACGACGCGCCGAACCAGTCGTCCATGTGCGCGGAATACGAGAACCAGAAGTCGAAGAGAGCCTGCGCGAACAGCGCGAGGCCGTACCCGATGGCCGCGGTGACCGCGACCTGGCCGATCAGGTTGAACCACCCGGTGGCCCAGCCCCAGCCCGGACTGCCGAGCTTCGACGCCCAGTAGTAGAGGCCGCCGGCCGTCGGGTACGCCGAGGCGATCTCGGCCATGGCGAGGGAAATGATCGTCGCCATGAGGCCGACAAGGAGCCATCCGAACGTCACCCACATTGGGCCGCCGTGCTCGAAACCGATGTTGTACGAGGTCAGGCACCCCGCGAGGATCGAGATGATCGTGAAGCTGATGGCGAAGTTCCGGAACCCGCCCATCGCACGGAACAGTTCCTGCGCGTAACCGAGCCCGTGCAGAACGGACTCGTCGTCGCTTAGATCCTCAGGGCGGACGGCGCGTTCTTCCCTTTCCATGCCACTCCTTTCTCGAAGGCCCCAATGTGCGCGACATTTACGCTCGTTTGCTCGGCTTCTGTCAAGCGGCCCGCGAGCGTTAGGCTCCCTCACGTGCTGACGCTTTCGGAGCTCGAGAAGGCTGTCGACGAAGGCTCGATCGACACCGTCGTCGTCGCATTTACGGACATGCAAGGACGCCTGATGGGAAAACGCCTACATAGCGAGTTCTTCCTCGAATGCGACGTTGCCGAGCACGGCGTCGAGGGCTGCAACTACCTGCTCGCGCTCGACATGGAGATGGATCCCACGCCCGGTTACGGAATCGCGAGCTGGGAGCGCGGCTACGGCGATTTCGGGCTCAAGCCCGACATGGACACCCTGCGCCGGATTCCCTGGCTCGAAGCCACGGCGCTCGTCCTCTGCGACGTCGTCTGGCACGACGGCTCGCCCGTGAATCCCTCGCCCCGCCAGGTGCTCAAGCGCCAGGTAGAGCGGGCCGCGGAGCTGGGCTACACGGCGAAGTTCGGCTCGGAGCTCGAGTTCTACCTCCTCAAGGAGAGCTACGAGGAGGCGCACGCCAAGCATTACCGCGACCTGACGCCCTCGGTCCCCTACACCCTCGACTACCACATCCTCGCCACGACGTACGACGAGCCCCTGATCCGCCAGATCCGCAACGGAATGCAGGGCGCAGGCATCAGGGTGGAGACCTCCAAGGGCGAGGCGTGGCCGGGCCAGCAGGAGATCAACTTCCGCTTCGACGACGCGGTCACCATGGCCGACAACCACACGATCTACAAGAACGGAGCCAAGGAGATCGCGCACCTGAACGGCCAGTCGATCACCTTCATGGCCAAACCCGACCACACCTGGATCGGGAGCTCGTGCCACATCCACTCGAGCTTGTGGCGCGACGGCGAGAGCGCTTTTGCCGGGGAGTCCGACGTCTTCAAGCAGTACCTCGCCGGCCAGATCGCGTCGCTCAAGGAGCTCGCGATCTTCCTTGCGCCCACGATCAACTCCTACAAGCGGTTTGCGGCCGGCAGCTGGGCTCCCACAACCCTGGCCTGGGGTCACGACAACCGCACGTGCGGCTTTCGCATCGTCGGTCACGGCGCCGGTCTGCGCGCGGAAACGCGCATCCCGGGAGGCGATGCGAACCCGTA
>Ga0307415_100000216_pt1 | contig 25296 bp, 22 predicted proteins | sample DK1Cmetagenome_FD_204524 | JGI IMG/M metagenome (GOLD analysis project Ga0307415, IMG submission 204524) | Maize rhizosphere microbial communities from greenhouse at UC Davis, California, United States - DK15-C-2 | ecosystem: Host-associated > Plants > Roots > Rhizosphere > Soil | place: USA... | reverse complement strand
AACGCGTGAAGTTGTAGAGGTCCCACGCGTCGTTGTCGAAGTACGGCGACAGCATGATCGTCGGTCCCGCGATCCGGTCGATCCGGCTGTTGACGCCGTTGAGCCAGCCCCAGCTGCCGTTGTACCCGTAGAGCCAGCCGCCCCCGCTCGAGCCACGGGTCATGTCGCAGGGGATCTTTACGGTCTGCGACCAGGTGAAGAAGACGTCCCACTCCGGTGAGGTCGTGCCCTGGCAGCGGTAGAGGTTGCCGCCGTCGAAGGGCGTCTCGGCCGGGTAGCCGAAGGCGTACTCGAAGACGTTCTTGCCGCGGTTGACCGTGATGCCCTGGCCCCCGAAGTAGTCCGCGATGTGCCAGCCCCCGAAGTTGGTGTTCATCGTGGCGACGCCCATGTCCTGGGAGAAGTCGGAGTTGCTCGTCCACGCGGTGCGCGAGGAGAGGAACGCGGCCGTCCACGTGCCGTAGGGCCGCGGGTTGGCGAGGTCGTCGTCGTACGCCGGGACGAAGGCCCAGTTGCTGTGCCAGACGCTGCCGCGCCCGCCGTGGACGCAGTGCCCCGCGGTCCACACCGAGTCCTTGCCCTCGGAGTTCACGATCGTGCCGGAGCAGACGTAGGACAGCCCGGCGCGGGAGAAGAACACCTTGCCGGCCGTGTAGGCGGTGGGCGTGTAGTAGGGCAGGTTCGGGTTGTACGCCGCCTCCGTCGCTGCGGTGAACTTCTTGCTCTCCGCGCCCGCGACGCTGCGCACCGGGCCGTCGTGGGTGACCGGCTTCCCGCCCGCCCTGGCCAGCGCCTTCTGGTCGGTGGCGAACCGCTTCGCGGCCTCGGTGAAGGCCGGCGACTCCTCCACGGGGATGGCCGCGGCCATCCGGTCGGCGGTCCAGTAGGCCGTCAGCGACTGCTTGTACGTCGCGTCCGCTCCGTACCTGGCCTTGCCGGCGGCCTTCGCCGCTGCCGTGAGCGGCGAGGCGCTGGACACGCTGGTGTTCGCTCCCGGCGTCGAGGCCCGTTCCGGCGCGGCCTGGGCGGCGGTCGTCCCCGCACCCGCGGCCGTCAGCAGGATGGCGCCGGCGGCGATGAGACCGGCTGAGTTCTTTCGTGAGCGCATGTGCTCTTCCTTCCCGAGTCGAGCGCCCGTTGCGCTCGAGCCTGCGGGGGAAGAGGGGTCGCCGGGCGCCGTGATACGCGGACCGACGCGACCGCGCATTGACGCGCCACCGGTCCTGACGAATTCTGGAAGACGGGTATCAGGTCGCCTCACCCGTGCTCCTCCCTGGTGTGAACCCCCCAGACTCCACGACTTGCAGAGGCCAGCGGCGAGGAGGATTTCGGATGGACCAGACAGCGGACGTGGCCGCGCTCGTCGCCCGAGCGCGGCAGGGTGACCAGCAGGCATGGGACGAGCTCGTCGAACGCTTCCTCCCCCTGGTGAGCGCGCTCATCGCCCGGCACCGGCTGCGCGGCCACGACGCCGACGACGTCAACCAGACGGTCTGGTTGCGGCTCGTCGAGCACCTCGCCGACCTCCGTGAGCCGCGCGCCCTCCCGGGCTGGATCGCCACGACGACCCGGCACGAGTGCCTCCGGGTCATCGACCGGTCCCGGCGCACCCTGGCGGTCGACCCGCAGACCTCGCCCCAGTTCGACCGTCCCGACGACCAGGTGGCACTGGACGAGGACCTGCTCGCACTCGAGCGACAGCAGGCCCTGCGGGCCGCGCTGGCCGAGCTGCCCGACGAGCGGCGCGAGCTGCTGACCCTGCTGCTGGCCGACCCGCCCCTGCCCTACCGCGAGGTCAGCCGGCTGCTCGGGATCCCGGTGGGCAGCATCGGACCCACCCGGGCCCGCGCGCTGGAGCAGCTGCGCAACAGCAACGCACTCAGGGGCTTCCTCGCCGGGGCCCCGACGGAGCAGAGGAGATGAGCCAGATGACCCGCTGGGACGACGACGACCAGCTGATGCAGGATCTCGACGAGGCACTGCACGGGGCGGTGTCCGACGGCGCACGGCAGGCGGCGCGGGCGGCCTTCGCCTGGCGCACGATCGACGAGGAGCTGATGCGCCTGGCGCACGACTCCTCGCTGACCGAGGAGGTCATGGTCCGGGGTGCCGCGATCGCGCCCCGCGTGGTGGGCTTCTTGGGCAGCGACTTCACGCTCGAGGTCGAGGTGGACGCGGGCACGGTGATGGGACAGGTCGTCCCGGGCAAGGTGTGCCGGGTCTCGATCCTGACACCGACGGGCACGTTCGGCTCGGCCGAGACGGACGAGTCGGGGTTCTTCTCCCTGCCCGCACCCGACGGTGGGCCCGTGCGGTTCACCGTGGCCGGCGAGAGCGCGGTGCAGAGCACCGAGTGGCTGACCCTCTGACCCCGGGTCAGAGCCAGGGACCGACGCCCGGGGTGGCCTGCGCCCGGGCCTCGGCCAGGAGCTGGTCCGCGGCGTGGCGGGCGCTCAGCCCCGTCGCACTCATCCGTGCCGCGATCCTCCCCGCGACCGTCGGCGTCGAGAAGGAGGTACCGCTCCAGCGGGCCAGCCCCTCGAAGTTGCGGGGATCCCCCGCGCTGGGGGGTTCGTGACAGACGTACGTGCCCCGCGGGTAGCCGTTGACCAGTCCCTCCCCGAGGGCGTAGACGTCCACCCAGCTGCCGAAGTTGGAGAAGTCCGCGCGCCGGCCGTCGGCGTCCAGTGCCCCGACCGAGATCGTCCAGGGGAAGGCGGCCGGCCAGAAGGGGGCACGGGTGGCGTCGTTGCCGGCGGCGGCCACGAGCACGGTGCCCTTCACCTGGCTGAGGAAGTTGTCCCAGAAGACCTCGAAGCTCAGGGTCGGCCGGTCCGCGCGGGTCGTGGTGCCGGCGGAGAGGCTGATGATGTCGGGTCCGAGCGCGAGCGCCTCGCAGAGCTGGACGACCATGTCGGACTCGAACGCGGCGCCACCCGTGGGCAGGAACCCCTCGACCCGCACCTCGGCCGCCGGAGCCAGGCACCTGACGACCCCGGCGATGAACGTGCCGTGACCGGCGTACGGATGGATGTTCTTCAGGTCGATGGTCTCGGGGTCGCCGGTCACGCCCTTCAGCCACGGGGTGGCCGGGTCCGTCTCCGCGGGCGGGTGCCACCCGGTGTCGACCACCGAGACGAAGACGCCGCTCCCGTCGTCGCCCCCGGTGTTGACCGGAGGCAGGGGGTCGCCGACCCCGGGCTCCTCGGGCTCGCTGGCAGGGCAGCAGCTGCCCCCGGTGGGAGTGACGTAGAGGATGTGGTCCGGCGTCGCCACTCCGACTCCCAGGGCCTCGTCCACCCGGTCCAGGACGTCGGGAACGTGGGCATCGACGGCCAGGCGGGTGAGCCCGTTCACCAGTCCCCGCGACACCGCCACGCGTCCGTCGAGCGCCTCGCGGACCCGGTCCACGTCGGCGTCTCGGACCAGGATGTGCTGGCGCCGGTAGAGGTAGAGGAAGTCGGCGGGGTCGTCGCTGTCCCCCAACGCGACGCCCACCTGCTCCACTCCGAGAGCATCCTGGATGATCTGGATCTGGGTGCGCGTGCGTTCGCGCTCCTGCTCGTCGTTCAGCCGTGGCCGCTGGTACTTGCCCTCTTGGCTCATGCCGGCTCCGCTCAGGAAATGGCGCACGGGTTTTCGGTAGCCTAGCGGGGACCAACGCTTCGGTTAAGGGGTCGCGATGGACCCGAGCGCACCGGTTGCGGGAATCGCTCCCGAGGGGCTGCCCGCCCTCGCCCTGTCCCGTCCGCAGTCGGCCCTGAGCCAGGCACGCGAGCTGGTCGACTCGACCTCCGATCCCTACGTGCTCTCCTACGCCCGGCAGGCCGTGGGCATCGTGCTGCGCGACTCCGGCCAGATGGCACCGGCGCTGACGGAGCTGCGGGCCGCGCTCCGGGCCGCCCGCGGCTCGGGCCGGCCCGAGCGGGACGTCGACGTACGGGCCACGCTGGGCGCCGCGCTGGTGATGGACGGCCGCTCCCGAGCCGGGTTGGCGCAGCTCGACACCGCGGCCAGCGAGGCCCGGGGCCCGTTGCTGGCCCGGGTGCTCATGCGGCGCGCCTACGCGCTGACCTACCTGGGCCGGCACTCGGAGGCGTTGGTCGACATGCGTCGGGCCCTGGCCGGCATCCGCGCCGCCGGTGACCCCGTGTGGGAGGCGCGGCTGCTCAACACGCGCGCCGACGTCCATCTCGCGCAGGGCTCGCTGGCCCGCGCCGAGCACGACGTACGCCGGGCGCAGGACCTGTTCCGGGCCGCGGGCCAGGAGCTGGAGGTCGTGCTCACCGTGCACAACCGCGGGGTCATCGCGTACTGCCGCGGTGACCTGCCGAGCGCGCTGGCGCTCTACGACGAGGCCGCACGCGGGTACGCCGATCTCGGGGTGTCCTCACCCGACCTGGCCTTCGACCGCTGCACCGCGTACCTGGCCGCCGGGCTGACCACGGAGGCCGTCGAGGTCGTCGCCGCGGCGGTCGCGGCACCCGCGCTCCAGCCGCTCATGCGTGCCGAGCTGCTGCTCATCGGGTCCACGGCGGCGCTGGCCGACGGGCGGACCGACCTCGCGCTGGCCCAGGCCCGCGAGGCGCGGCGGCTGTTCCGTCGCCAGGACCGCGAGTGGTGGGAGGTGCGTGCCGAGCTGGCGGTCGTCCGGGCGCGCAGGGCGGCCGGCGAGTCCGGCCCGGCGCTCCTGGCCGCGGCCGCGTCCCTGGGTCGACGGTTGCAGGACCTCAGGTCCGCCGAGGCCCCGGCCGCCCTCCTGCTGGCCGGGCAGATGGCCACGGACCGCGGACTCGACACCGCACACGGCTTCCTCGAGGCGGCGGGCCGCTACCGCCGACGGGAGCCTGCCCTGACCCGGGCCACGGGATGGCTGGCGCAGGCGGTGGACCGGGCGTCCTCCGGGGACACGCGCGGGGTCTTCGCCGCCTGCTCGCGGGGCCTGGACGCGCTGGACGAGCACCGCATGACGCTGGGGAGCTCCGAGCTGCGTGCCCTCGCCACCCGGCACGGCGAGGAGCTCGCCCACCTGGCCCTCCGCGAGGCGCTGACGACCGGGGAGGCGCGCCGGCTGCTGACCTGGAGCGAACGGTGGCGGGCCACGGCCCTGACCCAGCCGCCCCTGAGGCCGCCGCGTGAGGGCACCCTGGAGCGCCAGCTCGCCGCCCTGCGCAGCCAGAGCCGTCGCCACGACGAGGCGCGCTCCGGCGGCGCCGCGGCCCTCGAGCAGTCGATCCGCAGCCAGCTGCACCAGCTCCCGGGCGTGGCCGGACAGCAGCACCGGTTCGACGTGGGCGAGCTCACCGCCGAGCTCGGCAGCGACGTGTTCGTCGAGCTGGTCGAGGTGGACGGAGTCCTCCACGTGATCACCGTGAGCCGCACCCGGGTCCGCAGCCGGCCGGTGGGCCCGGTCGACGACGCGCTCGACGCGGTGGCCGCGGCGCGGTTCGTGCTGCGTCAGGCCGCCCGCGGGCGGCCCGCCTCCCTCCGCGGGATCGGCGAGCGCCTCCAGGTGGCCCTGCTCGGTCCGGCCGTCGATCGGCTGGGGACGGGCTCGGTCGTTCTCGCACCCCCCAGTCGGTTGCACGCCACCCCGTGGGGCCTGCTTCCGGCACTGACGCACCGGCCGGTGAGCGTCGTCCCGTCGGCGAGGACGTGGCTGCGGGCGCGCGCCGCCGCGCCCCCCTCCCGGGCACGGACCGTGCTCGTCGCCGGGCCGGGCCTGCGCACGGGCGGCGCCGAGGTCGACGCGCTCGCCCGGTCCGATCGCGGCGCCCTGCTGCTGCGCGACGGTGCCGCCACGGTCTCCGCCTGCTTGGCGTCGCTCGACGGGGCCGGTCTCGGGCACATCGCGGCACACGGCCGGTTCCGACCGGACAGCCCCATGTTCTCCGCGCTGATGCTCGACGACGGGCCGCTGACCGTGCACGACTTCGAGGGGCTCGTCCGGGCGCCGTACCGACTCGTGCTCTCGGCCTGCGACTCCGGCGTCATGGTGCCGGTGGGCGCCAACGAGCTGCTCGGGCTGGGGTCCGCGCTGCTCTCGCTCGGCACGGCCGGGCTCCTGTCCAGCATCGCCGAGGTCAACGACGAGGCGACCGTCGACCTGATGCTGGACCTGCACGGGGACCTGGCCCGGGGTGTCGGCCTCCCGGAGGTGCTGCTCCTCGCCCGTGAACGCGCCCGTGGCGAGCTCGTCGCGGAGGCCACTGCGAGCGCGTTCGTCGCGCTGGGGGTGTGAGGCGGTCCGGAGGGCGCCGCGCTCAGGCCGGGACGGACGTACGGCGGTCGATGGCCCCGTCGGGGCCGGCGCCCGTGCCGGGGACCAGCAGACGCGACCGCTCGCCGGCCACCAGCTCATCGGGGAGCGTCGCCAGCAGGGCGTCCGCCCTCGTCGCGCCGAGGTGCCCCACGTCGGGCAGCTCGATGTTCGTGACGCGATCGACCTCCAGCCGGGCGGAGCGCTGCGTCAGCACGGCATCGCGGGAGCAGTGGAAGTTGAGGTAGCGCGGTCCGCCGGTCACCCGGTCGAACACCGGGTCCGGGAGGGCGGCGCGTCCCGACCGCATCCACCGGGCCGCCTGGCCCGGCGCCAGCCACGCGAGCGCACTTCCCCGGTGCGGGGTGGCGATCGTGGCCACCGTCAGGGCCGATGCCCACAGGCCGCCCCACTCGGCCGCCAGGCGGACGACCAGGCCGCCGAGGCTGTGCCCCACGAGATGGACCCCCTGGCCACCCGTCTCCCCCAGGACCGACGTCACGGCCCTCGCCAGCGCCTGACCCAGGTCGGGCAGGTCGGCCGACAGTCCGTTGTAGCCGAACACGAAGACCCGGTCGAAGGCCTCCGCGCCGAGCCGCGCCACCAGCGGCGTCCAGCAGTCGACGGACGCGGCGTACCCGTGCACCAGCACGACCGGGGCGTGCCCCGCCGGGTCGACCGGACGGTCCGGCGGAGGGCAGAGCTGCAGCCGGTGCCCGCGAGCGCCCAGCGCCGCGGGGAGGTTCAGGACGGCCGACCCCGCCCAGCCGGCCTGCCGGAGCAGGACGGAGCCGCGATCCATCTTGAGGGACATCGTCCCGCCCGACCTCGGGACGCCTCAGCGCCGCGCTCCGCGCCTGCGAAACCAGGCGGCGGCGCCGAGCACGGCACGGGCCAGGGGCTTCGACGTCGCCTGCACCTGCGGCATCAGCCCCATCTGCCGCATCGCGGTCAGCGCGTCGAAGTAGAAGTGGTCCTCCTTGAGCCGGCCGTCGCGCAGCTCGACCATGCTCATGCAGCGCAGCTCCAGCCGCCTGCCCGTCGCGGGCAGCCCGAACATCGGACCCAGGTGCGTGCCCCGGATGACGTACTCCTCGGCGACGTACCGTCCCCGCGGCAGGCGCAGCGTCACGTCAAGCTCGAGGTCCGGAAGGGCGGCGTACAGGTCCTCGAGGAAGCCCCTGACCGCGTCCTTGCCGTCGTACACCTCACCCATGGCCACGTTGTGCCACACGATGTCGTCCTCGTAGTGCTCGAGCATCCCGGCGATGTTCCCGCTGTTCCAGTGCGGGAAGACGCCCTCGAACGCACCGAGGTTCGCCTCCTCGTGCGGCAACAGGTCGAGTGACTCGCCCCATTCGGGCAGGTGGGTCGACGGGACGGCGGGAACGGGCGACGAGGTGGTCATGGCGGGTCCTTCGGGATCGACGGTGGTCACCCGTGACGAGGCCCGCTCGGCCCCGTGGATACCTCCCCATCGGCGGGTATCAGCGCGCCGGCGGGCGGCTCTGGACGGGTGAGTTCCCGACCGCAACGAGACCAGGAGACCAACCTCGTGAGTGCCTTCACCTCCCGCGACCAGGCCGCTGCGGTGTTCACGCAGCTCTTCGAGATCCTTCTCGAGGACGACGCCTTCGCCGCCACCGTCCGTTCCCAGCGGCTGTCCGTGCTGTTCGTGCACAGCAGCCCGGACCTCACCGTGTTCGTCGACGCCGACGGCGTCCGGGTCGACGCGGCGCCGCACGCGCCGGTCCTGAGCATCAAGATGTCCTGCGACGACGCCGACGCCCTCTGGGCCGGTCGGTTGCTCCTGCCGGTGGCACTGGCCACCCGCCGGATCCGCGTGAAGGGCAGGGTGTCCCAGGTCCTCGAGTTCGTCCCCCTGCTCCAGCCGGCCTTCGACCGGTACCCCGCCATCGCCGCCTCCGCCGGCGTCACCACGGCCGCGTGAGGAGCAGGGCGATGACGCAGCAGCTGAACGGCCACGATCTCCTCCGCGAGGAGCCCGAGACCCCCACGCTGACCACGCTGCCGAGCGAGATCGTCGCGCTCCGTGACCTGGTCCGGTCGTGGGTGCGGGAGCGGGTCGCCCCCGCGGTGCGCCGCCTCGACGCGGCCGATGCCGCCGACTTCGACTGGGACCTCGTCCGTGAGGGCCACGATCTCGGCCTGACCCGGCTGGTGGTCCCCCAGCAGTTCGGCGGGGCCGGGCACGGCATCTTCGGGGTGGCCGTCGCGCTCGAGGAGCTCGCCGCCGTCGACGCCGGGCTCGCGCTCGCCTTCGGCGCGACCATGCTCGGCCAGGCGCCCGTGCTGCTGTCCGGTGACCCGCGCCTGCAGGCCCGGTTCCTGCCGCTGTTCTCCGGCGACGACCCCGTGCTGGCCTGCAACGCGATCACCGAGGACCTCGCCGGGTGCGACCTGCTCATCCCGGAGAACGCCGGTCTCGCGCAGGACGTCATGAGCGCCCACCGCGACGGGGACCACTACGTCCTCAACGGGAGCAAGAGGTTCATCACCAACGGCAAGGTGGCGACGTACGCCACGGTCTTCGCCAACATGGAGGGCCACCCCGGGGCCACCGGCCTGACCTGCTTCGTGGTCATGCTCGAGAGCCCCGGCGTCACCCTCGGCGAGGTCGCCGACAAGATGGGCTACCGCAGCTGCCTGGGCACCGAGCTGCACTTCGCCGGAGTCCGGGTCCCGGTCGACAACGTCGTCGGGGGCGAGGGCGACGGCGTCCACGTGAACATCCAGCAGATGAACATGGCGCGGGCCGCGGTCGCCGCCATCTCGACGGGTGTCGCGCGCGGCGCGCTGGACCAGGCCGTGGCCTGGGCCGGCGACCGCGTCCAGGGCGGTGTGCCCCTGCGCCAGCACCAGTTCACCGCGCGCAAGCTCGCCGAGATGGCGGCCAAGGTCGAGGCGGCGCGCGGCCTGTACCTCAAGGCGGCCTACCTGGCCGACAACGAGATTCCCGCGCCCGCCTTCGAACCGGCCGTCGCGAAGCTCTTCGCCGACCGGATCGCGATCGAGGTGGCCACCGAGGCGATGGGCTTGATGGGGGCCCGCGGCTACCTGCGCGACCACGGCATGGAGAAGAGGCTGCGCGACGCCCTCGGCGCGCGCATCTACGAGGGGACTCCCGAGGTCCTCGCGCTGGCCATCACCGAGTCGCTCTACACCGACGACGACGACTTCTGAGAGGGCGGAACCATGTGCCACGACTCTTCCGGGGACGCCGCTGTCCGCTACGTCGCGGACGTCGTCTCGCTGCACCGGAGGCTGGGCTACCGGGGTCTGGTCCGCCGGGTCCCCCGGCGCGGCCTCCTCCACCTCGTCGAGCGCGGCGACGGGCTGCTGACCGTCGCGGTGGCCACGCGGGACCTGCCGCACCGGTACCTGATCGGCCTGCAGGGGTTCCGGCTCGCGCAGTACCTCCACCTGGGCTGGGTGTGCGAGGACGTCGTGTACTCCTCGGCGCTCTTCCACGAGCCCGTCCGCAACCTCTCCGCCGAGGACGTGCACATCCTCACGATGAACGGGCGGGGGGCCATCCTCGGCTACCTGTCGCTGTCTGCCGCCGGCGACGGGGAACCGGAGCAGCTGAGCGACCCCGGGAGGTCCCGGTTCCCCGTCGAGCGCGTGCACGGCGTCAACCTGTTCGACCACGTCGCCGCGCTCCCCGGAGTCCGCACGGACCAGGTCCGGGAGGTCAAGCGCTTCGTGCACTCCCGGTCGCTCCGCGACAAGCAGCAGAGGCTCCGCGTCACCCTCGAGCTGCTCCACGGGATGGCCGCGGTCCTCGCCACCGTGGAGCCGGCCGTGCGCACCCTGGTCGGCGACCTCGAGGAGAACGTCGCCCTGCGACACCTGCTCCTGACCGGGCTGGAGGTCCAGATCGTCGAGGGCACCACCCCGCGACTGGCCGACCGCGACCTGCTGCACCACGCCTACATGGAGCGCGCCTCGGTCAAGCCCTTCGTCGCCCACCTCCCGGACCAGGAGGAGATCGCCGCACGGGTCCGGCTGCTGCAGCAGACCCTGGACTCGGCGAGCCTGTTCGATGCGGCGAGCCTGCTGGCCCGCACCACCCGCGGCAGCCTGACCCGTGTGGCGGGGTGACCCGGTGTCCTCCCGCCGCAGCACCCGCAGGGGTCGCACCCCCACCGTCCTGGTCGTGGGCACGCTGGTGGCCGCCGGCCTCGTCGCCGGGGGCGTCGCCGTCGCCGTCGCCGGCGGCTCCGGCCCGGCCCCCGGATGCGGCGCCTCGCTCCGGGTCGCCGCCGCGCCGGCGGTGGCACCCGCCCTCGCGTCGGCGGCGCGATCCCTCCACGGCGCGGACGGCACCTGCGTGGCGGTGAGCGTGGAGTCGGTCGCCCCTCAGGACGTCGTGGCAGAGCTGAACGCCGGTCGCATCCGGCCGCCCGACGTCTGGGTCCCGGACTCGTCGCTCTGGCTGAACCGGGCCGCGGTCGACCACCTCGCCGCGGTGGACCGCGCAGCCTCCATCGCCTCCAGTCCCCTGGTCCTGGCGATGACCCGTTCGACTGCCGACCGGATCGGGGCGGGAGCCCACCCCCGGCTGTCCGACCTGCTCGCGACGACCGGCGCCGGGCGCCCCTTCACCCTGGCCCTGTCCGACCAGCGGCTGTCACCCGGCCGGGTCGGCGCCGTCGTCGCGCTCGCCCGGGCCACCGCCGCCCGGGATGACGCACGCGTGGCGCTCACCGGCGTCCTGCGCGCGGTCCGCGCGTCGCCGTCGGTCCTGACGGACCCGCTCGGGATGCTGCGGAGTCGCACGCCGGTCGCGGTCCCCGTCGCCGAGCAGACGCTCCTGGCGGCGGGTCGACCGGACCTGGTGGCGGTGCGTCCGGGCACGGTCACGTTCGACTACCCGTACGCCGTGCTCACCTCCGACCGCGCCGCCATCGACGCCGCCGACCAGCTGTTCGGACTCGTCCGGGGCCACCGGGGCCGGATCGCGCTGGAGCGGGCCGGCCTGCGTGACGTGTCCGGTGCCGCCGGGCCGGAGACGGCCCCGCCGGCCCCGTTAGGGGACCCGAGGGTGCGGCCGCCACGGCCCCTGACCGCGGCCTCGCTCGCCTCGGCCGAACGCACCCTGGCCGCGGTGAACCGGGACGCCCGGTTGCTGGCCCTCCTCGACGTCTCGGGCTCCATGGCCTGGGGGGTCGCCGGTGCCGACACCCCCGGACCCTCGCGCCTGCGGCTCGCGACCGAGGCGGCGCGGCGCGGCATGTCGTTCTACCCGGACGGCACGCGGGTCGGCGTCTGGACCTTTCCCGGCACCCGGACCGACGAACCCGTCCGCCGGGTCGCCCCGGTCGCGAGTCTGGGCACCGCCCGGGGACGGCTGGCGTCCGCGCTGTCCGGGATCGCACCGGTCCCCGGTGGCAGCACCCCCCTCTACGCGGCCACGCTGGGCGCGGTGCGCGAGGTGCGCAGGGGCTGGGACCGCGAGCTGGTGAACGCGGTCGTGCTGCTGTCCGACGGACACGACACCGGTGGTGGACCCGCCCTGGCCGACCTGCTCGGCACGCTGCGCTCGATGCGCGCGTCCCCCCGCCCGGTACCCGTGATCACGATCGGCTTCGGCCCCGACAGCGACGGCTCCGCACTCGCGGCGATCAGCACCGCGTCCGGCGGTGCGGCGTACCGGGCCCGCGACGCCGCCGCCCTGCGCCGGGTCTTCCTCGACGCGCTCGGCCAGCGCGTCTGCCGGCCCGACTGCCGCCCCACGCGCTGACCGACCCGCCGGCCGCCCACCCTCCCAGCCCCCGACCTTCCAGAAGGAACCGCGATGACCCTCCACCCCCCGGTCGACCCCGCCTCGTTCTACGCCGAGCTGACCGTCCGCAACCGCGGCTTCGTGCCCGCGTCCACCCAGCGGCGGCTCAGCACCGCCACCATCCTGGTGGCCGGCTGCGGTTCCACCGGCGGCGCCGTCGTGGACCCGCTCGTCCGGCTCGGTGCCCAGCACTTCCTCCTCGCCGACAACGGCGCCTACGAGCTGAACAACCTGAACCGGCAGCACGCGACCGTGTCCGAGCTGGGACGCAACAAGGCCGAGGTCAGCGCCGTGCACGTGAGGGCCGTGAACCCGCACGCCGTCACGACGGTCCTGCCCGACGGCATCACGGCGCACAACGTGCGTCCCCTGGTCCGCCGGGCCGACGTCATCATCGACGGGGTGGACGTCACCGAGAAGGCCGGCTGGGTGGCGAAGTATCTGCTCCACGAGGCCGCCGCGGGCGTGGGCCGGCCGGTCGTGAGCGGCTACGACATGGCCGGGACGCAGTACGTCCGGTTCTACGGGTACCGCCCGGGGGACCGGCCCTTCCACGGCCGGATCACGCGGCGCGACCTGGACGTCGTCGGCACCTGGGACCTGCTGCGGCGGGTGGTGCCGATGCGGGTGGTGCCGGTCGACATGCTCGAGCACGCCCGCCGTTCCCTGGGCTCGCGCGACGAGGCCATGCCGCAGCTCGTGTACGCGTCGCTGCTCTTCGGGGCCGTGGCCTCGCGGATCACCCTGCGCGTCCTGGAGGGTCGTCCGGTCCGCCGCCACACCGTCGTCAACGTGGACGCCGCGGTTCAGGGGCCGGCAGGCAACCTCGGCGCCACCCTGCGCAAGCCCCTCGTCGCCGGGCTCGCGCTGCGCGACCTGGCCGTCCTGCGCCGCCGCGAGGGGACTCGATGATCGAGGGCTTCACGGCCCGCGTGGCCCGGTGGCGGTGGGTGGTCGCCGCCGTCTGGATCGTCGGCCTGGGCGTCGCCGCCGTCGTGAGCGCACCGCTCCCCCAGCTGTTGAGCGGCGGCGGCTGGTCGGTGGCCGGGTCGGACAGCGCCCTCGTCGCCTCGGAGCTCCGCCACGGGTTCGCCGGACGCGGCGCCAGCGACGTCACCGTGGTCGTGCACGACCGCTGGTACGACGCCACCCAGCCGGGCTTCGACGTGCGGGTCCGGCGGGCTCTCGCCGACGTGCGGGCCGACCCGGGGCTGCACGCGGTCAGCAGGGTGGGGTACTCCACGTCGCGCCGGTCCGGCGACCTCCGCGACCGGTTCGTCGGCAAGGACGGCCGCACCGCGATCGACGTGCTCGGCCTCGACCTCGACGACGGCACCGCGCGGCGGGTGCTCCCCGAGGTGCAGTCCCGCCTCGCCGCGCGCCACGCCGACAACGGCCTGGACGTGTCCCTGGTCGGGACCGCGTCGTACTGGGGCGAGGTCAACCACCTCAGCGAGAAGGGCCTGGTCCACGCCGAGCTCCTGACCCTGCCGCTCATCCTGCTCGTCCTGCACCGCCTCTTCGGAGGCGTCGTCGCCGCCCTGACCGCACTCGCGGTCGGTGTCACCGCGATCCTGTTCACCTTCGCGGTGCTCGCGGTGATCGCCGGACAGCACGAGCTCTCGCTGTTCGTGCAGAACACCGCGACCATGCTGGGCCTGGGAGTCGGCATCGACTACTCGCTCTTCGTCATCGCCCGCTTCAAGGAGGAGCTCGCCGCCGGGCGCACGGTGGACGAGGCGATCGCCGCCTCCCTGCGCACCTCCGGAGAGACCGTCCTGTTCTCGGGCATCACGATCCTCGCGGCGATGGGCACGCTCTTCCTCGTGCCGTTGGGGGTCATCTCCTCGATCGCGCTCGGCGCGATCGTGGTGGTCGCGTTCTCCGTCCTGACCTCGCTGCTGCTCCTGCCCGTGCTCCTTCGTCTGCTGGGTCACCGCATCCATTCCGGGCGGGTGCGGTTCCTGCCGTCCCGCCGCCGGGGGGCGCACCGGCTGCCCGGCGCCGCACGGTGGCAGCGGCTCGCGAACCGGGTGATGGCCAGGCCGCTGGCCTTCCTCGGCGTCGGGGTCGTCGCGCTCCTCGCGCTCGCTGCCCCCGCCCACGGCCTGACGACCTTCACCCCCGACATCTCGATCGTCCCCCCGTCCTCTCCCGTCCGCCAAGGCTTCGACCGGCTGCAGGACCAGTTCGGCGTCGGCACGTCGGCGCCGATCCGGGTGCTGGTCGACTCCGCCGAGCCGCTGTCCTCGCCCGGCGTGTCGCAGGAGGTGGCGGGCCTCGCCACGCGCATCTCGACGCTTCCCTCCGTCGACCGGGTCGACTCGGCCCTGACCGTCCTCGCCGCCGGCTCCCCGGAGGCGCCGCTGGCGGCGGTGGCCCCCGCGGCGCGGTCCCGGCTGCCCGAGGACGTCCGCGCCGTCGTCGACCACTCCGTCGCCACGGACGGCCGCCGGATCGTGCTGGACGTGGTCCCGACCGCACGGGCGTCCGACCCCGCGACCCGGGCCCTGCTGAGGGAGGTACGACGGGAGGCGGCGGCCGTCGACGCGCCCGACCTCTCGGTCCGGGTGGGTGGCGAGACCGCCGAGGGCGTGGCCAGCAACGGGGTCATCCGCGACCGCCTGCCGCTGGTCGTCGGGGTGATGCTCGCCGTCATCTACGGCCTGCTGCTGGTGACGTTCCGGTCCGTGCTGCTGCCCCTGAAGGCCATCGCGATGAACCTGCTCTCGGTCGGAAGCACGTTCGGGGTGCTCGTGCTCGTGTTCCAGCACGGCGCGGGGGCGGGCCTGCTCGGCCTCGAGGGCGCGAGCGACGTGCAGAACTTCGTGCCGGTGCTTCTCATCACGCTGCTGTTCAGCCTGAGCACCGACTACGAGGTCTTCCTGCTCAACCGCGTCCGGGAGCTGTACCGCCGCAGCGGCGACAACACCGGCAGCGTGGCTGCGGCGATGGCGAGCACGGCGCCGGTGATCTCGGGCGCCGCCCTGCTGATGGTGGTCGTCTTCGGGTCGTTCGCGCTCGCCGGCATCCTGCCCATCAAGCAGCTGGGGTTCGGCATGGCCGTCGCGATCGCCATCGACGCGACCGTCGTACGCCTGGTGCTCGTCCCGGCCACGATGCGCCTCATGGGCACGTGGAACTGGTGGCTCCCCACCCTGGGCACGCGACCCCGGGGCACCTTCGGCCAGCGTGTATCACCGACGCCGCATCGCCGCTCCCTAGGGATGTAGAGAGAGGACAGAGCGATGTCGGTGCGTGAGCCCAACCTCAGCTGCGTCTGCGGCCAGCCCCTGGACCCGACGGTGGCGTCGGTCTCCGGTCACTGCACCCGGTGCGGGCTGACCATCGCGCGGTCCCTAGCCCGCGACGGGCACCTCGGCGCCGCACCCGTGCGCGGCCCAGTCCGAGCGCTGCTCGTCGGCACCGGTGGGGAGATCGGCCATCACGACCATTCCGGACGGTGACCTCTCGGCCCACACCCGGGTCGCGCCGGCCTCGGTCAGGCTCTCCTCGGTGGCGGTCAGGATCTGGTCCAGCACGCGGATGGGCAGACCGGGGCCGAGGGTGAGGGTGAGGACGTGCGTCGGCTGCGTCTCGTGGGAGTTCAAGAGGGGGATCCTGGGGTTGGGGGCAGAGCCTGGGGAACAGGCGGGTGTGGGCTCGGGGTGCCGGGTCTGTCGTCCGGTCGGCGCTCGAGCGTCCCGGCGACCCGCTGGGCACGAGGCCGCCCGGGCAGGATGTCCCGGCCTCGCGGGGGGACGAGGCCGGGACTCCACCATTCTGCTCGGTCGGGAGGCGTCGCAACTCCCACCGGCGCACGATTCCGCCTAGTGCCCATGCACTAGTGGGACCGGCCGCCCTCAGCGGTCCGGCAACAGGCCCTCGCGGATGGCGATCGACAGCGCCTCGAGCTTGGAGCGAGCGCCCAGCTTGCCCAACAGGTTGGCGACGTGGTTGCGCACGGTGTTGACGCTCACGACGAGCTGCTCGGCGATGGCCGCGTTGCTGAGCCCATGGGCGATCAGTCCCAGGATCTCGCGTTCGCGGTCGGTCAACGCGGCGGCCCCGACCCGGCCGCTGCCCCCGAGCCGCGGGAGCAGCCGGGCCAGCATCTCCGGGGAGATGACCGCCTCCCCGACCGCCGCGGCACGGACCGCTGAGGTGACCTCACCGAGGCTCCGGGTCTTGGACAGGAAGCCGGAGACGCCGGCCTCGACCGCGGACACCATCAGGTGCTCCGACGGACTGGCGGTGAGCACGATGATCGCCATGGACGGACGCAGCTCACGCAGCCGCCCGATGGCCGCGACCCCGTCACCGTCCGGGAGCCGGTGGTCGAGCAGCAGGACGTCCGGGGCGGTCGTGCGGATCAGCGCCGCGGCCCTCTCGAGGGTGCCGGCAACGCCGACCGCCAACAGGTCGGGTTCCGCCTCCAGGGCCTTCGCCAGACTGCTCGCCAAGACCTCGTGGTCGTCCACGATCAGCACCCGGATGCTGTTCGTCGGTTCCACGGCGCCCCCCGACCTGGTCCCGTCGCCAGCTTGCTCTAGTGCGAACATACTAGTGGCCCCGAGCCCGCCGCCGTTGCTCGGCCACCCCTTCTCCGGCTCCGAGACGGCTGACGGGACCAGTTCCGGGGGCGCCTGCGGGCGTCGGCACCCACAACCGGACGCGGGTGCCTCCCCCCGTGGCCGGGCCCACCTCGAGGTCTCCGCCTGCGATGGCGGCACGCTCGCGCATGCCGGCGAGACCCAGGTGTCCCGGCCGCTTGTCGACGCGAGCGGGGTCGAAACCTCTGCCGTCGTCGGTGACCTCGATCTCCACACCGGCGCTCCGCTCCCGGATCGTGACGACCACCCGGGACGCTGCAGCGTGCTTGCGGACGTTCACCATCGCCTCCTGCACGATCCGGTAGGCGACCACCCGGGTCTCGGTGGGCAGGTCCACCCCTGGTTCGGAGTCGATGCTCCACCGCACCTCCTCGTCCTCGAAGACGAACGCCGCGGCCTCGGACAGGGCGGACGACAGGTCGGTGAGCTTCGCGGGGGACTCGAGGTCGAACAGCAGGTGGCGGAGCCGCTCCGTGGCGTTCGCCACCGTCCCCCGGACGTCGTCGACGGTCACCAGCAGGTCCGGCGCCAGCGCCTCGGCCTCCCTCCGGAGCGCGAGGAGCCGGAGCTCGACCGCGGCGAGCGCCTGGACCGAGTCGTCGTGGACGTCGGCGGCGATCCGTGAGCGCTCGGTCTCCTGCGCCGCCACGAGGTGGCCCAGCAGCATCTGCCGCTGGTCGGCCAGCTCCCGCAGGGCGCTCTCGGCGGCGACCCGGTCGGTGAGGTCCTTCTGCACGGTCGCGATGAGCCACGGCTGCCCGGTCCCGGGGTGGCGGATCGCGAAGGTGGACACGGCCACCGGAATCGGCGGGCCGCCCCTCAGGTCGCGCAGCGTGGACTCCCCCTCCCAGTGCTCCTCGGCGACCACCCGCGGCAGCCGCACCTCCCGCCACAGCCGCAGGCCGTCGACCGTCAGGTAGTCGGCGACCTGGGTAGCGGTGACGTCGGCGTCGGGGTCCAGCCCCACCAGCCGACGACCCCCCGGGTTCATGTAGACCAGCCGTCCGCCCGGATCGGCGATGGCGATGAAGTCCGTGGTCGCCTCGACCAAGGCGCGGAACCGCAGCAGCTCCAGCTGTTTGCCCTCGATGACCTCGCGGGCCTCCATCCGGTCGCCGGTCAGCGTGACGTAGCCGCGCAGGAGCGCGGCCACGATCCCGCCGGCGGCGAGAGCCGTGCCGGCGAACGGGCTCGGGCTGGTCGCCTCGACGAGGATGGTGGCCACGCACACGAGGGCCAACCCGGCCGGGAGCACCAGGCCGATCGCCCCCGCCGGGGGCCGACGGGCCCGATCGTCCTCCGGCAGCCATGCGGAGTACGCGATCAGCGCGGTGGCGGCCAGGGACAGGGGGGACAGCACGCTCCCGGGGTGGAAGATCTCCTGGGTGACCTGGTAGAGGAAGACGCAGTCGACGAAGGCGAACCCGACGATGCCGATCGACAGCGCCGCGAGCGCGGGCGACACCCGCCCCTGCCGGGCGGTGAGGAGACCCCCGGCCAGGACGAGCAGGGCCACGTCGATCAGCGGATAGGCGAGATTGGTGGCGACGGCGCCCACCGGGGTGCCGGGCTCGGCCACGCTCGCCAGGACGGGGTAGAGCACGGAAACCGCCACAGCCGCAGCGGTCAGGCCTCCCAGCACTGCATCCAGGACCAAAGTCGGGGAGCGACGCGGCGTGTGCACCCGGCTGAGCAACCACAGTCCGACCAGCAGCGCGCCGGAGCTCGCCAGCCAGGCGGCGTCCGCCCAGGACGGGTACGCCGCGGGCTGGTCCGTGCGCACGAAGAGCACGAACACCAGGAATCCAAGGGCGCGGAGGGCCAGGGCGGCCGCGATCCACCCCCACAGGGCCCGGCGCGCGGGGTGGGTCGTGGGACGGGCCATGGCCACCGCCGCCGCCAGGACGTACCCGCCGCACTGGAGCCAGCCGTCGAAGCGCCCGTCGAAGCCGGGCGAGGAGCGGACACCCGGGATGACGGTCACCGCGAAGGCCACCAGCGCAGCGGCGAGCAGGACGAATCCGGCCCACACCCCCCAGCTCGCTCGGGGTGCCGGCATCGATGATCTGGCCGGCCAGGGAAGCGTCTTCGACGTCACGGGGCTGGCCTTGGATCGCGCACGGGAATCAGGGCCGCGAACCCCCAGAGTCGACGGGACGGACCGGTAGTCAGGCGCCGCCCACGCTACCGGACGGCGCCCTCCGGGGAGCGACCAGATCGCCGACCCGTCAGCTGATGAGCTCGTCCAGCCGGGAGTAGGCGTTCGCGTCGCCGTGGATGACCTCACTGGGGCGCCCGTCTACGGAGACCGGCACGTCGCCGGCGACGGTGATCCGGCGCATCTCGCGTGGCTCCGAGTCGAAGTCGGCGACCGCGTAGTGCTGGGTGGCCCGGTTGTCCCACATCGCGACGTCGCCCTCCTGCCAGGTCCAGCGGATCGTGTTCTCGAGCTTGGTGACCCGGGCCTGCAGCAGGTGGAACAGGGCGGTCGACTCGGAGAAGTTCAGGCCCTCGAAGCTCTTCACGAAGTGCCCCAGGACGAGGGAGCGCTCCCCGGTCTCGGGATGCACGCGGACGACCGGGTGCCGGGTCTCGAACAGCTGCGAGACGAACTCGTCGCGGGTGTAGTGGGCGTCGGGCTGCTCGTTCTCCTCGTCACGCTGGGCGTAGTCGTAGCTGTTCGTGTGCACTGCCCAGAGCCCGTCCACCAGGCTCTTCAGCGGGGCGGGGAGGGCGTCGTACGCCGCCACGGTGTTGGCCCACACCGTGTTGCCGCCGTACGGCGGAAGGGTGACGCCGCGCAGCACGCTGATGGCCGGCACCCGGTCGACGAACGTGACGTCGGTGTGCCAGGCGTTGGCGGCCATGCCCTTGTTGGCGGTCACGCGCAGGACCCGGGCGCTGCCGGTGTTCACCGTGGGGTGCGCGGTGGTCAGCGGGCCGAGGCGCTCGGCGAAGGCGATGTGGCCCTCGTCGTCCAGGTGGTGCTGGCCGCGGAAGAAGACCACCTTGTGCCGCAGCAGCGCCGAGCGGATCTCGGCGACGACGTGGTCGGGAAGGTCGCCGCCGAGCCGGACGCCGTCGATGCGGGCGCCGATGCGCCCCCCGAGCCGGTGGACGGCGAACGCGGTGCGGGACTGCTCGTCGTGGGTGATGGTCATGGAGGTTCCTCTCGGGATGGAAGGGAGCGGGATCAGGCGGCGTTCGGCAGTGCCGACTCGTCGGCCCGAGCCGGCGCGACGGCCCCGCGGGCACGCCGCTGCGGCCACCAGGCCGGGTTGCCGCGGCCCTGGCCACCGAGGGCGGCGGACACACGGTCGAGGTAGATCGCGATCACCACGACGGCCAGGCCGCCTTCGATCGAGGCGCCGATCTGGAGGCCCTGCACGGCGTTGACGACGACGCCGCCGAGACCCGATCCGCCCACGAGTCCCGCGACGACGACCATGGACAGGGCGAGCATGATGACCTGGTTGACCCCGGTCATGATCGAGGGCAGGGCGAGCGGCAGCTGGACCTCGCGCAGCGTCTCCCGCCGCGAGGCGCCGAAGGCGCGCGACGCCTCGACGGTCTCCTGGTCGACCTGGTTGATGCCGAGCTGGGTGAGCCGGACGGCCGGCGGGATCGAGAACACGACGGTGGCGACCAGGCCCGGCGCGTCGCCGACCCCGAAGAACAGGATCGTCGGCAGCAGGTAGACGAAGACCGGGAGCGTCTGCATGAGGTCCAGGACCGGTCGCAGCACGGCCCGGGCCACCGGGCTGAACGCCGACCAGACCCCCAGCGGGATGCCGATCAGGAGCGCGAGGAACGCGGCGACGATCACGGAGGTCATGGTCTGCATGGTCTCGGTCCACAGGTCCATGGACTGGATGAGCAGCAGGCCGGCGCCGAGCACCAGGGTCAGCCCGATCCGCCGGGTGGCCGCGAGCGCGACGAGGCAGAGCACGACGACCATGGCGACCGGGGTCAGCGTGGTCAGCACGTCGTACACCGAGCGCAGGCAGAAGTTGAGGACCTCCTTGACGGCGTCGAACAGGCCGCCGAGGTGGTCGGTCATGTAGCCGATCACGTCCTCGCCGCGCTCGCCGATGCGCAGGTCGATCATCGGCCGGCCTCCCGTACGTGCGAGAGGGACGAGAGGATCGCCGCCCGGGGCACGACGCCCGTCAGCCGGCCCTGCTCGTCGACCACGGTCACCGGCACGACCTGTCGGCCGGCGAGGTGCATGAAGTCGCCGACGACGGTGCCCGGCTCGACCGCGTGGTACTCCTGGCCGATGGCCCGGGCGAGGTCGGGGTCGCCCCGTCGCACCGCCTCGAGCAGCCGACCGTCGGTGGCGACGCCGAGCAGGCGCTCGTCCCGGTCGATCACGAAGGCCCCGGTTGCCTCGTTCTCCCCCAGCCGGCGCAGCGCCGTCCCCGGGTCCTCACGAACCGGGAGCGTGAGCAGCGCCGGGCGGAGCAGGTCGTGGGCGGTGAGCACCCGGGCGCGGTCCACGTCGGCGACGAACTCGCTGACGTAGCCGTCGGCCGGGTGGGCGACGATCTCCGGACCGGGCGCGCACTGCACGACCCGTCCCTGCCGCATCACCATGATCTGGTCGCCGATCCGCATGGCCTCGTTCAGGTCGTGGGTCACGAAGACCGTCGTCCGCGCGTCCTCGGCCTGGAGCTGGAGGAGGAGGTCCTGCATGTCCCGGCGGATCAGGGGGTCGAGGGCCGAGAACGGCTCGTCCATGAGCAGGATCGGCGGATCCACGGCGAGCGCCCGGGCCAGTCCCACGCGCTGGCGCATGCCGCCGGAGAGCTCGTGGGGGTACTTGTCGCCGCGGTCACCCAGGCCGACCCGGTGCAGGGCCGCGTCGGCCCGTTCGCGTCGTTCGGCCTTCGCCACCCCGCGCACCTTGAGTCCGTACGCCGCGTTGTCGCGGACCGTGCGGTGCGGGAACAGCGAGAAGTGCTGGAACACCATGCCGATCTTCTGGTTGCGCAGCTCCCGGAGCCGCGCCTCGGAGACCTGGGTGATGTCCTCGCCCTCGATCTCGAGCCGTCCCGCCGTCGGCTCGTTGAGGAGGTTGACCATGCGCAGCACGGTCGACTTGCCCGAGCCGGACAGGCCCATCACCACGAACATCTCCCCGCGCCGGATGCTGAAGCTCACGTCGTGGGCGGCGAGGAAGCCGCCCTCGTCGGCGACGGCCTTCTCCGGGTCGGGCCGCCCGAGGGCCCGCGCCGCCTGGCGGGCCGACAGCCCGTAGGCCTTGGTCAGGTTGCGGCCGACGACGGCCGGCGCGCGGGGCGCGGCCTCGGGCGCGGCACCGGGTCGGGCCACCCGGCCCGGTGCCTCCACGGCGGTCATGACGAGAAGCTCTCGGCGGCCGGGTTCCCGTCGGCGTCGTCGACGCCCTCGAGGAACGACGCGACCTTGTCGGGGTTCTCCTCGATCCAGGCGGACGCGATCTCGCCCAGCTCCTGGCCGTCCTTGTCGTGGGCGTAGTAGAACTCGCCCGCCTCGTCGGTGGAGAACTCCAGGTTCCCCAGGAAGGTCTCGATGGCGGGGTTGTCCTCGGCGAACCCCTCCCGGGTCAGCGTGCGGATCTCGCCGGCACCGCCCCAGACCTTCTCGGGGTCCTCCAGGAACACCGTCTCGAACTGGACGGTCATCCAGTGCGGGCTCCAGGCGAGGAACACGATCGGGTCGCCGGCCTTGGCGAACTTCTCGACCTGCGCGAGCATCGCCGGCGTACCGCTGGCGACCAGCTCCCAGTCGCCCAGCCCGTAGGCGTCCTCGTCGATCGCCTTCTGGATGGTCTCGTTGCCGGGCGACCCCGCCTCGATGCCGTAGATCTTGCGGTCGAACTCGTCGGCGTACGCGTCGAGATCGGCGAGCGACGCGATGTCGAGCTCCTCGGCCACGGCGCCCGGGACCGCCGGCGCGTACTCGGTGCCGGTCACGATCGTGGACACGACGTCGACCTTGCTGGCGTCGATGAGCTCGCCGAACGTGGGCTCCTGGGAGGGCCACCAGTTGCCGAGGTACGCGTCGAGGTCGCCCGTGCCGAGCGCCGAGGCGGCGTTCTCGACGGAGAGGTTCCGCTTGACCGAGGCGTCGTACCCCAGCTGGTCGAGGATCTGCACGGCGATCTCGTTCTCGACCTGCAGGTCGACCCAGGGCTGCTCGGCGAACACGACGGAGTCGGTGCCGCCGCCCGCGGCGTCGTCGGCGAAGCCGCTCGCCTCGGCCTCAGAGCCGGAGGCGCAACCGGCGGCGACGAGGACGACGGCCGCGACGGCGGCCGCGGGCTTGGCGAGGCGAGGGACCGCTCGACGGGTTCGGTAGGACATCTGACTGCTCCTCAAGAAGGGGGCGCGGAGGACGTGCTCCGCAAGCTCGGCTATATATGAGCGTCACAGTAGACATAAGCGACTTGCTCTACCAAGCGACACGAGCGGAGAGCCAAACCAGTTCCGAGCGGCAGCTATAGACGGTGGCTATGCGTCGGGCGCGCCCGGCAGCTCGCCGGCCACCAGGAGGAAGTGCTCCGCGACGGCACTGAGCCGGTCGCGCCGCCACACCAGGGACACCGACGCCCGGGTGGGCGGTTCCAGCCTGACGACGCGGGCGCCCTTGGCCGCGGCGTCGGCGGCCATGCCCTCGGGCAGGAGGGCCACCCCCGCCCCGACGAGGACCAGCGGGATCACCGAGGCGACGTGCGCGGTCTCGATCGCGACCTCCGGCGCCGCCCCCGCCGCCTCGAGCTGCTCGTCGAGCAGGCTGCGCAGCGCCGTCCCCCGCGGGGTGCTGATCAGCCCGAGCGGAACCAGCTCGGACATCGTCACCGTGAGCAGCCGGTGCGAGGTCCCGGGCGGCAGCACGGCCACCAGCTCGTGGTCAACCAGCCAGCGGCTCGCGAGCGCACCGGACGGCGGCGTGCCGTCCACCAGTCCGAGGTCGGCCTCACCTGACCGGAGGCGGTCGAGCACGTCCGACCGGCTCGTCGGGTCGGCCAGCACGAACTGGACGCCAGGCTGCAGTCGCCGGAACTCACCGACGAGCCGCACAAGCGGGTCCACCGTCCACAGGGTGTTGGACACGATCGTGAGGCGCCCGAAGCCCGCGTCCGAGACGGCGCGGACAGCGCCCCGGGCGAGCGAGAAGGAACGAACGGTCCGCTGCGCCGGCCCCACCAGGGCCTCCCCCGCCGCCGTCAACCGCACCCCGCGCCCGTGACGCTCGAAGAGCGTCGTACCGAGCTCCTTCTCCAGCGCCCGGATCGAGGACGAGAGTGAGGGCTGGGCGATGCTGAGCCGGCCCGCCGCGCGCGTGAAGCTGCCCGCGTCCGCAACCGCGAGGAAGGACTCGAGCTGCCGACGCTCCACGCGCACAGGCTAGGGGCTCCGACGCCGGCACGTGGGGCCGGCGCCGCGCAGGCCCACCCACAAGTGAGGTATTCGCGCCCCACACCCCTGCCCCGGACCGGTTTCTGCTGCCAGTGTGAAGCCGTCGCCGCGCGGTGACCGGACGGACGTCCCCCGTTCGTACGCAACCTCACCGAAAGGGCCCACCCATGCACCCGCTCTCGCGCGCACGATGCGTCCTCGTGACGGCCCTGCTCGCCCTGGTGGCCGGCTCGTTCGGTGCCACCAGCGCGCAGGCTGCCGCTCCCACCAGGGTCCGGGACCACGTCACCACGGTCCGGTGCACTGCCGTGAACGGTTCCACGATCACCCGTTTCCTCGTCGCCAGCTCCGACCTTGCCGGGACGGAGGCGATCGCGCAGGTTTCCGAGGACGGCGTCGTGCTGTCCGAGGGGCGGGGCCGGAGCGACTGGACCAGCACGACGTTCCGCGCCGCGGTGCTGCTCGAGGAGCGCGGCGGCGGCGGCGGGCACCTCGACATCACGGGGGACGCCTTCCTCAGTGGCACCTACGCCGTCACCGGCACTCCGGTTCGCGAGGTGAACCGCTTCAAGGACGGCAATCTCCGCGTCGTGGAGGACCACACCACGACCGCGCTGACCGTCTCCGACGTGGTGCTCACGATCAACGGCGAAGCGGTCCGCGACGTCAGTTGCGAGGGCGACACGGTGGACGGATCCCTGTTCTTCACCGCCCCGGCGTCGTACGTCCTGCGCGGGGGATTCCTCTTCGACACCGAGTGCGCCACGCGGAACATGGTGGATCTCGGGCTCTTCGGGACCCTGGACGCCCTCTCCCTCTCCTTCGGGTACGCCGACACCGCGGACTCGTCCGCTGCCTCGGGCGACCTGGACCTGACCGCCGGTCCGTTCACCGGCGAGCTCGGCTACCACGACGGAACCGGCCCCGCGGGCACCGTGTCCGCCACCGTGTCCGCGGTGCAGAACGGTCGGGTGATCCGCAGGGTGGTGGACCGGTCGGAGTTCGTCTCCGAGCGCTGGGTCATGACGCCGTACGTGCTGAGCATCGCCGTGGAGGGCCGTGAGGGTGCCGACGCCTCGGCCACCTGCCGGCTCTACGACATCGACGCGACGCTGCACGTCAGGACGGGCAAGCTCGCGGGCTGAACTTCGGCCCGCGCGAGGGCCGGGCGCTCCCGTCGGTCAGCCACCACGCCGTGAGCCCGCCTCACCA
>Ga0307415_100000215_pt1 | contig 25330 bp, 18 predicted proteins | sample DK1Cmetagenome_FD_204524 | JGI IMG/M metagenome (GOLD analysis project Ga0307415, IMG submission 204524) | Maize rhizosphere microbial communities from greenhouse at UC Davis, California, United States - DK15-C-2 | ecosystem: Host-associated > Plants > Roots > Rhizosphere > Soil | place: USA... | reverse complement strand
ACCCCCGGCACGGTCGTGGGTGAGCGGTACGAGCTGCGCACTCCCGTCGGCAACGGCGGCATGGGTACGGTGTGGCGCGCCTCCGACACGCTGCTGCGGCGCGACGTGGCGGTCAAGGAGGTGCTGCTGCCGCCGACCATGCCCAAGGGCGAGCGCGACGCCCTGTGCGAGCGGACCCTGCGCGAGGCTCGCGCGGCGGCCGCCCTGTCGCACCCCAGCGTCGTGCAGGTTTACGACGTCGTGACCGACGGTGGCCGGCCGTGGATCATCATGGAGCTGCTGGATGCCCGCAGCCTTGCCGACATGGTGATCGACGACGGGCCGCTCGCCCCGCGAGCCGTGGCGAAGATCGGTATCGCGATGCTCGGGGCCCTGGAGGTGGCCCACGCCGCCGGCGTGCTGCACCGCGACGTGAAGCCGGCCAACGTGCTCATCTGCAACGACGGGCGATGCGTGCTGACCGACTTCGGTGTGGCCCGCCTGCCGACGGAGAGCAAACTCACCACGCCCGGCATGGTTCTCGGCTCGCCCCACTTCATCAGCCCGGAACGCGCCGTCGGCGGCGCGTTCGGCCCGCCGAGCGACCTCTTCTCGCTCGGTGTGACGCTCTACACCGCGGTCGAGGGTGGCCCGCCGTTCGACCGGGGCGACCCGTTCGAGACCATGCGGGCCGTCGTGGAGGAGGCTCCGCGGCCGCCGCGCCTGGCCGGTCCGCTGCAACCGGTGCTCTGGGGCCTGCTGGACAAGGACCCGTCGCGGCGGTGGAGCGTGGATCATGCCCGGGCCCACCTGCGGGAGCTGCTGTCGGGTCCGCTGAGCCGATCCGGGCAACCGCCGGGGCGGATGGACACCGACCCGCATGCCGTGGTCCGGCTGCCGCCGGGCCCGCCGCCAGCGATCCGCACCGGTCGCCAGGTGGGCGGCCGGGCCATGCTCGACCCGGACGAGCCGCTGACCGGTGCCCTCACGCGGCTGCGGGCCGACGCCCAGCCGCCCGCCGGGCCGCCGCGGGCCCGGCCAGGCTCGGGCGCTACCACGATCGTCCCCGGTCCCGGGATGGAGCCGCCGCCGAGCCCGTTCTCCCGGCCGGGTCCGTCACCCGTGCCCGGCAAGGACGACTGGCACCCGACCCGCGGCCGCCGACGCGCCCCGAGCGCCACCTCGGTGGCCGCGCACAAGGCGGCCGAGCGGATGCGCACGCTGGGGCGTGAGGCGCGCCGGCCGCAGAACCGGTCACGGCTGGTGGTGATCGCCGGTCTCGTCGTCGTCGTGGCGCTCGCCGCCATCGCCGCGCTGAGCCTGTCCGGATCCGACGGTGGGGGCACGTCGGCGCCACCGGGAGCGAGCACCGGTGCCGGCTCGTCGGCCCCCGCGGACCAACCGCTGATCGCGGTGCAGCGGTACACCGACGACCGCGGAATCGTGGTCAACGTCCCCGAGAACTGGACGAAGTCGACCGGTGGCTCCTATGTGGACTTCACCGAGCCGGCCGGCAGCCGCCGGGTCCGCATCAACGTGGAGGACGCCGGCAGCACCGCGCGCCGCTTCCTGCTGGCCGCGGAGAACGGGCTGAAGAACAACCCGTCCCGCTGCCGCGCGCCGTACAAGCGGATCGGCCTGCGAGAGGTGAAGCTGGCCGGCCGGGACGCGGCGGAGCTCGAGTACACCTGCGGTACGGATGAGAAGCGCCACGGCATCTGGCGGGCCGTCGTGGTCGACCGCAAGGCGTACCACTTCTATCTGACGACGACCGACGCCCAGTTCGGCGAGAGCAAGGTCATCTACGACGAGATGGTCCGCTCGTTCCGCCTCGACGTCTGACCCCGGTGTAAGCAGGGGCACCCTACAGACGCGTGGTGTACAGGAGGGTGCCCCTCCTTACACACACGCGAGGACGCGACAGCTACTCGTCGGCGAACCGGGGCATGCCGCCGAACTGGCGGTCGCCGGCGTCGCCGAGACCGGGGACGATGAAGGCCCGCTCGTTGAGCCGGTCGTCGATGGCCGCGGTGACCAGGCGCATCGGCAGGCCGGCCGCCTCGAGTCGGGCCACGCCCTCCGGTGCGGCCAGCACGCAGACGACCGTGATGTCGCCGCAGCCGCGTTCGGCGATGAGCCGCACGCAGTGCTCCAGCGACCCGCCGGTGGCCAGCATCGGGTCCAGGACGATCACCGGAATGCCGGACAGGTCCGTCGGCAGCGACTCCAGATAGGCCCGCGGCGCGAACGTCTCCTCGTCCCGCGACAGCCCGACGAAGCCCATGGACGACTCCGGCAGCAGCGCCAGCGCTGCGTCGGACATGCCCAGGCCCGCCCGCAGCACCGGCACGAGCAACGGCGCGTTGACCACCCGGTGCCCGACGGCCTCGGTGACCGGGGTCCGGATCGGATAGGACTTGACGCCCAGTTCCCGGGTCGCCTCGTACACCAGCATCGTGGTCAGCTCGTGCAGCGCGGCCCGGAAGGACGAGGGGTCCGTGCGCTCGTCGCGCATCGCGGTGAGGCGGCTCTTGGCCAGCGGATGGTCCACAACGAGTACGTCCACAGATCGTCAACCTACCGGCCCCGGTGGATCTTGGATGGTTTGTAGGGCCAGGACCCCACAAACCATCCAAGATCGGTACGGGTGGAGGCGCGTAGACTCTCGATATGACGGTGATCGCGACCGGCCGGCCCGTGGACCGCGGGAGCCTGGGCGAGGTGGCGCGGTCCGAGTCGGCCCTGCGGACGTTCCTGCACGGACTGCCCGGCGTGGACCAGGTGGGTGCCGACGCGCGGGCGGCGATGCTGGGTACCCGTTCCATCAAGACAGCGGCCAAGCGGTGGGCCATCGACCTGGCGATCCGCATGGTCGACCTGACCACGCTGGAGGGCGCGGACACGCCGGGCAAGGTGCGGGCCATCTGCGCCAAGGCCCGCCACCCCGATCCGGCCGACCCGACCTGCCCGGCCGTGGCCGCCGTCTGCGTCTACCCGTCAATGGTGGCGACGGCGGCCGAGGAGGTCCGGGGCACGGGGATCCACGTGGCCAGCGTGGCGACGGCCTTCCCGTCCGGTCAGGCCCCGCTGGCGGTACGGCTGGACGACACCCGGGCCGCCGTAGCCGCCGGCGCCGACGAGATCGACATGGTGATCAACCGCGGGGCGTTCCTGGCCGGGCGGTATCTGGAGGTCTTCGACGAGATCGTCGAGATCAAGCGGGCGGCCGGTCCGGCCCACCTCAAGGTGATCCTGGAGACCGGCGAACTGTCCACATACGACAACGTACGCCGGGCCAGCTGGCTGGCCATGCTGGCCGGCGCCGATTTCATCAAGACCTCGACCGGCAAGGTGTCACCGGCCGCGACGCTGCCGGTCACGCTGGTGATGCTGGAGGCGGTACGCGACTTCCGGGCCGACACCGGCCGGCAGGTCGGCGTGAAGCCGGCCGGCGGCATCCGCACCAGCAAGGACGCCATCAAGTACCTCGTGGTCGTCAACGAGACGGCCGGCGAGGACTGGCTCGACCCCGCGTGGTTCCGCTTCGGCGCATCCACGCTGCTCAACGACCTGCTCATGCAGCGGACCCGGATGACGACCGGCCGGTACTCGGGCCCGGACTACTTCACTGTGGACTGACAGATGCCGACCTTTGAGTACGCTCCCGCCCCCGAATCATCGGCCATTGTGGACATCAGGTCGTCCTACGGTCTCTTCATCAACGGCGACTTCGTCGACGGCCGCGACGGCGGCTTCCGCAAGACGGTCAACCCGGCCACCGAGGAGGTCCTGGCCGAGGTCACCGAGGCCGGGGCCGAGGACGTGGACGCCGCCGTGGCCGCGGCCCGGGCAGCCTTCGAGGGTGACTGGGGCCGGATGCGCGGCGCGGACCGGGCCAAGTACCTCTATCGCCTGGCCCGGATCATCCAGGAGCGCGCGCGCGAGCTGGCCGTGCTGGAGAGCCTCGACAACGGCAAGCCGATCCGCGAGTCGCGCGACGTGGACGTCCCGCTCGTGGCCGCGCACTTCTTCTACTACGCCGGCTGGGCCGACAAGCTCGCCTACGCCGGCCTGGGCACGGCGCCCCGGCCGATCGGCGTGGCCGGCCAGGTGATCCCGTGGAACTTCCCGCTGCTCATGCTGGCCTGGAAGATCGCCCCGGCCCTGGCCTGCGGCAACACGGTCGTGCTCAAGCCGGCCGAGACCACCCCGCTGACGGCCCTGGCGTTCGCCGAGATCTGCCGGCAGGCCGAGCTGCCGCCGGGAGTGGTGAACATCGTGACCGGCGCCGGGGAGACCGGGCGGCGCCTCGTCGAGCATCCCGGCATCGACAAGGTGGCGTTCACCGGCTCGACCGAGGTCGGCCGGGCCATCGCGAAGGCGGTGGCCGGTACGGACAAGCGCCTCACCCTGGAGCTTGGCGGCAAGGCGGCCAACATCGTCTTCGACGACGCGCCGCTGGACCAGGCCGTCGAGGGCATCGTCAACGGCATCTTCTTCAACCAGGGTCACGTCTGCTGCGCCGGGTCGCGCCTGCTCGTGCAGGAGTCGATCCTCGAGCCGGTGCTCGACCGGCTCAAGCGCCGCATGGCGCTGCTGCGGGTCGGCGACCCGCTGGACAAGAACACCGACGTCGGCGCCATCAACTCGGCCGCCCAGCTGGAGCGCATCCGCGAGCTGTCGGCCGCCGGCGAGGCCGAGGGGGCCGACCGCTGGTCGGCACCGTGCGAGCTGCCGGCCCGGGGGTTCTGGTTCGCCCCGACGCTGTTCACCGGGGTGTCGCAGGCGCACCGCATCGCCCGCGAGGAGATCTTCGGCCCCGTCCTGTCGGTGCTCACGTTCCGTACCCCGGCCGAGGCCGTGGAAAAGGCGAACAACAGCCCGTACGGCCTGTCGGCCGGAGTGTGGACGGAGAAGGGCTCGCGCATCCTGGCCGTCGCCGACCGCCTCCGGGCCGGCGTCATCTGGGCCAACACGTTCAACAAGTTCGACCCGTCCAGCCCGTTCGGCGGATACAAGGAATCCGGGTACGGACGCGAGGGCGGCCGGCACGGCCTGGAGGCCTACCTTGCCCACTAAGAAGATCGGCGACCAGGTGCAGGTGGAGGAGAGTCCGCGGGTCGGGGTCCGCAAGACGTACAAGCTCTTCATCGGCGGGGCCTTCCCGCGCAGCGAGTCCGGTCGGTCCTATGTGGTCAGTGACTCCGACGGCCAGTTCCTGGCCAACGCCGCGCTGGCCTCCCGCAAGGACGTCCGCGACGCGGTGGGCGCGGCCCGGGCGGCGGTGGCGCCGTGGTCGGGCGCGACCGCGTACAACCGGGGCCAGATCCTGTACCGGATCGCCGAGATGCTGGAGGGGCGGCGGGCCCAGTTCACCGACGCGGTGCGCGAGGGCGAGGGCGTTGCCAAGAGCGCCGCGGCGGCCCAGGTCGACGCGTCGATCGACCGCTGGGTCTGGTACGCCGGCTGGTCGGACAAGGTCGCCCAGGTGCACGGCAACGCCAACCCGGTCGCCGGGCCGTTCTTCAACCTCACCACGCCCGAGCCGACCGGCGTGGTCGGCGTCGTGGCCCCGGCCGAGCCCTCGCTGCTGGGGCTGGTCAGCGTCGTGGCCCCGGTCATCGTCACGGGCAACACGTGCGTGGTTCTGGCCAGCGAGGACCGGCCGCTGCCGGCCATCACACTGGCCGAGGTGCTAGCCACCTCGGACCTGCCGGGTGGCGTGGTGAACCTGCTGACCGGGCGCGTGGCCGAGACCGCGCCGTGGCTCGCGGCCCACATGGACGTCAACGCCGTCGACCTCGCCGGCGTGGCCGACGCGGGGCTGGCCACCGACCTGGAGGTGGCCGCGGCCGAGAACCTCAAGCGGGTGACCCGCCCCCGGCCGGACGTCGACTGGTGGGCCGAGCCGGGGCTGGAGCGCCTGTTCGCGTTTCTGGAGGCCAAGACCGTCTGGCACCCCAAAGGAGTGTGAGCGCCGGCCCCGGGGTTGGGCAGGCCGACGCGCCCGGCGGGGCCGGCGGCCGCGTCCTCCGGACGGACAGACTATGGTATGGCCCAACAGTCGCCGACCATCGCCCGATCGGGCCACCTAGGGAGGTTCGCCGTGGCCGCAGACGAGGCCGACGAAGCAGACGAGCTGGAAGAGGAAGAGCCGGAGACAGAGGACGACGCCTCCCCCTCGGCCAGCGCGCTGTGGGCCGACGTCAGGATCGACCCGATCGAGATCGCGCTGCCCAGCGGCGTCGGTTACACACTCCGGGCGTACCGGCCACCGGCCGACATCGCCGGCGGGGCCGACCGCGCCGGCAATCTGGACGACTTCGACGCCGCCTCGGCCGCCGTGGCCGAGCAGCGGCGCCGCGCCCGCGCGGACGACGACTCCGACGATTCCGACGATGAGGATGCGGAGGAGCTGGACGACCTCGACCTGGAAGAGGACGAGCTCGAGGAGGAGCTCGACGAAGGGGACGAGGAAGACGAGGAGGACGAGCCCGAGGAGGTACCGGTTTTCCTCGGCCGCGGCGGCAAGCTGTACCTCTTCCACAGCCAGGACAAGCTCGTCGAGTTCGTCCGGTCCGGGGCGGAGAACGACCTGAGCCAGGTCGACACCTGGCCCGAGCTGGTCAAGCGCATCGGCGTCGACGATGTGGACCCCTCGGAGGAGGACACCTACGAGCTGGATCTGCTCGTGGAGAACCTGCGGGGCGGGGCGGACGCCTGGGACGCGCCCTTGATCATCAAGGCCGGTGAGATCGCGCGTGATCTCGGACACGCTCTGCACATCGAGCCGATACAGGTAGCACTGGCCCCCGGATCGCCGCTCGACGATTTCGACGAGGCGCTTCGCTCGGCGGAGAGCGGGGGAATCGGTTCGTTCTTCGCACGACGCAAACTCCGTAAGGTTTCCTCACAGCAGACGACGCTGTCCTGGCGTACCGTCATCGGCAAGATCTCGGCGGCTACGGACTGGCGCGACTAGGAAACTCCAGGGAACATCGGAACAGCACGCGACGTGCCCCCGCCGTGCGGTCGAGATCCGGCGGGGAGCAGGTCCGGGGAGGAGGACGACCGCCGTGGCGCTGGTTCGGGTGTACTGCGGTGTGGCGGCCGCCGACGTAGCGTCGTGGCTGACCGTCGCCTTGGTCGACGACGCCGGCCGGCTCCTGGAGTTGCGGGAGTTCAGCGACGACCCCACCGGTTACGCGAACCTCGGCGCCCTCCTGGCCAACCGCTCCAGCGGGCCCGTGCCCGTCGCCCTGGACAATCCCGGCTATCTCGTCACCCAACTGCTCGCGGCGTCCGACCGGCCGCTCGCCATCCCCGACGACACCACGGTGGCGGACTTCGCCGAGCGGTTCCGCGACACCGATTCGTACGACGAGAGCCGCATGAACCCCACCCAGCGCCGCGCGCTGGGTCTGGCCCGCGCGTTGCAGGCCGGCGTGCTCTCGGCCATGGCCCAGAGCCCCTCGTGGAACCTCGAGGAGTTCAAGCCCGTCCTCGCCGCCCACGCCGCGATCGCCGCCGGGCGGCAGTCCGCGGCGTCCGCGCTGCGGGAGATCCTGCGCGAGCTGTATCCGGCGGCCCTGCGGGCCTACCCGGACCCGGCCGAGGCGATCCCGCTCAAGGTCCTCGAGGCGCTCCCCGAGCCGGGCCTGCTGACCAGCTCGCCATCGAGCCGCACCCGCGACGCGGCCCTCATCGCCGAGCTGGCCTCCACCGGCGTGGCCGACACGAGCACCGCGGTGGCGGCCATCACCGCCCTGCGCGCGGCCGTGACCGAGTCGCCACGCTGGCACACCAGCCGCCTGCTCGCGCCCGTGGTCGCGGAAACGGTCCGGCAGGCCGTGGCGGCCGTACGGGCCTGCGACGCCGCCTCGGCCGCACTCATCGCCTCTCTGGTGGAACGGCTGGGCGCCCCCGCCACGGCCCCGTCGCCGTACCTGGCCTCGTCGCCCACGGCGCCGGTCTCCCCGGCTCCCCGCCGCGCGACCGGACCGGCGGCCGAGGTCCCACCAAGCCGGCTCGCCCCCCGCGCGAGCGCGGCCAGCGCCGCCGCCACCGGGGTCGGCCCCTCCGGCGGCGTACCGGGCCTGGAGCCCGTCAGCGTGCCCTCCATGGGGCCGGTCGGCATGCCTCCGATGGCGCCGGCGGCTCAGATGGGCGGTGGCGCTCACATGGGCGGCGGCCCTCAGATGGGCGGCGGCGCTCACGCTCGCGTGCCCGGTGGGGGTAACGGCCGCGACGCGGATGGCTTCACGCCGGTGCGGCACGCGCCCACGATCCCGGCCCCGCGCCCAGCCACGCCCGACTGGTCGTCCCAGCCGTCGCCTCAGCCCTCCTCCTGGTCGGGCGAACCGGCCGCCTGGCCCGCGCCGCCCGCCGACCGGTCCGGTTGGTCGGAGGCGCCGCGCCGCGACGAACCGATGACGTGGGCCGACCCGCCACCGGCATCCTCGTACTACTCGGAGGTCGACCCGGCCACGGCGACCACGCTCTCGTTCAGCATGGACCCGCTCAACGCGCCGCTGCCGCCGCCACCTCCCCCGGCGGACCGGCCGTGGACCGCCGACGGCCTGCCGGTCGAGCCGCCGTCGCTGCACCGGGTCGACCCACCGCAACCCCCGGACCCGCTGACCGATCCGCTGAACGGGAACGGAACGCACTTCCTGCCCGACTCCCGGCCCGACGGCGATCTGCTGATCTTCTCCCAGACTCCGAAGTCGGCGTGGTTCTCGCTCCCGGACATCGACCTCCGCGACGAAACGCCGCAATGGAACGGGATCAACGACGATGGCTGGCGGGCCGCCGAGCAGCTCGTCCGGCCGGCCGTCGGCGCCGACACGCGCGCGGGCCTGCCGCGCCGGGTGCCGCAGGCCAACCTCGTCCCGGGCTCGGCCGCCGAGCCCGAGCCGCACGTACGGATCGTGCGGGACGCGGAGAGCATCGCCGCCCACACGTCGGGTTACTTCCGCGGTTGGCGTCGCGGCCAGGAGATCGGAGGGTACGCGGTCGGACAGCGCGACCGGGCGGCCTGGGAGTTCAACCGCGACCAGCGCGTGCGCGACGGCCTCGAACAACCGGCCCGGCTGTCCCGATGACGAGCGTCGCCACGTATTCGACGAGCCTCAACTCCCTGCTGGTCGGCATGGTCGCCCGTACGCCCGGAGCCGTGCACGCCGTACTGGCCACAGTGGACGGAGTGTGCGTGGCCGTCTCGGCCGGCCTGCCACCCGAGCGGGCCGAGCAGTTGGCCACGATCGGGGCTGGACTGCTCAGCATCGCCGACGGCGCCGGCATCATGATGAACACCGGAGCCCCGCAGCACGTCATCGTCGAGATGTACGGCGGGCTGCTGATCGCGACGCCGGTGGCCCCCACAGTGGTCCTGAGCATGCTGGCGACCTGTGACGCCGACCGCGAACGCCTCGGCTTCGAGCTGGCCCAGTTCGCCGGCCAGCTCACCCCCCTCGTGTCCCACATCCGCTGACCCTCGCCGTCGGCGCCGCGCGACATTGATCGTGAAGGGTTGATGTCCGCCCGCGAGCACTGATCCTTCACGATCAGAGCGAGGGCCGGATCCGCGGGTCGAAGGGTCAGGCGGGGGCGGGAGATCGGGGGCGGCGCAGCGAGAGCACGTGCTCGACCAGGGCGATGAGGATCTGCTTGGTGGACTCGCGGCTGCGGGCATCGCAGCTGAGCACGGGAACCTCGGACGAGATGGCCAGTGCCTCGCGGACGTCGTTCGCGTCGTGGTACTGAACGCCGTCGAAGCAGTTGATGGCGACGAGGTAAGGCAGGCGCCGGTGCTCGAAGAAGTCGATGGCCGCGAAGCAATCGGCCAGACGGCGCGTGTCGACCATGACGACCGCGCCGATCGCGCCCCGGACGAGCTCGTCCCACATGAACCAGAAGCGCGTCTGCCCGGGGGTCCCGAACAGGTACAGGATCAGATCGTGGTCGATCGAAATGCGACCGAAGTCCATGGCGACCGTCGTGGTGGTCTTGCCGGGCACCTGCCGGGTGTCGTCCACCCCGACGCCGGCCGACGTCATGATCGCCTCGGTCGTCAGCGGCGTGATCTCTGAGACCGACCCGACGAGCGTCGTCTTGCCGACGCCGAACCCCCCGGCTATCACGATCTTCGCCGACGTCACACGACCGGACGACGGACGGTGCGCCATATCAGAGCTTCCGTAGTCCACTCAGCACCCTCTCCAGCAGTTCTGTGCCTACCGCGTCGTTTCCGTCGATCGAGGTCGGCTCGTATACCGCGACCAGGCCTTCCGCGGCCATGTCCGCGACCAGCACTCGGGCCACCCCGAGGGGCAACCGCATCCGCGCCGAGATCTCGGCCAGCGACTGCAGCCGCCCGTCACACAACGTCACGATGTGCTGTTGTTCGCGACCATGTGCTACACCATCGCGGACGTTCGCCGCGCGTCCGCGCTGGGTCGTCTCTACCAGGGCCTCGATGGCGATGTCCATGCGGGGTCGGGTGCGACCACCGGTGACGGCGTACGGTCGGACCAGGGCACCCGTAGGCTCCTCACCCGGACTGACCATTGCCGATCACCTCCCTCGCACTCGTTGCCGTGACCCGCGCGACCGCATTCCTCAGCCGTACACCGATGCCGTCGAGCGCGGCTGCGGCGTGAGCGCCTCGCCGACGCGGTCGACCAGCAGCGCCATCTCGTAGCCGACCTGTCCCACGTCGCTGCTGCGGGCCGCCAGTACGGAGAACGACGAACCGTCCGAAATGGACATAAGGAAGAGAAAGCCGTTGTCCATTTCGACTACCGTCTGCAGCACGGCACCGCCCTCGAAACACCGGGCGGCGCCCTGGGTCAGGCTCACGAGTCCGGAGGCTATCGCGGCAAGTTGATCCGCACGGTCCCGGGGCAGGTCACGCGAGGATGCCAGCAGCAGCCCGTCGGCGGAGACGGCGACCGCATGTGCCACACCGGGTACGCGGTCGGCGAAGTTCGCCAACAGCCAACTCAGATCCTGCGTTGATGTCATGCGTCATGCTCCTTGCCACTGGTCTGCGAACCCGCGGTGGTGGGTTCGTCTGCCTTGCCGTGAGCGTCACGACCCCGCTGCACACCCCGGTGGTACGCGGAGAGCAGACCGCGTACCGAGTCCGGCGAACGACGATCCGACACCCCGCCGCTCGTGTCGACGCCGCCCGGCACCAATTGGGCCATCGGCACCCGCCGGGGCAGACCCATCTCGGTGAGGCCACCGGTTTCGGGTTCCATGGCTGCCTGGGCCGCGCGCCAGCCATCGTCGGCCGCGGAGCGCCACCCTACATCGTCGTCGGGTACCCGCCCGGCCTCGGCCCCCGTGCGTGCATAACTGTGCGAGGCGCCGACCATCGCGCCCGCGTCCGCCTCGGCTCCGCTCCACGGGTCGGTCTCGGCGGTCTCCGCCACCGGACTGGTCGCGCTGGACCGGAACCAGGCCGACTCCACCTCGCGGAAGATCGGCAGCTCCATCGTGAGGTCGTCGGCGTACCGCGACGGAGCGCCCCCCGGCGGCACGTCGCCCAGCCTCGGCAGGTCGGCCGTCATGTCCAACGACGCGGACAGACTCTCCGGCAGGGAAGGAACCCCGGTTTCCGGCGGCGCACCGGGATCGGACGCGACCGGCGGCCACACCGGCGGCCGGGCGGCGCTGGGAGGTACGGGCGTCACCGACGGAGGCGGTGGCGCGCCTCCCGGGGGCGGCATGCTGGGAAGGTGCAACGCCGCCGGCGGCGCCGGCCCTCCGGGCGGGCCGAGCCCGGCCCCGACCGGTGGTACGGACGGTGGTGGCCCGCCGAACGAGGGCGGTGGCCCACCAAACGACGGCGGAGGTCCACCGAACGAGGGCGGAGGGCCCTGCCGCGGCATCGGGGGACCCTCGGGCTCGCCCCACGGTCCGGGGCGCCGCTGCGGCAACGGCTCCCCGTCGGCTCCGGTCGCGGGTGGCCCGCCCTCCGGCTGCGGCGTGGCGCCGGTGAGGTCGAACCACGCGGGCAGCGCCCGGCTCCCGTTGGTGGGCGATCCACCCTGGGCCGGTCCGGCGTCGTACCCGCCGGAGAGCGCGGCCCCCAGGCCGGACGGCCCACCCGGACCCGATGGCGGCCCGTAGCCGGGCGGCGGCCCCGAGGACGGCTCGGGAGGACCCCAAGGGCCACCCGAGACCGGCGCGTAGCCGGGCGGGGGACCCGATGGGGGCTCGCCGAAGCCGCCAAAGGATGAGGGCGCCGGCGGGGGGCCGGCGAAGGCGGAGGGAGCGCCCCCGTAGGCGGGGGTCGGTGCCCCGTACGGCGATGGGCCGGGTGGCGGGGTACCGCCGGCCGAGCCGGACCGGGCGTCCTCGAACGCCGGCCAACCGCCCGGCGCCGGCCCGCTCTCCAGCTCCAGCGGCGGCGGGAAGTAGGGGCGCTGCGACGGCGGCATGGCCGGTGGTCGCGTGGCCGGGAAGCCGGCGGGCGTTTGGGTGTGGCCGGCCAGCGACCGCGGCACCAGTACGGCGCTGGGCAGGAGAACCTCGGCCACGGTGCCGCGTTCGGGTGCGGGCCGAAGCTCCACCTTCACGCCGTGCCGGGCGGCCAGACGCGCGACCACGACGAGGCCCATCATCCGGGACACGGCGACGTCGACCATGGGTGGCGTCGCCAGCCGCTCGTTGAGTTCGGAGTACTGGTCGGGCGACATCCCGATGCCGCGGTCCTCCACGTACAGCAGCGAACGGTCGCCCAGTCGCCGCGCCTCGACCGTCACCTTCGTGTCGGGCGCGGAGAAGGCGGTGGCGTTGTCGAACAGCTCGGCGACCAGGTGCACGAGATCGTTCACCGCGTGGGCGGCGATCTCGATGTCCTGGTCGATGATGCCGAACTCGATCCGGGTGTAATGCTCCACCTCGGACTGTGCCGCCCGCAGCACGTCCATCAGGGCGGCCGGCTCCCGCTGGATGCGGGTGGAGTCGGCACCGGCCAGCACGAGCAGGTTCTCGTCGTTGCGGCGCATCCGGGTGGCGAGGTGGTCGAGCTGGAACAGCTCGGAGAGCCGGTCGGGATCCTGCTCGCCGCGCTCCAGCCGATCCAGGTGCCCGATGAGCCGGTCGACCAGGATCTGGCTTCGGCGGGCCAGGTTGACGAACATCGTCGCGACCGAGGCCCGCAGCGCCGCCTGCTCGGCCGCGGTCCGGACCGCCTCGAGGTGGACCGCGTTGAACGCCTCGGTCACCTGGCCGAACTCGTCCTTGCTACGGACCGGAAGCGGCTCGGCGATCTGTTGGGCCACAAGGTTCGGCGACATGTTGGTGGACAGCGCCGGGTCACGCAGCCGGGCCACCGCCTGCGGCAGGCCGTACTGCGCCACGGCCAGCGCGCCCTGCCGAAGGTCACGCAGCGACCGCGCCATGGACCGGGCCACCAACCAGGCGAAGAGGACACCCAGCAGCAGCGTGAGCAACAGCAGGCCGGTCTGTACCAGGACCTGCCGCTGGACCCGGGCGCCCAGGTCGACGGCCGCCTGCTGGGCCTGGTTGTTCAGCTGGGTCTCCACCGTGTTCATCAGGTTGGACCGACCGACCATCGCCCGGTCCCACTTCTCGGCGGACACGACGGTGTTCGGGTCCTGGGTGGGACCGAGGCTGTCCAGATCACCCTCGAACAGCAGCGTCTCGCGGACCTCGGGACCGGTGACGAGGCGGCCCATCAGCTCGCTCTGCTCCCGGGTCGCCACGGCGTCGAAGGCGGCCAGCGCCAGCTCCTGGCCCTTGTGGGTGGCCACGTACTCGCGCCGCGCAGCCGAGGACATCTCCTTGTTGGCCAGCGCCTGCAGGACCACGACCCGCTCTTGGGACAGGAACTCCTTGGCGCTGGCCACGGCACCGGCGGCCCGTAGCCGGTCGGCCAGCGTCGTGTCGCCAGTGATCTGGGCGGAGAGTTCGCGGATCTCGAGCAGGTCGGAAATCAGAACCTCATAGCCATTCTCAGCCGTGGACAGCGTGATCTTGCCGCGGTCCTGGATCTGCGAGCGCCTCACCGGAAGCTCGCCGAGCTGGGTCTCGACCTGATCGAGCAGGGCGCGGAGGTTGTCCGGCAGATCGCCCAGAGTGGAGCGGCTCAGCCGGTACCGGGAATTGGCCTCATTGGTCTTGTCGGCCTGGGCCCCGTACGTGTTCTTCGCCGCGGCCATCCCGCTCGCCGGCGACTGCAGCAGCTGGATGGCGGCGGCCCGCTCGTCCTGGAGCCGGTGGACGAGGTTGCCGGCGTCGCCCGAGAGCACGGCAAGCGCCCGGGCCCGGTCGGCGTTGTTCGCCTCCTCGACCTGATTGAGCAGTCCCGCGGTGCCGACGACGATCGTGGCGATCGTGGGCACGATCATGATGAGGCCGAGCTTGGTCCATATCGGCAGGTCACGGAGCCAACCGACGGGCCTGGAGAATCCCGATGGCACCTTGCCCGGGGCACTAGGCTGTGTGCTCACCTCACCACCCTCTTCAACTGATGCCGCCGGCGGCTGGGGCACCAGTCACTCGCCGCGCCCGCGATGGGAAAGGGCCGGCCCCGAGATTCCATCACGGCGCGTGGCAAGAAGAAAGTCCAGGCTGTCATGGAACCGTTGGTAATGGGGTGGTGACAGCACGTCCGATCAGTCGGAACGTTCACGAGGGGATCAACCTTCTGTATTACGTCGGCCGCCGCCGCTCGCGGACGCCGGCACTGCTTATACGACGCTCAACCGCCGATGAGTTTCGCGTAGCCGGGCTTGATCACCTCATTGATCAGGACCAGCCGCTCATCGAACGGTATGAACGAACTCTTCATCGCGTTGATCGTGAACCACTGCAGATCGGGCCAACCGTACCCGAACGCCTCGACCAGCAGCGCCATCTCCCTCGACATTGAGGTGCCACTCACGAGACGGTTGTCGGTGTTGACCGTAGCCCGGAAGCGCAGCCGCCGCAGCAGGCCGATCGGGTGTTCGGCGATCGACGCGGCGGCCCCGGTCTGGATGTTCGATGACGGGCAGAGCTCCAGTGGGATCCGCTTGTCGCGCACGTACGCCGCCAGGCGGCCGAGCCGGGGTGGGTCGACCGTCGCATCGATGTCATCGACGATGCGCACACCGTGTCCGAGGCGATCGGCCCCGCACCACTGGATCGCCTGCCAGATCGAGGGCAGCCCGAACGCCTCGCCGGCGTGAATGGTGAAGTGGAAGTTCTCCCGCTGCAGGTACTCGAACGCGTCCAGATGCCGGGTAGGTGGATAGCCCGCTTCGGCGCCCGCGATGTCGAAGCCCACCACTCCCACATCACGGAAACGGACCGCCAGTTCGGCGATCTCCGTCGAGCGGGCCGCGTGCCGCATCGCGGTGAGCAACGTGCCGACCCGGATGGGTGTGCCGACCGACCGGGCCTCGACCGACCCGGCCTCGAATCCGGCCAGCACCGCCTCCACGACCTCGGGCAGGGTCAGCCCGCTTTCGAGATGCTGCTCGGGCGCGAACCGCACCTCGGCGTAGACAACGCCGTCGGCGGCGAGGTCGAGCGCGCACTCGCGGGCGACCCGGTACAGAGCGTCGGGTGTCTGCATCACGGCGACGGTGTGGGTGAACGTTTCCAGATAGCGCTCGAGGGACCCCGCGGTCCCCTCGTACCAGACCCGTAGCAGCTCGGGATCGGTCTCCGGCAGCCGATGACCGATCACTTCGGCCAGGTCGACGATCGTGGCCGGACGCAGCCCACCATCGAGATGATCGTGCAACAGGACCTTCGGTGCGGCTCGGATCTCGTCGACGGTGGGGGCGACGCTGCCCACGGTTGCGCTCATGAACAGACCCTAGTGGTGCCGGCCCCCACCGAGCGCTGGCGGGCAGCGAAGATGAGCGGCATGCGGGAGAGCAATCTGGTGGGGCGGGTGGGACGGTGGTGCTTCCGGCACTGGGCCTGGGTGCTGGCGGCATGGGCGGTGGCCGTGGCGGCCGGGGTGGCCGCGACGGGGCCGCTGTTCGCGCGTCTGGCCGACAGCGGCGTGCCGCGGACGGTGGAGTCGGTCGCCGCGTCCGATGTCCTCAACGCGGACAACGACTCCGCCGGCACCGTGACCGGGGTCATCGACGGTGTGGATCCGCGCGATGACCGGGTACGCGCGGCGGTGGTCGACGCCGCGCGGCGGCTGATCCTGGTCCCGGGCGTGCGATCGGTCGGCCATCCCTACGACCCGGCCGCCGCACCGGCCCGGGCCGCCGCGCTCGTGGCCGCGGACGGTCGCGCCGTGCTCGTCGTCGTGACGCTTGACGATGTCGAGCGCGACACGCGCGACGAGGCGGCGAGGACGATAACGGCCGACCTGCACCGTCTGGCCGCCGACCTCCCGGCGGGCGCCGACGTCGACGTGGGCGGTTCGGCCGCCCTGAGCCTGCAGGTGCGTACCGCCGTGCGCGAGGATCTCGAGCGGGCCGAGTTCACGTCATTGCCGATCACCCTGGTCGTGCTCGTCCTGGTTTTCGGTGGCCTCGTGGCGGCGGGCCTGCCGGTGCTCGCGGCGGCGGTCTCGGTCGCGGCGGCGATGGGCGTACTGCTGGGCTTCTCCACGTTCACCGATGTGGACCAGGACGGCGTGACCGTGGTGACGCTGCTCGGCCTGGGCCTGTCCGTGGACTACGGCCTGCTGCTCATCGCCCGCTATCGGGAGGAGCTCCTGCGCGGCCACGAGCCGGCCGTCGCCATCGGCCGGGCCTGGGCCACCGCCGGTCGCACCATCTTCTTCAGCGCGCTCACCGTGGCCGCCGCGCTGAGCGGGCTGCTCATGTTCGACCTGCCGGTGCTGACCGCCCTGGGGTCGGCCGGTGTCTCGATCGCGCTCGTGGCCATGCTCGCCTCGCTGACGTTCACGGCCGCGCTGGTCGGTCTGCTGCGACGGTGGATCCGCCCGTCCCGGCGCGAGCGCCGGAGGGTTTCCGGAGCCGTTCACGAGGAGCGCGGTTTCTTCGCTCGGCTGTCCCGCATCGTGCAGCGCCGACCGGTACTCGTGACCGTCACCACCGCGGCCATCCTGATCTCCGCCGGAGCGCCCCTCGTGTCGACCGGTATCAAGATTCCGCGCCTGGAGGGAGTACCCCGCACGATCGAGAGCGCGCGGGTGGCCGACGCCCTCGCGGCCCGCTTCGGCCAGGCGCCGGCCCCGCCGATCACCGTGGTCGCCCGGACCGACACGGCGTCGCTCGACGCGTGGGCCGGGCGGTGGCGCGGCGACCCCGCGGTCTCGCGGATCACGCCGGCCAAGGCCGTCCGGGCCAGCGGCGTGGCGTACGTGGGGATCGAGGTGACCGGGCAGCCGCAGGGCCCCCAGGCGCGGGACCTGGTCCGGCGGATCCGCGCCGACCGGCCCGACGCGTCCCAGTCATGGGTCACGGGGGAGGCGGCCGTGCTGACCGATCTGATGGCCATCATCGGCGACGGGCTGCCTCTGGCCCTGAGCGTGACGGCGGTGGCCATGCTCGTGCTGCTGTTCCTGATGACCGGCTCCCTCGTGGTGCCGGTCAAGGCCATCATCGCCAACGTGGTATCCCTGGGCGCCACCTTCGGCGTGCTGACCGCCGTGTTCGCGCACGGGTTCGGCAGCGGCCTGCTGGACACGCTCACCGTCGGCGCGCTGAGCCCGTTCGTCATCCTGGTGGTCTTCGCGTTCGCGTTCGGGCTGTCGATGGACTACGAGATCTTCCTGCTGGCGAGGGTCAAGGAGTACGTGGACGACGGCGCCGACACCGACACGGCCGTACGCCGGGGGCTGCAGCACACCGGCCGCGTCATCACGTCGGCCGCGCTGCTCATGGTCGTCGTGTTCGGCTGTTTCGCGGCCGCGCGGATCGGCAACATCGAGCAGATCGGGCTGGGCCTGGCCATCGCCGTGCTGATCGACGCCACGATCGTGCGCTGCCTTCTGGTGCCGGCGACCATGACGCTGCTCGGCCGGTGGAACTGGTGGGCGCCCCGATGGCTGGCCCGGCTGCACGGCCGGTTCGGACTGTCCGAGCGTTCGCGACCCGAGCCGGACCGCGACCCGGAGCCCGAGCCCGCCCTCCGCTAGACCGGTCGGCGGCCCCCACGCCGCCCGCCACCAACGCCTCGGCAATATCGACGATATTGTCGCGTCAAAGCCAGGATTGACGACAACTTTGTCGAAGTTGTCGCCTGAAGGGTCAGGCGGAGAGGTCCACGGACAGGTCGACCTCTTCCCATCCGCAGGGTGGCCGCTGGTACGGCCCACGCATGATCACGGCCCACTCGAGCGCCCAGCGCCGCTGCCCGATCGCGTTGGAGTCGATGAGCCCGGGCAGGCGGATGCGCCGCCGTTCGGCCTCCAGGTAGGCCCAGTCGAGGCAGTAGAAGAGATCGAGCACGATCGCCGCCTCCGGCGCCGGCCGCGGGTTCGGCAGCGTGCGGGTGCGCCAGGTGACGAACGGCTCCTTGGTCGGCAGATGCGGCAGTTGTGCCACCAGACCGTCCGGCGCCGGCTCGGTCGGGTCCAGATGCGGCACCAGACCCAGCAGCCAGGCCAGGGCGTAGATCGCCTCCAGATGCAACGCGAACGAGCGCTGGTCGCCCTCACCCGAGGCGACGAAGCTCCACTCCGGCTTGGTCAGGCTCTCCAGCAGGTGGGCCTCCAGCAGCCAGGCCATCGCCGCCTCCGACGGCATGCCGAAACACCGCGCCAGTACGACATTGAGGATCGCCGTGCGGCCCTCGAGCTCCTCGGTGGGCCGCAGTTCCACGGTGTCCCCGGGTTCCCAGACGAGCGGGAACGTCGGCGGCGGCTGCGGCAGACCCAGACGGCGTAGCTGGTCGATGCTCGCGGCGCGGACCCGGTGCGGGTCGGGCGCTGGTACGGTCACGAAACTTGTCCACCTACTCAACTAGGCCGACTTGCCCGGTGGCACCTTCGAGCCGGCCAACGCTGCACCGCCCGCTTGCCAGTGTCCCCGGCGCGGGAACAATAGCGCGATCGGGCCATCCAGGTGAAACCACCGCTCCGATGACCGGCCGCGTCACCTGGGGTGATGACGATAGCGCACCATCGTGATGTTCGGGCGACAAATGGGACACACTCAGAGAGCTGTAACCAGAATCTCGTTCAGCCACACGTTCCCGGAGAGATCAGGCCACACGTTCCAGGACGAGCGGCACCGGCTCCGGCCGCTTCCGGGTGATGGTCACGGCGCCCCGCAACGCATCGAGGCCGGCCGGTATCCGCGCCCCGTCGTCGGCCCGCAGCTCGAACAGAACGTCCCCCGGCCGCACGACGTCGCCGGGCTTGCGGTGCAGGACAACGCCGGCGGCCGCGCTGACCGGATCCTCCTTGCGGGCGCGCCCGGCACCGAGCCGCCAGGCCGCCAGCCCGACGGCCAGTGCGTCCACAGTGGAGATCCGCCCGCCGCGCTCGGCCCGTACGATCTCGATCTCGTTCGGCGTGGGCAGCGGGGCGTCGGGATCCCCACCCTGGGCCCGCACCATCGCGCGCCACGAGTCCATGGCCCGGCCGTCGGCCAGGGCCTTGGCCGGATCGGCGTCGCCCAGGCCCGCGCACCCAAGCATCTCCCGGGCCAGCGTGACGGTGAGCTCGACCACATCGGCCGGCCCGCCACCGGCGAGCACCTCGACCGCCTCCTCCACCTCGACCGCGTTGCCGACCGCGCGGCCCAGCGGGGTGGACATCGCGGTGAGCAGGGCCACCGTTGTCACGCCGTGTGCGCTACCCAGCTCCACCATGGTGCTCGCCAGCTCGCGGGCGTCGTCGACCGATTTCATGAAGGCCCCCGTGCCGACCTTGACGTCGAGCACCAGCGCGCCGGTGCCCTCGGCGATCTTCTTGCTCATGATGGAGCTGGCGATGAGCGGGATGGCCTCCACGGTGCCGGTCACGTCGCGCAGCGCGTAGAGCTTGCGGTCGGCCGGCGCCAGTCCCTCGCCGGCCGCGCACACGGCCGCACCGACGGACCGCAGTTGCGCCTGGAATTGGTCGTTGGTCAGCGTCACGCGGAATCCCGGTATCGATTCCAGCTTGTCCAGCGTGCCGCCGGTGTGCCCGAGCCCCCGGCCGGACAGCTGCGGCACCGCCGCCCCGCACGCCGCCACCAACGGCGTCAACGGCAGGGTTATCTTGTCGCCCACGCCGCCGGTCGAGTGTTTGTCCACAGTAGGCCGATTCAGGCCCGACAGGTCGAGCCGTTCACCCGATGCGATCATCGCCGACGTCCACCGCGCGATCTCGGCGGCGTCCATGCCGCGGAGCAGGATCGCCATGGCGAGCGCGGACATCTGCTCATCGGCGACGGCGCCCCGGGTGTACGCGTCGACCACCCAGTCGATCTGCGCGTCGGTCAGCCGCCCACCGTCCCGCTTGGTCCGGATGACATCCACCGCGTCCACGGGCACCTCGCTTCGCTCAGGAGTGGTCGGCCAGCGCGGCCGGCGGATCGCCCTCGCCGGCCCAGGACAGGTGACCGTCGGCGTCGACCACCACCACCCGCGGCGTGCGCTGGCGCCCCCAGGCCACCGCGGCCGGCTGATCGGGCCAGGTGGGACCCTCCTCGAGGATCCCCCGCTCCTGCGGCGGCGGCTGACCTGCGTTGGCCGCGTTGGCGTTGGCCGCCGCCGCCTCGCTCGTACCTCGCTCGGCCGCTGGCGGCTCCGCTCCGGACAGCCCGTCGGAGCGTTCCCAGTACGCGGTCCAGACCCGCTGCCCGCCGACCGTGTCCGGATGGACGAAGACCGTCCCCCGCCCGCGCCACTGGAGCACCCGCGGTGGCAGGGCCTCGGCGGCCGGCCGGTCCAGGTCCGTGGCGTCGAAGGCGTGCGGCAGCAGGTCGGCCATGCGTAGGGGGCCGGACGGCGAGTCGACGAGGCACTCCGGGCCGCCGTGCTCCCACAGCAGTTGCCGGCAGCGTCCGCACGGCATCAACGGCTCACCGGTTCCGTCCACCGAGGACACGGCGACGAGCCGGCCGCCGCCGCCGGCGTAGAGGGACGACACCAGCCCGCACTCCGCGCACAGGGTCAGCCCGTACGAGGCGTTCTCCACGTTGCAGCCGACCACCACCCGGCCGTCGTCGACGAGCCCGGCGGCGCCCACCGGGAACGACGAGTACGGGGCATGGGCCCGTCGCATGACGTCCGAGGCCGCCTTGCGCAGCGCGATCCAGTCGACCGACTCGACCAAGGCTCAGCCCTTCACGTACGGCTTGCCGTCGGCCGCCGGTGCCCGTACCCGGCCCACCAGCCCGGCCACGGCGAGGATGGTCGCCACGTACGGCAGCATGGCCAGGAAGTCGCTGGGGATCGGGCTGGAGATGCTGCTCAGGTAGGTCGCCAATTTGTCGGCGAATCCGAAGAACAGGGCGGCGAACAGCGCCCCGATCGGGTTCCACCGCCCGAAGATCAACGCGGCCAGGGCGATGAATCCCTTGCCACCGACCATGTCCTGGCTGAACTGGCTGACCAGGTCGAGCGTGAAGTAGGCGCCGCCGATGCCGGCCACGGCGCCGGCCAGCAGCACGTTGACGTATCGGGTCCGCAACACCTTGATGCCGACGGTGTCCGCCGCCGCGGGATGCTCGCCGACCGAGCGGGTGCGCAGCCCCCACCGGGTCCGGAACAGGGCGACGTTGATGACCACCACCAGGATCAGCCCCAGGAACAGGAACAGGGTGCCGGTGAACACGGCCGGACCGAGGACCGGGATCTTGGACAGGAGCGGCAGCTCCCACACGGGGAAACCCGGGGTCTTGTTGTAGCGCTCCGCGTTGGGTCGCATCAGCTGCGCGTAGATGAACCCGGTGAGGCCGACCGCGAAGAAGTTGAGCACGATGCCCAGCACGACCTGGTCCACGAGGTACCGGATCGAGAACCACGCCAGCATCGCAGAGATGAGTACACCACCGGCGATGCCGCCCACCAGGCCGACCCAGGCGCTGGCGGTGATCGAGCCCACGAGAGCGCCGGCGAAGGCACCGGTCAACAGTTGGCCCTCGATGGCGACGTTCACCACACCGGAGCGCTCGCACAGCACACCGGCCAGCGCGCCGAAGATCAGCGGCAGGGCGGCCAGGAAGGTCCCGCGCAGGACGTCCACCAACGGCATGAAGTTCAGCCCGGCCGGCGCCGACGAGATCTGCCAGCACAGGAACGACAGCAACACGCAGACGATCCCGGCTCCGAGCAGCCAGGCGAACCACCGGCGGGCCGCCCGCACGATGAGCACCGCGCCGGCGCCGGCGGCCAGCAGTCCAAAGAGGACCGCTCCGAACATGCCGTCGATGGATACCGACCCTCCGGCCGGATCCTCGGTGAGCGTGAACCGGGCCGGCTCGCCGGTGGCCAGGGCGCCGAAGCCCACCGCCGCGGCCACGCCGGCGACGGCCAGACCGACGCCGATGCGCCGCTCCCGGTTCCACAGCGGCTCGGCCACCACGAGCTCGTCGAACGAAACGGCGGTCATGGCCTACCACGCTCCCGCGCTCGGCGAGCATTCGCCATTGTGGTTGAGCCCCGTAGCCTCACGCGTCCGCTCACCCCGTCACCACCCCTTCGCCACCGAGGTCTCCAGGCGAGCGGCCCGGGCCGCCCGCAACCGGAAGATGGCCTTGACGAGCGCCGGTGCCGCCACGAACAGCACGATCAGTGCTTGCAGCACCGTGACCAGTTCGAGTGGGATACCCGAGTACGACTGCATGCGGTTGCCGCCGGCCCGCAGCGCGCCGAACAGCAGCGCGGCCCCGACCACGCCCCACGGCTTGGCCCGCCCCAGCAGCGCCACCATGATGCCGTCGAACCCGATGGTTCCGGCGGCCGGGCCAGTGAGGGCGTTGGCCTGCGCGCCGAGGACGATGGTGCTGCCGCCGAGCCCGGCCAGCGCTCCGGCCAGGGCCATGACCACCACCGTGGTCCGGCCCACGCTCATGCCGGCCGTGCGGGCGGCGTCCGGGTTGGCGCCCACCGCGCGCAGCTCGAAGCCGAACGTCGACCGTTTGAGCATCCACGCCGCGCCCCAGGCGGCGAGCACGGCCAGGACGATGCCCAGCGTCACGCGGAGGTCCGAACCCAGCAGCCGGGGCAGCTGGGCGCTGGAGTGCACCACCTTGCTGATGGGGTCGAGCCGCGCCGGGTCCTTGACCCCGTTCTGCAGCAGCAGCCAGTTGAGGAACAGCGCCGCCACGTAGTTCAGCATGATCGTCGTGATGACCTCGTGGGCGCCGGTCCGGGCCTTCAGAAAACCCGGAATGAAGCCCCAGACGAGGCCACCCACGGCGCCGGCGAGGAGAGCGACCAGCAGGTGGAGGCCGGGGGGCAGCGGCAGGGCGAACCCGGCCAGGCCAGCCAGCACCATGCCCATGACCGCCTGGCCCTGCGCCCCGATGTTGAACAGGCCGCCGCGGAAGGCCAGCGCCACGCACAGGCCGGTGAACACCAGCGGTGTGGCGTAGTTCAGCGTCTCCGCGATGGGGAAGAACGCGAGGTGCCAGCGGCCGGTCCCGTTGATCCAGCCCTCGATCGCCGCCACGTCGAGGATGGACCCGCGGAAGAGGTTCAGGTACGCCTCGCTGACCTTGTCCCAGCTGGCCGTCAGCGCGTCGGTGGGCCGGGAGAAGAAGTAGCCGTACAGCGGGTGCAGGTCCTCGCTCGCGACGACGATCAGGATGCCACCGATCACCATCGCCAGCACCACGGCGAGGAACGTGACGGTGACGGTGTTGGCCGTCCAGAGATTGTGTAGGAAGAGTCGCCCGAGCGAGCGGGGCTCGCCCTCCTTGTCGGCCGGTGGCGCCGTCGTCGGCGCCTCGGTCGTGGTGGCCGGGTTCGGGGGGGAATCGTTCATGGCCGTCCCTCCGCGCCCACCACGCCGGCCATGAGAAGGCCGATGTCCTCCCGGGGCGTGTCGGGCGGGACGACCGCGATGATCCGGCCTCGGTACATCACGGCGATCCGGTCGGCCAACGCCATCACCTCGTCCAGTTCACTGGACACGAGCAGCACGGCGGTGCCGATGTCGCGCTCGTGCATGATCCGACCGTGGATGAACTCGATCGACCCGACGTCCACGCCGCGCGTCGGCTGCGAGGCCACGAAGAGCTTGAGCGGGCGGGACATTTCCCGGGCGACGATGACCTTCTGCTGGTTGCCGCCGGACAGGGACGAGGACGGCGCGTGCTCCGACGAGGTACGCACGTCGAACTGGGCGATCCGCTCCTTGGCCGACTTCGAGATCGCATCCAGGTCCATCGCCCACCGCGACCCGAACGGCGGCCGGTCGTACAGGTCCAGCACCAGGTTCTCGCCGATCGTGAACTCCTTGACCAGGCCGTCCGCGCTGCGGTCCTCGGGTACGTAGCCCACGCCGGTGGCCAGGATATCCTTTGTGGACCGTCCACGCAGATCCCGGCCGTCCAGCGTCACGGTGCCGGCCAGCGTCGGCCGCAGTCCCATGATGGCCTCGACCAACTCGGTCTGGCCGTTGCCCTGCACGCCGGCGATGCCGAGCACCTCGCCGCCGTGCACGGTGAGGTCGACCCCGTCCACGACCCGGTGACCGCGGTCGTCGTCGACGGCGAGGCCGGAGACGTCCAGCACCGGCGCTCCGCGCTCCCTCGGTTGCTTGTCCACGGCCAGGATCACCGAGCGACCCACCATGAGGGCGGCCAGCTCCTCCTCGCTGGTGTCCGGGGAGGCGGTGCCGACCGTGCGCCCGCGCCGGATGACCGTGATGCGGTCGGCGATCGCCTTGACCTCCTTGAGCTTGTGCGTGATGAACACCAGCGACTTGCCCGAGTCTCGGAGCGACCGCATGACGCGCAGCAGGTCCTCGGTCTCCTGCGGCGTGAGCACGGCCGTCGGCTCGTCCAGGATGAGCAGGTCCACCTCGCGAATGAGGGCCTTGACGATCTCGACCCGCTGCTGGATGCCGACCGGCAGGTCCTCGACCATCGCGTCCGGGTCGACCGACAGGCCGTACCGCTGGGACACGTCGATGACCTCGCGCCGGGCCTCGCGCCGGTCCAGGAACCCTCCCTTGACCCGTTCGGCCCCGAGCATGATGTTCTCGGCCACGGTGAAGACCGGCACGAGCATGAAGTGCTGGTGCACCATGCCGATGCCGGCCGCGATGGCGTCGCTCGGGCCCTTGATCTTGATCGGGGTGTCGCCGACGAGGATCTCCCCCTCGTCCGGTTGCAGCATCCCGTACAGGACGTTCATGAGGGTGGACTTGCCGGCGCCGTTCTCGCCGAGGAGCGCGTGGATCTCACCCGGCTCGACGGTCAGGTCGATGTGGTCGTTGGCGACGAGGTCGCCGAAG
>Ga0307415_100000214_pt1 | contig 25412 bp, 30 predicted proteins | sample DK1Cmetagenome_FD_204524 | JGI IMG/M metagenome (GOLD analysis project Ga0307415, IMG submission 204524) | Maize rhizosphere microbial communities from greenhouse at UC Davis, California, United States - DK15-C-2 | ecosystem: Host-associated > Plants > Roots > Rhizosphere > Soil | place: USA... | reverse complement strand
GCCGCGGCCGAGCCGGTGGTACCACGGCCCCATCGTCGGGCCGAGCTCCGCCGCGAGGCTCCGGGCGTCCGACGCGGCCAGCTGGGCGACGGTGTCGACGCCGAGCGCGGCGAGCTTCCTCGCGGTCTTGCGCCCGATCCCCCACAGCGCGTCGGTCGGCCGGTCCCCCATCACCTCGAACCAGTTCTCCGCGGTGAGCTGCCACACGCCGCGGGGCTTGCCGAAGTCGGTCGCGATCTTGGCCCGCAGCTTGGTGTCGCCGATGCCGACCGAGCAGTGCAGCCCGGTCGCCTCGAGCACCCGGGCCCGGATGTGCTCGGCGAACTCGCGCGGGTCCCCCAGCGTCGCGGGGTCGGCGGTCCCAGCCGCCAGGAACGCCTCGTCCCAGCCGAGCACCTCGACCACGACCGGCACGCCGCCCCACTCCAGCGACCGCAGCGTGTCCATCACCTCGGCGGAGGCGGCGTCGTACGCCGCATGGTCGGCGGGCAGGAAGACCGCGTCCGGGCACTTGCGGGCCGCGATCCGCAGCGGCATGCCCGAGCCGACGCCGAACTGCCGGGCCTCGTACGACGCGGTCGCCACCACCCCGCGCTCGGTGGGGTTCCCCCGGCCACCGACCACGACCGGCAGCCCGGCCAGCTCGGGACGCCGCAGCACCTCGACGGCCGCGATGAACTGGTCGAGGTCGACGTGCAGCACCCAGGGCTGCCCGGGCGGCCGGTCGCCCGTCGCGGCGGTCATCGCGGCGGCGGAGGCAACGAGTCGGTCGACTCCATCTGGTCGAGCCCGGTGAGCATCAGCAGATCGACGACGACCGACCGCAGCTGCGCGAGGATCACCTCGGCGGTGAGCTCCTCGGTCCGCTCCACCTGCCCCGTCGCGCCACCGACGGCCAGCAGCGCCGGCCGGGCCTCGACCGCGAGCTTGTCCTCCGCCATCAGGTCGGCCACCTCGTCGGCGGCGTCGGCCAGGTCCAGCGCCAGCAGGGAGTACGAGGCGGGCACCGACCGCCCGTGGTAGGCCGCCACGGCCGTCTGCCGGACCAGCACGCGGGTGCTGCGCAGCGCCCTGTCGAGCGGGTCGACGAGGTCCACCATGCGTCGCAGGTTGCCCTTGTGCCGCACCCGGAACGGGCTGGACGCCACCACCGACAGTCCCTCGTCCGCGGCGGACTGGAGCTCCCGGATCAGGTGGTCGGTCGACCTGGCGTCACTCAGCAGGGCCAGCGCCCGGTCCACCTCCCCGTCGACCATCACCTCTCCGGCGGCGCGGAGCAGCCCGGCGATCTTGCGCATCACCAACGACGCCTGCTCGCGGGGCCGGCGCAGCGGCGCCGCGGGCACCACGGTGGCGGCGACCAGCGCCACCGCACCCCCGACCAACGCGTCGGTCCAGCGGGTCAGCGCCGCCCCCGGGTCGGGCAGCAGCGTGCTCACCACGATCGACTGGACGGCGGCCTGGGTGACGAACAGCTGCCCGCCGTCGAGCAGGAACGCCGTCGACATGGCCAGTGCGACGATCAGCGTGAGCTGCCACCACCCCGAGCCCAGCTGCGCGACGATCAGGTCGCCGACGAAGACCCCGATGGCCACGCCGAGCGTGACCTCGACGACGCGTCGCAACCGCTGTCCGTAGGACGTGCCGAGGCTGACCACGGCGGCGATCGGTGCGAAGAACGGGGTCTGGTGCCCCAGCAGGTCGGCGGCGATCAGCCAGGCCGCGCCGGCGGCGAGCGCGCACTGGGCGATCTGCCAGCGCTTGGCCCGGAAGCGCGCGACGCGGGCCCGGAGCGAGGTACGCCCCAGGCTCCACACGCGGTCGAGCTGCCCGAGCTGCATGGCCGAGATCCTGCCACGATCGGCACTCCTCAGCCCGACGCGTGGGCGTGGTCGAGCGCCCGTCTCAGACGGCCGAGGTCGCGGTACCAGACGCGCAGCGCGGTCCGGCACCGCACCCGCGCGACCCGGCGCGCATGCTCCCGGCACTCGGCCACGCCCTCCGAGACCGTCGGTGGGAAGTCCCGGGTCCCGTCGTAGTGCTCGACGACGAAGCCGGTGTCCCGGTTGCCGGTCACGGCGACGATCGTCGCCCCGGGCGGTGGCGGGTCCGACGCCCACGCCAGCCCACCGCCGACGATGGGCACGGCGAGCACGACGAGGGCGGCGAGGCCGGCGAGCAGGGCCAGCGGTCCGGAGGGGTGGTTCATGGGCGGCTCCCGAGGGTCGAGCTCCCGGTGGTTCCAGGTGTGCTCGAGACGCTAGGAGCCCGTGCCGACACCCGCCGGACCCGTCCGGCGACCCTGGGGACGACTGTGTCGGAAGCGCGGCGTGTGGACGGAGAGCGGCCCGTCAGCGCGCGAGCGTCACCCGGACCGTGCGGTTGCGGCAGTCCGACGCGAGCGAGGCCAGGGCGCGGCGCTCGGCCCGGTCCACGCTCAGCCGCCAGCGGTGCTTCACCGCGACCCACTGGCGCACGTAGCGACACCTGCCGTACTCGGGCATCCACTCCCCCGGGTCCCGGTCGGCCTTGGACTGGTTGACCGAGTCCGTCACGCCGACCAGCGAGCGCCGGTCGCCGAGGTCGTTGGCGTACGCCCGCCGCGTGCTCGTCCTCCACCTGCGCGCACCCGAGTCCCAGGCCTCGGCAAGCGGCACCAGGTGGTCGATGTCGATGCGACCGGGATCAGTCCAGGACACGCGGTCGTAGTAGGAGAACCACCGACCGCCGCTCAGGTCGCAGCCGTCGCCCACCGTCACCGGGTCGTCGGCCTCCGCGATCAGCACCTCGTCGCGCGTGCTGCACCCGTCGCCGTCCGCGTCGATCCAGTGCGGGAAGAGGTCCCGCGCGTACCCGGTCCGCACCTCCGACCGCACCCTCAGGTCGGCGATCGCCTGGTCCAGCGGGGCGGCGTAGGTCTCGGCGAACGCGGCCACCGGCACCACCACGACCCCGAGGGCGAGTCCCCCCGAGAGGCAGAGCGCGAGCAGGATCCGACGAAGCATGTGAGTCCCCCCGGGCTGAGCGGCCGACGCCGGCCTGGGCGTGCGTACGTCGCGAAGCCTGCGGCACCGGGCGGCCGACCGCAAGCCGCCCCGCGGTGTGACCCGAGCCGACAGTTGTCGTTACACCCGTTCCCAGTCAGTATCGGCAGTCCCAGACGAAAGGCACCCTCGTGGTCGCACCGCTCGATCCGACGTCGGCGGCGTTCCTCTACGCCGAGAACCGCAGCATGCCCATGCACGTGGGCGGTCTCCAGCTGTTCAAGAAGCCCGAGGGAGCGGGACGCGACTACATCCGCGAGATGTACGACGAGATGCGCCAGGTCGAGGACATCGCACCGCTCTACCTGAAGCGGCCGCACCGGTCGATCCGCACCGCCGGCCAGTGGGTCTGGGTGGAGGACGAGCAGTTCGACATCGAGCACCACGTACGGCACAGCGCGCTGCCCAGGCCCGGCCGGATCCGCGAGCTGCTCGAGCTGACCTCGCGACTGCACGGCACCCGCCTGGCCCGGGAGCGGCCGCTGTGGGAGTCCCACATCATCGAGGGCCTGCGCGACGGTCGGGTGGCGATGTACCACAAGACGCATCACGCGGTCGTCGACGGCATCTCCGCGATGCGGCTGCTCGCGAGCGTGCTGAGCACGGACCCCGACGAGCGGAACATGCCGGCCATGTGGGCCAAGCAGCCGGAGCGGGCGAGGCCGACGGGGACGGTCGACCGCGGAGAGCACAGCCTGTCCGACCTGCCGGTCCAGGCCCTGCGCACGGCGCTCGGCATCAGCGCCGAGGCGGCCGGGATGCCGGCCGCCCTGGTGAAGACGCTGTCCAAGGGGCTCCGGAACGAGACCTCGTCGCTCTCGCTCTACGCGCCGCGCACGATCTTCAACCAGAAGATCACCGGCTCCCGGCGCTTCGCCGCCCAGGACTGGCCGATCGACCGGCTGCGCGCGATCGGCAGGGCGACCGGCGCCACGCTCAACGACGTCGTGCTCGCGATGTGCAGCGGAGCGATGCGGACCTACCTGCTCGAGCTCGACGCGCTGCCCGACACCTCGCTCGTGGCCATGGTCCCGGTCGGCCTCAAGGCGAAGCAGTCGCAGGTCGCCTCGGCGGAGGGCGGCAACGCGGTCGGCTCGGTGATGGTCCAGCTCGCGACCGACCTGCCCGACCCGGCCGATCGCCTCGCGCGGATCCACCAGTCGATGGTGGACGGGAAGCGGGCGCTGTCGTCGATGACGCCGGTGCAGATCATGGCCATGAGCGCGTTGGGCCAGGCGCCGGCGATCCTCGCGCCGATCCTGCGGATGCAGGGGATCGTGCGGCCGCCGTACAACCTGATCATCAGCAACGTCCCGGGCCCGCGGACCACGCACTACTGGAACGGCGCGCAGCTGCTCGGCACGTATCCCCTGTCGATCCCGATCAACGGGATGGCGCTCAACATCACCTGCACGTCGTACGACGGCAACATGGCCTTCGGGCTGACCGGGTGCCGCCGGACCGTGCCGCACCTGCAGCGGCTGCTGACCCATCTCGACGACGAGGTGAAGGCGCTGGAGAGGGCCGTGGGGGTCTGACCCGCCGCGGGCGCTGGTTCGAGTGGACGCGCGCGGGGTACATGTGAACTCACCAGACCCAAGCCAGGAGGTCGCCTTGCCCGACGACACGGAACTGCTCGAACAACGAGTCACGAAGCGCAAGCAGAAGCTGGAGCAGGCGGCCGCCGTCGTCTCCATGGTCCAGGAGCGGGTGGCCACGGCGACCGCGGCCGACGAGGAGGCAGGTCGTGAGCTGCGCACCCTGCGCGCCGCACTCGAGGCGGCCCAGAAGAAGGCGAAGCGGCTGAAGAAGCGGACCCAGCAGGCTCGGGCACTGTCCGGTTCCGTGGAGGAGGACCGCCACGACGCCGAGCGTGAGCTGACCGACGAGCTGCAGCGGTACGACAAGCAGCAGGCCAAGCTCGCGAAGGCCGAGGCAGCGTTGGCCGCCGCCTTGGCCACGCAGCGGGTCGAGGACGTCACCCCCCTCGAGGCGGCCGAGGCGTCCGAAGCGCCCGCCCAGGCGACCGCTGCGGCCACGCGGCGCGCCCCCGCTCAGAAGGCCGCTCCGCGCAAGCGCACGGCGGCGGCGAAGAAGACGACCTCCACGACCTCGACGAGCAGGGCCGGGACCGCCAGGAAGGCCACAACGGCCAAGGCCGCGTCCAAGACAACGACCAAGAAGGCCCCCGCCCGGAAGGCGTCGACCCGGCAGCCGCGCAAGACGACCTGACCCGGGAACCGGCCAGCCGCGCCCGGCGGTCAGGCCTCGTCCAGTCCGCCGCCCACCCGTTCGGCGACGGCCCGCAGCCGCGCCCGGGTGATGTCGGCGACCGTCAGCAGGCCGGCGTTGCGTGCGTTCGACCCCTCGCGGGTCGGCTCCGCGGAGTTGATGCTCACGCAGCGGCGGGTGCCGCCGTCCTCCGCGTTCTGCAGCGCGACGGCGTGCCCCGTCGTACCGCTGCCGGCGAAGAAGTCGAGCACCACGACATCGTCGGGCATCGTGGACAGGATCCGCCGCAGCAGCCCGGTCGGCTTGGGCGACTCGAAGACGTGCCCGACGATCTCCTTGAGCTCGGCCACCGCGGTGTCGGTCGAGCCGATCTCCTCGGCGAGCCAGATCGTGCGCAGCTTCTTGCGCCGACCGGCGTGCAGCCAGTCCTTCTGGAAGACGTCGACCCGCTCGCCGCGTGTGCCCTTCACGACCCGGCAGACCAGGTCGTCGGGGCGCGCGTCGATGAGCGGCCGGCTCCACCGCCAGACCGCCGGCCTGCCGTCGCCGAACACCGGCCCGATCTCCTGGGCGCCGGCGAACCGCTCCGTGCGCACCTCGCCGGTCTCCGGGTTGCCCCAGATCGTGAAGTGCAGGGTCCGCGCCGTCGCGGGGTTGAACTTCTTGTTGGTGTTGCGCAGCGGCAGGTGCCGGTAGCGCCGCCCGTCGCTCGCGGTCAGCGGGAAGTCGCTCGCGTTCACGGTCTCGGTGCTGCTCGCGTCGAGCATGCAGGACGCGCTGTCCTTCGCGTAGGCGAGGAGGTACTCGTGGCTCGTCGCGAAGCCCCCGCCCAGCTGACGGCCCTTCGCGTTGAGGTTGACGACGATCTGGGCGAGGAAGTTCGACTCACCGAAGACGTCGTCCATGAGCAGGCGGAGGTACGCCGCCTCGTTGTCGTCGATGCTGACGAAGATCGCGCCGTGGTCCCGGAGCTGCTCGCGCGCGGCCTCGAGCCGGGGTCGCATCATCGCCACCCAGGCCTGGTGGCGCGTGATCCCGTCGCTGCCGCGGATGTCGTCGACGTACGCGAAGTCGTTGCCGGTGTTGTACGGCGGGTCGATGTAGATCAGGTCGACGGGCTCGGTCAGCCGCGGCAGCACCTCGAGGTTGTCCCCCTCGATGAACGTGTTCCACGGCTGTCCCACGCGCCGCACCCTAGTGCGGCCGCGGGCCCGGCTCGGAGAGGCCGTCAGCAAGTCCTTCCTCGACGGTTGCGACGGCCACTCAGGAGGGCAGTTCGGCCGTCTGGCGCCCGGATCCGGCGGCACGCCCTCGAACTGCCCTCGCTGGTGGCCTACCGGTCGACTTCAGTCCTCGCCCACGAGCACTGGCCTCGCCGTGATCACCTCGAGCTGCACCGGCTCACCCGGGACCGTCACGGTGCCGTCCACGTCGCGCCACGGACCGCCGTCGACCCGGAACCTCGCCGCGTACGTCGTGTCGACCCGCGGACTCACCCCGCCCTTCTGCAGGTAGTTGTGGGTGATCAGCAGGTCCGGGTACGGCGCCCCCGGGCTCGTGCTCGGCAGCTCCGCCCCGTCGCCGAACACCCACCGGAACTGGCTCGGCCAGATCCGCAGGTCCACCTGTTTTCCGAGAAGAGGCACCGTCCGGTCGAACGCCGGCTGCTCGGTGTAGAAGTTCGTGTCGAAGTTGACCAGCGTGCGACCGTGCGGTGGCTGGATGATCAGCTCGGACACTGGCAGGTCGATCGTCCGGAAGGCGCGGGCGACCAGACCGGGCGTGACAGCCGGAGCGGGCGCCTGCGCCGGGGCGGCCGGTTGGGGCGGCAAGGAGCAGTACGTGGCGGGCTCGGCGCCGACCGCGATGGCAGCTCGGACACATACGGGGTCCCAGTCCGAGTCCCTCACCGGATCGGCCGTCGTCGTCACCGAGGCACTGCCCGGGGCCGCGACTTCTGGACACGACCACTGCGCCATCACCTGGACCGCCCCATCAACCATGTGCTCGCGGTCGATCCACTGGCACTCCGCCGACGCGCGCGCTTCCTGAGGCAAGAGCAGCGAGGCGACGAACAAGATGACTGCGAGAGCGCGTCGGCGAATCACGACAGGAATCCCACGAACGTGATCGCCCAGGCGCGAGAGTCCTGTGCCAGCTTGAAGACGACGATGTGCTTCTCACTCGGGTATCGGTTCGGCTTGGCGCCGGCTTCGGTGACGGTCGTGCCTCCCGCGATGGAAATCGCGGTGTCGACCACGATCGTCGAGGCAGAGGTGTCTCGTTGCTTGGCTTTGTCCACTCGCCATCCGGCGGTGTCGAAGTGGCCCCCGGCGGCATAGATTCTCTTGATCGGGTCGATCAGCCCCGAGCAAGTCCGGCAGTCGGGAGCACTGAGCTTCTCCACGGGTCCGGTCTCGCCGCTATCGAGCGCGGCGTTTCGCGCCGCCACCCACGCACGCACCGTGGCGACCGGGTTGGGCGGCGACGGGCGCGGAGACGAGGACGATGCAGCGCTGGCAGAGGACGACTCGGGCGGCCCGAACTTGGGCTCGGGGTCCCCCGAGCACCCACCGAGCACGAGCGCCGACACCGCGAGTGCGATCGCCGGCCGAGAGCGATTCACGCGCAGATCCCTCCCCGAGATCTCGGCGTCCGAACAGCGGCGCCACCAGCACGGTACCCACGCCGACGCGCACCCGGCAGCCCCCAGTTTTGGGCTGTGGAGAACCGGGTACCACCCTCACAGGCTCCGTGACCCCGATCACACCCGTGACTCGCGCGGCGAGCGCCCGTTAACCCAGCAGTCACCCCACCGGATCGAGGACTCATGAAGCAGCGCATCGCCCTGGCCGTCGGCGCGACACTCGGCGCCGCGACGCTGGCCGTCGTACCCACCGCGCAGGGCTCCGCCCCGGCACACGCCGCGGCTGCGGCTGCGGCCGCGGTCAGGGTGACCAACGGCTGCCTGGCGAGCGTGCCCGATCCGGGCACGACCCAGAAGGTCCAGATCTGCTACTCGCTCTTCCGTCCTGCCGGGGCGTCGAGGTCGCACCGCGCGCCGATGATCATGCACAGCCACGGCTGGGGCGGTTCGCGGACCAAGGACCCGGCCGCGTTCGACCGGTTCCTCGATGCCGGGTACGGCGTGCTGTCGTTCGACCAGCGCGGCTTCGGCGAGAGCGGTGGCCACGCGTACGTCGAGAACCCCGCCGTCGAGGGCCGCGACGTCCGCAAGCTGGTCCGGCTGATCAGCCGGCTCGGCTGGGTGAAGAAGGACGGCAAGGGCGACCCGCGAATGGGGGCGATCGGCGGCAGCTACGGCGGCGGCTACCAGTTCCTGGCCGCGTTCGAGGAGCTGCGCAAGAAGGGCAAGCCCGTCCTCGACGCGCTCGCGCCGGAGATCACCTGGTACGACCTGAACGAGAGCCTGGCGCCCGAGGCGGTCGTGCGCACGGCCTGGGCCTCGGCGCTGTCCGCGGCCTCCGTCCCGTCGGACGCGCTCCCCCCGAACGTGTACGCCGCGCTCGTCGAGGGGGCGGCCACCGGCTTCTGGCCCGACGGCACGGTGCCCGGCACGCAGGACATCTCCGCGTTCTTCGAGAAGAACGGTCCGCGCTGGCACGTCTCCCAGGGCCGCAAGCTCGACATCCCGGTCCTCTTCGGCCAGGGCACCACGGACTCGCTGTTCCCGCTGCAGCAGGGCCTGGCCAACTGGAAGCACGCGATCACCCGCAGGGCGCGCCGGGACAGCATCTTCGTCGCGTACAACGGCGGTCACGTGCTTCCCGCCGTCTTCCCGCGGGGCGTGGACGTCACCTCCGACCCGTGCAGCAGGAAGCTCGGCGGCGGCAGCTTCGAGAAGCTCTCGCTCCGCTTCTTCAACGAGCAGCTCCGGAACCGCGACACCGGCCTGCGTGGGTACGGCAAGCTCCACCTGGCCACGCCCGACAGCACCTGCACGACGGTCCGGACGGTGGCGCCGGACAAGACGTACGCGGTCGGGACGGTCGCCACGACCGCGGCCGGCGGGGCGGCGCTGCCGTTCAAGATCGCCGAGGGTCCGCTGCGCATCGCCGGGAGGTCGTACCTCACCGGCACGCTCACCGCGCTCGGTGCCAACAACCGGGCGTTCTACGGCCTGGCGGTCGGCACGTCGGAGGCGGACGCCCACCTGGTCCAGAACAACGTGCTGCCGCTCAACGAGCTCGCTCCGGTCGTCGGCGTGAAGCGTCGGATCGACCTCCCGGCGGTGGCGATCGACGTACCCGCGGGTCAGGCGCTGTACGTCCTCGCGAGCCCGATCAGCGACACGTTCGTCGGCATGGGCAGCCGCACGCCCGGTGCGGTCGTGCTCGAGGACACGGTGGTCCACCTGCCCGTGGTGGGTCGCTGAACTCACGCCGGGGTCGGGGCTCGCTGGTCTGGGTCCCCCTTTCCGGCTCCCTCAGACCGCCGACTCGTCGACCGCCACCAGGGCCGTCGTCGTCACCGGTGCCAGGCACTCGCGCAGCGGGTTCGTGACCTCCTTCGGCACGATGGCCAGCCCGTCGTCGAGCTGCTGCACGACGACGCCGGGCGGTACGTCGCAGCCGATCGCGACCACGGCCGCGGCGAGCACCTGGCCCTCCGGCACGTCGGCCTTGCGGATCGCCACCTGGAGCTGGTTGCCCAGGGCCGGGCTGCGGAACCGCGCGCCGAAGCGCTTCACCGCCGCCCGGTCGTCCAGGATCGTCGCGCGGTAGTCGACCGTGCCACCGCCGCCGGTCCGGCTCAGCAGCGCGACCTCGATGAAGTCGACGGCGGCGCCGCTGGGGAGTGAGGCCGAGGGCGTGGTGGACGCGGTGGGGCTCGTCGAATCCTGAGTGCGGGCGTCCGCGGCGTCGTTGCCCTCGTTTCCGTCGCCGGTCGCGGGGTTGCCGCTGTCCGCGCAGCCGGCCAGCGCCGGCATCGCCAGCGCGGTCCTCAGCAGGAGGGCTCCGAGGGTGCGTCGCATGACCATGGGACGGTACCGGCCCGCCCGCGGTTCCCGCCGGCTGGCAGGCTGGTGAGGTGCCCCGCTTCACCCGTGCCCAGCTGGAGTCGTTCCGCGACGCCGAGGTGCCGGACCTCCTCGGCCCGGACGTGCGCCTGCTGTTCGTGGGCATCAATCCCGGCCTGTGGACCGCGGCGACGCAGACGCACTTCGCGCACCCGGTGAACCGCTTCTACCCCGCCCTGCTCCGCGCCGGCATCCTCACCGAGCCCGTGGACCAGGCCTCGGGCATGACCGACGCGGACCGCGACCTGCTGCGCTCGCGCGGCATCGGGATCACGAACCTGGCACGCCGCGCCACGGCGCGCGCCTCGGAGCTCACCGCCGAGGAGCTGCGCGAGGGCGGGCGGCGGCTGGAGGAGCTGATCCGGCGTACGGCGCCGCGCGTGGTCGCCGTCGCCGGCATCACGGCGTACCGCTCCGCCTTCGGCCGGCCGCGCGCCGTGCTCGGACCCCAGCCCGAGACCCTCGGCGGCGCCGAGCTGTGGGTGGTGCCCAACCCGAGCGGGCTGAACGCGCACGAGACGGTGGCGTCCCTGGCCGAGGCCTACGCGGCTCCGGCCCGGGTCGCGGGGCTGATCTGATCGACGAAACTCATGCTGGTGTCGAGAAGTTTCACGACAGAAGCATGAGTTTCACCGCCTGGGCGGTGAATCTGTCCCCTCACGCAGGGAACGGCTGGTCCTTCCCCAGCACCGTGAGCCCGTACTCGACGACGAACCCGCGGGCCTGGTCGGCGGCGAGGTCCACGCCGACCTGCGCACCCGGCGGGATGACCACGTTCTTGTCGACGATCGCGTTGCGCACGATCGCACCGGCGCCCACGCGCACGCCGTTCATCAGCACCGAGTCGGTCACCTCGGCGCCGGAGCCGACGAAGGCGGCCGGCGAGAGCACCGAGCGGGTGATCTGGCCACCGCTGACCACGACGCCCGGCGAGAGCAGGGACTCCCGGGTCAGCGATCCGTGGCCGTCCTCGCCCGGGGTGATCTTCGTGGGCGGCTGTGGGCCGTACGAGGTGAAGATCGGCCAGTCGAAGTTGTAGAGGTTGAACACCGGCAACGGCGAGACCAGGTCCATGTGCGCCGCGTAGTAGGAGCCGATCGTCCCGACGTCCCGCCAGTAGCCGCTGTCGCGCTCGGTCGCCCCGGGCACCCGGTTGTCCCGGAAGTCGTAGACGCCGGCCTGGTTGCGCCGCACGAACGAGGGCACGATGTCGCCGCCCATGTCGTGCTTGGAGTCGACCTCGCTGGAGTCGCGGGTGACCGCCCCGACCAGCGCGTCCGCGTCGAAGACGTAGTTGCCCATCGAGGCGAGGATCTCCTGCGGGTTGTCGGGCAGGCCGACCGCGTCCTTCGGCTTCTCGAGGAACTCCCGGATCCGCCGCGGGTCGTCGGGCTGGACGTCGATGACGCCGAACTGGTCGGCGAGCCCGATCGGCTGCCGGATCGCGGCGACCGTGCAGGCCGCCCCGGTCTCCACGTGCTGGTCGACCATCTGCGAGAAGTCCATGCGGTAGATGTTGTCCGCGCCGACCACCACCACGATGTCGGGCTTCTCGTCCTTGATCAGGTTCAGCGACTGGTAGATCGCGTCGGCGCTGCCGAGGTACCAGTGCTTGCCGACCCGCTGCTGCGCCGGCACCGGGGTCACGTAGTTGCCCAGCATCGTGGACATCCGCCAGGTCTGGGTGACGTGCCGGTCGAGGCTGTGCGACTTGTACTGGGTCAGCACCACGACCTGCAGGTAGCCGGAGTTGACGACGTTCGACAGCGCGAAGTCGATCAACCGGTAGATGCCGGCGAACGGAACCGCTGGCTTCGCCCGGTCCGCCGTGAGCGGCATCAGCCGCTTCCCCTCCCCACCGGCGAGAACGATGGCCAGAACACGTTTGCGGCGGGTCGCGGTCATGTGGTCACGCTAGCGGCCACAGACGCTTCCGGGCAGTCCCAGTTCAGGAGGGGTAGTTTCGGTCCCGTGCGAATCGACGTGTTGTCCAAGGAGTACCCCCCGGAGATCTACGGCGGCGCCGGCGTGCACGTGGCCGAGCTCGTCAAGGCGCTGCGCCGACGGTCCGACGTCGAGGCGCACGTCCATGCGTTCGGCGGCCCGCGCGACGAGGAGCTGACCGCGTCGTACCCCGACCTCGCCGAGCTGGCGAGCGCCAACCCGGCGCTGAGGACGCTCGGCGTGGACCTCACGATCGCGGACCGCTGCGCCGGGACCGACCTCGTGCACTCCCACACCTGGTACGCCAACATGGCCGGGCACCTCGCGTCGCTGCTGCACGGCGTGCCGCACGTCGTCAGCGCACACTCGCTGGAGCCGCTGCGGCCGTGGAAGGCCGAGCAGCTCGGGGGCGGGTACGCCGTGTCGTCCTGGGTGGAGCGGACGGCCTACGAGGCGGCGGCCGCGGTGATCGCGGTGTCCGCGGCGATGCGCGACGACGTGCTGGCGTCGTACCCCTCGGTCGACCCGGACCGCGTCCACGTCGTCCACAACGGCATCGACACCGACGCCTGGGCACCCCAGGACGACCCCGACCGGGTCCGCACCCACGGCGTCGACCCGAACCGCCCGTCGGTGGTGTTCGTCGGCCGGATCACCCGGCAGAAGGGGCTGCCGCTGTTCCTCCGTGCGGTCGCCCAGCTGCCTCCCGGGGTGCAGATCGTGCTCTGCGCCGGCGCCCCCGACACCCCCGAGATCGAGGCCGAGGTCGTCGAGCTCGTGAACGGCCTCAAGGAGGACCGCGACGGCGTCGTGTGGATCCGCGAGATGCTGCCGCGCGCGGACGTGGTGGCCCTGCTCACCGCAGCGACCGCGTTCGTGTGCCCCTCGATCTACGAGCCGCTCGGGATCGTGAACCTCGAGGCGATGGCCTGCGAGACCGCCGTGGTGGCCACCGCCACCGGCGGCATTCCGGAGGTCGTCGTCGACCCTTCGACAGCCTCAGGACAAGCGGCCACCGGCCGGCTGGTGCCGATCGAGCAGGCGACCGACGGCACCGGCACGCCGCTGAACCCCGAGCAGTACGTCGCCGACTTCGCCGCCGCGCTGATCGAGGTCGTGAGCGACCCCGAGCGCGCGGCCGAGATGGGCCGGGCGGGACGGAAGCGGGCCATCGAGCACTTCAGCTGGGAGGCGATCGCCGAGCGCACGGTCGAGCTCTACCGCTCCGTCCTCTGACGGCGGGCCCCGGCGCCTGTGGAGAGCCGTTCGCGAGGATCCGGCGCGCGGAGAAGGCTGGGCGCCATGAGCGAGAACCCCTACCGACCCACCGTCCACACCCAGGCCGAGCTCGAGCGGGTCTGGCGCCACCTCATGGAGCCGCTGGGCTTCGGCGGCCACAGCCTGTGGCTGATGTGCATCGAGCCCGGCGGGCGGGTGCTGCCGCGGCTCACCCAGATCGAGGACGCCGTCCGGCCGCCGACCGACGAGGAGGCCGCCTCGTTCGCCGACTTCCTCCGGCACCTGCGCGACCGGCTGCCGTCGGCCGAGCGGATCGTCTTCCTGCGCTCGCGCCCCGGGCTCGGCGGGCCGCGCCCGGACGACCTGGCCTGGGCGCGCAGCCTGTACGCCACCTGCCGGGCCGCGGGCGTGGAGACCGACGTGGTGCATCTCGCCACCGACGACACGCTCGTGCCGCTGCCGATGGACGCGGCGCTCGCCGAGCCCGCCTAACCCGGCACCGTCGCCGGTCCCCGCGGCAGCCGGCGTACCGCCGGCACGGCCGCGACCGCCAGCGACGCCCCGACGCCGACGACCGTCATCGTCCACAGCGTGGCGTGCAGGCCGTACGCCGCGCTGGCCCCGCCCGCGACCAGGTTGCCGAGCGGGATCACCCCGGCCGTCGCGAGGTAGTCGTAGCTCGACACCCGTGAGAGCGACCGGGCCGGGACGTGCTCGCCCAGCGAGGTCTCCCAGAGCGTGAACGCACCGGTGACGCAGACGCCGGCGAGCAGCTCCAGCGCGCCGATCCCCCACGTGCCCAGCCCGCTGCCGATCATCGCGGCCTGGCACGACGAGCCGACCAGCATCAGGCTCGCGACCCGCAGCGCGAACCGTGGCCGCCACCGCAGGAACAGCAGGTCGCCCAGCACGTTGCCGACCCCGAAGCAGGCCACGATGATCGCCCACGAGCGGGCGCCGTCGAGCTCGCGGGCCATCAGCACCGGTCCGATCACGAAGATCGAGGGCAGCACCACCACGTGGTAGACGCTCATCCCGCCGAGGAACGCGGACAGCCACCGGCGGCTGCGCACCTCGCCCCAGCCCTCGCGCAGGCTGGTCCAGAAGTGGTCCGTGGTCGCGGTGGGGTCCTCCTCGTGCATGACCTCCTCGACCACCCGCGGGCGCAGCGGCAGCAGCAGCCCCACCGAGACGACGAACGTGAGCGCGTCGAACAGCAGCGCCCCGCCGGGGCCCCCGGCGTACGCGATGAGCAGGCCGGCGATGACCGGGCCGCCGATGTTGGCGAGCGAGAAGGACAGTCCGCGCAGGGCGTTGGCCGGCTGCAGGTTGACCGGGCTGACCGTCGCCGGCAGCAGCCCGGTGAAGGCGGGCGCGAAGAACGCGTCGGCGGCGCCGTACACCGCGGCGATGGCGACCAGCGCCGGCACCGTGGCTCCCCCGCCGAGCAGCAGCGTGGCGGCGACCAGCTGGCAGGCCAGCCGGACCAGGTCCGAGACGACCAGGATGCGCTTGCGGTCCAGCCGGTCCGCCCAGACGCCGGCCGGCAGGGCCAGCACGACGAACGGCAGGAACTGCGCCGCGGACACCAGGCCCACCTCGCCCACGCCCCCGCCGGTGGCCAGCACCGCGAACGGCAGCGCCACCGAGGTCACCCGGTCGCCGAGGATCGAGAGCACCTGGCTGCCGAACAGCAGGCGGTACTGCGGCTCCTCCCGCAGCACCGCGGGCAGCCGGAGGACCGGGGTCAGCACGGGCTCACCATGACGTCAGCATCGGGTCACGGCCGGGCCGCCGTCACCCGGCCGCCGAGGGTCGCGCCGACGTAGGCCGTCTGCCCCGCCTCGTTGCTGGCGTACACCCCGATCACCGCCGGGTCCCGGCCAGCGGGGGCCCGGATCGTGGCGTACCACGCCGTCGGGTCCTCCACCCGGGTCCGCACCCGGTCCAGGAGCCGCAGGACGACCGCGGGGTCGACCGCGTCGAGGTCGATGCGGGAGTACGGCGAGGTGGTCCGCTCGTCCCTGATCTCCAGGGCGCCGTCCCACGAGAACGACGCGTCGCGCTGCGTGGCGGAGTCCAGCGGCAGCGAGCCCACTGCGTACGTCGGGTAGAGCACGGCGTCGAACACCTCCGTCGAGCCCGTGCGCGCCTCGATCGCCTCGAGCAGGTCGCGGTACCCCTCCACGGAGAGCACCTCCAGGCCGGCGCTGGGCTCGACGCCGGGCGGCAGCGACGAGCCGCGGTCGCCGACCCGGTCGTCCTCGGGGATCCCGGAGACGATGCCGGACACGACCACGCCGGCGACGGCGAGCACGATCGCCAGCGGCAGCACGAGCAGGATCCTGGGGATCCTCGACCCCCAGGACCGGTCCGGCGTGCTCACGGCACCACCGTAGTGCCGCGAGAACGCCGGACCGGGCCGATCGGGAACGCCTAGACGACGGCGCCGAGCAGCAGCACGAACGCCAGGCCGGTGACCGAGAGCAGGGTCTCCATCAGCGACCAGGTCTTCAGGGTCTGGCCGACGCTGAGCCCGAAGTACTCCTTGACCAGCCAGAAACCGGCGTCGTTCACGTGGCTGAAGAACACCGAGCCGGCGCCGACCGCGAGCACGACCAGCGACGTGTCGGTGCTGGAGAGGCCCTCCACCAGGCCGATCATCAGCGAGGAGGCCGTGATCGTCGCGACCGTGGCCGAGCCGGTCGCGAGGCGGATCAGCACGGCCAGCACCCAGGCCAGCAGCAGCACCGAGACGTTCGCGCCCTTGGCCCAGTCGGCAAGGAGCGTGCCGATGCCGGTGTCGACCAGCACCTGCTTGAAGCCGCCGCCGGCGGCCACGATCAGGATGATCCCGGCGATCGCGGGCAGCGAGGAGTCCACGCACTTGCTGATCTCCGGACGGGCCATCCCCGAACCGCGACCGAGGGTGAACATGGCGACGACGACGGCGATCAGCAGCGCCACGAGTGGCGTGCCGAGCAGGTCGAAGACCTGCCGCAGCGGGTCGGTGGTGTCGTCGATGAAGATGTCGACCAGTGCCTTGCCCATCATCAGGGCCACCGGCAGCAGGACGCTGAACATCGTGACGGCGAACGACGGGCGCAACGCCGCGGCCTCCGCGCGCGTGGCGTCGAAGGTGTGCGGGGCCGGGACGTCGACCCAGCGCCCGGCGAGCCGGCCGAAGAGCGGACCGGACACGATCACGGTCGGAACCGCGACCAGGACACCGAGGGCCAGCGTGAGGCCGAGGTCGGCCTGCAGGTAACCGATGGCGGTCAGCGGCCCGGGGTGCGGCGGAACCAGCCCGTGCATGGCGGAGAGGCCGGCGAGCGCGGGGATGCCCACCGTGATCAGCGAGACCTGGGCCCGACGGGCGACGAGGTAGATCACCGGCATCAGCAGCACGAGGCCGATCTCGAAGAACATCGGCAGGCCGATGATCGCGCCGACGAGGGCCATCGCCCAGGGCAGCGACCGGCCCGCGGCGCGCCCGACGATCGTGTCGACGATCTGGTCGGCCCCGCCGGAGTCGGCGAGCAGCTTGGCGAACATCGCGCCGAGCGCGATCAGGATGCCCACGCCGGCGGCGGTCGAGCCGAAGCCGCTCGTGAACGACGTCAGCACGCCGAGCCCGTCCTCGTCGGGGAGCACGTTCTGCCCCGCCACGATGCCGACGGTGAGGCCACCGAAGACCAGCGCCAGGAACGGGTGCACCTTCAGGGCCGTGATGAGGACGACGATCAGCGCGATGGCGGCCAGCGCGGCCACGATCAGCTGCCAGCCGGAGGCGACCGGCTGGGCCAGGTCGGCTCCGGCCAGGGGCAGGACGACGGACAGGGGGGACATCACTTCTCCTTGCTTCGGGGGGCGTGCTCAGGGGACGGGGCGTCGAGCCGGTCGACGTACTGCTGGACGATCGCGTCGATGCTTTGGTCGACGTCGATCACCTCGCCGTGCTCGTCGGGCTCGAGGGGTTCGAGGGTGGCGAACTGGGAGGCGAGGAGCGAGGCCGGCATGAAGTGGCCGGGGCGGCTGGCCTGACGCCGGCCGATGACCTCGGGACTGCCCTCGAGGTGGAGGAACTCCACCCCGGGGGCGTGGTGGCGGAGCTGGTCGCGGTACTTCCGCTTGAGCGCGGAGCAGCTCATCACCCCGCCTGCGGGGTGGGCGGCGTCGAGCCACTCGCCGATCGCCTCGAGCCAGGGCTCGCGGTCGGCGTCGTCGAGCGCCCGTCCGGCGGTCATCTTCGCGATGTTGGCCGGCGGGTGGAAGTCGTCGGCATCGGCGAACGGCACCCGCAGGCGCTGGGCGATGGCGGCGCCGACGGTGGACTTGCCGGACCCGGACACGCCCATCACGACGAGGACCGGGGCCGACGGGTGGGGCGCCGACGCGGGGGCCGTCCGGCTGGTCGGCTGGCTGGTCGGTTGGGACGAGGACTGGGCTGAGGACACGGCGAACTCCTGATGAGGGTGGCTGCCGTCACATCATGTGGCCAATCGTCATATCTTTGCAACCCCTAACACCCGATTGGACGGTTCTTTCTCTGAATTGGACCTGGGTGACATGATGTTTCCGTGACCAGCACCCCTCCCGGACAGCACGCCAACGTCCTCTCCGCGCTCGGCGGCCGGATCGCCGCCGGACAGCTCGCGGTCGGGCACGTGCTCACGCTCGACGACATCTGCCACGAGTACGCCGTCTCCCGCAGCGTCGCCCGCGAGGCCATCCGGGTCCTGGAGTCGATGGGGCTGGTCGCGTCCCGCCGCCGCGTGGGGATCACGATCCAGCCGCGGCACAAGTGGAACGTCTTCGACCCGCGGGTGATCCGCTGGCGCCTCGACGGCGGCGACCGCACCGAGCAGCTGCTGTCGCTGTCGGAGCTGCGCCGCGGCATCGAGCCGGTGGCCGCCTCGCTGGCGGCGCAGAGGGCGACCCCGCACCACTGCCGGATCCTCGCGGCCGCGGTCTCCGACATGTCGGTGCACGGCCGCGACGGCGACCTCGACGCCTACCTGCTCGCGGACACGATCTTCCACCGCACGCTGCTGGAGGCCAGCGGCAACGAGATGCTGCGCGCCCTCGACAGCGTCGTCGAGGAGGTGCTCAGCGGCCGCACCCACCACGGGATGATGCCGTCCCGGCCCAACCCCGAGGCCATCGCCCTGCACGACGAGGTGGCCCGCGCGGTCCGGCTCGGCGACGGCGCCGCCGCCGAGAACGCCATGCGGGCGATCATCGAGGAAGCCGCCACCGCACTCCAGGACGAGCACACCGCCTGAGGCGCGGCCCGCGGGGCGGGGGCGGGCCCCAGGGGCGGCGTGGTGCTGGGGTCAGCGCGAGCCGCGGGCCCTGCGGTACGACGGCTCCCGCAGCGCGGCGACCGAGGGGTACTGCTCGAGACCCGGGATCCGGTTCAGGACCGGGTCGAAGTCCACCGCGCCGTCGCCGGCCCGGGCCGGGGCCTGCGAGAAGCGAAGGTCGGCGAACGGCCGCCAGTCCCCGCCGGCCGGCGCGCAGGAGAGCTCGAAGGTCTCCGCCCCGTCGGCGCGGGCGCCGAGCAGCAGCGGGCCCGAGGGGGTGGCGTACGGCAGCAGCGTGGTCATCGGCCGGCCCTGCGGCGACCGGCTCGCGGTCAGCACGAAGCGTGACACCCGGCCCCAGCCGGTGCTGGCGAACAGCAGGTCCCCGTGTCCGCCGCCCTCGAGGGGGATCCGCACGGCCAGTCCGTGGATGTCGGGGAGCAGGCCGGGAAGCCCGATCGCCCGCGACAGGCGTACGACGACCTCGTCCTCCCCGGCCTCGTCGAGCCACGGCACGCCGGTGCCCGGGGTCAGCCCGTGCCGGTAGATCCGGCCGCGCACCAGCGACCCCTCGGGGTGCAGCGGCTTCGCGGCCGGCCGGAGCGCCGCCAGGGACCGGGTAGCGCCGGCCAGCACCGCGCCGCCGGCCGAGCTCGCCGCACGGGCGAGCGAGAGCGGGGTCATAGAGACCTTCTTACCCCGTCGACCGCCCCCTTAGACCTCGGGGCTTTACTTTCCGGCGCAGGCCACGCAGGTCCGCGCGCTGGGCCGGGCCTCGAGCCGCCCGGCCGGGATCGGTCGGCCGCACCTCACGCACACGCCGTAGGTCCCGGCCGCGACCCGCGCGAGGGCGTCGTCGACCTCGGCGAGGTGGCCCTCGACCTGCCGGATCAGCGAGTCGACCTGGGAGCGCTCGAAGGCGATCGTCGCTCCCTCGACGTCGTGCTCGTCGTCCGCGTTGGAGTCGCGGGAGGCGGCCACGACCCCGGCGAAGTCGCCCCGCAGGCCCGCGAGCCTGGCGGCGATGACCTCGCGTTCGGCGTTCAGGCGCGCCGTGGCGTCGTCGAGCGTGCTCAGCGGGATGCCTGTACGCGCTGGAGGGCGGAGGCGCCGGCGAGGTTGCCGCTCGCGGCCGGGACCGTGACGACGTACCTCCCGAAGCCCTTCGGCGCCTCGGCGATCTCGATGCGGTAGCTGCCGTCCTCGGCGACGGGCGCGCCGCCCACCCTCGTCCGGTCCTCGCCGACGACCCGCCACAGCGTCGCCCGGACCCCCGGCTTGGCCGGGGCGATGCGGCCGGTGACGAGGAGGGCGTCCGTGTCCGGGACGCGCTCGAGGCTGGCCGTGACCGCGGTCCCGACGTCGACCGTGAACGGCTCGGAGACGCTGCCGTCGACCGACCAGGTGCCGGCGAAGCTCCAGCGGTACACCGTGTGCGCCTCCGGCTCGACCGTCACCTGCGGGTCTCCTGCGCCGAGGCTCCGAGCCGCGCCCTCGACGGGCACGAAGCGGTCCGAGCCGAACTTCTGCTCCTCCAGCACGAGCAGGCCGTGCGGGAGCGAGCGATCCCACTGGTCGCGGACCAGGCCGCCGAGCGTCACGCTCTCCCCGGCCGTGATCGAGGAGGCGGAGCCGGTGATGCCGGCCGTGCTGGTGGAGCCCTCGAGGTCGTACGTCGTGACGGCGCCGGCGCTGCCCGAGCGCAGCGCGTCGATGTTGAACGGCTGGCCGTCGCACCCGAAGCCGGTGGCGTAGAAGCCTGGCCCGTCGCCGCCGTGGGCCGCGAGGAACGCCGGCACGGTGGCGGGGGCGTCCGCCTGGTCGACCTGCTCCATGGTGGAGAGGTCGTACTGCGTCCACGTGTAGGTGAGCCCGGTCACGTCGACCCGCGTCCAGACGTCGGCGGGCGCGCTCAGGGCGGCCCGGCCGACCCAGACCTTCTGCGTCGCCCAGTCGGCGGGCGCCTGGTAGCCGGCGTAGGCGACTCCGGCGCTGCCGTGGGCGGCGTACACCGACAGGCCGGCGGCGGAGGTGTCGGACATCGAGCCCACGGAGGTCTGGGAGCCGACGGCGTTGCCGCCGGCGAGGTCGTACTCGAAGCTGCGGGTGCCGCCCGCTCCGTTCTCGCGGCTGAGGTACGTCGCGATCGGCTCGGGCCGGCGGTCGTAGACGGCGTCGCAGCCGACGATCGCGAGCTTGGTGGCGCCGTCCGCCGGGAAGCTGAGGCCCCGCACCACCACCTGGTCGTCGGCGTGGGCAGGCGACATCGACAGCACGGCTCCCACTGCCGCGCCGGCGACGATGACGAGTCCTCGGCGCAAATGCCCTCTTCCGCGTAGGTCTCCCGAGACTGCACTTCGAGGGTACGTGGCCGGGCGAACTGGCGGCAGGGTCAGACGTCATCCATTCTGGGCTCGCGCAGCAGCGTCTCGGCGGCGAAGTCGGCGGCCGCCCGCTCGAAGACGGCGCCGTGCCGCAGCATCGCGTGGCGGGCCTCGGGCACCTCGACGTACTGCACGTCGGCGGTGCGGCCGATGCGGCGCGCGACCGCGGCGGCGCGCGCCGGGTCGGCGATCCGGTCCTCGGTGCCGTGCACGACGAGCACGCGGCGGCCGGACAGGTCCGGCGCGTCGGTGGGGTACACCCAGGGGTTCAGCGCCACCACGCTGCGCACCTCCTCGGCGCCGCCGGCCAGCAGCGCGGCGCGGCCGCCGAGCGAGTGCCCGACCAGGCAGGCGGGCAGGCTCCCGAAACGGTCGCGGACCTGCCCGAGCGCCCAGGCGACGTCGTCGAGCGGCGTGTGCGAGGCGTCCCAGCCGCGGTAGGAGTTCAGCAACCGGAACACCGCGAGCCGCCCCGCGCCCGTGCGGGCGATGCGGTGGGCGACCGGGATCATCCGGAGGACCGAGAGCTGGGTGGGGCTGACCATCGGTCGGCCCTCACGACGGGCGCCGCCGTGGAGGACCAGCACGGCGCCCTCGGGGCGGCGCGGGACGCGGGTGGACAGGAGGCGTGGTTGGGCGTGCACGCGAAGCAGTGTTCCCGGGTTCGGGAGCGCCAACCCCCTCCGGTCGCGCGCACTTCGTGGCAGGCTCCTGTCCGTGACCGAACGCAACGCCCTCGGGGGCCCGCTCGAACCGTGCGGAACCGATCCGGTGACCGGCTTCTACCGCGACGGGAGCTGCTCGTGCGGCCCCGAGGACGTCGGCCTGCACGCCGTCTGCGCCGTGATGACGCCGGAGTTCCTCGCCCACCAGCAGCGGGTCGGCAACGACCTCGTGACGCCACGGCCGGAGTGGAGCTTCCCCGGGCTGCACCCGGGCGACCGGTGGTGCGTGGTCGCGGCGCGCTGGCTTCAGGCGTACCAGGACGAGGCCGCGGCCCCGGTGGTGCTCGCCTCGACGAACGAGCGCGCGCTCGAGGTCATCCCGCTGGAGGTGCTCCGGGTGCACTCGGTCGACGTGCCCGCCGACCCGAGCTCGCTGGAGTGAACCGCCGATGACCACTGCACCTTCCCACCCGCTCGCCGGCAGCGCGCTGGTCGTCGTCGACGTCCAGGAGGGCTTCGCCGATCCCGCGTGGGGCACCCGCAACAACCCGGCCTTCGAGGGCAACCTCCAGCGGCTGCTGGACGCCTGGGCCGAGGCCGGCCTCCCGCTCGTCTACGTCCGCCACGACTCCAGCGAGCCTGAGTCGCCGCTGCACCCGGACCAGCCCGGCAACGAGCTCCAGAAGCTGCTCGCCGGCGCCTCCCCCGACCTGCTCGTCACCAAGCAGGTGAACTCCGGCTTCCACGGTTCCCCCGACCTCGACGGCTGGCTCCGGGGCAACGGCCTGACCGGGATCGTCGTCACGGGGATCACCACCAACCACTGCTGCGAGACCACCGCGCGCGTCGGCGGGAACCTCGGGTACGACGTCCGGTTCGTCCTCGACGCGACCTACACGTTCGACCGGACCGGGCCCGACGGCAGCACGATGACCGCGGACGAGCTCGCCCGCGCCACCGCGACCAACCTGCACGGCGAGTTCGCGACCGTCGTCTCCACCGAGGACCTGCTGGCGGCACTGCGGGCCTGACCTCGCGTCAGCGCTTCACGTCGGGGCCGACCTCACGCGGGTCCGGGAAACACCGAGCTCAGGTCGATCACGTTGCCGGTGCGAGCGCCCCGCCGGCGCCGCCGGTGGTCGACCCGGCCCAGCTCGGTCGGCTGCTCGCCACCAGTCGGCGCCCAGGCCGCATGCCTGGGATCCGGGGCCCGCAGCGTGCGCGTCGTGACCCGGTTGGCGCGGACCGTGATCGCGGTCAGCTCCTTGGTGTCGCGCCGGCAACCGACGACCGTCCCGTCGAGCCGGTGGTCGAACGTGAAGCCGGCGAAGCGGACCAGCCCGCTGCCCGACGCGCTGGCCCCGGGCTTCAGGAGGTGCGCGATGACGTACCGAAGCCAGGCCACGGGTTCGTCGCACTTCTCCGCCCCGTCGAAGCTCAGGCAGCAGCCCGTCCAGCACGGGGTCCATCGGAAGCGCCGCGAGGCGCTGACCGCTGTCAGGTAGCCGATCTCGTCCTCGTTGAGGGCGGGCGCGATGTCGATGTGGCCGAGGAAGTCGGTGGTGTGTGCCATTTATGCTCCCGGTTCCGGACTGAGGACAGCAGGGTCACCGCGATGGGATCCGAAAGCGAGTGGGAGCGGGACAGGCTGTGGATGGCCGCGGCGGGCAGGCGCACGGTCGGGCCCGATCCGTCGAAATGCGCCTCCACGGCCTACATTGGGGGAGACCCGGAACCAGGCCGCGCGACCACGCGCGGATCGCGTCCGGTCGGAATGGATAAGCGTGGCTGACGTCCGACAGAGCTATTGGCGCACGACGGACGAGGTCGACGTTGACGTCGACACCTCGGCCGGAGAATCTGAAGCAGGGGAAGCAGGCCGAGAGCCGCTGACCCAGGAGCTGGCCGAGGAGGCCTGGGTTCCCGAGGTGCACCGGATCCTGACCCGCGTCGCGGCGACGTACCAGGGCCTCATCGAGTACGCCGAGCTCGGTGCCGAGGTCCAGGAGGCCTCCGGGATCCGCAGCAGCCGCCCGGTCCGCAGCTGGATCGGGCCGGTGCTGTGCCGGGTCGCGCAGGACAACCACCGCCGCGGCGAGCCGCCGCTGACCGCGCTCGTGGTGCACAAGACCGACGGCATCGTCGGCGTCGGGTACGACGAAGCGCTCACGCTCGCCGGCATCGCGCCGATCGAGAACCCGGTCGCCCGCGAGAAGCACGCCGCCGAGGCACGCCTCGAGTGCTACCGCTGGGCCGGCGCGAAGCTGCCCGCGAACGGTGGCCGCGCCGCGGTCTCGCCGAGGTTCGAGCAGGTGCAGGCGCGGCTGCGCAAGGAGCGCCGGGCCGCCGAGCAGCCGACGATCTGCACCTCTTGCTACATGGCGATCCCGCCGACCGGAGTCTGCGACAACTGCGGCTGAGGCTGCGGGCGCGGGCTGGAGGGCAGGGCTAGCTGCCCTCCTTCAGCCGCTCCTGGAGACGCGCGCGCACCTCTTCCGGCGTGAGTTGCGCGCGCTTGCGCTGGTCTCGGGCGATGATGACCCCGGTGGCTGCCACTCCGGCCAGCCCCGCGACACCGAGCAATCTCCACAGCTTCACGAACGGGACTCCTCTTCATGGCCGCCAGTTCATGACCGACAGCCGACTGGACCTCGACGAGGCGGTGGACCTCACCCGCACCGGCGACCTCTGGCTGTTCCGTGGCCGTTCGGCCGCCGACCACGCTATCCGGGTCCTGACCAACGCGCCGGTCAACCACGTCGGCATGGCGGTCGTCCTCGACGACATGCCGCCGCTGATGTGGCACGCCGAGCTCGGCAAGGGGCTGCCCTGCGTGTGGAGCGGCGGCCACCACCGCGGCGTCCAGCTCCACGACCTCCGGGCCGCCGTGGAGCAGTGGACCGGCCGTTACGGCCAGCGCGCCTGGCTGCGCCAGCTCGACGCCGGGGTCACCCCCGCGATGGAGGGCGAGCTGCTCAGGACGATCGCGCGGCTGGACGGCACGCCGTTTCCCGCCACCGCCGCGCTGGTCGGGCGCTGGGCCCGGGGTCGGGTACGCCGCGCGGCCGCCGCCGAGTCGACGTACTGCGCCGAGGTGGTCGCCGGGACGTACGCCGCGATGGGCCTCCTCGACGACCGCCGGCCCACGAACTTCTACGACCCGGGCATGTTCTGGTCCGGCGACGACATGCACCTCGAGCGGGGTGCCCGGCTGGGCGAGGAGATCCGGGTCGGCGTCTGACCACGCCGGAGTCGGCCGCTCGGGCCTTACGCTTCGAGCGTGACGGATTCAGTGAAGGTCACGAACCTCGACGAGGAGGGTCCCGGCCGGCCTCGCCGACCGCGTCGCGCCCGCCGGACGGCGGGTCCGGAGTCCCCCGCCGACTTCACCGACCTGCGCTGGGTGGGCCGGGTCTGGATCCTCGTCCTGGTCTTCGCCGTGGTGACCCTGGCCTGGTCGCAGCACGTGGGCGTACCGCTCCGGGACCCGCGTGGCCAGATGTTCTCGGCCCGGCTCAGGTCCGCCCTGGAGCTGTTCGTCCTGCTGGTCCTCGCCG
>Ga0307415_100000212_pt1 | contig 25686 bp, 29 predicted proteins | sample DK1Cmetagenome_FD_204524 | JGI IMG/M metagenome (GOLD analysis project Ga0307415, IMG submission 204524) | Maize rhizosphere microbial communities from greenhouse at UC Davis, California, United States - DK15-C-2 | ecosystem: Host-associated > Plants > Roots > Rhizosphere > Soil | place: USA... | reverse complement strand
GAGATGATCGAGATCACCCGGGCAGTGATGGCGCACCGCACGGCAGGGCTGCTGTACCTCGTCCATCTGCGGAACCCGACCACTGGCGGCGTCTACGCGTCCTGGGGGTCCCTCGGTCACCTGACCCTGGCCCAACCGCGGGCCCTCGTCGGGTTCCTGGGGCCCAGGGTCTTCCAGGCTCTGAACGGCGAGACGTTCCCGGCCGGCGTGCAGACCGCCGAGAACCTCGCGGCCAAGGGAGTGATCGACGCGGTGGTCGAGGACGGCGACCTGCGGGCGCTCGTTTCTCGGGCGCTGACCGTCGTGGTCGACTCCCCCGCGGGACCGTCTCTGCCTCGCCGGACCCGGCCGCCGCGGACGGAGCGTTCCGCGTGGGATGCGATCCTCGAGACGCGGCGTGCGGGCCGGGTCGGCGTGCGAGACCTGTTGCGCCACGGCGGGTCTGACACCGTCAGGCTGAGCGGCACCGGCGAGGGCGAACGCGACGACAGCGTGCTCCTCGCGCTCACCCGCCTGGATGGACAGTCCTGCGTCGTCGTCGGGCAGGACGGCAGCCGGCAATCGGCACAGACCCCTCTCGGACCGGCGGCACTCCGGGCCGCGCGCCGAGGCATGCGCCTCGCCGAAGAGCTGCGCTTGCCGCTGGTGACGGTCATCGACACTCCTGGAGCGGAGCTGTCGCCGCGCGCGGAGGAGGGCGCGATGGCCGGCGAGATCGCGCGGTGCATCGCCGAGCTCACCACCATGACCGTCCCGACGGTCTCGGTGATCCTCGGCCAGGGATGTGGCGGGGGCGCGCTCGCCCTGCTCGCTGCCCGGACCGTGATCGCCACCGAGAACGCCTGGCTGGCCCCGCTCCCGCCCGAAGGCGCGAGCGCGATCGTCCACGGCGACACGCTGCACGCCGTCGAGATGGCCGAGGCCCAGCAGGTGCGCGCCCTGGACCTGCGGGCCGCCGGTGTCGTGCACCACGTGGTGCCCGAGTCCCCAGGTGAGCCCACCGAGGCCCTCGCCCGCGCCGTGGTTGCGGAGGTGGCGACGTCGCTCGCCGCGCGCGCTCAGCGCTATCTGCCTGCCAGTTAGCCGGGCGGCGACAGTGAGCGGCCTCCGCTGTGAGTCACCTGTCCGAACCAGGAGACACGACCGGTGCGGCGTGTCCCTACGACGTGGTCGAGCCGAGGAAATGGGCGTAGAGGCCGGTCAGCCTGAACAGGCGAGCGGCCTGCGCGCTGACTGGCCCCACGGTGAATCGGTGACCGGATGCGGTGACCCACTCACGGCACCAGAGCAGCGCATTCAACCCGGCGCAGTCCATGAACGAGACCTGCGACAGGTCGATCGTGATGTGAGAGCACCCGGCGTCAGGGCTGCGCATGACCGCATCCCTCATCGCCCTTGCCGTGACCAGGTCGAGCTCACCGCGCACCAAGACCGTGGCGGTCGGCGGGGAGACGTCGAGTGATGCGACGGGGTGCACGCGCCCTCCCAAGCCTGTCGATCTGACGGCCGCAAGACACGAGGCACCCGAATGGCCCGACGCGGAACCCTCTCAGGCCTTCAACGGTAGCCCGGATCTCGACGGTGCCGCCCATCCGAACGGGTGAAGCCCGAGCGGCTCAGGTCCGAGGCTGGGCCGGGTTGGTGGGGTCGCCGTGGGAGGGCGGGTTCACCGGCGGGCCTTCCTTCACGGCGGGTCCTTCGGGCTCCGACGGTGGGCCCTGCTCGGGGTGCTCCTCGGTCTGCTTCTTGTTCGGGTCGGCGTTGAGTGGTCCACTCATGACGGTCCTCTCCTCAGGCAGGTGTCGCTGGGGTCGTACCCTTCCCGGCCCCGCCAACACCCCAAACCCGAAGCGGATTCCAGGAGGTCGGGGATCACCTCGGTGAGGCGTCGAACCCTGTCATGCGGATGAGCCTGGCCGGCACGCCGGCGACGATCGCGTTGGCCGGTACGTCCCTCGTCACGACGGCACCAGCGCCCACGATGGCGCCGTCGCCGATCGTCACGCCGGGAACGACCGTCACGCCGGCGCCCAGCCACACCTTGCGGCCGAGCACCACCGGCGCCGGGACCATGTCCGCCCGCCGGGCGGGGTCGATCCCGTGGTCGAGCGTCGTCAGCGTGCTGCCGTGGCCGATCAGCGTGCCGTCACCGATCGTGATGCCTCCGGCGTCCTGGAAGCGGCAGCCGATGTTGATGAACACCTCCTTGCCGAAAGTCAGGTTCTTGCCGAACTCGCTGTAGAACGGTGGAAAGACGACGACCGACTCGTCCACGGTCCTGCCGGTGAGCCGAGTCAGCAGGGCCCGCACCTCCTCGGGCGTGCGGTATCCGGTGTTGAGCTCGGCGACGATCCGCAGCGCCTCCTGGGCGGCGCCGTGCATGAACGCGTGTTGCTCCGAGCCGCCTTCGATCAGCGCGCCGCGGTTCACGTGGTCGAGGAAGTCCTGGAGCTCCATCTGCCGGATCCTGCCACTTCGCCGCCCGGGCGCCGCACGTCGTCGGACGCCGCGCTGGACAATGCTCTGGAGTGCGGCGCCATGTGGAGAGCAACGGGGAGAGCCGATGAGTGACGGACGGGACACGGCCCCGGAGCGGCTCGACCGCAGCCGGTTCTCCCTGGCCTTCGCCGACGACTTCACCGGTGACGGCCTGGACGGCGGACGCTGGATCCCGCACTACCTCCCGCACTGGACGACAGACGAGCGCTCGGCCGCGCGGTTCGCCCTCGGCGATGGCGGACTACGACTGCTGATCGACGCTGACCAGCCGGCCTGGCGCCCCGAGGACGGCGGGATGCGCGTCTCCAACCTCCAGACCGGCTCGTTCTCCGGACCCCGAGGCTCGAAGGTCGGCCAGCACCGCCACGGAGACGACCTGCGGGTGCGTAGCCCCCAACCCACGCGCCGGCTCTGGACCCCGTCCGCCGGGCTCGCCGAAGCAAGGATGTCTGCCACCAGGTCGCCGACCTGCATGCTGGCGGTCTGGCTCGTCGGCTTCGAGGAGGACTCGCCGGAGGATTCGGGAGAGATCTGCATCGCCGAGCTCTTCGGCAGCAAGAGCGGCACGGACCGCTCCACCGTGCGCCTGGGCGTCAAGGCCCACCACGACCCGCGCCTCCGCACCGAGATGGTCGACCTCGTGCTGGACCTGGACACCACCTCCGAGCACGTGTACGCCGCCGAGTGGAGCAGCCGAGGCGTGCGCTTCTACATCGACGACCGTCACGTCCACACGGTCGAGCAGAGCTCGACCTACCCCCTCCAGCTCATGGTGGATCTCTTCGAGTTCCCCACCGATGAACAGCGCCAGGCAGCCGACTATCCGAAGTCGGCCGAGGTCCGTGGTGTGCGCGGATACGAGTCGGCCTGACCCCGCGACCGACCGGGACGACGGATCGCGGCCCCGACGGCGACGGCGAGCCCGGCCGCCAGCCAACCGGCCACGACGTCCACGACATAGTGCTCGCCGGTGTAGACCAGCGTGACGGCCATGAGCACCACGTAGGCGAGCAGCGCCGAACGCCCGAGGGTGTTCGCCAACGGCCAGAAGAACAGCGCGACCAGCAGCGCGCTGCCTGCGTGGAGTGACGGCATCGCGGCCACCGGGTTGCTTCCCTCCTGGCCCAAGGCCGTCAAGCTCCCGACCCAGTCCAGCTGCAGGTAGTCCCAGCCGAGACCGGAGATGCGGTCGACGGTGCCGATCTCCCCCCTCTCGAAGGCCAGCCACGGTGGCGCAGCCGGATACACGACGTAGCCCACGACTCCGAGCGTCGTGAGCGTGAGCACGGCAGCGATCCAGGCAGCGAACCGATCCCGCAGGCAGAACCACGCGACACCGGTGACAACGGGGATGGAGACGAAGTGGGTGACGTAGACCAGCGCGGCGGCCGCGTCGTACCAGTGCGCCGATCCGTCGACCAGCCGCTCCTGGAGCCAGACGGTCGGGACCGCACCGAAGACACCCACGTCGACCCTGGCGGGGCCGGCCACGTGAAGACCGAACCCCAGTCGGTTGGTGCCGGCGTCGTAGCCCCGGGCCCCGAGCGGGGCGCTGACCCACCGCGCGGCAGCGTAGGTCAGCAGGATCACGCTGAGCGGCGCCCAGGCGATCAGCAGCTGGGCGATGGGACCGTGCCGTGAGAAGGCCGGGTCCGGCAGGCTCGGGGGGTCCATCGGGGGTGCCGCCTCGCGCTGCGCCGGCGCCGCCACGTCGCGGCCTGCCTCGCGGTTCATCACCGGGAACGACGCTCGATCAGCGCCTGGATCCGAAGCCGGTTGTACCGCTGGATCACGATGAACGGCAGGTTGGCCGCCGCGCCGTAGCCGACGAGCAGTCCGGCCGCGAGCGGCGGGTTCCACAGCACGAAGACCGGACCGCAGCACAGCGCCCACCAGTGGGCCAGCTCGGCCCGGCGCGTCTCACGGACGAACAGCTGCAACCCGTCGACGTCGTACGCCGGCAGGTGGCGCTTGCTGAGCCCGCCGCGGAACAGGTCGCCCGCCTCCGGCACCTTGTCCTTCCAGCGATGGATCCGCAGCCAGCGCCGGTACCGCCCGGCGGTCTCGAAGCGCCTTGACCGCAGCAGCCACCCGTCCCGGCTCAGCCGGCTGTCGTCCAGACGATGAGCGGCATACCCCGTGACGGTGTGGAACACGCCCCAGGCGATGACGTCCAGGAGGATGGTCAGCGCCGGCGGCATCACCAGCCGCATCAGACTCCCTCCTCGGCGGACCCGCGTCTGATCAGGTCCACCTCGCGACCGCGCCATTGCACCGAACGCCGCACCACCGTGAGCGCAGCCGACCGCGCGAACAGGACGTCGAACGCGAGCAGAGGCGCGGGAAACAGGACCCAGGTCCACCAGCGGAAGGAGCCGATCCTGTTCAGGATCGTTCGCAGCTGCCAGGCGACCGCCACCCAGGCGAGGGCCCACAGCGCGGGATGCCCGTACGTCGGGAACGTTCCCCACCCGGTCGCCGCCTCCACGAGGGCGAGGGCTGCTCCGACGGCGACCGCATGATGGGCGCTCACCCACAGCACGGCGGCGAGAGCAGGTCCGGGAGCAGCCGCCGACGCGCCGGAGGCGAAGTTCTTCGTCCACCCGTCGGCCAGCTGCCGAATCCCCCCGGGATAGCTCCGCATCCAGATCGACTGCCCGCCGAGGGCGCATCGCACCGGCAGACCGGCGCGGTGGTAGGCGGCCGCCAGCTGGACGTCGTCCAGGATCTCGCCTCGCACCGCGGCGTGCCCGCCGGCCCGCTCGTAGTCCGCGCGCGACGTCAGCAGGCATGGCCCGAAGGCCAGGGGCCGCCTCCCCGGGCCACGGGCGAAGGCTGCACTGGCCAGGAGCGACACCACGTTGAAGTACGCCGAGAGCTGCTCGTACGGCCGCACGACGCAGTGGAAGGGCTGCACCGACACCAGGCCACCGTGCCGGTCGTGCAGCTCCAGCAGGCCGCCCAGCGCGTCGGGAGCCAGCACCGTGTCGGCGTCGAGGAACAGCAGGAGGTCCTCGCTGCTGGCGTGTGCGCCGAGATGACAGGCCCAGGCCTTCCCCGTCCAGCCGGGCGGCGGGGCGCCGGCGGGCAGGACGTGGGCTCCGGCGGACCTCGCGACCAGAGCCGTCGCATCCTGCGAGTCGTCGTCGACCACCATGATGCCGGAGACGTCGACCGTGAGCCTCCGCAGGGACTCCAGCAGCGTCGGAAGCGTGGCTTCCTCGTCCCGCGCCGGGATGACGACCGAGACCGAGGCCGCCTCCTCCCGGTGTCCCGCGCCGCGAGGGACCGTGCGCAGGTCCCAGAGCAGCAGGCGGGCACTGACCGCGGCGGCCAGCAGCACGACGACGAGGACCAGGTCCGTCATACCGGGCCCCGGTGGAGCGAGGTGACGAGAAGCGGCATGCCGCCGCGCGGGTGCACCGCGACCTGCGCCTGTGCCGTCGGGCGGGACCAGCCCTGCGGCACACCGACCCGGTACGCCGCCAGGAGCCGGCTCAGCACCATGACCATCTCGCCCAGGGCGAACTCCCGCCCGATGCACAGGCGGGGCCCCTGCCCGAACGGGAGGTAGCCGGCGCGCCCCGTGCCCGCGCCCGCGCCCGCGCCCGTGCCGAGGAAGCGCTCCGGTCGGAAGGCCAGCGGGTCGGCCCACGAGCCGCCGCGACGGTGCAGGAGCCAGGGGCTGACGATGACCATCGTCCCGGCCGGTACCGCGCGACCGCCGATGACGTCGGCCCGGTGCGAGCGTCGCGAGAGCGCCCACGCGGGCGGGAAGAGGCGCAGCGCCTCGTCGATGACGGCTCGCGTCCACGGGAGGCTGTCGCGGTGGCCGAGCATCGACACGGGTCCGGAGTGGCCGGCGAGCTCGACGCGCACCCGGTCCTGTGCCGGCTGGTGCTCCGCCAGCAGCATCAGGGTCCAGGCCAGCGCGGCGGCCACGGTCTCGTGGCCGGCGATGACCATGGTGACGAGCTCGTGGCGGATCTCGGCGTCGGTCAGGTTGCTGTCCAGGAGGAGGCCGAGGAGGTCGTCACCGTGCGAGCCGGCAGGTGAGAGCCGCCCGCGCCTACGTCGCTGCGCGATGAGCTCGGCGGAGATCGCGTCCAGGCGGTGCCGGGTCGAGCGCAGCCGGAGGTTCCTGGGCGTCGGCGCCCACGCCGCCGTGGGCAGGACCGACCGGCCCAACCTGACCACCAGCGTCGCCGCCTCGCTCGTCGCCTCCAGCAGCTGTTGCGCCTGCCCGGACAGGTCCGTGGAGAACAGCGCTCGCCCGACGGCGTCCAGACCGATGCGGTGGGTCAGCTCCGCGACGTCCACCACGGCGCCGCTGGTGAAGGAGCCTCCCCCGAGCCGAGCCGTGATGGCCGTGTCCGCGGCCGCGCGTACCTGGTCGCCCACCGACTCGAGCCGCTGGTGGTGGAAGGCCGGGGCGGCGAGTCGTCGGTGCTCGATCCAGTTCGGCTCGGACGAGGCCAGCAACCCGGGTCCGGTCACCCGGGCCAGCGCGGCGTACTGCACGGTCTGCTTGCCCCAGTGGCGCGCCGAGGTCTGCAGCACGTGCCGGACGTCGGCCGGGTCGTTGACGAGCAGCGCCGGGGCACCCGGCACCGGGAAGGCGACCAGGTCGCCGAAGCGCTCGGAGACCTCGACGAGGAAGGAGAGCGGGTCGGCGCGGACCGACCGGAAGGCCCGGGCCATGTCCAGTGAGCTCGGGCCGGGGATCCCGATGTCAGCGGGCTGCATCGCCTGCAGCCTGGCGGAGATGCTCACGATCCGTCCTCGCCGCTCCGGCGGCCCAGCCACACCCAGACCGCGCAGCTCGTCAGCACGAGGGCGAAGCCGAATCCCAGGTCCTCCACCGGCGCGTAGACGAGCCGGCCCTCCCCCACGAACGTCACGCGGTCGCTTCCGAGGATCGTGTCCGCGTCGTACCGGACGATGCGGCGGCCGGTGAGCCAGCCGTTGGTCAGGAGCTGGAAGACCACGATGATCCCGTACGACGCCCACCAGGTCCCCGAGGTGGTCAGCCGGGTGCGGGCTGCCCAGCGGTCCAGTGCGACCGCCGCCAGTACCGCCACGACGGTGATCGCCGTGTACGTCATCGGACCTCCCGGCGCTGCGGAGGACGCCTGGCTGCGCCCGGGCGACGGACCACGCGCACCGCCTCGTAGGTCAGCACCGCGACCAGCGGGATGACGACGAAGAAGGCGATCTCCTCGAGGGGAAGTCCGGCCACGCGCCAGGGCAGCGTCTGGGCCGCGTCGAACCGCCAGTGTCCGGACCGGGTGGCGTACAGGTCCCAGACCAGGAACGGCGATCCGACCGCGACGACGGTGAGGAGCAGTCGTGTCGGCTGCCGCAGCACCCGGAGTCGGAAGGCGGGGACCAGCGGCAGCGTTCCGACCAGGCAGAAGGCCAGCATGGCGATATCGGACCAGTGCGGCACGCTCATCGGGCTCCCGCCGCCGAGAGCCGGTCGCTGGGCGTACCCGTCATCCCGGTCATCCCGGCACCGGCAGCGCCGACCGGTCGCCGGTCAGCCGCTTGAGGACGAGCTCGGCGCTGATCAGGCACATCGGCAGCCCGACCCCGGGCACCGTGCTGGCGCCGGCGTACAGCAGCCCGTCGACCTTCGACGACACGTTCCCCGGCCGGAAGAACGCGCTCTGGCGAAGCGTGTGCTCGAGGCCGAGCGCTCCGCCGCGCCACGAGTTGTACCGGTGGGCGAAGTCGTCGGGCCCGACCGTGTGCCGCACCCGGATGCGGTCGCGCAGGTCAGGGGCTCCGGCCCACGCGGCCACCTGGTCGATCGCCGCGTCCGCGGCCCGTTCCACCGCCTCGGACCCCTGCCCGTCGTCGCCGCCCCGGCCGATGGCCACGTCGGCCGGCACCGGCACCAGGACGAAGAGGTTCTCGCACCCCTCGGGCGCCACGGTCGGGTCGCTCGCGGAGGGCCTGCAGACGTAGACCGACGCGGGGTCCGGGATGCGGGCGTTCGGACCGAAGATGTCGCCGAAGTTGCGGTCCCAGTCCGAGGTGAAGAACAGCGAGTGGTGGGCGAGCTGCGGGAGGCGCCCCTCCACGCCGAGCATCGCGAGCACCGCACCCGGCCCCGGGGACCGGCGCCGCCACACCGGCTGCGGGTGCGTCTGCAGCGACGGCGGGAGCAGGGCGGTCTCGAGGTGGTGCAGGTCCGCGGCGCCGACGACCACGTCGGCCGGGAGGATTCGGCGGTCGCGGCCGCCGGGCGCGGCGTGCTCGACACCCGCCACCTGGGGCCGGCCACCGCGGGAGCCGGCCCGGGTGAGGATCTCCGTGACCGGCGTGCCGGTGTGCAGCCGCGCTCCGTGCCGCTCGGCCAGCGTGGCGATCACCTCGATGAGCCGCGTGAACCCGCCCTGGGGGTAGAGCACCCGGTCGCCGAGGTCCAGCCGGCTCATCAGGTGGTACATGCTCGGCGCCCGGCTCGGTGACGAGCCGAGGAACACCGCGGGGTAGCCCAGCACCTGGCGGAGCCGGTTGTCCGAGAAGTGCGCCGCCACGTGGCTGCCGAGCGACCGGGTCAGCAGCCGGCTCAGCGCGGGGCTCCGGCGTACGACGTCGGGGTGCAGGAAGGCCGATGGGGAGTCGAAGTTGCTGTAGAGGAAGCGGCGCAGGGCGATGTCGTACGTCTCCTCGGCGGAGCGGAGGTAGGCGTCGAACCGGGCCCCGCTCCCCGGCTCCAGTGCCTCGAACAGCGCACGGTTGTGCGCGCGGTCGGGGCGGACGTCCAGCGGCTCGGGGTGGCCCTCGAAGAAGACGCGGTAGCTCGGGTCGAGCCGGGTCAGCTCGAGCTCCACGTCGGCGGACGTGCCGAGCAGGGAGAAGAAGTGCTCGAACACCTCGGGCATGAGGTACCACGAGGCGCCGGTGTCGAAGCGGAAGCCGTCCCGCTCGAAGCTGCCGACGCGGCCGCCGAGCTCGTCGTTCTTCTCGAGGAGGTCGACGCTGTGGCCGCGGGAGGCGAGCAGAGCGGCGGTGGCGAGCCCGGCGATTCCGCCGCCGATGACCACGACCTGGCGGGAGCCGTGTCCCGCCGCGGTCGACCGGCGGGTCGACCGGTCGGGCAGGAGGGAGGTCACGAACGACCCCCGTAGAGGGCACCGGCCACGAGCCGGACCTTCACCGGGTCGGGGACCCGGACGCGGGTGCGGCGGATCTCCGCGGCCGGGGTCGCCCGGAGCCGGGCGGAGAGCTCGGCGAACGTGGCGTGCGCGACCCGGACGGCCCGGCGACTGCTCGTCGGAAGCTCGGGAACGACGGCGGCGGCCACGTCGAGGTCGGCCTCGATGTCGTCCAGGATCCGGTCACGGTCGGCGTCGCAGAACCGGTCGACGTCGAGCCCCGGGAAGTAGCGGCGGCCCAGGGTGTCGTGGTCCTCGGCGAGGTCGCGGAGGAAGTTGAGCTTCTGGAAGGCGGCACCGAGCCGTCGCGCGCCCGGGGCGAGCCGGTCGTACTCCCGCGACCCGGCACCAGCCCCCTCGTCGGAGTCGGCCGCGTCTTCGGCGAGGAAGACTCGCAGGCACATGAGCCCCACCACCTCCGCGGACCCGTAGACGTAGCGGTCGAAGCTCTCCCGGGTGTGGACCGTGGTCTCCAGGTCCATCCTCATCGACGCGAAGAACGGGTCGATGATCTCCTCACCGATCCCGCAGCCGACCGCTGTCCGGGCGAAGGCGTGGACGACGAGGTTGCCGCTGTAGCCGGTCTGCAGGGCGTGGCGCACGTCCTCGTGCAGCCAGCTCAGCATCCGTGCCCGGGGCTCGTGCCCGAGGGCCGGGTCGGGGTTGTCGACGATCTCGTCGGCGACCCGGACCAGGGCGTAGACGTTGCGAACCTGGGTCCGCACGGGCTCGGCGAGCAGCCGGGACGCGAGCCCGAACGAGCTGGAGTAGTGGCGGATGACGACCGCGGCGCTGCCCTCCGAGACGCAGTCGTACAGGCTCCGCGAGGGCCGCCGGGTGAGGAGGAGGAGATTCATGCCGCGACCTCGTTGCTGTCCGCGAGCACCGGAGGGCGCGGGGTGAAGCCGGCGAGCAGGTCGGCGGGAATGCCCAGCTGCTCGACGACCGCCCGGGCGGTGGTGAGGTGGGCCTCGGCCAGCTCCTCCACGAACCGGCGAGACCCCGAGATCGTGAGGAGCCGCCGGGTTTCGTCCAGCTCGTCGACGGTGAGTTCGCGGCCGACGTACGGGCGGATCCGCTCCCACTCGGGGGTGGCTTGGGCGTGGGCGAGGAGCGGGGTCTGCTTGCGGGTGCGCAGGTCGCTGGTGACGCTCTTGCCGGTCCGCGTCGGGTCGCCGAAGACGCCGAGGAGGTCGTCGACCAGCTGGAAGGCGATCCCCATGGTCCGTCCGGCCTCCCCGAGTCGAGCCACCGTCCTGTCGTCGGCTCCCGCGAGCAGCGCCCCGGCCTGCAGCGGGAGGGCGAAGGAGTAGGCGCTCGTCTTCTGCTCCTCCATCGCCAGGCTCGCCGCGAGCGACGCCGTTCCGACGCCGACCGCCAGCCGCACGTCGGCGAGCTCCCCTGCCGCCGTGGTGTGCAGGGCGGCGTCGAAGAGGTCGAGCAGCCGGTGCGTCACCTCGGTCGGGGCCCCACAGGTGGCGACCGCACGGATGGCGGCGGCCAGCGCGAGGTCACCGGCCAGGATGCCGGCCGTGCGACCGAAGGCGTCGGCGTCGTCGGGGGCGACCCCGGACCTGAGGGCGTACGCGTGGAAGGTGCCGCTCACGTTGAGCCGGCCGCGGCGCAGGTCGTCGCCGTCGATGACGTCGTCGTGGATCACGAAAGCGGTGTGGAGCAGCTCGACCGCGGCCCCCACCTCGACCGCCGCGGCGCTGCAGGTTCCGCCGAGGGCGTCGTGCGCCGCGGTCACCAGCGCCGGTCGGAACCGCTTGCCGCCCTCGGTGGCAGAGGGCAGGGCCTCCCAGAGGCGGGCGTGCTCCGGGTCGGTCGCCGCGGCGCGAGCACGGCCTTCGTCGAGCAGCCTCCGCAGGGCCTCGTCTGTGGTGCGTGGGTTCACCGGTCCTCCAGGTGCGTGACACTCGTGGAGCAATCTATGCAAGACTTCGAGAAAAATCTAGGCACAATGAGGAGGTTGGTCGCCGTGAAGCCGCCGCACAGGAATCCCCTGCTGACGATCAGCGACCTGGCCGAGCGCACCGGCGTACCGCCGGCGACGCTGCGCAGCTGGGAGTCCCGTTACGGCTTCCCGCAGCCGATCCGGCTGGCCGGGGGTCATCGTCGGTACGCCGAGCCGGACGTGGCCGCGGTGCTCGAGGTGGCGCGCCATCGGGACTCGGGGCTCGCGCTCGAGGCGGCGGTACGCCGCGCCACGACCGAGTCCCTGCAGTCACGGTCGATCTACGCCGAGCTCCGACGTCGGCACTCCGAGCTGACTCCTCAGCTGCTCTCGAAGACCAGCCTCGTCGCGCTCAGCCATGCCATCGAGGACGAGTGCTGCGCGCGCGCGGAGGAGCCCCTGCTGTTCGGGGGCTTCCAACGCGCGACGTTCCTCCGCCAGTCCTATGCGCGCTGGGTGGAGCTGGCGCGCACCGCCCGGGCAGCCGTCGTCTTCGCCGACCTCGCCTCTCCGCTGGCGCCCCGCGCGGGAGTTCCGATCGAGGTGGCGCTCCCCCATGCGGCCCCGCTCAACCGCGAGTGGATCGTGGTGTGCGATGCGCCCGATCTGCCGGCGTGCATGGCAGCCGTCGAGCGACCCGGGCAGGAGGGCGGCCGGGACTCCCGGCGCCGCTTCGAGGTGGTGTGGACGGTGGACCCCCGCGCGGTGCGCTACGCCAGCCGGGTGGCGGCGGCGCTCGCGGACGAGTACCGGCCGGGGTGGCGCACCACGGAGCTCCCGATGCTGGATGACGAGCCGCCGGGCGCTTCCGCCGACCTACGACGGGCGTCCGACCTGTTGAACCGGACGATGGGTTACCTCGACGCCGGTCGCTGACTCGGTGCCGGTCGGTGTCAGGATGACGTGGTGACCGGATGCGGGATCGCGGACTTCTTCGACCTGGCGAACCAGCTCCCGGAGGTCACCCGGGTGGACCATGGCCGCTACTGGCGGATCGCGGTGAGCGACAAGACCTTCGGCTACCTCTGGGAGCCGACACGCACGGTGGGTCTCAAGCAGACCGTCGCCGAGCAGCTGGCACTGGTGGCCGAACGCCCCGAGACGTTCGAGCTGCAGTTCACCTCGGGTGGGTTCGGCTGGGTGGTGGTCCGGCTCGGAGGGGTCGAGCGTGACGAGCTGGCCGAGCTCACCTTCGAGGCGTGGCGGCTGACCGCCCCCGCCGCGCTCATCCACCGACGCGACGGCCTACTCCCCCGCTGAACCGTCCCGTGTTTGCCACGCGACCCGGTTCAGTCCCGCGCCGGCTGCGGGACCGCCCGATCGTCCGGCTGGACGTCGTCGCCCCGGCCCGGGTGCAGCATCTCCGCGGTCGCCCGGTCGGCGTGGTCCGGGGTGTGCCAGAGCCGCGACGGCCACCAGGTACGCGGCCCGAGGTCGTGGGCCAGGGCCGGAACCAGCAGCGACCGGACGATCAGGGTGTCCAGCAGCACGCCGAACGCGACGATGAACGCGATCTGCGCGAGGAACAGGATCGGGACGACGCCGAGCGCGGCGAACGTCGCCGCCAGCACCACGCCGGCCGAGGTGATCACGCCACCGGTCACCGACAACCCCTTCAGCACGCCCGGGTGCGTGCCCTGCCGGACCGACTCCTCGCGCACGCGGGTCATCAGGAAGATCGAGTAGTCGATCCCGAGGGCGACCAGGAACACGAAGCCGATCAGTGAGATCGACGGGTCGGTGGCCGGGAAGTCCAGCACGTGGTTGAACACCAGCGCGCTGATCCCGATCGTGGCCCCGAACGACAGCACGTTGGCCACCACCAGCAGCAGCGGCGCCACCAGGGAGCGCAGCAGCAGCGCCAGCACGAGGAAGATGACCACCAGGATGGCCGGGATCACGCGGGCGCGATCGGCATCGGTGGTGTCGCGGGCGTCGAGCTGGACGGCCGTGTTGCCTCCGACGATCACGTCCGTGCCGATCGCGTCCAGCGCGGTCCGCAGCGTCCGGATCGTGTCCGCGGCGGCCGGGGACTCCGCCGGTCCCTGCAGCGTGGCCAGCACGACCACGTCGCCGTCGATGACCTTGGGCGCCGGTGGCGCCGAGCCTTTCGGCGGACCATCCGGCAGGTAGCTGACCGCATCCGGTGCGATCCCGTCCTGGCTGCCCACCGCCTCGACGACCCGCTGCAGGTCCTCCTCCGGGGTGATCACGATGACCGGGCTGGACTCGTCGCTGGGGAACCGCCGGTCCAGGATCTCCTGGGCCTTCACCGAGTCCACGTCGGTCAGGAACGTGTCGGTCTGCGGCACCGGGTCCTCGTTGAGCGTCGGCACGAACGCGGCGCAGAGCGCCAACCCGGCGAAGGTCAGCACCCACACGGTGCGGGCGCGCCGGCCGACGAGCCGCGCAACCCTGCCCCAGATCCCGCGCGCGTACTTGTGCTCCGAGCCGTACATCGGCCGAAAGGGCCAGTAGGCCCACCGGCCGAGGAGCAGCAGCGCGGCCGGCAGCAGCGTCAGCGCCGAGAGCATCGCCCCGGCGATTCCGATGGCCCCGACGGGCCCCAGGCCACGGAGGCTGGACAGGTCCGACAGCAGGAGGCAGAGCAGGCCGAGGATGACCGTCACGCCGGAGGCGAGGATCGGCTCGAACGACCGCCGGTAGGCGTGCCGGAGGGCGGCGTACGTCGACTCCTCGTCGCGCAGCTCCTCGCGGAAGCGGGAGACGAGCAGCAGCGCGTAGTCGGTGGCCGCACCCAGGGCGAGGATGAACAGGATGCCCTGGCTCTGGCCGTTCAGGTCGAGGACGTCGTTCCTGGCCAGGGCGTAGATCGCCGCCGACGACACCCCGAGGGCCAGCACCGCGGACAGGATGACGACGAACGGCAGGATGATGGTCCGGTAGACGAGCACCAGGATCACCAGGATGACGATCAGGGCGACGACGAGCAGGATGCCGTCGATGGCCCCGAAGGCGGTGATGAAGTCCCCCAGGATCCCGCCCTGGCCACCCACCAGCGCGGTCAGCCCGTCGGGCGGGTCCTGCACCACGTCGCGGATGTCGCCGACCGCCGCCTCGACCTCCTCGCCGTCCGAGGAGACGACCGGGACGACGAGCTGGGCCGCCGTCCCGTCCGCCGAGTACGACGGCTCGCGGACCTGTGCGCTGTCGACGTTCTCCACCTGACGCAGGGATCCGGCGTACCGATCGATGACCTGCCTGTCCGCCGCGGTCAGGCCTGCGGGGCGCTCGAACACCACGATCGTGGGCAGGGACTCCTGCCCGGTGAACCGCAGGAACCCGTCGAGCACCCGTGTCGACTCGGTGCTCTGCGGCAGGAACGCGGCGTTGTCGTTCTGCTGCACCTCCGACAGGCGGCCCGCGAAGGACCCGAGCGGCCCCCCGACGAACAGCCACAGCAGCACGACCACGATGGGCAGGGCCCACCGCCGTCCCGCCCCCGGTGAGCGCCTGCTCCGGTCGCGCTCCGACGCTGCGTGCGACATGCCGTTCTCCCTCGCTCCCGAGTCGGACGCCCCCAGGGGCCTCCCGTCGTCCCGCATCCTCCCGTATGGGGTGAAACCGGCGGCCTCAGCTCGCCGCCGCCCACGGCCACTCAGCCCGGCCGGCGGCGAGGAAGAAATCGTGGTCGGTATGGGACGCCACCGCGACACGGGTGGCGGGTTCCTGGTGGGACCTGCTGCCGTAGAGGTGTTGGATACCGGCCTGCTGAGTACCTGCGGTGTCGCTCCGAGCCCACATGGCGGCGGGGGCGCACGGCCGCTGGCGGTTCACGTCGCCGCCGAACAGGGTGGTGCCCCGCTCGTCGTACCGGGCGAGGACACGTTGGAGCTCGGCGCACTCGGCATCATTGGCATGCCTCGCCTCGCGGGAATCGCGCGTCCCCAGGTGCGCAGTGCAGACGCTGACCGCGTCGACGGTCGTGATGCAGAGCCATCGACGCTCCTCGAGGCCCGCATGCGTCTCGAACGCCTGGTCGTCCGAGGTCCTGATCCTTGCCTTGGTGAGGATGGCCAGCCCGAACGCGCCACGGTCCAGCGGTTCGACGCAGCGGAGCGGCGCAGCGTCGACGAGGACGGCGGTGAACCGCATGCGATAGCCGGTTCGGAGGGCCATGTCTGCGGCGTCTCCTCGGCACACCTCGTTGAGGGTCACCACTTCAGCGTCACTGGTCATGACCTGCTCGGCCGCTTCGTCCACGACGGCGGGGTAGGCGGTTCCGGGATAGCAGTCAGCGAATCCGGACAGACAGAGGTTCATCTGGAGGACCGTGGCCGAGGTCGCCGGCTGTCGCGCGGACGGGGACGACGACAGCGCCGTCGCGGGGTTCATGGCTGCGACGGTGGCAATCACGAGGGCGAGAAGAATCGCACGAAGTCGGACAGGAACTCCTGGGGAAGGGGGCACCGTGCCCGGGCGGGTGGCGTGTCTCGGTTGCGCACGCCTCACCTGGTTGTTCGTCGCGCCGCCGCCAGCGGATTGGACGGACCCGGAGCTAGGCATCCGGCCCGATGGACGGTGACAAGACCAATCCGGTCTGCCAGCGGTGACGAATGACCGAGAACGACCCGGGGCGGACCATCCAGGTCTGCCCACCCACATCGGAGCTCACCCATGCATCGAACTGTCACTCTCGCCTCGCTGGCGATCGCGAGCCTCGCGGTCTCTCCCTTCCTCGGGGTCGGCGCCGCCGTCGCCGCCGACGGCGACACGATGGCCAACCTGCAGCCGGTCGCCCTCAACGGCGTCCAGGCCAGCGGAACTGCCATGGTGCAGGTCAACGGAACCCGCATCGACGTCACCATGGCCGCCACCGGCCTGCTCGCCGACAACCCGCACGCCGCGCACATCCACTTCGCCGCCGAAGCCCGGCACGAGTGCCCCACGGCCGGAGACGACGCCGACGGCGACGGCACCATCAACACCACCGACGGCGGCCCGGCGTACGGAGACATCGTGGTCTCTCTCACCAAGACCGGCGACACCAGCCCCGACAGCGGCCTGGCCGTCGACCGCTTCGACACCGCCCCCGGCGGCAAGCTGTCCTACGAACGCGGCAGCATCGACGTGGCCCCCGAGGTGGCGACCGCGATCGCCAACGGCGAGTCCGTGATCGTCGTGCACGGCGTGGACCACAACGACAACGGCAAGTACGACGGGGAGAAGAAGAGCGACCTCGACCCGAAGCTGCCCACCGAAGCCACCGACCCGGCCATCTGCGGCGCGCTGGTGTCAGCCCCGGCCGGTGGCGCCGACACCGGACTCGGCGGCGCGGCCTCGTCGGGCACCGACAACGGCCTGCTCGCCCTGGGCGGCGGACTCATGCTCGTCGCCACCGGCACCGGTGCCGTCGCCGCACGCAGGGCCCGCGCCAACGCCTGATGGAGTCACCCCGAAAGCAGGGTGGTCGTCGCGGCGCTACCAGCGTTGCGGCGGCCGCCGTCCTGCTGCTCCTCGCCGGGCTGGTTGTGACCTTCAGCGGTTTGCGCGGCCCCGAGGCGTCCACGCCGGATGCCCCCAGCCACACCTCGGCGTCGAGCCTCGCGACAGAGCCCTCGACCACAACGGCCCCGCCCCAGAGCGACGGGTCCGACAAGGCCGAGAAGACCCCGGACCCCGGCTTCGGTCCCTCCATGCCCGGTTCGGCGCCCGTCGGGCTGACCATCCCGCGCATCGGCGTCCGCGCCGAGAACATCGTCGACCTCGGACTCGCCGACGACGGCACCATCGAGGTGCCCCAGGATGCGTCTCAACCCGGCTGGTTCAGTCCCGGCCCCTCCCCCGGCCAGCTCGGCCCCGCGGTCATCGCCGGGCACGTGGACAGCACCACCGGTCCCGCGGTCTTCTACCGGCTCGGCGAGCTGCGTCCCGGCGACCGGGTCCAGGTTGCTCGCGCGGACGGCTCCACCGCCGTCTTCAAGGTGGACAAGGTCGAGACCTACGAGAAGAAGGCGTTTCCCACCCGCGCCGTGTACGGCACCACCCGCCACGCCGAGCTTCGCCTCATCACCTGCAGCGGTGAGTACGACACCCAGACCGGCTACCTCAGCAACACGGTCGCCTTCGCCCACCTCGTGTAGACGAAGGCACCACGAGGTGCGCCTTCAGCGTGCGATCGCGACCTCCCGGTCGAGCCGACCCAGCTTGTGCGGGTTGCGGACCGCGTAGATCCGCGAGATCCGGCCGTTGTCGACGACGAAGCTGATGACCGTGTCCAGCTCGCCGTTCAGCATGACTCGCCCGCCCGTGGCACCGTTGAGCCACAGGGTGTCCACGACTGCTGCGGGCGCGAGGCGCGAGAACGTCGACAGGAAGGCCACGACCTTGTCCGCGCCCCGGACCGGGCGCCGGGCGGCCGCGACCACTCCGCCGCCGTCCGCGACGACCACCACGTCCGGCGCCACCACCTCCATCAGCCCCTGCACGTCACCACTCGTCAGCGCGGCCAGGAACCGCTCGACCACCCGTTGCTGCTCGGACCGGTCGACCTTCATCCGTGGTCGGCGCGCAGCCACGTGCTGACGGGCGCGGTGCGCCACCTGACGGACCGCGGCGGGCGTCTTGTCGACGGCCGTCGCAATCTCGTCGTACGACAGGTCGAAGACCTCGCGGAGCACGAACACGGCGCGCTCCGTCGGATTGAGTGTCTCGAGCACGGTGAGCATCGCCATCGAGACGCTCTCGGCGAGCTCGACGTCCTCGGCGACGTCGGGAGTGGTCAGCAGTGGCTCGGGCAGCCACTCGCCCACGTAGTCCTCGCGGCGCCGCGCGAGCGTCCGGAGCCGGTTGAGGGCCAGCCGGGTGACGATGCGCACCAGGTAGGCACGGGGGTCGTGCACCCCCGCTTGGTCGGCCTCAGCCCATCGCAGCCAGGTCTCCTGCACCACGTCCTCGGCGTCGGCCGCGGAGCCGAGCATCTCGTAGGCAACGGTGAAGAGCAGGCTGCGGTGGGTGAGGAACGGATCGGTCATCACCGAGAGGCCACGTCCGGCCGGGCGAGCTCGAGCTCGCACGCGGCCGAGAAGCCTTGCGACTCGATGCCCATGGCGACGTTCGAACGGGTGTACAGGTTGGCGAGGGCGACCTGGGTCGTGAGCTCGACCATCGCCGGCTCGCCCAGCTGCTCCAGCAGCCGGGCGAACTGGTCGTCCGTGACCGTCGGCGGCGTGGCGGTCATCGCCTCGGCGAACCCCAGTACCTCCCGCTCGAGCGGCGTGAAGACGTCCGACGTGCGCCACACCGGCACCTGGCTGGCCTTCCGCTCGTCCAGGCCCTCGTTGTGCGCGTGGAAGTAGCCGAAGTCCAGGCACCACGAGCAGCCGACCTGGGCGGCGACTGCCATGTGTGCCAAGGACTTCAGGCTCTCGTCGCAGGCGCTCCACTTCTGTGCCTTGCTGCTCACCGCGAGAAATGCCTTCAGCACGGGTCGGTTGTGGAAGTAGACGCCCACCGGCTCGGGCACCTCGCCGAGCAGCCGCGTGCTGAATCGCTTCACGATCGCACCGAAGACACCGGTGATCGGAGCGGGCTGGATACGTGCGGTGCTGGTCATGTCGTCCTCCTGTTTCTCGGTGGGTACGACATGGAGACACCGGCCGTGCCCGCCGTGTGACATGCGGCGGGGTGCCTACGTGATTCCGCCGCCGTTGCCGGCGGCTCCCTCGGCCCGACGTCGGATCCTGGTCAGGGCAAGTCTCACCACACCGAGATAGGAGACGGCCCACCACGGCACACTCATCTCGACCCGGCAACGTGACGGTCCCCGGCTGATCACCGAATGTTCCGTGGCGGACACCCCGGCGACGCGCCACAGTTCCTGCCAGGCGAGGTCGCCGGAGGCGGCGACCTCGATGCCGAGACGCGGTCTCATTTCACGACCGTACGCCTCGGGAGCGGCCGTTCGGGCGGAACCGCGAGGCTTCGAGCTCACAGCCCGACGAGATCCTCGAGCCGGTCGACGAGGTGGAAGTGACCCACGGCCCAGAACGCCGCGGCTGCGGCCGCGAGGCCACCGACCGTGATGAGCGTCGAGCTGACGGGATGGCGCTTCGCGTGCGCCCACGTGGCCTTCGCCTTCTGCTGGAAGGTCAGGAAGAACCGGCGGGCCCAGTCGAACTCGCTGGACCAGATCCACAACCCGACCAGAACCGGAGGAATGGTCAACGGACCTGGGAGCACCGCGAGGGCCACGCCGAGTACGACGAACAACAGCCCGGCGGTGAAGACACCGACCCGCCACGCCTGGGCCAAGCCGGGCTTGGAGCGGATCCGGTCACGCCGGCTGCCCTTCTCGACCGGGGTGGCGGCACCGAGGCCGTCGGTGCAGTCGGGGCAGCCCGCTTCGCGGCGGGTGACGCCGGGATGCGTGGAGGTCATGCGGTACTCATCGAACAACTCAGCTCTCTCTGGACCAGATCTCCTGTGCCCGCCAGCGATGGGCACCAAACTCGCCTTGGTCGATGCGCTCACGAGTTCGATCCTCTTTTCGCCCCGTCAGGTGGGTCGTGTCATGATGGAGGAGTCGAGGGGCATGTCGAGCCCGCAGTTTCACGTGGTGGCGAGCCGTCCCGCGAGTGTGATTGCGGCCGAGGCCCAGACCCCGGCGGCCAGGACGGTGCCGGCATGGCCCCGCAGACCAGCCTTGACCAGGTCACCCATGAGCTCACCAGGACCCTCGACGAGTTGGCCCGTCTGGTCTGGGACGCCGTCCCGGGCTGTGACGGCGCGAGCCTCAGCGTCATGCACGGGGACTCGGTCAGCACGCTGGTTGCCACCGAGCAGCGCATCACCAACATCGACGAGGCCCAGTACCGGCGCGGGGACGGGCCGTGTGTCTCCGCGATCCGCGACCGCCGGGCGGTGACCGTCGACGACTACCACCGTGAGCCGCGCTGGCCCGGAGTCGCGGCCGCAGCCGTCGATGCGGGCATCCAGAGCAGCCTCTCGCTGCCACTGATGGACAGCCGCGGCGAGTGCGTGGGCGGCCTCAACCTGTACGGCGAGACCCTCGCCGGCTTCAGCGAGGCATCGCGACGATCGGCCGAGGTCTTCGCCCGGCAGGCCACGTTGATGCTGACCCAGCTCCAGCTGCTTCACCTCGAACGCGCCGGCCGGGCACGCGAGTACGAGGTGGCTGCGACGCTGCAGCGCTCGCTGCTGCCGACCCTGCCCGTTCTGCCCGGGATCACCAGCGCCGCCCGCTACCTGGTCAGCCAGCAACAGGCCCAGGTGGGCGGTGACTGGTACGACCTGTTCGCGCTCCCCGACGGCGCGGTCGGGATCGCGATCGGCGACGTCATGGGCCATGACGTGGCCGCCGCCGCGGCGATGGGGCAGCTGCGCAGCGTGCTGCGCTCCTACGCCTACGAGGGCACCAGTCCTTCGGTGGTGCTGGACCGGCTCGACCGGCTGGTCCAGGGCTTCGACATGGCGCAGGTGGCGACCGCGATCTTCGGCCGGCTGGTCCGGGACGCCACCGTTGCGACCCTGGTGTTCACGAACGCCGGGCACCTGCCGCCGATCGTGCGGCATCGTGACGGCCGGGTGGACCGCGTCGAGCGTGGCTCCTCTCCCCTCATCGGTGTGCTGGAGCCGGGAAGGCGTCCGCGCAACGAAGCAGCGCTGACCTTGCGGGAGGGGTCACTTCTGGTCCTCTACACCGATGGGCTGGTCGAGACGCGAGAGCGCGAGTACGACGCCGGGATCGATGAGCTGTGCGCGGCCCTGGCAGCACTCGACCCCCACGCAGAGCCCGAGGAGGCCTGCGAGGCCCTCGTCGGCGCCCTCGTCGGCGAGCGTCAAGAAGACGACGTCGCGCTGTTGGTGGTCCGCATCGATCCCCTGCCCCCGCCAGCCTGACCGCGAGCACCGCCGGCGCCGCGCAGGTCATGGGGACGGGCACCAGCGGCCCATGGGCTCCGCGCCTCTCCTCGCGAGTCGTCAGGGCTTCATGGGGCGACCAGAGTCGCCGAACGGTGGGACGGGCAAGGATGCCCATACTCTCTTCAACCCGTCGGCCGGGTTGTCCACTCCCCACGCTTGGCTCACGGTCTCCACGATGGACAGACCCCGCCCGGACGCGTCCAGCGGGTCGCCCGATGCCCTTCGGGGCGGGTTCGAGGACGCATCGGCCACCTGGAGGAGCACGTGCCCGTCCACACGGGAGAGCGAGACAGCGAACGTCGTACGGGCGTGCAGGACGGCGTTCGTCGCCAGCTCGCTCGCCACGAGGACGGCATCGGGCACCATCGCATCCAAGCCATGCCGGGCCAGGCTGCTGGCGACGAACCGGCGCACATCTTGCACATGGCGCGGCTCGCCCGGCCACTCGTGGTCATGCTGCCATTGCGTGTGGGACACGGCTGTGGAAATCCTTCGGTCGACGAAGCACTACCGGGTCCACAGCGGGGTTCTGGACGATGGCTCGGCTCTCCGAGACTACGCCCTTGGCTCAGTGGCGTCATCCCAACGCCGACGCAGGTCTAGGCTGTCCCTACGGTCGTCGTTGCGCGGGCCGCGGACGCGATTCCCAGGCGCAGCAGTGAGACGCGAGCATGAGCAACGACCGACCAGCAGAGGAAGAGTGCCGAGTCGAGCGAGCCGCGGATCGGCGTATCGAGAAGTTGTGCAGGTCCTGCGTCGCAGCCACCGAGTGCGACTGCGCGGCGGTCACGATGGTGTCCACGCGCGGCGACGCCGTTCGGCTGCTCGCCACCGACGCCATGGCGGCCACCCTCGAGGACCTGCAGCTGACGCTCGGTGAGGGCCCCTGTATCGACGCCGCCAACTCAGGGACACCGGTGCTCGCGGACGACCTGAAGCATGCCGCCACCGGGCCAGCGAGTCAGTGGTCGGCCTTCGCCACCGAAGCGACCGCCGCGGGCGTGCAATCGGTGTTCGCATTCCCGGTCCGCATCGGCGCCATCCGGCTGGGCAGTTTCGCGTTGTACCGGCGGCTCCCCGCTCCGCTGTCTGAGACCGCACTGAGCGCAGCACTGGACTCCGTCGACACGCTGGGCTGGCTGCTGCTGGACCTGCGTCCGGACGTCGAGCCCCACGGCCAAGGAACCGGCGGCCGGTACGATGCGGTGGTGCACCAGGCCGCGGGAATGCTCAAGGTTCAGCTCGACGTGCCGATCGCAGATGCCCTGGCCCGGCTCCGCGCCGCCGCCTTCGGCGAGGGGGTCGCGATCGATGACCTCGCCAAGCAGGTGGTGGGCAGGCAACGCCGGTTCGTGAGGGATGCGACATGACAGGACTGGGGCCGACCACGGCCGACACCGCGTCTCTGACTCGCGACTCCCGGTTGGCACAACGGCTGGTTTCGCTGGCCGACACCCTGGTCGACGACTACGACGTCGTTGACCTGCTGGACCGACTCGTGGCCTCGAGCGTGGAGCTGCTCGACGTCGACGCCGCCGGCCTTCTCCTCATCGATCAGCGAGGCCGGCTGCAGGTCATGGCCTCCTCGAGCGAGGAGGTTCGACTGCTCGAGCTCCTGCAGCTCCAGAATGACGAGGGACCTTGCCTGGACTGTGTGCGTACCGGCTCCCCCGTGGTCGCCACACGCCTGGCGGACTCATCCCTGTGGCCGGTGTTCACGCAGGCCGCCACCTCCCACGGCTACCACACGGTGATGGCCATCCCGATGCGCCTGCGTAGCGAAACCATCGGGGGGATCAACATGTTCAGCACTCGCCTCCACTCGCTCGATGAGGCCGGTCTCCGCATCGCTCAAGCGCTGGCGGACATCGCAACCATCGGCATCCTGCAACAGCGATCGATCCACCGGGCCTCTCTCCTGGCCGAGCAACTGCAGGCCGCCCTCAACACTCGGATCGCCATCGAGCAAGCCAAGGGCGTGCTGGCCGAACGCGGACAGATCTCCATGACCGCGGCGTACGAGCTGCTCCGCACCTACGCACGCAACAACAACCTGAAGCTCACTGTTGTGGCGGAGGCGGTCGCCTCGGGCGACCTGCCGGCAGATCGGGTGGGCCCGACCACACCTTGACGGCGCAGTCCACGTCGTCAATCGCCACCGACCGACCCGTCCGGCTCGCCCACCCGGACCGGGTGACCCGAGCGGATGTCCTGGGCGACCTCCGAGATCCAGTCCTGGTTGACGGCACGGATGCCGCGACCGGACAACTGGTCACGAAGGTGCTGCTCCACGTCGATGTCCGCGTCGCTCGCGTACGTCGCAGCAACGGCGTCGATCGCCTCCTGGGCAACGTCCTCGATCCGGGCACCCAGCTCGCCGGCGACCTCCGGCTCCATCTCGAACTTCACGCTCCGCACGCTACCCGCCATCGCGAACCCCGAAAAGCACGCCTCAGCCCACGCGGACCCTCAGCCCCTCGGGCGGCAGGGTGGGCATGCGGGTCAGATCGGCCTCGCGGCCGGAGACCACCCGGAAGTCGACGCCGGCCAGCACCCGCAGGGTCTCGGCGAGCAGCTGCAGCGTCATCGACTCACCCGGGCAGCGGTGGCCCGTCGGCGCTCCCCCACCCTGGGGCACCAGCTCGAACGGACCCGGCGCGCGCTCCAGGAATCGCTCCGGACGGAACAGCTCCGGGTCCGGATGAAGCCGCGGATCCAGGTTGGTCCCCCGGACGTCCAGAACCAACCGGTCACCGCGGCGCAGTGCCAGGTCCCCGTGACTCGCGTCGCGCCGCACCCGTCCGGCCAGCGCGGGCGCGAACGGCGTCGTACGGCGGACCTCCTGCGCGAACGCCAGCCGCTCCGCCACGGCGTCGGGATCGGCCAACCGTGGCCGCCAGTCGGGGAGCACGTCCAGGGCGACGGTCGCGAACGTGCCCAGCCACGCCACTGCCACCGTGGGACGCAACACGTTGCCGAGCTCCACCGACGCGGTGTGGGGGTCGAGGTCGCTCGCGGAAAGCGCGTGGAGAACCGAGGGTTCGCGAGCGGCCACGCGGCCACGGCGGACGTCCTTGATCAGGCGACGGCCCCAGGCGTTGACCCACAGCCGGGCCCGCCACGCGCGCGCGTAGGCGGCCCCGGAGAACCCGAAACCGTCCACGATGGCCGCCAGCTGCCTGCTCAGCCTCTCGGCCTCGTCCCGGGTGACATCGATGCCCGCCCAGGCGATCACCGCCCTGCCGTAGACCGACACGAGCTCGGAGAACAGCCCGATCTCGCGGCCCGCACTGTCTTTCACCAGGTCGCGCAGGTTGGCCCCGGCCAGCTCAGCGCAGGCCTGCACCTGGCCCCGCCCCAGGTGGTCGAGGAAGAGCTGCTTGCGCCGCCGGTGGGCTTCCGCGTCGAGGCCGTGGACGGCCCCTCGGCCGAACAGCAGCCAGGCCAGCGCCGGCGGCATCGCGCCGCCGCGTTCCACGACCTCCTCGTCGTAGAACAGCCGAGCACCGGACTCCCCGCACACCACCACGGCCCTGCGACCCATCAGCCGGCTGACATAGGAGTGCCGGCCCTCGCGACTGCGCCGATCCAGCTCGACCGCGCCGTAACCTTCACGCAGGAACCGCAGCGCCAGATCAGTCATGGCTCACCGGTTCCCGGTTGCCGGGCGGTTCATTCCTGCCACGAGCGTAACGAACGCCACGCCGTCAACGGCGGCCCACCGGATGTCCTCTCGCGTGCGGCGCCGCATGGACGTGCCGAGCCGCGGGTACCTCAGCGGCATGACTTCCCCCACGAAGACCCCACCCCTGGCTCTGGTCACCGGCGCCTCCACCGGGATCGGCCGGGCACTGGCCGAGGAGTTCGTGAACCACGGATTCGACGTCGTCATCACGGCCGACGAGCCGGGGATCCGCGAGGCCGCGGCCGAGCTCGCAGCGTCCGGACGCTCGGTCGTCCCGGTGCAGGTGGACCTCACCACCCCCGAGGGGGTGGAGGCGTTGTACGCGGAGGTGCGCGCGCAGGGACGGGCACCGGTCGCCGCGGCGCTCAACGCCGGGATCGGGGTGAACGGACGGTTCGACCAGACCCCGCTCGAGGCCGACCTGGCACTGGTCGACCTCAACGTGCGCTCCACGGTCCATCTGGCGAAGTTGG